>Ga0187894_10001667_pt1 | contig 27999 bp, 26 predicted proteins | sample GBC1701081metaG_FD_136650 | JGI IMG/M metagenome (GOLD analysis project Ga0187894, IMG submission 136650) | White microbial mat communities from a lava cave in the Kipuka Kanohina Cave System on the Island of Hawaii, USA - GBC170108-1 metaG ...
GTTCTCGACCAGTACCGAGATGATGTGCCGCACGTCAGTGGGGCCGGTGCCGGGACAGGATCGCCATGATCTTGTCCTTGCCGGCGAGCTTGAGCTTCTGGATCCGCTTCTTCTCGACCTCTTCGTCCGGCGTGAGGTGGCCCCGGTTCTGGAGATCGGCGAGCTGTCGTTCGAGGACGACGTGCTCTTCGTAGTACTGTCTGAGCTCCGGCTCCCGATCGAGCAGGCTCTTGATCAGCTCCTCGTCTTTTTGCTCCATGCTGCCCCCGCGGGATGAAGTGCGTAGCTAATATGCGTCAAAATGGGTTGTCAACGCGAGGGGCGCTGCTGGGCGAGCTCGGCCTGCGACGCCCGCACGTATGCCGGCTCGAGCGACCCCACGTCCGCTGCCTCGCCGCGACGCAGGCGCGCTGCCCCGAGTCGCGCCACGACCCCGCCTCGCGGCGGATGCGTGTCGAGGCGGAGTACGCGCGGTCCCGCCGTCCCGAGGACGGGATACGCGTCGACCGCGTCGCCGACCAGGACGCAGGATGCGTCCAGCCGCGCCGCCATCGCATCCGGCGCGAGCGCCTCGTCGGACGTTCGGCGCGCGAGGCCGTCGGTCGTGCGCGTGAACGACGCCGCGTAGACCTCGCGCATCCGCGCGTCCAGTACGGCCCAGATGGTCGTGCCGGGGGCCGCGTCCACGCCCGCGGCAAGCGCTTCGAGGGTGGGCACCGCCGCGATCGGCAGCTTGCCCGCGTAGGCGACGCCCTTGGCGAACCCGAGCCCGATGCGGAGCCCCGTGAACGAGCCGGGTCCGATCGACACGGCGAGTCCGTCGAGATCGGCCCAGCCGAGACCCGCCCGTGCGAGCACCGCGTCGACCAGGCGCGGCAGCACGCCCACGTGCGAACGGGGTGTCGGCTCGGCAAGCTCGGCCAGCACGCGGTCGTCGTCGACGACGCCCACGGCCGCCGTCCACGTGGCGGTGTCGAGGCCGAGAACGCGCAGGGAGCTCAGCCCTGAATCAGCCGATGGATGTCGTTGTAGAACACGAACACCATCAGGCTGACGAGCAGGAGGACACCGACCTGCTGGGCGAGCTCGAGCGCGCGGGGCTTGAGCGGACGGCCGATCGCGCCTTCGATCGAGATGAGCGCCAGATGCCCGCCGTCGAGCGCTGGGATGGGGAGCAGGTTCAGCACGCCGAGGTTGATCGACAGGAACGCCAGCATCATGACGAAGTTCCAGAACCCGTTGCGGGCCTGTTGGCCGGCGGCCTGGGCGATCGCGATCGGGCCGCCGAGCTCCTTCATGGAGACGTGCCCGGTCAGCATGAGCCCGATCCCGCGCAGCACCGTGAGCGCTGCGCCGCCCGTCTGCTGGGCTGCGAGCCACACACCCTCGCCGACGCCGACCGTCTCCCACTCGCGCCAAGGCTCGATGCCGATGAGATAGGCGCGCTCGACGCTGGTCGCATCCAGGTTCGGCAGATCGTGCATCTCGGGCGTGACGTCGAGCTCGAGACGTGCCCCGTCGCGATCGACCGCGAGGTGCAGCATGCGGCCCTCGGACGAGCGCACGGTCTTGGCGAGCGACTCCCAGCTCGCGACCGGGGTCCCGTCGATCGAGAGCACGCGATCGCCCATCTTGAGCCCGGCGCGCTCCGCGGCGGTCGAAGGTGATACCCCACCGATGCGTGGCTCGTTCGATGGCACCGCCGCGCCAACCAGTACGAACACGAGCGCGTAGACGGCGAACGCGAAGACGAAGTTCGTCGCCGGGCCGGCGAAGATGATGGCCGCGCGACGCAGCGGGCCCTGCGCCGAGAAGGCGCGGGGCCGATCCGCCTCGGAGACGGGCTCGTCGCCGTCGGCGTCCTCGCCGAGCATCTTCACGTAGCCGCCGAGCGGTACCGCCGAGAGGGCGTACTCGGTCTCGCCGCGCTTGCGGCGCCAGAAGACGGGTCCGAACCCGATCGAGAAGCGCAGCACCTTCACACCGACCCGCTTCGCGGTGAGAAAGTGGCCGAGCTCGTGGACGAAGACGAGCACGCCCAGCGCCACGACGAAGGCGACGGCGGTGGTGACGGGTTCGGGAATCGACATGGCGACCTCAGCCGCCCTGGGTGGCGGCGTAGTAGTAGGCGAACACGAACGGGAACAGGAGGCTGTCCAGCCTGTCCAGGATGCCACCGTGACCCGGGATAATCCAGCCGGAGTCCTTGGCGCCGAACGCGCGCTTCAATGCCGACTCGCAGAGGTCGCCGAACTGCGCGAGAACGCTCATGACGACGGCCAGGAGCACCACCTCGCGCGTGCCGAGGCCGCGGTGCAACAGCAGGTGCACGAGCAGAGCGCCCAGCACCGCCCCGACGATCGCCCCGATCGCCCCTTCGACAGTCTTGCTCGGGCTGACGCTCGCCATGAGCTTGTGTTTACCGTACGCGCGCCCGGCGAAGTAACCGCCGGTATCCGACCCGAAGACCGCGCCGATGGTGAACAGGAGCCAGCGCCAGCCGACGTCGGGGAGCTCCCGCAACAGGATCGTGTGCGGCACGAAGAAGCCGACGTAGAGAACGCCCAGCACCCCGAGCCCCAGGCGATGCGCGGCGCCCGGGAGGTCGTCGCGCCGCGCCAGCAACGACACGAACCCGGCGACCACCGTGATGCTCACGGCGGCGCCCCACAGGGCCGGATTTCGCGTCGCGACGCCGGCCGCAACCAGCAGCCCGAGGATAGCCCCGCCGACCCGCTCCGGCAGGTGATCCGGCAGCGCCATCGCGAAGTATTCGTACAGCGCGATCGCGGTCACGAGCACGATGAATCCCGCGAACAACGGCGGCGATGCGTAGACGATGAAGACCCAGAGGGAGGGGATGGCGACGGCGGCCGTGGCAAGCCTCGTGCGGAGCATCGCCTCTCACCTACCCGCGATCAGACGAGGGCCGCGGCCAAAGATTCAGCTACCCGCCGCGCGCAGGGACGCCTCGCGCTCGACCTGTGCCGCGGTCCGCCCGAAGCGTCGCTGGCGTTGCTCGTAGAACGCGAGCGCCTGCTGGAACTCGCGCTCCCGGAAGTCGGGCCACAGCGTTTCGGTCACGTAGAGCTCCGAGTACGCCACCTGCCACAGGAAGAAGTTGCTGATCCGCATCTCGCCGCTGGTCCGGATGAGGAGATCCGGATCGGGAACGCCCTTGGTCGCGAGATGCTGCGAAACGACGTCGCTGGTGATGCGGTCGGGATCGAGCTTGCCCTGACGCACCTTGCGCGCCATGGCGCGCATGGCACGCGTCAGCTCCTCGCGCCCGCCGTAGCTGACGGCGAGGATCACGGTCATGCCCTTGTTGCCCCGCGTCGCGGCGATGGCCGAGCGCAGCGCCTCGCGCACGGCGGGCGGCAGCCGGCGCAGCGTCCCCACGGCCAGGAGCCGGATGCCGTGCTTCATCATCTTGTCGATTTCGCTCGCGAGGTAGCGGCGCAGAAGGTGCATCAGGCCGTCGACTTCCTTGGGCGGGCGGTGCCAGTTCTCGGTCGAGAACGCGAACAGCGACAGGTACTCGACGCCGAGGCGGCGCGCCGACTCGACGACGGCCCGCACCGAATCCTTCCCGACGCGGTGCCCCTGCAGGCGCGTGAGGCCGCGCTGCTCGGCCCACCGTCCGTTGCCGTCCATGATGACCGCGACGTGCCGCGGTAGGCGCCCGTGGCCGTTCCCGTTGCCGTTGGTCGGATGGCCGTTGGCCCCGTGACCGTTTGCGCGACCGTTCTCCACCCTCACACCGCCATGATCTCGTCTTCTTTGGTCTTCACGAGCTTGTCGAGCCGCTCGATCGCGTCCTTCGTGCCCGCCTCGATCTTGTCGTGGCCGTGCCGATGGTCATCCTGCGTGATCTTCTTGTCCTTCTCGAGTGCTTTCAGCTTCTCGAGCGCGTCGCGGCGGTGGTTGCGCATGGAAACGCGGTAATCCTCCGCGACCTTCTTCACGTGCTTCACGAGGTCCTTCCGCCGCTGCTCGGTGAGCGCGGGGATGGGGACGCGGATCAACTTGCCGTCGTTCTGCGGCGTGAGCCCCAGGTCCGACGTGTGGATCGCCTTCTCGATCGCCTGCACCGCGGTCTTGTCGAACGGCTGGATCACGATCAGCGTCGGCTCCGGCACGTTCAGCGTCGCCACCTGGTTCAGCGGCGTGCGCGTCCCGTAGTAGTCGACCATGATGCCGTCCAGGAGCTGTGTCGTGGCGCGCCCGGTGCGCACGTGACCCAGCTCCTTCTTGAAGGCGGCGACCGTGGCGTCCATCTCCTTTTTCGTCGCGTCGATCACGTCGTTCATCATGCGCGGCCTCCGTGCACCAGCGTCCCGATCCGCTCGCCCGACACCGCGCGCATGATGTTGCCCGGCCGCATCAGGTTGAAGACGAGGATCGGCATGCTGTTGTCCATGCACAGCGATATCGCGGTGGCATCCATCACCTGGAGCTGGCGATTGAGTACGTCGATGTAGGTGAGCTCGTCAAAACGGCGGGCGTCCGGATGCTTCATCGGGTCGGCGTCGAAGACGCCGTCGACCCGGGTGGCCTTGAAGATGACCTCGGCGCCGATCTCCATGGCGCGCAGGCTCGCCGCGGTGTCGGTCGTGAAGAAGGGGTTGCCGGTGCCGGCGGCGAAGATCACGACCCGGCCCTTCTCCAGGTGCCGGACCGCGCGGCGTCGGATGTACGGCTCGGCGACCTGGTGCAGCCCGATGGCCGACTGCACGCGCGTGGGAACGCCGAGCTTCTCGAGCGCGTCCTGCATGGCGAGCGCGTTGATCACGGTGGCGAGCATGCCCATGTAGTCGCCGGTCGCGCGATCGATCCCGACCTTGGCCCCCGAGGTGAGCCCGCGGAAGATGTTGCCCCCGCCGATCACCAGGGCGAGCTCGCAGCCGGCGGCGTGCACGTCGCGCAGCTCCTTGGCGAAGTCCCGGAGCACGTCCGGGTCGATCCCGTAGCCGCCAGCGCCCGACAGCGCCTCTCCGCTGAGCTTCAGGAGGACGCGACGGTAGCGCGGCGCACCGGTCGTCACCGGTGCCTCGTCAGGCTCCGGACGTGCCTCCAGCGGCGTCCTCCTTTCCGTCACCCACCCGCTCCTGCATTTCCCCGAGCTGATAGCGAGCAAAGCGACGGACCGCCACGTTCACCCCGAACCGCACGATGGCTTCCTTCACGAGATCGCCGATCGTGCGGTCACTCTGCTTGATGAACGCCTGCTCGAGCAGACAGACGTCCTTGTAGAACCGCTCGACCTGGCCGTCGACGATGCGCTCGATCACCTGCGGCGGCTTGCCGCTGGCCTCGGCCTGCTTGCGGTAGATCGCCCGCTCGCTGTCGATCTCGCTCGCCGGCACGTCCTCGCGCGACACGTAGCGCGGCGCCGCGGCGGCGACCTGCATGGCGAGGTCCTTCACGAGCGTCTGGAACTCCGTGGTCTTCGCGACGAAGTCGGTCTCGCAGTTGACCTCGACCAGCACGCCGACCTTGGACCCCGGATGGATGTACGCGCCGATGGCGCCGTCGGTGGCCGCGCGGCCGCTCTTCTTGGCGGCCTTGGCGAGACCCTTCTCGCGCAGCACGCGCAGGGCCTTGTCGACGTCGCCGCCCGCCTCGGCGAGCGCTTTCTGGCAATCGACGAGCCCCGCGCCGGTCTTGTCGCGCAGCTCGCGAACGAACTCGAGGCTCATGCCTGATGGGCCTCCAGCGCCTCGCCGTCGCCCTCGGCCGGAGCCTCGTCGCCCTCGTCGGAGCCGCCCGTCTGTCCCGCCCCGCGCTGGCGCTCCTCGTAGAGGTTGCGGCCCTCGATCACGGCCTCGGCAATGGCGGCGCAGAACAGGCGGATGGCCCGGATGGCGTCGTCGTTGCCGGGGATCTTGTAGTCGATGAGGTCGGGATCGCAGTTCGTGTCGACCACCGAGACCACCGGAATGCCGAGCTTGTTCGCCTCGCGCACGCCAATTTCCTCTTTCGAGGGATCGATCACGAAGAGCAGGTCGGGGAGCTTCCGCATCGCCTTGATGCCGCCGAGCGACTGCAGGAGCTTCTCGCGCTCGCGGCGGAGCCCGATGAGCTCGCGCTTGGTGAACGCGTTCAGCATCTGCGGATCCTCCAGCATGTCGTCGAGCTTCTTCAGGCGCTCGATCGACTGCCGGATGGTCTGGAAGTTCGTGAGCGTGCCGCCGAGCCAGCGCGTGTTCACGTAGAACGCGCCGCAGCGCTCCGCCTCCTCGCGGATGGCGTCCTGCGCCTGGCTCTTGGTGCCCACGAACAGGACCTGCCCGCCCTGCGCGATGCGGTCGCGTACGAAGGTGTACGCGTCCCGGAACATCTTCACCGTCTGCTGCAGATCGATGATGTAGATGCCGTTCCGCGCACCGAAGATGTAGGGTTTCATCTTCGGGTTCCAGCGGCTGGTTTGATGCCCGAAGTGGACGCCCGCCTCGAGCAGATTCTTCATCGTCACATCCGTCATAGTGTGTCTCGCGAAACGGTGCCCTCTAGCAGAAATGCAAGGGTTGAGGCAACGACGACGTCCACCGGGTCACTGGCTCATGGAGTCCAGGAACTCGCGGTTCGCCTTCGTGCCGCCGAGCTTGTCGTGGAGGAATTCCATGGCTTCCACGGTGTTCAGTTGCGTGAGCAGCTTGCGCAGGATCCAGACGCGGTTCAGCACCGGGGCCGCCAGGAGAAGTTCCTCCTTGCGCGTGCCGGAGCGGGCGACGTCGATCGTCGGGAAAACCCGCTTGTCCATCAGGCGGCGGTCGAGGTGGATCTCCATGTTCCCGGTGCCCTTGAACTCCTCGAAAATGACCTCGTCCATCCGGCTGCCGGTGTCGACGAGCGCCGTCCCCATGATGGTGAGGCTACCGCCGTGCTCGATGTTGCGCGCGGCGCCGAAGAACTTCTTCGGGCCGCGGAGCGCGTTCGAGTCGACGCCGCCGGAGAGCACCTTGCCCGACGGCGGCACGGTCGCGTTGTAGGCGCGCGCGAGCCGCGTGATCGAGTCGAGCAGGATCACGACGTCGCGCCCGTGCTCGACCAGGCGCTTCGCCTTCTCGATGACCATCTCGGCCACCTGCACGTGCCGCGTCGGCGGCTCGTCGAAGGTGGAACTCACGACCTCGCCCGACACCGAGCGCTGCATGTCGGTCACCTCTTCGGGTCGCTCGTCGATCAGGAGCACGATGAGGACGACCTCGGGGTGGTTCGCCGTGATGCCGCGGGCGATGTTCTGGAGCATCACCGTCTTGCCCGTGCGCGGCGCGGCGACGATGAGCCCGCGCTGCCCCTTTCCGATGGGTGTGAGGAGATCGATGATGCGCGCCGTCACCTCGCCGGGATCGTTCTCGAGGTGGAGCTGCTCGTTCGGGTAGAGCGGCGTGAGATTGTCGAACAGGATCTTGTCGCGAGCCTGCTCGGGCGTCTCGAAGTTGATCTTCTCGACCTTCAGCAGCGCGAAGTAGCGCTCGCCTTCTTTCGGGGCGCGGATCTGACCGGAGACGACGTCCCCGGTGCGCAGGTTGAAGCGCCGTACCTGGCTCGGCGAGACGTAGATGTCGTCCGGACCCGGCAGGTAATTGTAGTCGGGCGCGCGCAGGAAGCCGAAGCCGTCCTGCAGGATCTCGAGCACGCCTTCGGCGAACACCTGGCCGTTCTGCTCGGCCTGCGCCTGCAGGATGGAGAAGATCAGCTCCTGCTTGCGCATGGTGGAGGCGCCTTCGATACGACGCTCACGCGCAAGCGTCGCGAGATCGGCGATGCTCTCGGCCTTGAGGCTCTTCAGATCGAGCGGGGGCGGCTCCTCGTCGGCCACCCCCGCGCGCGGCGCCTCGGGTGCTTCGACCTCTTCCACGATCGGCACGACGGCGGCCTTGGACCGCACGCGCACCGCGCTCTCGCCTGATCGCTGCCGTGCACTCACACGCACCCCTCCACCACCGCTCGATGCAGCACTCCCCTCCGACCGATCATGTTGCACAGGATGAAAACGGAGACCTCGCTCAGGCGGGCTCGCTCGGCGTGACGAAACGTTCGTGACAGTACGGAAAGGGAAGCTGCCTGTCAAGTTTTGGGGAACGGATTTTTCAATGTCCTCGCGAGCTTGCGCAGCGTATCCAACACCCCGGAAAGGTCCGCCGGGAGCGGCGCCTCGAGCTGGACCGGGGCCCCGGTCGTCGGGTGCGCGAACGTGATCGCCTGGGCGTGGAGCGCCTGGCGCGGGCAGGCCGCGAGCGCGTCGGCCGTCTCCCTGACCGTGCCCCGCCGGCGACCTCCGTAGACGGCGTCGCCGACGATCGGATGGCCGAGCGCAGCCAGATGAACCCGGATCTGGTGCGTGCGCCCGGTCTCCGGCGCCACCGCGAGCAGCGTCGCGCCCGGAAATCGCTCGACGACCGTGTACCGCGTGACGGCGGCGCGGCCGCGCGGCGCCCGCACGCTCATGCGCTTGCGGTCGCGGGGGTCGCGGCCGATCGGACGGTCGATCGATCCACTCGCGGCGCGGACGTGTCCGTGGACCAGGGCCACGTAGCGCTTGTGGATCGTCCGCGAGCGGAACTGACGCGCCAGCGCCTCGAGCGCGGCCGCGGTGCGCGCGATCACGAGCACGCCCGACGTGTCCTTGTCGAGCCGGTGCACGATCCCCGGGCGCTCGGCCGCGCCGACGCCTGCGAGCGTTCCCAGACGGTGCAGGAGCGCGTTCACCACGGTGCCGCGCCGCGCGCCGGGCGCGGGATGCACGACCATGCCGGGCGGCTTGTCGATCGCGAGCAGCGCCGCATCTTCGTAGAGCACACGCAGCGGCAACGCCTCCGCAACGATGCCGGTGGAGGGTGCCGTGGCCACGTCGACCTCGATCCGCATGCCGGCGCGCACGACGAACGACGCCTTGCGCGCGACGCCGTCGACCCGCACGTGCCCGGCGTCGACGAGCTGCTTTGCCTGCGAGCGCGTGCCGACCTCCGCGAGCGTCGCGACGACGCGATCGAGCCGCTCGCCCTCGTGGGCCGCCGTGACGGGCACGGCGTGCGTCCGCACGCTCACGGCGACGCGGGAGGCGAGGCGGCGAGCGCGGCGCGCGCCCGTACCACGTCGTCGGCGATCGCGCGCCGCAGCTCGTCCGGTCCCGAGAAGCGCCGCTCGCCGCGCAGGTGCGCCACGAACTCGAGCTCGAGCCAACGCCCGTAGAGATCGCCCTGCCAGTCGAGCACGTGGGCTTCGATCGTCCGCCGCAGCTCGCCGAACGTCGGCCGGACGCCGACGTTGAGCACCGCGGGCATCGGCGCCCCGCCCGCCCGTGCGTACACCGCGTAGACGCCGTCGGCGGGCAGGACGAGACGGCGGCCGACGTGGAGGTTCGCGGTCGGGAACCCGAGCGTCCGCCCGCGCTGCTCGCCCGTCACGACGCGGCCCCGCAGGTCGTACGGCCGCCCGAGCAGCAGGCGCGCCGCCGCGACGTCGCCCGCGACGATGGCGCGCCGAACGCCCGAGCTGCTGACCGCAGCGTCGCCCTCGGCGACCGGTCCCACGGCGTCGACGCCGAACCCGTACCGGGCCCCGAGCGCGCGCAGCGTCTCGGCGGTGCCCGCGCGGTTGCGGCCGAAGGTGACGTTGTAGCCGACGATGACGTGCGCGAGGTCGAGCGACGGCAGGATGAAGCGTGTGATGAACGCGTCCGGATCGTGGGCCGCGAACTCGCGCGTGAAGCGCTGCACGACCGTCACGTCGACGCCGAGATGGCGCAGGGTCGCGAGCCGGTCGTGGAGCGATTGGATCATGCCCGGCGCCCGCTCCGCGGCCAGCACGGTCACGGGGTGAGGATGGAACGTGAGCGCCACGGTCTGGCCGCCGCGCGAACGCGCCTCGGCCACCGCACGCGCGAGGATGGCCTGGTGCCCGCGGTGCACGCCGTCGAAATTGCCGAGCGTGAGGACGACCCGCGGGAGTCTCGACCCGACGCGCGCGAGGTGGCGGATGACCCGCATCGGCCCGCCTATATCGTAGGGCCCACACCGTTTGAAGGTGCGGGCCGCTAGAGAGCACCGACCCAAGACTACGTCTTGGGTCGGGGAGGACCCGAGGGTTGTTGCGTCCGTGCACGCGCGACCGGCATGCCGCGGCCAGCAAAGCTGGCGCGGCACCGCAGGGACGCACGAGGCTCACGCTGCGGCGATCGCGTCCGCGCGAGCTGCATCCCCCGGTGCGGCGTACCCGTCGCCCACGTCGTCACCGAAAAGCAGCACGGGCGCTCGGACGGAGGTTGTCGCGCGTAGCTGCGCTGCCGCGCCGGCTTTGCCGGCCGCGGCATGCCGGTCGCGCGTACCACGAACGCGACACTCGCGTTCTCCCCGACCCGAGACGGAGTCTTGGGTCGGAGCCCCCTAGTGGTCGAGCTCGGTCAAACGTTTGCGCGCGCGCCCCGCCTCTTCCGAGTTCGGGTAGTCCTTGATCAGCTTGCCCAGGGCGAGGCGCGCATCCGGCGTGTCGCCAATCTCGATGAAGAGGTTCCCCTGCTCCCAGAGCGCCGCCGGCGCCTTGCTGCCGCGCGGGTACTTGGTCACGACGTCGTAGAACTTGGAGATCGCCTGGTTGCGGTCACCCTTCAGCGCATAGCAGCGGGCCGCCCAGTAGAGCGCGCTCGACGCGAGCGGTGACTCCTTCTTCTGCGCCGCGAAGCCGTTCAGCTGCGGCACGGCCTTCCCGCAATCCTTCTTCGCGACGTTGTCCATGATGGGCGTCAGGTCCGCGTGCTCCGGGACGTTGCTGGCGGCCATGGCCGCCTGGTCGCGACCGACGTCGCGCGCCCATACGTCCTCGGCGGGCGCCGGAGGCGGCACCGGGGGCGGCGGCGTGACGGACACGGTCTTGTCGGGCGGCTGCGTGCCCGCGTCGGGCGTCTCCTGGTCCGGATGCTTGGCGGCGTCGAGCTGCCTCTGCCGCTCGTCCTCGGTCAGACGATCCTGTGGTGGACGCTGCACGGGCATGTCGAGATCGCCGCGCACGCGCTCGAGCTCGCGCTGCATCGCCTGGATCTGCTTGCGCTGGTCCGAGATCTGCACCTGCAGCCGCCGCTCCTGCGCGATGAGGTCGGCCTGCGTTGCACACCCGGCGAGCCCGAGGGCGATGCCGACGGCCGCCAGCCGTGTCGTCGTGCGCGTCACTTGCCGAGAATCACCGCGTGGACCCGTCGGTTCCGCGCCCAGCACGCATCGGTCTCTTCCTGGCAGAGCGGCAGCTCCTTGCCGTAGCTGATCGTGGAGATGCGATCGCCACCGATCCCCTGCCCGACGAGGTAATCCTTCACCGCCTTGGCGCGCTTGGCGCCGAGGCCGAGGTTGTACTCGATGGTGCCGCGGCTGTCGCAGTGGCCTTCGAGCTCGATCTTCGCGCGCGAGTTCTGGCGCAACCAGTCGACGTTCTCGTCCAGCCTGCCGCGCTCGCTCGACTCGACTTCGGCGCTGTCGTAGCCGAAGTGGACGTCCTTCAGGATGCCGTCCTCCTCCGGTCCGCGTCCGCTGCGCGCACGATCGAGGCTCGAGCCGCTGAGACCTTCCTCACCCGTGCCGGTGCCCTCTTCGCCGACGCCCTTCTTCTTGGTCGAACAGGCGCCACCGAGTGCGACCATCACGCAGAGTGCGATCAGCGCCGTCCGCTTCGCCGCCATCCACCGCATGCCCCTCACCTCACCACTCCAACCGTGCAGACCACGACGGCGACGTATCATCGGCTGTTCCACGGGTCAATTCTCGCTGCACGCGTCCGTCGCGATCGGCGAGCGCGAGATGGTGCCCGCCACCGCGTGTCGTCGAGAAGATGAGGTAGCGACCGTCGGGCGCCCACGACGGATCCTCGTTGCTGCCCTGCGAGGTGACCGTCTTCGCGCCCGTTCCGTCCGCCATCGCGACGACGATCTGGAAACCGCCGCCCGCGCGCGTCGAGTACGCGATGCGATCGCCCTTCGGCGACCACGCCGGCGAGGTGTTGTAGTTGCCGACCGTCGACACGCGGCGCAGCCCGGAGCCGTCGATGCCCATCTCGTAGATCTGCGGCGAGCCGCCGCGCGCCGAGCAGAAGGCGAAGCGCTGCCCGTCGGGTGCCCACGCCGGCGAGACGTCGATGGCCCAGTGGTCCGTCAGCTGGCGGATCAGGCCGCCCGATCGATCGAGCAGGAAGATGTCCGAGTTGCCGCCGTCCTCGCGCGCGACCAGGAGCTTCGAGCCGTCCGGCGACCACGCGCCGCTCAGCACCGCGGCGGCGCCGGGCACGAGCCGACTCACCCGGCGCGTGTGCATGTCGAAGGTGAACAGGTGCGGCTGGTGCTCCTTCCACGACGTGAAGAGGATGGCACCGCCGTCGGGCCGCCAGCGCGGCGAGGCCATGAGCGTCTGCTCGTTCGTGAGCCGCATCGGGTCGTCGCGGTCGAACGTCCACAGATAGAGCTCCTTCAGGAGCCCGCGCCCGCCGCGCGTGCTCGCGAGCGCGATCTCCGAGTCGAACGGGCCACGCTCGCCGGTCAGGAACTCCAAGAGCTGATCGGCGAAGCGATGCGCCATGCGGGGGACGTCGGAGCGCGCTCCGCTCACGCGACGGCCGACCTCGGGGACGTCCTTGCGACCGGGCACGTCGAACAGGCGCACCTCCACGGTCACCTTGTCGCCGTCGACGCTGACGCCGCCCTTCACCAGCTCCTGCGCGCCGAGCGCGGACCAGCCGACGAAGTCGATGTCGGTAGCCGTGATCCCGGACGCCTGGTTCTCGATGAACGTGCGGGGGTCGATCAGCTTGAAGTACCCGGACAGATCCAGATCCTTCGAGAGGACGCGGGCGAACGTCTTGCCGAGCGATCCATCGGTGTCGCCGCCGAGGTTCTTGAGCGGGACGACCGCGATGGGGAACGACTGGCTTCCCGGGCCGACGATCGTGCCCGTGACGACGGCGCCCGCGCGCGTCGCCGCGACGCCGATCACCATCGCCACCATCCACGCCACGAGCCGTGCAGTGGTCATCCCTGGCCTTGGCCTCCTCCCTCTTCTTCGGATTTGAACTCGATCATGAACTCCCGGAAGTCGTTTACATAGCGGGCGGGGGGCGGCGGAAGCGGGTTCGATCGCTGCACCGCGCGCTGTACCGATGCGTCGTACGCCGCGTCGCCAGAGGCCTGCTCGAGCTTGACGGCGCTCACCTCGCCGTTGGCTCCGATCTGGAAGCGCACCTTCGCGACCAGGCCCGGCCGCGTGACGACGTTCACCCACGCCGCTTTCACCGTCGAGACGACGCGCTGCTGGTAGGCGAGGAACTCGATGCCCACGACCTGTCCGCCGCCCCCCGGCCCGTACCCGGGCGTGCCGATCGGCCCGCCGCTGGTGTCGGTGCCGCCGAGCCCGCCGCCACCGCCGCTCGCGCCCTTGGCGCGCCACTTCTCCGCCGCGGCCGCGTACGCGTCGCCGCCGTCGGCGGCCGTCGCGTCGGCTTTGCCGTTCGGCTTCCCGGCCGGCTTGGCGTCGGCCGGCTTCGCTTCGGCAGGCTTCGGCGTGCTCGCCGCTTGCGGCTTCGCCGGCGCCGGCTTCGGTGGCTCGGGCTTCGCCGCCTCCGGCTTTGGTTCGGGCTTCGGTGGCTCTGGCGCCTTTGCTTCGCTCGGTGGCGGCGCGACCGGCTCGCCCTGCCTCGCCTGCGTGTCGCCGCTCGTGGCGGGACCCGGCCGCGGACCGATCGGCTGGTCGGGACGTCCCACCGGCAGCTTGCCGCCGAGCGAGTTCGGATCGGTCAGCTCCACGGTGTACGCCACGATCGGCAGCGGCGCGGGCTTGATGAATGGCAGCACGAAGAGCACGAGGACGAGCAGCGCCGCGTGCGCCGCGGCCGACACACCCACCATGCGCGTGAACTGCGGATCCCACTCCGCGGTGCCTCGCATGAGCACGGCTCTCGGCATGACGCCTCAGCGCGGTCGGTCTGGGGGCGGCTCGGTCACGAGCCCGATCTTCACGAGACCCGACTCGCGCACCGCCGCCATCGTCTTCATCACCTGTCCATAGGGCACCGACTGATCGGCGCGGACGTACACCTGCCGGTCCGGGCGCGCGGTGCGGATCGCCGCCAGCTTCTCGGTGAGAGCGGGCAGCGCGATCGGCGTGTCGTTCAGGAACACCTGCCCGGTCTTGTTGACGTTGACGACGAGCCGCTCCTGGTCGCCTGCGAGCGGCGCCGCGGCGACCTTGGGCAAATCGATCGAGACGCCCTGCTGCAGGATCGGCGCCGTCACCATGAAGATGACGAGCAGCACGAGCATGACGTCGACGAGCGGCGTCACGTTGATGTCGGAGATGGCGCCGCTGCCCTCGGACTGCCCTGATCCGCCGAATGCCATGCCGTCCTACTTCTTCAAGAAGTGCCGCTCCGCGATGTTCAGGAACTCGGACGCGAAGGTGTCGACTTCGGCCATCAGCACGCGGAGCTGACGCGCGAAGCGGTTGTACATCACGACCGCCGGGATCGCCGCCGCCAGTCCGACGGCGGTCGCGATGAGGGCCTCGGCGATGCCCGGCGCCACCGCCTGGATGCTCGACGAGGTCGCGGTCGAGAGGCCCATGAATGCCGTCATGATCCCCCACACGGTGCCGAAGAGGCCGATGAACGGCGCCGTGCTCGACGTGGTCGCGAGGAACGTGAGACCGCGCTCGAGTCGCGTCACCTCCTGGATGCGCGCGCGCTGCATCGCGCGTTGCACGTTCTCGCTGCCGCCGAACTCGGCCTCCGCCAGGCCCTCGCCTTCGTCGATGGCGCGTTTGGCCTTCGTCATCCGCTGCAGCTCCTGGTAGCCGGCGCGAAACACCTGCGCCACCGGGCTGCCCTTCAGGTCGACGCTCGCCGCGTGGATGGTGGCGAGGTTCTTCGCATCCCAAAAGATGTCGACGAACTTCGCCGACTGCTTCTGGGCGCGTCGCATCTCGCGACTCTTCGCGAGCGCGATCCCCCAGCAGCCGATCGAGAAGCCGATCAGGATGAACAGAACGAGGCGGACCACCCAGCCCGACCCCCAGAAGAGATGCAGGATCTCCATCTGCGGTCCGGGCGACGGCACACCCGGCAGCGCGGCCTGCGCGGCCATCCCTCCCAACCCCGACATCACATCCACCACGAGCGCGCTCTCCTCACGCGGGTGCCACGGCAGGTGCGATCTCTACGCCTCGGGTCCGGGGGCGTCAAACCCGACGCGCCGGTTCCTTGCATGCGGTTCGGACGTACGGTACCTGATTCCCTTCACTTTTCTCCCCCGGAAGAGGAGTACCACTCGATGGGCATTCGCGTCGGCATCAACGGCTTCGGCCGCATCGGAAGGAACGTCTTCCGCGCCTGTCTGGGCGAGTCGCGGCTCGAGTTCGTAGCCGTGAACGACATCACCAGCGCGAAGACCCTGGCCCACCTCCTCAAGTACGACTCGATCCACGGGACCCTCAAGGACGACGTGAAGGCCGAGGGCGACGGCCTCGCGATCGGTGGACGCAAGATCAAGGTGCTCGCCGAGCGCGACCCTGCGAAGCTCCCCTGGAAGGACCTCGGCGTCGACGTCGTGCTCGAGTGCAGCGGCATCTTCACCGATCGCGACAAGGCCGCGGCCCACCTCACCGCGGGCGCGAAGAAGGTCATCGTTTCGGCACCGTCCAAGGGCGCCGATCTCACGGTCTGCTTCGGTGTCAACCACACCACTTACGACCCGAAGAAGCACCAGGTCATCTCCAACGCCTCGTGCACGACCAACTGCCTGGCGCCGGTCGCCAAGGTCCTGCACGAGACGTTCGGCGTGAAGCGCGGCCTCATGACGACGGTGCACGCCTACACCAACGACCAGCGCATCCTCGACCTGCCGCACGAAGACCTCCGCCGTGCCCGCGCGGCCGCGCTCTCGATGATCCCCACGAGCACCGGCGCCGCGAAAGCGATCGGCCTCGTCATCCCCGAGCTCGACGGCAAGCTCGACGGCATGGCCGTGCGCGTGCCGACGCCGAACGTCTCGCTGGTCGACCTCACGGCCGAGCTCGCGAAGCCGGCGACCGAGGCCGAGGTCAACGGAGCCGTGAAGGCCGCCGCCTCGGGGGCGCTCAAGGGCGTGCTCATGTACTCGGAGGAGCCGCTCGTCTCGAGCGACTTCAACGGCACGCCCTACTCGTCCATCTTCGACAGCGCGCTCACGCGCGTGATCGACAAGACGTTCGTCAAGGTCCTGTCGTGGTACGACAACGAGTGGGGCTTCTCGAACCGCATGCGTGACGTCGCGCTGCACGTCGGATCGAAGCTCGGTTGAGCACGCGTGCGGACGCTTCGAGACCTCGACGTCGCGGGAAAGCGGGTCTTCGTCCGCGTCGACTACAACGTGCCGCTCGAGGGCGGGCGTGTGACGGACGCGACGCGTATCGAAGCGACGCTGCCGACGGTTCGTTGGATCCTCGAGCACGACGGCAAGGCCATCCTCGCCTCGCACCTCGGACGTCCGAAGGGTGAACCGAACCCCAAGTACTCGCTCCGCCCGGTCGCCGATCACCTGAGCCGGCTCCTGGACGGCGCCGTGCCGCTGATCGCCGACTGCGTGGGTCCGGTGGCGGAAGCTGCCGTCGCCGCGATGAAGAACGGCGACGTCGTGCTGCTCGAGAACCTTCGCTTCCACGCCGAAGAGGAGAAGAACGACCCCACCTTCGCGCAGGCGCTGGCGAAGCTCGCCGACGTGTACGTCGACGACGCATTCGGCGCGGCCCATCGCGCGCATGCGTCGACCCACGGTATGGTGAAGTACGTGCCCGCGCACGCAGCGGGCTTCCTGCTCTCGCGCGAGGTCGAAGTGCTTTCGAAGCTCCTCGCGGCGCCCGCGCGCCCGTTCGTCGCCATCCTCGGCGGCGCCAAGGTGTCCGACAAGATCGCCGTCATCGAGAGCCTGCTGGATCGCGTGCAGGTGTTCTGTGTCGGCGGTGCGATGGCGTATACGTTCTTGAAGGCGCAGGGGAAGCCCGTCGGTCGCTCGCGCGTCGAGGACGACCGGCTGGACGTCGCGCGCGAGACGCTCGCGCGCGCGCAGGCGAAGAACGTGAAGGTGTGCCTGCCGGTGGATCATCTCGCTGCCGACAAGCCCGACGCCGGCGCCCGCACCCAGCTCGTCGGCGCCGAGGCGTTCCCGGCCGACCTCCTCGGCGTCGACATCGGTCCCGCCACGGCCAAGGCGTACGCCGCCGAGATCGCCGCGGCGCAGACGACGCTCTGGAACGGCCCCATGGGCATCTTCGAGATCGACGCCTTTGCGCAGGGCACGATGGCCATCGCCGAGGCGCTCGCGATGTCGAAGGGCACGACGGTCGTGGGCGGCGGCGACTCGGTCGCCGCGCTCGCGCGCGCGGGCAAGCTCGGCGCCGTGACGCACGTCTCGACCGGCGGCGGCGCATCGCTCGAGTTCCTGGAGGGCAAGACGCTGCCGGGCCTGGCGGCGCTCGCATCGTGATGGCGCGGATCCCGCTGCTGGCCGGAAACTGGAAGATGCACGGCGCGCGCGCCGAGGCGGTGGCGCTCGCCTCCACGCTCGCGAAGGACGTCGGGCGCGTTGCCGGACGCGAGGTGCTGATCGCCCCGCCCTTCACGGCGCTCGAATCCGTCGCCACGGCGATCGCCGGCACCGACATCCGCCTCGCCGGGCAGAACCTGCACTGGGAGCCCAAGGGCGCGTTCACGGGCGAGATCTCGGCCCAGATGCTGAAGGAAGCCCGCTGCACGCACGTCATCATCGGGCACTCCGAGCGCCGGCAGCTCTTCGGCGAGACGAACGAGACCGTGAACCGCCGGCTCGAGACCGCGCTCGAGGCGGGTCTCGTGCCCATCGTGTGTGTCGGCGAGACGCTCCAGGAGCGCGAGGCCGACGCGACCGCGCAGGTGGTCGAACGGCAGGTCGTGACCGGATTCGCCGGCGTGTCGACCGCCGACTTCGCGCGATCGATCATCGCGTACGAGCCCGTGTGGGCCATCGGCACCGGACGCACGGCCACGCCCGCCCAGGCCCAGGACGTCCACGCCGCGATCCGCCGGCAGGTGGCGAAGCTCACTACGCCCGAGACTGCGGACCGCGTCCGCATCCTGTATGGTGGCAGCGTCAAGCCCGACAACATCGACAGCCTGATGGCCGAGCCGGACATCGACGGCGCACTCGTCGGCGGGGCCAGCCTCGTCGCCGATCAATTCACCCGCATCGTGCGGTTCCAGGAGCGAAAGTCATGATCGACGCCCTCACCACGTACATCGTGCCGGTGATCCACGTGTTCGCGTGTCTCTTCCTCATCGTCGTCGTGCTGTTGCAGACGGGCAAAGGCACCGACATGGGCGCCGTCTTCGGCGGCGGCAGCCAGACGCTGTTCGGCGCGAGCGGTGCGGGGAACCTCCTCACCAAGCTCACGACCGCGACCGCGATCACGTTCATGATCACGTCGCTCATCCTGACCTACAGCCAGACGCACAGCTCGTCGGGCTTGCTGAACCGCCTTCCCGACGAGGCGCCCGCGTCGGCACCGGCGGCGCCCGCAGCGGGACAGCCCGCCGCACCCGCGCCAGCCGCGCCGGCCGCCCCTGCTGATGCACCCGCGGGTGGCGACGCTCCGGCGAACTGACGGCGGCGCCGTCGCAACGCTCGACAGGTGACAACCCCTCTGTTACCTAAACGCTCCCCTCAGTAGCTCCACGAGCCGTGCGAGGATGGCGGAACTGGCAGACGCGCTAGTTTGAGGGGCTAGTGGGCTAATACCCCGTGGGGGTTCAAATCCCCCTCCTCGCATTCTTGCCGCTGCGTGCCGCATTACCGTCGCTCCCGAGCTTCCCCAGAATCTGCACGAGAAGGGGCAAGGCCGACGTGATGGCAGCGGGAACGGCGACTGCGGTTGTTCGGAGCTCCTCCTGCGTCCAGAGCAGGACCGCGCCCGCGATCGCGAGGGAGGCCTGCAGAGGGGCGTTCAGCCGCGCCCATGTACCGGCACCGAGGTCGTGCTCCCACTTGGCGATCTGCACGTCGGAGTCGGCTCGTAGGACGAAGCGGCGGAAGCTTCGCGTCATGAACACGATCGACCCGTCGCGCTCGATGAGACGGCGACGGAAGAGCGCTCGCGCCGTCTCCACGTCGCTCGGGCCGAGGTACGATTCTTCGGCGAGCTGCCGCATCGCGAGACGCTCGCGCCGCGACGACTGTTCCCACAGACAGCGATACCAGGCGGCGCTCGCCTGGTCGTTCGTCTCTGCGGGCACGTCGGTCGTCGGCCACACCGGCTTGTAGACGGCCTCGAGGGAGGTCTCGAGGGCGTTCGACGGCGGATTCGCGACGTCGAGGCGCTGGCCGTCGAGGCGCGACAGGACGCGAGCCCATCGGGCGAGCCCCGTATCGTCGACCGCCGACGTCGCACTGGCCGTCGCTGTGGGCGCTTCGGCGGCCGGCGCCGGCGCGGCAATGTCGTGATCCACGCGCTCGCACGCGAGCGTTTCGAGGTGACGCATCGGGTCCACGGACGAGGCGACGACGAGATTGGCCGCCCGGGCGATGCGACCCTCGATGCCTTCGAGGAGGACCTTCTCGAAGCTCGCGTCGCCAAGGCGGGCCTCCAGACCGAAGACGTACCACCACGCGGCAGCACGGTGGTCCTTGAACCATTGCGCGACGTCGGTCGCGCTCGTCCAACGCAGATCCAACGAATCGGCCGGCGTCGGCGCGACCTGACCGAGACCGACGGCCGGCAGCCCCAGCCCGTAGATCCACACGACGACCGTCCGGGCAGCCGACGTCGTGACGTCGAGCACGTCGGGTCGATCCGCGTCGAGGAGGTAGAGCCGCACGACGACCGACCACACGACGCCCCCGGAGACGAGGGACATCAACACGAAGCAACCGAACACGACCACCCTCGCCATCGCCGGCGTCGGCACGAGCACCAGCCCGCGTGACTCCGTGCCCGAGCCGAAGAGCTGCGTCGCGACCGGACGCACGACGTCGCCGGACGCGCTTCTCAGCCACGCCCCGGTGGCCGAGTACGTGGGGAACCTGTCGTGCAGCCAGGTCGCGAGGCGGGGCGGCGTCGGATCCGCGGCCGAGAACGGCTTCGGCCAATCGAACGTCGCGCGGCCGACGGAATCCACGCTCGCTGAAGGGCATTGCGAAGGGCGCTGGGCACAGGTGTCGCGCATCTCGGCGCGACGGCCATTCGCGTCCAGTGCGACGCGACGATCGAGCGTCACGTCAATCTCGGCAAGCGTCGCCTCGGTCACGTCGGTCCACACGAGGGCGCTCGGGGCACCGCTCATGGCGACGAGCATCGTCCAAGTCATCGCGACGTACGAGAGGCGAAAGCGGCGCTCCCCAGCGGCCGACGTAGCCGGCGTTACGCCCGCCTGCAGTCGGCGAACAACCCGGAGCGTACCCCAGACCGCGAGCAGGGCGAGCGCGGGCACCGGGCAGAGGACGAGCGCCCGCCACCCGCCCGCAACCCTCCCGAACAGCGTCGTCGTGACCATGCTCACGACGACCAGGACGCCCGCCGCGGCGAAATAGCCGACTGTTCCGACGTCGTTGCGGGAGGGCCACAACCAGGGTGCCTGATACCGATCGTTGACGATCTGCAGGAGGATCAGGGCGAGCACGTAGGGGATGAGGTAGAGCGCGAACACGAATGCCCAACGCGCGATGACCTCGGTCAGCAGCGATTGGAACGGTTGCTCGTCGCGGAAGACGACGATCGTCCAGGGACCGAACGCCAGGGGTCGAACGAAGGCCCGATAGCTTCCGCCGGAGTAGTGGAGGCCGAGGAAGCGCGTGCCGCGTGCCTTGATGACTGCCTCGATCTCGGCCCGGTCGTCCACCTCGTCGAGCAGGTTCTCGTCGAGGTTGCGGCCGGGGTCGGCATGCAGCTGCACCTGCCCCTGCGCGTCGACAAGCGCGAAGGAAAAACCCGTCGGCAGGATCGGCCAGCGAAACGCGGCGGGCCGCCGAGAGACGACGAGGACGAAGTCAGCCCGCTCTGCTCCAGGCGAGGCGGCGTCCGTCCACGACACCGGAGCTGCTACGCCCAAGAGATCCGTGCCCGTGAGCTTCGAGCGCACGAGCTCGACCGCGTACCGTCGGATCGAGTGTCCGGACCCAGTCCAGGACAGGTTGTCCGCGCGCGCGTCCCGGAAGTACTGCCGATCGCCGAGACACGGCGTCGGGCCGGTCCAGAGGGCGAGCGTGTAGTCACGCGTCGGGTCGGGCTCCCATCGGCATCGCGCGTTGCCCCGCGGGTCGATGAGGACCGCCGGGCCGGAGCTGGCGGCCTTCCCGTCGATCGTGTCCGGCACGGCGGGACACTCCTTCGACGCCTGCGACGATTGGAGCTGGCTCAACGTCGGCCCCAGCACATCCTGCGAGCGGATCACCTGCTGGCGTGCCACCTCGATCTCGGTTTGCAGCCGGCTCTCGACGGTCGTGGCGAGGGCGCGCATGTGGGCGTCGAGCACGCGGCCCGCCGCCCATGTCGTCAGCGCCGCGATGACGGCGATTGACATGACGGCCGTCGCGAGCACCGATGTCACGACCAACACCCGGGCGTCGACCGTTGTGAGTCGCTCGCCCCGGCCCATGAACCACAGCTTCAGGATCGGCCACGAGAGCGCAGACAGGACGAGGACGAGCGCGAACCCGAGAACCCACCAATACGGAAGCACCCAGCGCTCACTATCGAGGCGGTCCTCGCGCACGAGCCCGGCCAGGACGAGGTCGGTCGATCCGAACACACCGACACGCTCGGCCTGCAAGGAGAAGCGATCGCCGCCGAGCAGCACTCGTTGAGTCGCCGCCAGCGCCACGGGCGGCTCGAGTCGCTCGGCGTCCTTCCTCGCGTCGGTCGGCGCCCTCGCGAGATCGCGGACGTGGACGACCGAGGTACGCAGGGTACCGACGTGGCTGAACACCTCGCCACCCTTCGCGTCGACGAGCAGGAGCGCGTCGAACGTCTTCGGGATCGAGACGACCTCTTGCACGAAACCCTCGAGAGGGATCGTTCCCAGGCAACCCGTCGCCGCGATGACGATCTGACCGTTTCGGACGCGTATGCGCGCGGGCCTCGGAGGCGTGCCGCAGGCGTCGTACCGTTTCGTCTCCTGTTTGGGCGGTACGACCGACTTGATCCTCAAGCCCGGGAGCTCGACTTTCTCGAGGTCCACCGGGTCCGGACACGCGGCCGCCCACGCCCGCCGGCCAGCCTCGAGCCGAGTAGCGATCTGTCGTGCGACCCCAGCGAGTGTTCGCTGATTGCGCCGCGCGAGCTCGGCCTCACGAACTGCCACGTACCGGACGAGGCCCACGGCGACGAGCGCGCCGAGCGGCAGCAGGATCCCCGCGACGATCCTTGTCGCGCGCGCCACGCCCTCGCGATTCATGGCCATCGGCTCGAGACTCCAGCGGCGTGGTAGCAAAGCCTGGCGCACGTCGTCCAATCGCCTGCGACTCGCCGGTCCGAGTCGAGTTCGCGCCCCAATTGGGGCGCGAACGACGAGGCGGCCTCTCGACGTCGTGCTAGCCGCGCGCTTCGAGCGTGAACAGCTCTCCCTGCCAGCGCAGCTCGTCGGGACGGATGCGGACGACCTCGACTCCCTGGCGGTAGGAAGCACAAGCCTGGGAAGCTGACCGAGCACCCCTTATCAGACGTGCACCTCGGCCCTCCCCCGTCAGCCCCCCGCCTGGCGCGGCCGCCCGACACGGTCGCGAATGCAATGGTCTCGGGTTCGAGGGCAAGCAGCAGAGCAACGCCGGCCCGATCCCGACCTGACGCCGCATCGTACCGCTCATTCGCGATGGGCGGAGAACGTGACCGTCAGGAAGCCGCACGACAGCGTGCCCATCATGCTCTGTCCGTCCGGCGTGATCGTCGCGTCCATCGCTCCGTCCGGGCAGAAGCCGTAGATGGGGACCTGGGCGCTCCCGCGCGACGTGAACTTCAATCCATCGAAGTCTATGGCTCCGCTTCCGGTGAATTCACCGACGCTGCACACCGCGGCGATCGTGATGCTCGTCCCGTCCTGACCGACCTGCGAGAGACAGCTCACGGGGCCGATCGTGCTGTCGACGTTGGTGCGCCACGAGCCCGAGAGATTGACGACGGGCGGCACGACGGTCCGCGAAGCGCTCGCCACGACCCCACACGGAGCACCGATGCCCGTCGTGGAGCCGTCGCGACCGACCTGCACCGCGTCGGTGCACTCGACGGCCCCCTTGCGCGTGATGATCACCCGGACGACGCTGCCCGTCGGTCCGGCGCAGGCGAGCACGTGCCGCTTCTTCACGCCGAGCATCACCTTCGCCTCGCGCTCGGGCATGAGGACGCAGGCCGTGCCCAACCCGAGCGAGAGCGGGGTTGCGCCGCGCAGAGTCGCGGCACCCGTGAGGGACAAGACCGCGGTGACGAGGACGGTCCGACCGAGCAGCACGACGATGCCCTACCGCCGCCGCTGCAAAGGTGTCAACGACGACCGCCCACGCGGGGTTCGTCCCGCATGTCCACGCTTGCCGACAGCCTGTCGACTCTGCCGGACACGTCGGACCTGCCCCGGCTTCGTTTTCCGTCCGAGCGCCTCACGGCCCGGGTGGAACGCCCGTTGCTCCTCCGCGGCTCCATGAAGCGCATCGTCGTATGCTGTGACGGCACGTGGAACCGTCCCGACCAGACCGACAACGGGCAGGTGTGCCCGAGCAACGTCACGAGGATGGCCCTCGCGGTGAAGGCGCGGGACGGGGGCGGCACGCTCCAGCAGGTCTACTACCACCCCGGCGTCGGCACGAGGTGGTGGGACCGCATCGGCGGGGGTGCCTTCGGCATCGGCCTCTCGCAGAACGTCCAGGATGCCTATCGCTTCCTCGTCGAAAACTACGAGCCGGGCGACGAGCTCTACTTCTTCGGGTTCAGCCGCGGCGCGTATACCGTGCGGAGCCTCGCGGGACTCGTCCGGAACTCCGGCCTCCTGCGCCGCGAGCATGCCGATCTCGTCGACGGCGCCTACCGTCTCTACCGGCGCCGCGACCGGGACTCGAACCCGCGCGCGATCGAGGCGCAGCTCTTCCGCAAGAGCTACACCTACGAGAGCCACGACCACGTCGTGCGCATCAAGTGCATCGGTGTCTGGGACACAGTGGGTGCGCTCGGGATTCCGCTCGGGTGGCTCGAGTGGGCGAGCCAGCTCGTCCTGCAGCTCCAGTTCCACGACGTGAAGCTCAGCTCCTACGTCGACAACGCGTTCCAGGCTCTCGCCGTCGACGAGAAGCGTCCGCCCTTCGAGCCTTCCGTCTGGAAGCAGCAACCGGACGCGAAGGGGCAGCGGCTGGAGCAGGCGTGGTTCGCCGGCGTGCACACGAACGTCGGCGGAGGCTATTCCGACACCGGCCTCTCGGACCTCGCGTTTCTCTGGATGAAGGAGCGCGCGGAGTCGTGCGACCTCGCGTTCGATCGGACGTACGTCGACAGCAACATCACGCCCAACGCGATGGGCGCGATGCGCGATTCGCGCACCGGCATCTATCGGCTGATGCGACCGTTCGTGCGGCGCATCGTCGGGGCCGGCACCGCCCCGACGCACGACAAGATCCACCCGTCGGTGACGGAGCGGATGCTCCGCGATCCGACCTATCAGCCCCAGAACGTGCCGGCGCCGGTGCGATCCAAGCCCGAGAGCCCGTCGACCGGGCCGTCGGCTACTGCGGCCTGATCCGAACCATCCGCTTGCGGTAGAAGTCGGTCACCCACATGCCGCCGGTGCTGGGATCGAACGCCATGCCGCCGCCGCTGAACGCCGTGCACGTCGAGCCGGACATCTTGGGATAGAACGAGAGCGGCGGGAACATCAGCACGCGGCTCGAGTTCGCCTGCATGTAGCCGATCGAGGTGAGGGCGCTGCAGTCGGTGTCGGGACCGCCCGGCCCAACGGCGAGCGAAAGCCACACGTTGCCGGCCGGATCGGTCTGCGCCGAATGCGGAAACTGCGCGTCGGGGTCGAGGTTCGGAACGAAGGAGTAGCTCATGCAGGGGTTCTGGCCGTTCACATCGAGTTGGAGGCAGGCCGGATCGTTGGCGCGGGAGAAGTCGAAACGTCCCACCGCCGCCTGGTTCTGGAACGACATGGCGACGTTGCGGCTCGATTCCTCGACCACGCTCCAGGGCCCCTGGCCGAGCAGGAGATAGCTACAGCAGCGGAACGGGCAGGGCGGGTTCGCGTTCGGGTAGAAGCAGTAGCAGGAGCCGTAGTTGCACGTGGACTGGTCGGCCGGAGCCGCGAGCGGGTACTGCTGGAACGACCCCGCGAACGTCGTCGGATCGAGTCGGCCGACGTGGTTGCCGCCCCAATACGCCGAGTACCAGATCGTGCCGTCCGAGTGCGCGAGCACGTGCGACGGGACGGCCACCGCGCCGGCCGCGTCGGGGATCTCGTACTCGTGGAAGCACCAGTAGTCGTACACGGTCCCGACGGGGCAGCGCAGGTAGCTCAGCACGCAGTCCTGCGACGTGAAGCACTTGCGGCCGTTGTTGCCGCTCGCGTTCTGGCACGTGCCCACCGACGGCGTCGTCGTCGATCCCCCGACGCACGTGTACGTCGCGGCGTCCGCGTCGAAGTCGAAGGTCCCCACCCAGTTCGCGATCGCCCAGTTGGGCGGGTTCGGACAGAGGTAGTTGCCGACGCACGTGGAATCGAAGCTCGTGAGGCGCGCGCGGTAGGCGACCGCCTCCGGCCCGAACCCGACGCGGATCGACCGACGCGATTCCGCGAACCAGATCTTTCCGTGCAGGGCATCCCACGCGAGCCCGAAGATGCCGTTCTGGTCGCCGGGGATGTTGAGCGTGCGGACGATCCCCGCCGTCGGGTCGTACATCACGATCCGGCCGTGGTTCGGATGCGCGCCGACGTACGGCGTCGCACCGCCTTCGGAGGCCCACACGCGGCCGGCCGGGTCGACGATGATGTCCTCGCCCAGGATGGACGTGCGCGTGCGAACGTCGCCGAACGTGGGCGTGTTCCACGCGAAGATCCCGGGACCCGCCACCTGCGGTGGGTTGAACACGGTCCAGGTCATGGCGGGGTTGAGGCGCTTTACCTGGTTGTGGAACTCCTCGTTCAGCCACACGTTGCCGCCGGCGTCCCGCGTCGTGCTGAGCGGCGCCGGGTTCGTGCCCGACGACGGCGGCACGTCGACGTGCTCGTAGACCCACTTCGTGATCGCCGCCGTCGTGCTCTTCCCCATCGGGGTGCAGACGCGGACGCTGAGCGACGAGAACGCGCCGTTGGACGCGCTGAGCTTTACGACCACCTGCCTGTTGGTCCAGGCCGATATCTCCGCCGAGTTGTTCGATCGTGCGACGAAGAGCGGGACGAGACCCGTGTAGACGATCGCGAACGACCCGCCGCCGGCGGTGCCGCAGTCGGCGATCGCGAACGTCCCGGAGACGGCCGATCCGAAGCCGTCGCCGCTGGCCGACACCTGGACGAGGTTGCTCGGGTTGTCCACCGAATCGGTGTGGTAGAGCGCGAGCGCCGGGGAGTACGTCTGGGGTACCGCGAGCGCCGCACCGCTGAACGCTACCAGAAGAACGAGAACGGCTGTGCGCATGAGTCACCTCCGGTTCGACGATTCTGGACGACGGTAGGGCCGCCATACTCCGTAATGGTTTCCGTTGACAAGGGGGGTCGGCTGCCCGTTTCGAGCCAGTCCCGCCCCCCCGGCTCGACTTCCGATTCCCAAGACGGCGGGCACGCGCGGCGCTGCAGGGGAGGCGGCCCGCAGCCCATCGCGCGTTGAACGGAAGAACCATGTCAGAGCAGGGCGCTCCCGCGATTCCCCTCCCCTTCCAGATCTCCCGGATGGTGACGAGCTACTGGGTACCCAAAGCGCTGCATCGCCGCGTCGCTCGGCGTCGCCGACGTGGCGCGCCGTCGGCGCGAATCCGAGTACGCTGCATCGCCTGCTGCGCGCGCTCACCGTTCTCGCCGCGGGCGGTACCCCGGACGCCGCATTTGCCGTGCACGTCGGTCACACGATCGCCGGTTACACGTCGCCCTGACGACGCGAACCCGTTCGGACGCCGCGCTAGGTCACAACCTTCAGGCTCGTGCGCCGGACCTAGCGTTTCTTCTTGCTCTTGCACGCGAGGGCGCGCCCTTTGAGCGTGCAGAGTGGGTTGATCGCGGGCGGGCCGGTGAAGTGGACCTCGCCGCAGGTGCCGGTTGGCGTCGCCGCCGCGTCGAGCAGGAGTGTCAGCGCCATTGGTTGCGCGATGGTCCCTGGGTCGAGGGCGCCGAGGAGCCCCTTCATGCTGAATTTCACGAGCTCGGGCGTGCGCTTGGCCGGCGCGAGCTTCACCGCGGTCACGGGGCCCGCATGACTCTTGAAGCCGCGCTTCTTCCAGCCTTGCTTGGTCGCCTTGTCGAACGCGCCGGCCGGCGCCGTCAGGTCGAGCACCGGCGCTCCCGTGGCGTCCATGAGGACGAGACGCACGCCCGTCGTCAGTGGAGCCAAGGTGGGGGCCGCCACCAAGCGGATCGTCCCCTCGAGATTCAGTTTTCCCTTCTTGAGGGTGAGCGTCGGCTTCGCGATCGGCACGCCGTGCGTGCACGGGTCACAGGCGTCGCCCGCGAGATCGCCGTCCAGATCGGCCTGATCGGCGTTCGCGATCGCCGGGCAATTGTCGGCGCAGGTCTGGCCGTCGGCGTCCGCGTCGGTCGGATCGGCGCAGGCCGCGGGTTCGGCGTCGTTCAAGGCCGTCAGCGTGACGGTGCCGTCTGTGGCGCCGACGGCGAAGTCGAAGCCGGGCGCAACGCCGTGCACCGAGACCGCGTCGAAGGTGCCTGCGGTCTTCCCACCGATGGTCAGGAAGGGGACGGCGTCCCCCTGCTTCGGGAGGAACCCGTCCAGGAAGCGGACGTCGAGTGTGCCGCCGAGAGTCGCCTGCCCGGTAGCCTCGA
>Ga0187894_10001668_pt1 | contig 27978 bp, 28 predicted proteins | sample GBC1701081metaG_FD_136650 | JGI IMG/M metagenome (GOLD analysis project Ga0187894, IMG submission 136650) | White microbial mat communities from a lava cave in the Kipuka Kanohina Cave System on the Island of Hawaii, USA - GBC170108-1 metaG ...
CAGCAACAACGTGACGAAGCTGCGGGCCTCCGATGGGGCCACTCTCGGCACCTTCCCCGTCGGCGACGGACCGATCGGCGTGGCCTTCGACGGCTCCAGCATCTGGGTGGCGAACTTCTACAGCGACAGCGTGACGAAGCTGCGCGCCTCCGATGGGGCCAATCTGGGCGCCCTCCCCGTCGGCTCCAATCCGATCGGCGTGGCCTTCGACGGCTCCAGCATCTGGGTGACGAACCAGAACAGCGGCACGGTGAGCAAGCTGTAGCAGCGGAGAGACGACGATGACCGGCATGAAAGGGATCTCGAGCGCCGTGCTGATCGCGGCCGTGTGCGCAGTGACCGCCCGGCAGGCGGGCGGCAGTTCGGTCAGCAAGCTGCAATCCTGAACGAAGGCACATTCCCAAACACCACTGCAGCACCAGGAGGGCCAACCTCCTGATGCGCTCTCATTCGCCGCCGCGGGCTCAGCGACAGGGCCGGACCTGCGTACCCGGATTCCGAGCCTGCGGCATCCCAGTCCTCGACACCCACCGAGATCCGGTACTTCTTGTCTTGGTAACACCAGTTGGGGTGACGACCGACGGCGCGCGCCTGTTCCACTGCACCGCGCCGCTGGGTGACGAGCCGGTCGAGCTGCTGCCCGAAGGCGGGAGCCGGTTCATCGTCACCGTCGATGCCGCGCGGCCCCGATGGCAAGGTCGTCGAGACGCTGGTCGACGCTCCAGGCAGAAGATCCATGCCCGCCGCCGGGGCGCCGCCCACGACGCTCCCCCCGGGCTCGGGAGATGCGATGAAACAAGATCCGGCCGACCGGTGGTAGCATCGCAACTTCCAGGTGAGCGTCTATCAAGGTGAGCGTCTATCAAGATGACGGGGACGGCGGCGTGAAGGGCAGACTCGGCTTGTGGATGTGCGTTTCGCTGGTAGCCGGCAACATGATCGGCTCCGGCATCTTCCTGCTGCCATCCTCGCTCGCACCATATGGAATGCTCAGCATCCTGGGGTGGCTCATCACGTCGGCAGGCGCCGTGGCGCTGGCCGTGGTCTTCAGCAGGCTTGCCCGCAGGGCGCCCTCCGCGGGCGGGCCCTACGCGTACACGCGCGCTGAGTTCGGTGACTTCGCCGGCTTCCTCGTTGGCTGGGGCTACTGGATCTCGATCCTCGCCACCAACGCCGCCCTTGCGGTGGCGTTCGTCAGCTACCTGACCCGTTTCATCCCTTCGCTTTCGCATGACCGGGCGGCCGCGGCCCTGGTGGCGCTCGGAGCCGTCTGGTTCCTGAGCGGAGTCAATGCGCTGGGCGTGCGCGCGGGGGGCCGGATGCAGGTGATCACGACGGGGCTCAAGATCCTGCCGCTCGCCGCCATCGCCCTGTTCGGGTTTGCGCACCTCGACGCCGCCAACTTCGAGCCCACGGACGAGATCGCCAGCAACCCGGTCAGCTCGACCACCGCCGCGGTGACGCTCACCCTGTGGGCCTTCCTCGGCCTCGAGTCGGCCACTATCCCGGCGGCGGACGTGCGGGATCCTCGGCGGACGATCCCTCGCGCCACCATGATCGGCACGGTGGCGACGGCGATTCTCTACATCGCCAGCACCACCGCCGTCATGGGGGTGATGGACACCGCACGGCTTTCTTCCAGCGACGCGCCGTTCGCGGAGGCGGCCTCCTTGATGTGGGGAGGATGGGCGGGCGACCTCGTTGCGGCGGGCGCCGCGATCTCCTGCTTCGGCGCGCTCAACGGCTGGATCCTGCTGCAGGGACAGCTTCCGCTCGCCACCGCGCGCGATGGCCTCTTCCCGGCGCTCTTCGCCCGCGTGTCGCGCAATGGAACTCCCCTCACCGGCATGCTCATCTCGAGCGTGCTGGTCACCGCCCTGATCGGGATGAACTACACGCGCGCGCTCGTGGCCCTCTTCACCTTCGTGATCCTCCTGGCGACCTTCTCCTGCCTGATCCCCTACATCTTCTCGACCCTGGCGGAGATGGCCGTCACGCTGCGTGAGCGACGCAGCGGGAGACACGCCGTCACTCCGCTGCACCTTGCGGTCGCCGCGACCGCCCTCCTCTACGCGATCTGGGCCATGGCCGGGGCGGGTCGGGAGGCTGTCGGATGGGGCCTTCTGCTTCTCGCCGGCGGTCTCCCGATCTATGGGCTGATGAAGCGGCGGCATGCAGGAGGCGTCCCGTGAACCGGCCGGCCCAGTCCGACGTCGGCGTCCTGCAAAGCCTCTTGATGAAGCACGCCCGCGATGCCTTCCGCGACGCGGCGACGGTGGAAGCGGCGTGGCGCGGGCTGAACTATCTTGCGCCCCCCGATCCGGGCCGCGCCGCCGCCGAGTACGACCGCTTCGCGGCCCTGATCGAGGAAATGGGGGCCCGCGTCCACTGGATGCTCCCCGACGATGTCACCGGCCTCGACTCCATGTATGTGCGCGACGCCTCCATCGCCTCGAGCGGGGGCATGATCCTGTGCAACATGGGTAAAGCGGCGCGCTCGACGGAGCCGGCGGCCCACGCCGAGGTCTTTCGCAAGCTCGGGATCCCCCTGGCCGGGGCTGTCACCGGAGAGGGAAAGGTCGAAGGCGGGGATGTCGTCTGGCTCGACCAGACGACGCTGGCCGCGGGGCGGGGCTACCGCACCAACGACGAGGGCATCCGCCAGCTGCGGGAGATCCTCGGCAACCGTATTGACGTCGTCGTGGCCCATCTGCCGCACGGGCGCGGCCCCTCCGACGTCTTCCATCTGATGTCGATCCTCAGCCCGATCGATCGCGACCTGGCGCTGGTCTACTCTCCCCTGCTGCCGGTCGCCTTCAGGGAGCTGCTGTTGTCGCGCGGACTCGACCTCGTCGAAGTGCCCGACGAGGAGTTCGAGAGCATGGGATGCAACGTCCTGGCCCTCGGCCCGCGCCGCTGCCTCATGCTCGACGGCAACCCCGTCACACGGACGCGCCTGGAGAAGGCTGGAGCGCAGGTGGCGGTGTTTTCCGGCGAGGAGATCTGCAGGAAGGGGTCGGGAGGCCCAACCTGCCTCACGCGACCGATCACGAGATCCTGAATCGGCCCGAAGCGGCGCCGGCTCCAGGAGGGCGCTGCGTCTCGACCCCCTGGCGCCCAGGGCACGCCGCGCGGCGGTTACTTGTCCGGCGGGCGATCGTGCTGTTTCAGCCGGTGCGTCAATCCAGGCACCGTGCCCGATGCCGGGCGGAACTTTTCCCCTCGCCCGGGTTCCCATACCAAAGACACTCCAGCATTACTCAAGGCGGGAACCCGGCGCACAATGGAGGACGAGATGAAAGGGGTTGTGGTTGTTGCAGGTCTGATACTGTGCAGTGCGATCTACGCCGAGGATATTCCCAACCGGCTGATCGACTACAAGGCCTTTGAAGATCAGGTCGCCGTGGTTGGGAAGATCCGAAAGCAACGTCGGATCACCGAGAAGGGATTCATCCAGATGGCGGCCAAGCGTTCCACCGTCATCCTCGATGCGCGCAGCACGGAGGGTTTCAACCTCCTGCATGTCAAGGGCGCCACGCACCTCGGTTTGCCCGACTTCACCGCTGAGGAGCTTGCCAGGATCATCCCTTCGAAGGACACCAGGATTCTCATTTACTGCAACAACAACTTTCTGAACGAGCCGATGGCGTTTGCCACCAAGGCCGCCCCTGCATCGCTCAACCTCCACACCTTCAACGCCCTGTACAGCTATGGCTACAGGAACGTGTACGAGCTGGGACCACTGATCGACGTCAGCAAGGCGAAGATCGAATTCGAGGGGAGTCTCCTCACCCGTGGCTCGTGGCCTATGGCAAGCCCGGCTGCAGCGTCAGTTCAGAGGGGCCTGATCCTGAAGTCTCCGCGATAACCAGCTCGGATGACTACGGGAAGTACCCCCATTCGTCGTCGTTCCAGAGGAGCGATCTGCGCCCGCCGGTCAGACATGTTCACGAGCCTACCTCCTCGTCATGTTGACGCACGCAAACCAGACATGCGTCTGAGCATCCGCGTACGGCGGCGAAGAGCCAGCCAGCAGGCCAGCGCGCTGCCGGGCAACACCAGCGCACTCGCGACAACGGCGAGACCCTTGACGGCCTTCGGTGTCGCGATCGTTGGATCCATCTCCGCTCCGGGTATGTACGGCGGCATGCGGCCGAGGTTGAACAGGAACCACGCCGCGGCATAGCCCAGCACAACCGCCGCCAGCACGGCGTAGGTCACCCTGGCGCGGTTGCGCCTGGTGCTTCGGTGAAGGGACCCTGCCGCCACCCAGCCAGCCACCGCCGGGGGAATCCAGAAGCCGACAAGTACGATGAGACTGGGGAGTCGATCAGGCATGACAGAAACCTCGAGCGGTCAGCATGACGAGCTCGCTCACCGCCGCCGGCATGCGCCGGCCGAAGGTCCATTCAGGCTCCTGGATCTGCAGCTCCAACGGATCTCTGTGGATCGTCAGGTAAGGACCGGAGATTCTGCCATCCATGTCTACCTCCATCGGCAGCGGATTGCGTCAGTGCAACCGCACCGCTGAATCTCCATCATCAACAGCCTGAAGTCCTGAGCGCTTTCTGAGCAGGAAATGATGCTTCGGTGAGGCAATGGCAGGTCGTGCCTTTTCGTCCGGTGCGTCAGTCCAGGCACAGGATCCGAGGGAGCATCGAGATACAACAGGGCTCTCGCCGCGGTCTCATCGGCGTCATTCGACTAACCAGCTGAATCCGAAGTGGATCCTTCCGAAGGAAAGGGCTCAGGATGTGGAGGCAGGCCGTTTGATCACCGTGTAGCGAAGGCTCCTGCGGCTCCGTCTCTCTCGCTTGTCGGTGGATGCCACCTCCAGGAGGTGACCCCCGCTCGATGCGATGGCGTCCCGCACGTCGCGCTCGGGCAGGATATGCACCTGGACTGGCGGGAGACCGCGCAGCTTCTTCCATAACGGCCGCAGGAGCTCGGCCCTGAGCGCATACAGCCTGCCGCTGAACCCACTCCCGGATCTGGAAGCGCCGGTTCGGACCTGGAATGCAGCGACACCGCCCGGCCGCAGGACGCGAAGGAACTCGCGAATGTAGCCGAGCTGAAAGCGCGGGGGGACATGCTGCAGAGTGATGTTGCTGTAGACGAAGTCGATCGTCGACGTGCCGATCGACTCCAGTCTTTCAGTGACGTTCACAACGTAGCGGCAGCGCTCCGCATGCTGGTTGAGCGCATCGGCTTTCTCGATCATGGTCGAGGAGATGTCGATGCCGATCACATGGTTGAAGTGCTCGCACAGGGCCTGGGACAGGCGGCCGACGCCGCAGCCGAAATCGAGCGCGGTTCCCGAAGGCGCCGCCACCTCGAGCCGGGCCAGGCTCGCCATGACCTCGCGGATCTCCCGGCGCCCCGTCTCGAAGAACTCGGCCGTATCCCACCGGTTGAATCGATAGCGGTCGTCGCTCAGGACGGCCCACAGGGGATCCTCCCGGCCCAGCGTCTCGTATGCACGCCGGACTCTGTCCAGGCTCATGGCTCGCCCTCGCGCATCGGGCCCTTCGGTGAACCGCTTTCATTCATCCGGCCCCGCTTCACGCCTATTCTATGCCCGCGGCGATGGTGGCGCTGGACCAGACCGGAGGGAGAGACGTGCAGGAGACGATGTCCCTTTGATGGCCCCCTTCGCTGAGGAGGGTCGGACCATGCCTGTCAAGATCGTCCTGTGGATCCTGGCGGTCGCGGCAACGGCGACGCTGGCGGACTGGATCTGGTACACCTTCGGCGTTCGCCGCATGGAAACCCCACGCGGTGTCGGCCGCCGGATCGCGCATTCAGGTCCGCCTGCAGGGGCAAGGCGAACTTGACCACGATGTCGTACCTCCGCACGCCGGCCATGACCACACCGACGATTCGACCGGCTCGGATCGCCTCCACCGCGCCGAGAACATCGTCACCGGGAATGCCATAGCGAGCGGCGGCCCGCGCATCGGCTGCACCCGGTACCCGACGAACCAAGTCGGCTGCCTCGCGACCCAGCCGCTCCAGAACCTGCAGGTCATCGCCGAAGACACTGACCGCGACATCGGATCGGACGCCGGCGATCAACTCCGGCGAGAAAGAAAAACCTACGATCCGCCCAGCATCCGGCGCTACGGGGCCAGGCGCGCGCAGCGCAACACATCGTTGAAACGCGGCTCATGGCGCAGCGGGTCGAAGGACGGATCGACCTTCAGCGACGCCAGGAGAGAGTTGTTCTCCTCGCAGGCCAGGTTCAGGCAGGCGAGCGCCTCGTCCTTCCGGCCCATGCCCGCATAGGCCGTCGCCCGCATCGAGCACGGGGCCAGCTTCCAGCGCAGGTTCGATTCCTCCATTTCCTTCAGCGCCTGTTCCGCTTCTTTCATGCGGCCGAGGCGACCGTAGACATGGGCGGCCCACGCCGGCGCCCACGGTGTGTCGTCTCCCTTCCGCCATTCCTGGATGTCCGCCAGCGCCTCGGCGAATCGGCCTTGCTCTGCATAGGCCGCGACGATCATGTGCACCCGTGGAAAGTTGGGCTCGACCGCCATCACTGCACGAAACTGTTCGATGGCCTGATCGTACCGCCGGGCGAAGTACAAGATGACTCCGTTGTCCACGGCGATGATGAGCGACAACGGATCCAGCTCGCGGGCGCGCTCGATCTCGGCGAGCGCTTCGTCGAAGCGCCCCTGGTGTGCCAGGTACTCGGCATACCAATGGTGGGCGGTGGCGTAGTTCAGATCGAGCTCGATCGCTCTGCGGAACCGCTCCTCTGCCGTCTGCCAGTCCCAATCGTAGAACTCGTTGATGAGCGCCAGGGAGGTGTGGGCCGCCGCGAGGCTCTCGTCGAGCGCGAGGGCTTTCAGCGCTGCCTCGCGCGCCTTGGGAAGGACCTCGGACTTCGGAGCGAAGCCCCAGTTGCCCATCAGCGCATAGGAGTCGGCCATGCCGGCGTAGGCGCGCGCTTCCTTGGGGTTCCTGGCAATGGCCTGTTGAAACGACGCGATCGCCCGCTCGAAGCCATCCGGTGTCCGCTTGTTCCAGAGGTACCGGCCCCTGAGATAGTGCTCGTAGGCCTCGTACTCGGCGGTCGAAAGCCTGGCCGGGCGCACGGCGGGCTGGCGGGACTTGCCCAGCGTGAGCTGGATCTGATCGGCGATCGCCTGCGCGATTTCCGCCTGGACGGCAAGAACGTCCTTCTGTTCGCGATCGTATTGCTGCGCCCAGACGTGCGTCTGATCCTTCACGCGGATCAGCTGGGCGGTGATCCGCATCCGCTCCTGGTTGCTCCTGACGCTCCCCTCCAGCACGTACTGCACGCCCAGATCGCGTCCCAGCTGGTCCAGGGGTGCGCGGGCCTGCTTGTAGAACATGACCGAGGTCCGCGCGATGACTCCGAGTCGCTGCGGCGCGATGTTCCCCAACCGGGCGATCATCTCTTCGGTGAATCCATCGCTGAAGTAGTCCTGTCCAACGTCACCCGTCAGGTTTTCGAATGGCAGGACGGCCAGCATCAGACGCCCGCCCGATGGCCCGGGGGGGGACGAGGACCGCGACCACTGGAGGTAGGCGCCCACCGCCCCTACAACGACCACCGCGGCGGCCAGCAGGGCCGGCCATCGCCGCCGAGCAGGCCGTTCCATCTCGGCGGCTGGCGAGAACATCGTAGGCAGAGGCGTATCCGGTGGAGGAGGTGGGGAGACGATAGGCTGGGCCGTTTCTTCGCTGGCCAGCGGCGCGATGAACCGGTACCCCCTACCCGTGACGGTGCGGATGAAGCGCGGGTTCTCGGGGTCGTCTCTCAGCACCTGCCGGATCTTGCTGATGGCACCGTTGATGCTGTTGTCGGTGTCGACGAAGACGCCGGGCCCCCAGACCTTCTCGACGATCTGCTCCCGGGTAACCGAGGTCGGCTCGGCGCTCCACCAGGAGGAGCAGGATCTCCATGGGAATCCGCTCGAGCTTGATGGCGCGGCCGGCTCGGCGCAACTCGTAGGCCCTCAGGTCGAGCTCGAGGTCCTCGCCGAAATTGAGCGAGGTGACCGGAGGTCGTTCCAAACAACGCCTCCCTTCCCGAATGGCTGCGCGCTAAACCTTGTGTTTTCGTCGACTTGCGGGGACAGGAAAGAATAACACGATCGACAGATCCGCGCTATGGCCCGCCGCACGGGATCCGCGGAGACTCCGGGGCGCCGAGGTTGGGATTCCCCGGCGGGACTTTCAGGCTCGCCCGGTTGGAAGCACGGATCCAGATGTCACTGAGGAGGTGACCATGAAGCTGCCCTCTCTGCACCACGCTCGCTCAACACGCTCATCGCGTTCGGCGATGGTGCTCGCCGTCTCGGCGCTGGTCGCCGGGGTGATGGGACTGACCGGCTCGATTCCCGCGCAGGCCGCCACACCGCCGAGCATCGTCAACTATCAGGGGGTGCTGCGCGACCAGAACGGCAACCCGCTCACCGGGACCTACGACATGGTGTTCCGGTTCATGGATGCCGAGACCGCAGGCAACGAGATCATGGTCGATCAGCACAGCACGGTCTTGGTGTCAGGCGGCCTGTTCGGCGTCTCGCTCGGCTCGGGGGCGGTCACCGACGGAAGCGGACCGGGGACATACATCTCGCTCGACTTCACGTTCCGAGACTTCAGCAGCGTCTGGCTCGAGGTCCAGGTCGCGGGGGAGACGCTGAGCCCGCGGACCCGGATGCAGGCGGCGCCCTACGCGCTCAACGCGTCGAATCTCGGGGGCCATCCCGGCAGCGACTTCATCGACACCTCAGCGACGTCTCAAGGGAAGGCCGGGCAGCTGACCATCCAGATGCCAACCGGGACCACAGTGCTCGGGGACACTTCCAGCCCCACGACGAGTGGCATCCGGGTGACGGGCACTCCCCTAGTCCCGGGTTATTTCTCTTCGACTGATCCTAACTCGAGAGGGGTTCAGGGGGTGGGTGGGCTGTTTGGTGGTGCCTTCTATGGATCCGTCCTGAACAGCTATGGCGTATATGCACAAGCCGCTGCAATCGGCGGGGCGTTCTGGGCACGAGATCCGGGCGGCACAGGGGTGGACGGGACAGGTTGGTCCTTCGGCGGGAAGTTCCTTGGAGACACGGGCGTGGAGGCTGTTGGATTGTCGGCCTCCGGAGTCTTCAGGAACCCGCTCGGTACTGAGACCGCGATCCTCGCCTCACTCGGCGTTGGGATCAACGCGAGCGGTCGCGTCCACGGTGGATACTTCTCGAACACCAACACCGGTGCGGAGGCCAGACTCGCCGACGGAGCGGTTGGCATCAGTGCCCAGGGGAGCAACATCGGCGGCCGCTTCAAGAACAGCGCCTATCCCGCATTTGAGACTCAGCTCGCCGTTGGCGACGTTGGCATAAGCGCCGGGGGCCCATCTTACGGCGGCTATCTCTACAACGGCTCGCCTTACTTCTCTTACGGCTACATTCCCAACCAGGACCGAGGGATCACGGCCTTTGGATCCGTCGTGGGTGGAGAATTCCACAACTTCAGCTCCGGCGCCTATGCCCTTGTCGGATACTCCACCTACAAGATCATAGGGAGTGGCGCCGTCTCTTTCGTCCAGAACCACCCGGCCGATTCCTCCAAGGTGATCGTCTACGCCTCGCCGGAAGGTGATGAGGTCGCCGTCTACACGCGCGGCTCGGGGCGGCTCATCAACGGCGAAGCGCGCGTGAAGCTGGGCGAGACGTTCGCCCTGGTGACCAACCCCGACATCGGCCTGACCGCCACCGCCACTCCGCGCAAAGAGCCGGTTCCGCTCGCGGTGGCCGAGGTGAGTCCCGGGGAGCTGATCGTGCGTGGGCCGGCAGGCGCCGACGCGGAGTTCGACTACATGGTCTGGGGGCTGAGGATCGGGTTCGAGGAGCAGAGCATCGTCCAACCCAAGTGGGAGGACGCGAAGATCCCCTCGATGCACGCGCACCAGGAGTTCTTCCAGGCCGAGCCCGGCCTTCGGAGCTACACCGCCCTCGAGCGCTTCCAGGGCGTCGAGGAGGCGGTTCACGGCCGGCGGCTCCTCGACTTCTCGCGCGCGGACGAGCTGCGCAACGCTGTCGGCGTGTTTCCCAAGGGCGAGCCGGTTGCGCCATCGAACGACCTGGGTCGGCGCTTCGACGTCCCCTCGCCGCAGGCGGACTCCACGGCTGCCGAGAGCAGTGCCCCCGTGAGCGCGGCGGACGAGAGCGTCGTCGTCGGGTCGGCGCGCCCGGTGGCAGTGGCAGCTGGCGAGGATTCGGTGTCGCGAGCTGCCGTCCAAGCGCTGGACCTCTTCCTGGCCCAGGAGGCGATCCAACCGGGCGATGTCGTGAGTCTCGCGATCGACGCGCCCGGCTACATCGTGAGGAGCGCCGGCCCGGCCGACGCGCTCGTGGTGGGCTGCGTGCAGGTCGGGGCGGAAGATCCCGCGCCACTGCGAGGGCAGGTGGCCGTCGCCACGAGCCGCATCGCGCTGTGCCGCGTGGATGCGTCGTACGGGGCGGTGGCGATCGGCGATCGCTTGAGCGCGTCGCCCGCCGCGGGGATGGCGATGACGATGAACGCGGGTGTGGCCGGAGCGACGGTCCTCGGCCGCGCGCTCGAACCGCTCGAATCGGGCACGGCGCTGGTGCGCGTGCTGATAGGTGCAAGATGACGATCGTATCGAGAGCCGTTCGTGGTCCCATCGTTCTGACGTGGCTGCTCGCCCTGCTCACCGTCACGACGGCGGCGGCTCAGACCAGCTCGAGCTACAAGCTCGAGGAGACATCGATCAACAGCGGCGGCAATCCCAGGAATGGCGTGCACCTCGCGTCGTCGAGCTTCCAGGTCACCTTCGACGCCCTCGGGGATCCCGTCGTCACTGCGGGCCTCGCGAGCGCGTCGTTCCACATGGAGGGAGGCTTCGTGGGCGCCTTCCCGCCACCGGGGCCCGTGGGAGGATTCAACTTCGCGACACCGTCAGGGTTCACCTGGGACAGCGAGCCCTCGGCCGGGACGTACAACCTGTATCGCGGCGTTCTCAATGGCCTTCCCGGAACCTACGGGAGCTGCAACCAGTCAGGGCTGCAGAACACGGGCTGGATCGAAGCTGCGGACCCCGCCCCGGGTCAGGGATGGTTCTACCTCGTGACCGTGGAGAACCGCCTCTTAGAGGAAGGCACCAAGGGCTACACATCCGGAGGAGTCGAGCGGAGCAACAGCTCACCCTGCCCGTGAGGGCGCCGAGCGTCGCCGCCGGCGACCGGTACTACCTCGTCGTCCCGCGCAACGGCGTCTTCGAGGGCTCCTGCGGAACGGACAGCCTCGGCCGCGAACGTCCCGCCAGCGCCGGGGCGTGCCTTCCGCAGAGAACCCGCCTCAACGCGCTGGTCAACCTCGTGCCCGCGATCTGCTGAAGGCGAAGATCAGGTAGGCTATCGGTCTGATGCGCGTGCGCGCGGCCCCGCACCCGGAGGTCCCCAGCGTTGCCTGCGATCCTGTCGGTGCGACACCCACGCTCGTCCGGCACCGCGGTCGCCGCCTTCCAGGCAGCCACGTGGCGCGGTTGCTCGCTCCTTTGAGGTCCGCTGCGTGGGCGCAACGGACGGCCCGGCGCCTCGCCGCCTGCGGCATCGCCGCGGGGCTTTCTCTTCTGACGTCACCCGCCGGCGCGCAGAACGACCCGCCAAAGACCCCCTGGGACCTGCAGCTGTTCCGCTTCGAATTCGACAACGACAACTTCGTCGGCTCCGACGACGCCTTCAGCGCCGGGTGGAGCTTTCAGTTCCACTCGCGGTTGATGGACCAATGGGGCGGAGGCCTGGACAAGCTGATCCGTCACGTGCCGGGGCTCGGCGACGATGGCACAGGGGGCCGCATCGTGCGCCGCGCCGTGGCCCTCACCCAGATCATCCTGACGCCGCACGACGTCAGCATCGAGACACCGCAGCCCCAGGATGTCCCCTGGGCCGGGATTCTGCTCGGCTCGGGCTCCTGGTCGTCAAACGACAACCACAGATTGGGGGCAATGCAGATCTCGATCGGCTGCATGGGCCCCTGCTCCTACGGGGAAGAAGTGCAGACGTACGTACACAAGGATCTGGGACTCGGAACGCCTCCCGAAGGCTGGGACAACCAGCTGGACACTCGCTGGCTCTGGAACCTGAACTACGAGTACCGGCACAAGCTTGTGAACTCCGACGCGGCGAGGTATGTCCCCGGACGGTTCGCGATGGATATGGCGGCTGGGGGCATGGCGGGCGTCGGGTCCGGTGCGACTCTCGCGCGGGGTGAAGTGCAGTTCCGCTTCGGCTGGGGGCTGCCGATGGGATTCACGAAGATCCCGGACTTTGCCCCACTCGGCATCGTCAGTGATCCCGTCTATCTCGATCCCATGGAGCCGGTCCGGGACCTGAGCCGCTGGCGGGCCTATTTCAATATCGTCGCGCGTCTCACCTGGTTCCACCATGTGGCGCCGTTCGAAGAGAACGACACGGTGAACGGCGACGTCCATCCGGAGATCAGCCCAGTCCCGGGCCGCCGGCAGGCGTTGTTCGGCATGCATTTCGTCCGAGTCCCGATCGGATTCCACCTCACCTACTACCACTATTTCGATCAGGAAGAATTCAGCTCGGATCGCGATTGGGCCAATTTCACGGTGGAGTACCGGTTCTGAGCATCTGTGCTCAGCTCGAGGCGGCGCCCTCGGCAGCGATCGGCCCGGCGTGGATGACGAGGGCGCCGACCCCTCCTTCGACGGGCCGGCGTTTGGCTCAGCGAGGCCGCCCCCCATCCTTGGAGTGCGGCGTAACTCCGATCAGGTCAGGCCGTTCCGCCGTTTGTCGCGGGTCCTTGTGTTGAAGGCGGACAAAAACGTCGGCGAGCCGGGATGAGAGCGGCGACACGTTGCCGGCGCCGGAGGTATTGGTCGCCACGGCGATGGCGATGCGGTGCCCGGGAATAGTCATGAGCGACGCGGTCCCGCCGGTTACGTGCCCGCCGACCTTGATGGCCGACAGGACGCTCCGCTGTACAGCCTCACCGAGGCCCTGCCCCACGATGCGTGTGGGGGTTCCGTCAGCTCCCATCGGGACGCGTTGCACGGCCCAGCCGAGCGCCTGTCCGCTGGACTCTCCCGAAGCAGGCAGCACCGGCGTCTGCAGCTCCTTCAGGGTCGCCGGATTGAGCAGCGCCTCACCCATCATGGCGGAGCCGAAGCGCACGAGATCCGATGGCGTGGACAGGAAACCGCCGGCCGGCAGGATGCAGGCCAGATCCACCGCCGGCGCGTCATGCAGGCCGTAGCGCGGATTGAGCCAGAACTGGGGATAGTAGAAATGGGCACTCCCGGGGATTGTCTGCCCGGCGACCTCGGGAACGGTGCTTTTCATGCCCAGCGGCGTGAGAATCTCGCGCTGCACGAAATCGAGATAAGGCTCGTTTGCCGCCGCGGCGACCACGGCGCCCACCAGGACCCAGCCGTGAGTCGAGTAGAGATAGTCCGTGCCGGGACGGAATCGCAGCCGATCGCCGGCGAAGATCGCCAGGCGCTCTGCGTCGTCGGCGCAGTTGATCTTCGGCTCCTCGTCGTCAAAGTGGTGACGGATGCCGGCCGTGTGGGCCATGAGCTGGCGCGTGCTGATGGGCCATTCTTTTTCGGGGAAGCCCGGCACATAGCGCTGCACGGGGGCGTCGAGGTCGAGGCGGCCGCGCTCGGACAGCAGCCCGACGGCGGCCGCTGTAAGGGTCTCGGAGACGCCGCCGATGCGGAACAGTGTCGCGGGCGTCACCGGCGTCTGGCTGTCCATGTCCGCCCAGCGGAACCCCTCAGCCCAGACGATCTCTCCATCGACCGCCACCGCCAGTGACAGGCCCGGCAGCTTCTCCTCGGCGACGAGCGAGCGGGCGATGGTGCGTCCCTCCTCAACGGCGCCCGCATAAGCGGCCGATGGCGGCTGAAGCAGGCGCGACGGCAGAGTGCCCGGATCGACCTCGGGGGGGATCGCGCAGGCGGCGAGGAGGAGCTGCAGGGCGCCGGCGATAACCAGCAACGGCAAGGGTTTCCTCATGTGCGACATCTCTCCATCGGTAGCGAATTGCGTCAGTGCAACCGCGGCGCTGAATGTCCCTCATCCACAGCGGGAAGTCCTGAGCGCTTTCTGAGCATGAGGTGATGCTTTGGTGAGGCAGGCAGGTCCTGCTGTTTCGACCGGCGCGCCATCCAGGCAAGGTGCCTGAAGCGGGCATCATGGAGCCATGGAGGAGCAGGGCTTCCCCTGCGAGGGGAGACATGGCAGGGACCTGCGATGACGCCAGGCCCGCTTGCTGCCCGCTCTACTAGGCCGATCTCCTCGAAACAAGCCGTCGAAGAACATGGCCTTTCCACATCCAGAGTCCCGTAAGAACAATTGCAGGAAGGAAGACAAACCGGACAGCGGGGGCGTAATTCGGGATTTCTTCAAATAGGGGCTTCCTGGGTCACCTCGTCGCCGGAACGATCGATGAACCTGCCTCCGACTGGCCCGTCCTGTGAGAGAATCTCTGACGACAATGGAGAGTCCCGGAGACGAGGGGTGGGCGGTCGTCCCGCCTGCCTGGAGGAGGCGCCATGGACGATCTTTGCATACGGGCAGGGGGACACCTGCACCTCCGCCGCGGTATCGCGGCGCTGGCCCTGGCACTCAGCTCCTCCGCGGCCGCCGAGGAAGGCTTGAAGGAGAGCGGCTGGCTGGCCGGCGTCAGCCGGGACATCGCGCGACAGGAATACCGGATCACCTGGCAGGAGCGCACTCTTCGGGCAGGCCTCGGCCCGGCGTGGCAGGCACCCAACCGGGCACAAGGGATCCGGATGTTCTTCGCCGGCGGACGCCTCACCGTGGTGGCTCGCGCGGAGGAGACTCCCTCCTGGGAGTGGAGCATGTCGGTGGTCCGCTGGGGTCGGGGGGCGGCAGGCACCCGCGTCGCGCCGGGCGGATCGGTCCTCGCCCAGCGGGTGAACGCGAATCGGATTGAGATCGATCGAGGCACGCTCGTCGAGTGGTTGCTGAACGAACCGCGCGGCCTCGAGCACGGCTTCACGCTGCGGGAGCCACCGCCCGGCGAGGGAAGGGCCGGCGCGGCCCTGCCGGTATGGATCGAGCTGGTTCCGGGCGGATCGGCCACTCCCGTCCTCTCGACGGACGGCGGCGCGATCGACTTTGTCACAGGGCGCGGCGCCCGGGTGAGCGAGGTCGGCCTCTCGGTGCGCGACGACGATGGCCAGACGCTTCCGTCCCGTGTCGAGGCGCTCGAGGGTGGGATCCATCTCGTCATCGATGACCGGCGTGCCGCCTACCCCCTCGTCGCGAGCCTCCGCGTGACGTCGTCGATGAACGAAGGGCAGGCCTGGGTCCACCATGCATCGGAGGCGGGACCGTCGAGCGCCGCCGGATGGAGCGCGCTGGGGGGCCAGAGCGGGGCGAATCTCGGCATCTCGGTCGGAACGGCCGGCGACGTCAACGGGGACGGCTTCGGCGACGTTATCGTCGGCGCCTACCTTTACGACAACGGGCAGACCAACGAAGGCCGGGCCCTCGTCTACCACGGGTCCGCGACCGGACCGCAGGCGACCACGGCCTGGACGGCGGAGGGTAACGAGCCTTTCGCCTCGTTCGGCTTCTCGGTCGCCACCGCGGGGGACGTTAACGGCGACGGCTACGACGACGTGATCGTCGGCGCCACCCGCCACGAAAACGGTCAGGAGGATGAAGGAGGGGCGTGGGTCTATCTCGGCTCGGCCGCGGGGCTGGCCGCGAGCGCCGCCTGGTCGGTGGAGAGCGACCTCGAGTACAGCCGGCTCGGTGGCTCGGTCGGCACCGCCGGCGACGTCAACGGCGACGGCTACGCCGACATCATCGTCTCGGCGCGCTTCTTCGGCGAGGCGCAGTCGGACAGGGGAAAGGCCTGCGTCTACCACGGCTCACCGATCGGCCCGTCTCCCGTCGCGAACTGGTCCGTAGTGGGGAGCCAGAACAACCAGCAGTTCGGCTCCTCGGTCGGCACCGCGGGCGACGTGAACGCCGACGGCTACTCCGACATCATCGTGGGATCATCGGGCACGAACTCGGCGTTCGTCTTCCATGGCTCGGCGACGGGCCTGCCAGGCGCCGCCGCCTGGACGGCGGTGAACGCTCAGGCGGGCGCGTTTTTTGGGACTGCGGCTAAGACGGTGGGCGACGTCAACGGCGACGGCTACTCGGACGTGATCGTGGGAGCCTACGCCTTCGACAACGGGCAGACGGACGAAGGCGTCGCGTTCGTCTACCACGGCTCCCCGGCGGGGCTGTCACCGGCCCCGGTTTGGACCGCAGAGGGGGATCAGCCGGGCGCCCAGTTCGGCATCGAGGTGGGAGCGGCCGGCGACGTCAACGGCGACGGCTACTCGGACGTGATCGTCGGCGCGCCGCTCTTCGACAATATCGAGAGTGCGGAGGGACGCGCGTACGTCTACCTCGGCTCGCCCACCGGTCTCCCGGCCGGCGCGGCCTGGACCGCGGAAAGCGATCAAACGGCCGCGAATCTCGGCCGGTCGGTCGCAGGGGCGGGCGACGTCAACGGCGACGGCTACGCCGACGTGATCGTCGGCGCCCCGGTCTTCGACGACACCCAGACGGACGAGGGGCGCGTGTATCTCTTCCTCGGTCACGGCGGAGGCATCGCCCTCCCGCCGGGAAGCGTCCGGACGCTTTCCATCGCAATGAGCGGCACCGACCTCCGCCTGGCCTGGGACTCCGACTGTCCGGCGACCGACCACGCGATCTACGAGGGGACGATCGGAGACTTCACGACCCACGCTCCACGCCTCTGCAGCACTGGCGGCGCGACTTCGGCGACCTTGTCGCTGCCCTCGGGCTCGGTCTACTACATCGTCGTGCCTTTGAGCGCGTCGGCGGAGGGTTCGTACGGAACCACGAGCGCGGGGACCGAGAGGCCGGCGGGCTCCCCCGCCTGCCGCCCTCAGCAGCTCGGCAGCTGCAGATAGACCTCGGATCTGACAGCCGCCGGACATGGAACCCACCCGCGCGCTTCGGCGAACGCTGCCGAGGAGGCTCGGGGAACCGCGTCGCGTTGAGACGAAGGCGCAGTTTCTTCCAGTTCTCGGATCTCGTGCGCAAGGGTCACGAGATGGTCGCGCTCGCCGCGTTTCTGGCGATCTATGCCGGCGTGCTCGGTCTCGAGCTCGACCACCTGCGGCGGAGAACCACCGGACGCTGGGTGTCGATCCTCATGCTCCTGCCGCTCGTCGCGATCGGCCTCCTGCAGCTGGTGCTCTATCTCGGGCAGCGCCACCTCGGCTGGATGGATCACGATTGGCGGAAGGCCGACCTGCCTGTGTGGGGGCAGTTCGCGCTCTGGCAGTGGCTTGGCCTCGCGGCGCTGTGGGCCGGAATGGGACACCTGCTGTTGCTCGCCTACCCCCGCTTCCTGCGTTCGGCGTCGTCGTCCAGGTCATAGCTGCGGCGGAGTCGTCTGAGGACAGGACGACACCTGCGGCGATGCTGCGGTCGATGATCCGGCCCAGCTCGCCGCTGGCAACCACGCACGCGAGTTCGGGGCCGCATTCGGCCGCGGCAAGCCCGCAACACACCCCTGCGAGCTGCTGTGCGCCATGGAGAGCATCAAAGCTATCGGCTCAACGGCAAAACACCGGCGGAGGCTCTTCGAGAGGCACTGGGCACCGACGAGCTGCCGCCCTTCACCCAGGAGGAGGACACCGAGCCGGCAGCAGCGTGACTCATGCTCCGGAGACCGGGCGTCGGGTAATTACCGTGCTTGTACACGCGGTGTTCCCGAGGGGCCGCATTTGAGTGTTCGTCGACAATGGGTTGCACAGCGCCGATTCCCGGGTTACGCTCAGGAGCATCGGAAGGCGACCCACTACTAAGGAGACGCCCATGCCCACCCTGTCGAAACGTCCCGATACGATCGTACTGGTTCATGGCTTCTGGGTGACGCCGCGAAGCTGGGAGCACTGGATCACGCGCTATGAAGCCCAAGGCTACCGCGTCCTCGCTCCGGCGTATCCGGGGTTCGAGGTGGAGGTCGAAGCGCTCAACCGCGATTCATCGCCAGTCGAGCGCCTCACGGTTCCCGCGCTCATGGAGCACCTCGAAGGCGTCGTCAAGCGAATCGAAGCGCCACCGATCCTCATGGGTCATTCGGCGGGTGGCGCCTTTGTGCAGCTACTCCTCGACCGTGGCTATGGTGCGGTTGGAGTGGCGATCAACTCCGCACCCACGGAAGGTGTACGCGTCACGCCGCTGTGGCAGCTCAAATCGACGTTCCCGGTGCTGAAAAATCCCGCGAATCGCCACAGGGCAGTGGCGTTCACGTACGATCAATGGCGCTACGTGTTCACAAACACATTCGCAGAACCGGACGCGCGCGCCGCCTACGACCGCTATCACGTCCCGGCATCAGGGAGCATTTTCTGGGACAGCGTGCTGGCGAATTTCATCCCCGGGCCCCAGGACATCGCGGTCGACTACCATAACGACGCCCGCGCGCCCCTTCTCTTCATCTCGGGGAACGAAGATCACTTGATGCCGCCCGCCGTCCAACGCTCGAACGCGAAGCACTACAAGTCGAACACGATCACGGAGATCAAGGAGTTCCCGGGACGCTCACATCTCATGCCCGCCCAGCAGGGGTGGGAGGAGATCGCCGACTATGCATTGGTGTGGGCCGAGAAGCACAGTATGCACCAGCGGCAGGCCGGTACGGCATCTTCATGAGATGAGGCCGCCCAACGGATCAGCACTCATATTCAGCCTCTAACGAACGCCAGTAGTTCGGCATTCACCACATCGGCGTGTGTCGTGCACATGCCGTGCGGGAACTTCTCGTAGATCTTGAGAACGCTCTTCTTGAGAAGCTTGGCCGATAGCAGCGCGGAGTCGGCTATGGGCACGATCTGGTCGTCGTCGCCGTGCATGACGAGCGTCGGCACGTCGATGCTTTTCAGGTCTTCGGTGAAGTCGGTTTCGGAGAACGCCTTGATGCCGTCGTACTGCGCGCTGGCGCCCCCCATCATGGCCTGCCGCCACCAGTTGTCGATCACGGCCTGGGAGACCTTCGCGCCCGGCCGGTTGTAGCCGTAGAACGGACCGGCGGCGAAATCGCGGTAAAAGTGCGCGCGGTTGGCGGCGAGCTGTGTTCGCAGGCTGTCGAACACCTCGATGTGCAGGCCGCCCGGATTGGCGGGCGTCTTGACCATGATCGGCGGCACGGCGCCGATGAGCACCAGCTTGGCGACGCGTCCCTTGCCATGGCGGGCGACGTAGCGGGTCGCCTCGCCCCCGCCGGTTGAGTGGCCCATGTGAACGGCGCCTCGCAGATCGAGATGCTCGGCGACCGCGGCGGCATCGGCGGCGTAGTGATCCATGTCGTGACCGTCGCTGACCTGGCTCGAGCGGCCGTGGCCGCGCCGGTCGTGTGCGACGACGCGATAGCCTTTGCCGACGAAGTAGAGCATCTGGGCATCCCAGTCGTCGGAACTCAGCGGCCAGCCATGGTGAAACACGATTGGCTGCGCGTTCCGCGGGCCCCAGTCCTTGAAGTAAATCTGGTTCCCTTCCTTGGTGGTGATCGTGTTCATCGCGCTTCTCCTTTCTCTTGTCTCTTGCCTACCCGAGTGACGGACTGCTACGTGCTCTTGATCGACTTCCAACTCTTGAGCCGCTCCGCGATCAGCTCCACGCGTTTCTGATCATCACGGCCGTCCAGGATGCTCATGTCCGTTGGCTCGGCGCGCAGGTAGACGCCGGACGTGCGCGCGTTCACTTCGGGCCCGCGCGTTGTCCAGTATCCAGAGGCCCGATCGGCCGACTCCAGCCGGATCTCACCTGTCCCCTCCAGCTGTGGCGCGTCCGCATGCAACGGCCGTTCGCCCTTCCAGTAGTAGAAGATGCCCGAAGAGTCCGGCTTCTCTTTCAGTGCTTCGCTCCCGTACCTGGCCGACAGGGTGCCATCCTCCTGCCACGCGCGGCCGGTCAGCTCCAGCGCGCCGCTTCCGTCTCGCGAAATCTTCAGCAGACCCACCGCCGAGGGCTCCTTCTCGGTGCGTTGCGTCAAGGAAAACTGCCACCACATGCCTTCGATGCGGGTGACGCGGCCCTCGTTCTCGATCGCGTTGCGAAGTTTCTGGCAGACGATTCTTACCTCGGCGGCGGCGGTCGATCCGTCGTAGCGTACGGATGTGAGGCCCAGCAGATCGGTCGGGAGCTTCGCCCCTCTGGCGTGCAGGATGAACGTCCGACGCATTCCGAGGACTCCACCGAAAAGACCCGCCTCGAAGACGACGTTATCTCGCGGCGATGCCTGACCGGGCGTCGACTCAGGCGCCGCAGGCGAAGTGCTCTTCGTCCAGTCGTCCTGGGCGAACACGAATGCCGCGAAGTCGACCTCGCGCGTCAGTTCAAGGAGGCGTTCCAGCGTGGTGGTCCCAGGATTGAACGATGTCATCCATGGTTCCACGTGTGCGACGTCTTCGAGGCCGCGCGTCAGTGCCTGCAGCAGCTTCGCCTGCTCTCCTGACGAGCCCAGGAAGATGCGCGGCTTTTCCATCCGTTCCTCTCAGCCCACCTCTCCACGTGCGGGCGCGAGCCAAAACGCAAGGTTTCGTACATAGCGCCGGATGTCGGCGGCGGCGCGTGGGTGCTTCTTCAGCGCGCTGCCCGCGGGCTCCGTCACGAAAGATGGGCAACTACGCGCCGGATCCCAGTTGTAGTCCGCGAAGTGGTGAAAGCTCGATTCCGCGACCGCGCGCCCAAGGTGGTTGCCGTGACCGTCCATCGAGCGCTCGATGGCGACGATGAGGTTGAAGTACCGCCCGGTCGTCTGGCTGCATCCCCTGGCGATCGTGCGGGCGCTCGCGTCACCGGGAGGAGGTGCGACGGCGCCTTCATGCACGTGCGCAGGGAGGTATTCGATTCTTCCGGAAGGCGAATCGGGATTCCGTAGAAGCTCGTGCAGCGGCTCCACGACGGTGATCACCTGGAAGTCGCCGTTCCTCCCCGAGTGGTAGTTCGGCCATGAGATGGACGGGGTCTCCGTGTCGTCAGGAGCGCGTCGTTCGGGGTCCGGCTCGGGGTTTTTCGATTGGAAGTGGTGGGCGGCACCCACGCTTCCGAGAGTCAACAGGGAGGCTCCCATGTCTTGATGATCGCGCACCGAAAGGATGCCGCCGCCGCGCTGCCGAAAGCGTACGATCCCGGAGCAGTCCGCAGAGACCAACCCCTCTCCTTGATCCAGGGCGAACAGCCAGAGCTCGTCGAATCCAGACTCGTCCAGCCTCGAGAGCACCGGGTCGGCCGACGTGGGATCGGCCGCCCGGTCTCGAGACACCACCTCGAAGCGTACCCCCGGCTCGTCGATCTGAGCGAGCTCTTGTCGCATGAGCGAGAGGCTTTCGATCGACCAGTCGTCGGTCCGACGTGGAATCGTCGTCTGGATCAGGATCTTCACGGTCCGAGCCATTAGGGGATCCCGGTCGGATGCTAGTCGTCCATGACGAAGGTGACCATCATGTTGACCTGATACTCGATGATGGAGCCCTTCTCCACGCGAACGTGCAGTTCCTTGACCCATGCCCTCTTGATGTTGCGGATCGTCTTGTTCGCCCTGGCAATTCCCTGCTTGATCGCATCCTCAAAACCGCTGGCCGAAGTGGCACTGATCTCCGAGACTTTCGCTACCGGCATCTGGCCCTCCTTTGTCGCCGCGCCCGGGCGGGGAAGAAGCGTCTGACTATCTCTCGAACGGAGCGTTCATCAAGAAATGCACGGAAGACTGCGGCTTGCAGCCCGGAACAAAACGCTCGCCGAAGTCGCGGGCGAAGTTGTCGTAGGTGCTCCCCGGCCTGGTCTTGACGATGCGGCAGACCGAATCGGTGAAGGCCCGCTTCATGTCGAGGCGGGGAGTTGCGTCGAGGATACTCTTCATCTCGCCGGGTGGAATCCGGTCGTACTGAGGCCCGCCGTAGTCGAGACCGCTGCCGGCCGTGCAGAGCGCGACGTCTGCTTCCTTGTGCAGGGCGATCAAAGGAGTCGAATTCAAGGCGACGGTGTCCCAGGCCAATTGGGCCCGGCGATCGTCCAAGCCCTCCTCGCGGGGCTATCGGTGCGTCGGCGCTGTGCTGAGACGCCCCAAGCCAAAGCAGTCACCCTCGTAGTGGAGTCGAAGACCTTGTCGTTATACTCCTCGGGCAAGGCTCACGTCAAGCGGCGAACGTGTGGGGTCATGGTTCAAGTCAAACTGAATCGTTACCAAGTGAGGCGCATGGCGCGTTACACACCTTGAGGATGACCGCGGCAGCGAGCCAGGAGAGCGGATCGCCGATTTCCACGCCGTAGAGCGCGCCGGTAATCCACCCGGCCGCGACCACGGCGACCACCGAGCCCAGCATCAGCACTTCCCCAATGGAGACGGCTGGGGCGGTTGCCGCGTCCAGGATCTCACCGTTTGTTTTCAGTAGATTATTGGTGGAGGCGGCGGGAGTCGAGCCTGTGCCACCTCAAGAGACCAAATCGCTGATGGCGCGCGACTCTCGTCGCAACTCGTTGCCTTCCATGAAACTCGTTGTGCTCTGCAGTGCTCTCGAGTGCTCCTCAGTATTGGATACACTATGGAGACGGGCGCCTCATAATCGCGCCACTGGAACGCTGCCGACATGGACCGCGACATAGCCTGCAACCTGGGCGCCTCCCACGCGCGGCTCGGGTGCATGGGTGACGACTTGCATCGGGTGGGAAAGTCCGCGCGCACGGGGTTCCCGTGCTAGGCGGCATACTACTGCGGCGGAGTCTTCTGCTTTCTTTTCAACGACGACGTGACTACGCTGCGGGCCTCCGATGGCGCCAATCTGGGCACCTTCCCTGCCGGCCGCAGCCCACGGGGCGTGATCTTCGGCGGCTCCAGCATCTGGGTGGCGAACTCCTTCGACTCCACCGTGCGGAAGCTGCGGGCATCCGATGGAGCCAAGCTGGGAACCTTTCCGACCGGCGCTACTCCGGCCGGGGTAGCTTTCGACGGTTCCAGCATCTGGGTAGCCAATGCCAGCGGCCACAGCGTGAGCAAGCTCTAGTCGAGGGAGAAACACGAGGCGTGGTGGAGGCGGCGGGAGTCGAACCCGATCCGGCCCTTTTCGATAACTTGCGGCGACGCGCGACTTTAGCGCCCAAACCGAAAAGGGCAAACGGGTTCGGCCTCTACTTGTTGTCCTCGTGAGTCCCCAGGAGTCCACGTGAGTCCTCCTGAGTCGTGGAGGAATAGTGGAGGCGGCGGGAACGGTGTCCCGCCGCCCAATGACCGCGGCATTCGGATCGGCGGCGCTGCCGTCGAGTTCCAGGCGCACGCGTGATCCACGAGCACGCGCCTCATCCTACGCTTCGTACGCAGCGCTGTGGTCTGGAGAATGCGGTAGCCGCGCTCGCGCCGGAGGCGGCGCCGCGCGGTGGCCCGCAGCTCCTGGTAGGCTTCCCACGTCAGATCGTCGAGCGAACGCTCAACGTGATCACCCTTGCCGGGATCCCCCATCGGCACTCCAGGGCCCCATGCCGGGCGCGCCTCACCTGAAGCACCTCGGCGTCCGCTGGGGCCCGGACCGCGCTACGCTCGATGGTTGTCCGGACGGCCCGGACCTGCGACCCCGAGGTGAGCGCCTGCGATCGAGCCTCCTCGACCTCGGCGGCCGCCGTCGCCGCCGCGGAGCGGAGGGGCGAGACCTCCTCTTGCAACGGCGGTCGTCCGCTGCCGATTGCTGCCGCATGGCAGGCCTCGTGGCTCATGCGTTCATGATGCGAGAGAAGACGGCCTGGTGCAGCCAGCGGGGCGTTGCCCAGACAAAGATCACGATGGCCTTGTTGGCCCAGCCTGGCACCACGCTGATGCGCCCCGCCTGTAGCGCGCGGATCCCGGCGCGTACCACGGGTGCCGGTTGCATCATCACTCGCTTCAACGCGGGCGTGATCTTCTGTTGCGCCGCTGTGGCGAACCCGGTCTCCGACATGCCTGGGGACAGCGTCGTCACCGTGACGCCCTCGTGCTTGAGCTCGCGGTGAAGGGCTTCGCCCAGACGCAACACGTACGCCTTGGCGGCCGCGTAGACCGCGAACTTCTCCACGCCCTGGTAGGCCAGCAGGCTGGCGACCAGCAGGATCTTCCCGCGTCCGCGCGTCCGCATGTCTTGCGCAAAGACGTGGGTGACCGTGGTCAGGCTCACGACATCCAGCTGCAGCATCGCCAGTGCCGCATCCAGCGTGCCGTCCACGAAAGCGCCTTGCAGTCCGTGGCCGGCGTTGTTAATCAGGATGTCGACCGCAATGCCTTGCTCGCGGAGCCGCTGATGCAGTTGGACGACTGCCGCAACATCCGACAGATCGACCTGCTCCACGACGACATCGATGCGGTACCGCTGGCGCAAAGCGTCGGCGAGGGTTTCAAGTCGGTCCAGCCGGCGCGCCACCAGAACCATAGGATGGCCTTGCGCGGCATACTGGCGGGCGAATTCCTCGCCGAAGCCGCTCGAAGCGCCGGTGATGAGAACCCATGATTGGTCTTTTGTCGTCATGGCGTGTACCCGTGATCAGTCTGGAATGGAACAATGTGCGAAGCGCGTGATCCTGAGCCACGCGGCATGCACGGGGGAGGCAGTACCAAGGTCAGCACGGCGTCACCGAGTACTCTGCCGGAGTGCGTGGACCTGTTCATCGAGGGTCGCGGGGGCGGCGCCGCCGGCATGTCGCGCATCCCATCCGCCTCCCAAGGCCCGGAAGGAGGCAATGGCGGCGCGCGCGGCTTCGGTTTGCGCCTGCGCCTTCGCATCGCGCACCTGCAGCAGGTTGCTGTCGGCATCCAGCACCTCGATCAGGCTGACGACTCCCCCTCTGTAGGCTGCATCCGACTTCTCCCGGGCACGTGCGAACGACGATTCACCCTGCGTCAGGATCTCGACCTGGGTCTCGCGTTTGATGAGAGCGGAGAAGGCGTTCTCGACATCCTCGGCCGCCCGCAACACGGCCAGCCGGTATGCCGCCAGCGCCTCGGCCTCCTGGCCCCGCGCAACGGCGATCTGCGCATCGACGCGGCCGAAGTCGAACAGGCGCCAGCGAAGTCCGAGGACGCCCAGGGCTTGGTTGGCAGCCCTGGTGAAGAGGTTGCCGCTCCGTATCGTGGTAGTGCTGCCCAGCAGTGCGCCGAGCGAGAACTTGGGGTAGTACTCCGAGATCGCCACGCCGATGCGCGCATTGGCTGCCGCAAGGCGTCGCTCGGCGACGATGAGATCCGGCCTGCGCCGGATCATCTCGCCCGGAGTGACGGTCTCGGTCAGACCGGGCGCGACCGGGACAGGCATCGCCGGGCTCAGGTCCGCACGGTAGGTTCCCGGCTGCACCCCCAGAAGCACGTCCAACGCGTTCATCGCCGAATCGAGCCCGGCTTCCAGGACGGGGATGTGCGCTTCAACCTGAGCGAGCGAACCCTCGGCCTGATTCACCTGGAGCTCGGCGGCGATCCCTTTTTCGTACTGGAGCTTGACCAGGTCGAGCAGCTGCCCGCGTGTTTGGGCTTGCTGCCTGGCGATCGCGATGCGCGCCTGCAGGCCCCGAATCGTGACGTACGCATCCGCCGTCTGCGCGGCGACGGCGAGCCTTGTCGCGATCGCGCCGGCTTCGGCCGCCGCGTACTCCGCGCCGACGGCTTCTCGCCCGCGCCGCACGCCGCCGAACATGTCGATTTCCCAGCTCGCTCCGACGTTGGCTTCGTAGGAGCTGCCCGTGCGGTCGAAGTCGGGCGTGGCGGCGAGCAACTGTCCCAGCTGGGATTCGAGCGACTGGTAGACTTTCGCGCCGTGCGCGCTCAGATTGCCCGATGGAAGCAGCGCGGCATCGGCCTGGCGCAATGAGGCACGCGATTGGACGACACGTGCCGCAGCCTGCGCGATGTCCAGATTCTGTGCGAGCGCCAGGGAGACGAAGCGCGTCAGCGCGGGCTCGTCGAAGCCGGCCCACCAGGCCTGGAGGTCCGTCTTGTTCTCAACCTCCCGGCGCTCGACACCTTCCTGACCGAGGAAGCGAGCCGACAGGGGAATCTCAGGCGGCCTGTATTTCGGGCCAACGGCGCAGCCCGTCAGGACGCTGACACTCAGCAGAAGGGCGATGGAGCGAGGAGAGGTGAGCATGACCGTCCTTTCTGGAAGCAACTGTGAGTAACCATGGTCCCAATTGGTCACTTGCTGTCAAGCGGAGCGCGGGGAGGTATCGTTGTTCTCCTAATCAGAGACAGGTTCCGCTCGAATCGACGAAACCGTGTTCCCATCTCTTGCCGGCGCGTTGATGTTGAACCAGATGGCGTATAACGCCGGCAAGAACACCAGCGTGAGAACTGTGCCGCCGAAGGTTCCACCGATCAACGTGTACGCCAGCGTTCCCCAGAACACGGAATGGGTGAGCGGAATGAACGCCAGCATGGCGGCGAGCGCGGTCAGAATGACCGGACGGGAGCGCTGCACGGTGGCCTCGACGACGGCATCGAACGGCGCCAATCCATCCTTGTCGTTGCTGCGGATCTGACCGATCAGGATGAGCGTGTTGCGCATCAGGATTCCTGAAAGCGCGATCAGGCCGACCAGCGCGTTAATGCCGAACGGCTGCTGGAACAGCAGAAGCGTCGGAGTGACGCCGATGAGGCCCAGGGGCGCCGTCGCGAACACCATCACCATCGCGGAGATCGACCGGACCTGGAAGATGATCGTGATCAGCGTGAGCGCGATCATGATCGGGAAGAGCGGCACCAAGGCGCGATTGGCCTTGCCGGATTCCTCGATGGAGCCGCCCGGCTCGATGCGGTAGCCCGCCGGCAGTTCGGCGATGATCGGCTGCAGCGCCTTCCACACGGCGGTGGACACGTCCGGCGGCTGCAAACCCTCGGCAATGTCTCCGCGCACGGTGATCGTCGGCGTGCGATCGCGGCGACGCAGGATCGGGTCTTCCATGCGGATGTCCACCGTTCCGACCTGTGACAGCGGAATCCGCTGGCCGGCCGTTTCAACCAGAGTGAAATCGGTGATCTGGCGCGGATCGAGCCGCGCTTCGCCGGCAGAACGGGCCACCACCTGCACCGACCGGATGTCTTCGCGGACCTCGGTGATCGGGATGCCGCTCAACAGGAACTGAAGCTGTTCGCCCACATCGGCGGACGTCAAGCCGATGCTCTGCAGCCTGTCCTGATCGAGTGAAAAGCGAAGCGTGGGCACGCGCTCGCCCCAGTCGGCATTGACCGTTCTCATCTGGGACATTGCGCGCATCACGGCGAGCACCTGCGCCGCAATGTCACGCAGCCTGTCCGGGCCGGGGCCCATGACACGGAACGCCACCGGAAAGGGCGAGTAGGGGCCGAACACCAGCTGGCTCACCCGTACGCGGGCCTCCGGCGCCAGGCCTTCGGCTGCGGCATGTCGCAGTTTGAGCTTGAGCGCCTCACGTGCCTGTTCGTCGTCCGTCAATACGACGATCTTCGCGAACGAGGGATCCGGCAACTCAGGCGACATGGCGAGATAGAAGCGCGGCGCCCCCTGCCCGACATAGGCGGTCACGATCCTGGCTTCCGGCTGCTCGGCCAGCCACGCCTCGACCTTGGCGCTGGCGGCACTCGTCTGCTCGATGGACGTCCCATACGGCATCTGCAGTTCGACCAGCACCTCCGGTCGATCGGACGTCGGAAAGAACTGCTTCTTGACCAGGCCCACGCCCAGCACGGCGACGACGAACGTCCCGACCACGCTGCCAGCGACCAACCATTTGCGGCGAATGACAAGACCAAGGATCCGGCGGAAGCGGTGGTAGTGCGGCGTCATAGGTAGGATCTTATAAGTCATTGAAAACAGATCACTTGCTCACAATGGTCAATTCCGGATGGACAGATCAACGGTGACCTGCCACTCTGTCGGTTGGAATGCGAATTCTCTCCGGCCGA
>Ga0187894_10001669_pt1 | contig 27973 bp, 17 predicted proteins | sample GBC1701081metaG_FD_136650 | JGI IMG/M metagenome (GOLD analysis project Ga0187894, IMG submission 136650) | White microbial mat communities from a lava cave in the Kipuka Kanohina Cave System on the Island of Hawaii, USA - GBC170108-1 metaG ...
AGGCGTAGCCTCGTGCAACTTGGGTTGCCAAACGCAAAGGCAGAGCCTTTCCGCACATCAGGCGGCGAAGCCGCAGTATTACGGCATTCATTTTTCAAAGACCATTAGGCGGGACTCAAAACACAGGTCGCACGAATTTGAAACTCGCTATAGCTCGATTATTTGGAAAAATTGAAAGGCGTTCTACACCCGAACTATTCATCTTTAAGGGTTTGAAAATTCACTCATATATTATCTACGAATAAGTCCTTTCTTTTACGTTTTCCATTGCTATCACACAGGCAGAGTTTAATTTCTTCTAGCATCGGCAAACCAATAGAATTATCGAAAATAGTTTGTATGCGTATATTTTATATGTGCCGCAGTTACTTCCGGCAACGGACAAGAACGAAGAAAAGGATGAGTAGTTTCTGCAATTGATAATCAATCGGAATGCGATTCGCAGTTTTGACTTATATTAGACTTATTGAGAATAAGCCACAGAGACAAAAATAAAAAATCAATAAAAACTTTTACTTTTTCTTTCATTAGCTCTGTGTCTGCGGTGCTTCTGTGGCGAATTTTCTTATTCCAGATAATGTCTGTTCTTTATTGGAATACGAACAAACCAAGCACACAGTCCCAACAAGCCTACAATCACAGCCAAGATATAAAAGATTGCAGAATAAGAACCCGTTCGTGATACGCACCATGCTAAAAGAAGCGGTCCAACTGCAGAAGCCAACACGGTAAGAGTCTGAGCCGCGCCTTGAATTTTCCCCAAATGAAGGCGACCAAAAGTCTGCCCCCAAAATGTGAAGAATACGACCATGACCGCACCGCCGACTAAGCCCATTGCGACAGCATAAATGATGATGTGCGTTTGAGTTTTTACGTTTGGCAATGCGAGCAATGAAATCATCAATATCAACATGGCGACGCTCATTAATCGTTTCAACGACCAACGACCCGCAAGCCAACCTCCTAAGAAATTTCCGACAAGGGCAGTCAGCGCAGTTATTGCAAGAGTTTGATGGTAGATGTTTGCATCAAAACCGCGTTCGGCAAGAATTGATTCATTAAAAAGTGCTATACCTGAAGCTATAAGTCCATAAACAGAACTTGAAAGAGCAAAGACCCAAAACGCAGGTTCGCTTAATGCCTGAAAAAAAGTATGACCTTCATTTGATGAGTTGTTTTCGGTTTTGTCCTCGCTTGTTGTAGGTTGACCGTCTATCGCCAAGCCGCACATTTCGGGATTTCTTCTTACAAAAGTAAACGCAAGCGGAGTCAACCCTAAAAGAATTACTGCCCCAATCCACGCCCAAGCTGTACGCCATCCGCTTTTTTGAACTACATAACCGATAAGCGGAAACACTGTCATAAACCCAACGCTAAGGGCAACGGTGTATAAAGCCATAGCGGAATTCAAACGGCGGCTGAACCACTGCCCGACAATTGTGATGCTAACGACAGAAAGCGCACTTTGTCCGAAGCCGCGTGTCAGAGTTATGAGCACACACATCCAAATTTCATTACTCGTGATACTCATTAACAGAACTACAATACCCAACGCGATTGCTGTAAAACTTAAAATGATGCGGCTTCCAAACTTGTCCAAAAGTCGCCCGACAGCCAGACCGAATAGCGCACCCAAAAGAGTCGCCCAAAGGTTGATTTGTGCAAATTCGATGCGTCCGATTTGCAAATCTTTGATAAGAGGTTCTGTGATTAAACCCAAACCCTGTGTGCGTCCTGGAAGTGTCCCGACCATTGCAGCGGCGGCGACAGCAACATGAATCCATCCATAATAAAATGGCAGACGAAAAATACCCGGCGGGGGTTTTGGTAATTCTGCTGTGGTTGTGTTGTTCAACTAATGCGCTCTCCGATTTCAACCAATGTCTTACCTTTGCTCTTTCTCGTTATCAACCATACACAGAACAAAAGAACGAAGAATGAAAGCCCTAAAACCCTCGACAGTCCTGCTTTAAAAATCACAGTCCCGTTGAAAATAATAAAAAGCATAAAGGCGTGAAGTATAAAAGTTAAGATTCGCGGACGTTGCCTGTGACTCAAGGGAGCGAGCCACCACCAAATTACATCTGCAAGCCAAACGAGCGTGAAAAGATAACTGACATATACACCATTACCTTGACCCGAACCCATGACTTCAATTGTCTGTCTTTCGGTTTCAAGATACGCAGTTTGATGGCTCCAATCATAGTAATAATTGAAAGCGCAAAAGACGTGAGCAAGAAAAAACGCACAGCCGATTGTCCATGCCAAGCGTGCATTAAGGCGCAAATGACTTCGCTGAATTGAGAGCAATATCAGCACTGCACCTGCGACATAACCCGCAAGTGCCAGCCAAATTGTTGCTGCTGTCAGAAACGCGCCTTTGCTCATATCGAATAACTATAAATTGCGAAAGGTAGCATTGGCTATACTTTGAATTAAGCTTTTACGATTATTTTACAAGTAACCAAAGTTTTGAGTACGGGCTTTAGCCTGCCGTTTTGTTAAAGAAAAGCAGGCTAAAGCCTGTACTCAAAACTTTACTTAATTTGTCCCAACAATTCTTTAACTGCCGTATCAAGCTGTGAATCTTTATTTTGAAAACTCTCTCCGATTGGTCTCTTAACGGGAATATCAACCGGACGCGGATTCAGTTCCATATTAACGCCTTCGTTCGTTGTGATTTTGATAAACGGCAGACGTAGATTTGTTCCGTCAATCAAAGACGTGCCGGAAGTGTAGATAATCCAACCCGCAGTTGGTTCACCTACGACCTTGCCCAGTTTTAACGTGCGATAACCTTCGCTGAAATCTTCCGCATCGGAAAGCGAATGACGGTTTGTTATAAGTATCGTCGGTTTTTCCAGAGAGCGTTGTCCCAGGTTTGTACGTGCATTTCCCGAAGGAAGACCGCGCGGCGTCATTGTAAAATATCCGCGTCGTGCAAACACATCAATCGCATAGACATTTACAAAACCACCGTTGTTGTTGCGAATGTCAATCACAACACCTTCGCGTTTGTAGTTGTCAGCGTCGAGGTCGTTGTAAAGCTGTTGTAATGAGTTTGAAGACATATCCGGTATGTGAACATAACCGAGCCGCCCGTTACTTATACGGTCAACATATGCGCGGTTATCTTCGACCCACTGACGATAAAGAAGATTTTTTTCGACACCGGTTGATATTGGCTTAATAACAACTTCGCGTTTGGTTGTTCCGTCATCCGAAATTGCCAAACTGACTTTACGATTTGTTTTATTACTCAAAAGCTCATCAATGTTTGTTTTCCCGTCAATTGTCTGACCGTCAATGGCAAGCAAAAACTGACCGACCTTTATCTCTTTAGAATTTGCTGACGGACTTAAAGCAATAACCTCTGTAATTTTGAGTTTGCCCGTTTGTTCATATGTTATGCGGTCAAATCGCAACCCCAATTTTCCGACAGGGGCGGCTTGAAGGTTTGCATTAAACGGTGAACTTGCGCCGTTGTGTGATGCGTTCAATTCCCCAACCATCAAATTCAGCAATCGGCGCATAACATCAGCATTCTGCGCTCCGGCGATTAATGGTTCATACGTTGCTTTAATTTGTTGCCAATTTACGCCGTGATAGTTCGAGTCATAAAAATGTTCGTTCAAAATGCCCCAAGCCTGTTTGAAAACCTCCATTTTCTCTTTTGAAAAATCAACATCCATTTCTGCTGTTACGTTCAACGGACGGGATTGACGATTGTCAATGTTGATGAAATTTATTCTTCCGTTTTCAAGATAGATAATCTCTCTGCTATCGGGCGTAAACTGTGCGCCCGATTTGAAACCTGTCGTCGAAGTGATTTGCTTTGCAACCAACGGTTCTCTTGTCAATTCTTCAAGCGGGTAAACATAAATATTTTGCTGTCCGGCGGCTGATGCAATGAATAAAGCATATTTACCGTTGGGACTGATTGCTTCGTAAAAAACATCAACGCCGAGTGGCAAAAAACTCAGACGACGACGGATGTTTTGAAAATCAACATCAACTTTTTTCGTATCATCTTTCTTTGTTTCCGTACCTGAAGGCGAAGGCTGCGAAGACGGCTGAGGCGACGGTTGAGGTGTTGGTGCAGGTGTCGCGCCCGGTTGCGGCGTGGGGTTTCGACGAGGCACTTGTTCGTTAAATAAATCGCGGAATTGGTCTTCGCGGAATTGCGGTGTTCGCGGCAGTAAATCAATACGGGCAACCTGTGCGGTTTCTGTCCGTTGACTGCTGACGTACATAATAAATGTTCCGTCCGGACTCCATGACAGAGTGTTGCTGTTTACGTTTGCAACATAGCTGACTTGACCGCTCTTTCCCGTTTCGACATTCGCTGTATGAACATTTGTGAATTGTCTTTCGCCTGTCGAAAGATACGCAATCCAATTACTGTCAGGCGACCACACAAAAGGTCTTGTGGCATTGACAGGTGGACGCTTGAATGTTCCTGTTGCAACCTTCTTTTCGCTTTTCGAGGCAACGTCAAATACGAAAATCTCTTTCATGCCTCGTTGAAATGCAATCTGTTTTCCGTCAGGCGAAAATCGCGGGAAGATGTCTTGCGATTGTGTGTTTGTAATTTGCGTTTCCGCGTTTGTCGTAAAGTCGTAACTAAATATCTGGTCAACACCGTTTCTGCCCGAAGCATAAACAAGACGTTTGCTGTCGGGCGACCAAGCAATATCAAATTCATTTGCAAGACTGTTTGAAACGCGTGTGGCATCGCCACCATCTGTTGCTGATGCCGCGAAAACTTCTCCGTGTACAACAAACGCGACTTTCTTTCCATCTGGTGAAAGCTCAAGTTCTTGAATCTGGTCTGAGAGTCTGAGCCGTTCGACTGAAGGTAAAGACGGAGTTCCGCGCAATGTGATTGCGACGGCATCGGCGCGTTTGCTATCAGTGTCTAATTTCCAGATTCGGAAATCCCTTTCAAAAACAATCGTCTTTCCATCGTTTGAAATGTTTGCCCATAAGACACGCCCGTCTTTGAAATTTGTAATCTGTTGTGCCTGACCGTTTAGTTTTTTGCTCCAGACATTTTGTGCAGTGCCTTTGTCGGAAACATAAAAAATTGTCTGACCGTCGCCGCTCCACATCGCCCAAGTTTCTCTTGCGCCGTCGTCCGTGACACGCTGATAATTTCCGTCGCTCCAAGTCCAGATTTCGGATGTATCAATGTTACTGCTTCCTTTGCGCCACCATTGACCGTTTGAAATTCCGCGTGCGGTAAACGCAACTGTCTTTCCGTCGGGCGAAGCCGCACTAAAAAATTCAGTTGTGTAACGGTCAGCCGAAACCTGCATTGGCGTTCCGCCTTGCGGGTTGACGCGAAACACATCGTTCATGCCTGAAATGTCTTTGCTCGATGATGAAAAATAAATCCAGCGTCCGTCGCGTGACCAACTGTCCAACTGGTCATTTGAATCGTCAAAGGTAAGGCGTTTAAGTTCGCCGTTTGTGAAATTCAAAATGTAAATGTCACCATTGCCTGTTCTGGCTGAAATAAACGCGAGTTGTTTCCCGTCCGGCGAATAAATTGGTCGGGACTCAACAGCAGGATGTGAAACCAAAAGCCTTGCTTCGCCGCCATTCGCAGGAACAGTCCAAATATCACCGCCCGAAACAAAAGCAATCTCCGATTTATCAGGCGAAATTGCAGGTTCGTAAAAATAATGTTGTGGCGTTACAGTTTGTGCAGTTGTATTTATGGACAAAAGACAGACGAAAAGAAACAGGAACAATTTGAAACGATTCATTGAAGCCTCTAAAAAAAGAAAATTTGAAATACGATTGGTCACAAATTTACACGAAACCCGGCGAATAAAAAAGTGTTTGTGATAAGACGTTGAAAATTGAGTTTGAAAACTAAATTGACTCAATAACTCAATAGGTATTTAAGAAGTCCATTGCTCATTTCTTTATAACGGCATCACCAAACGCACTCATAACGGCGGGACCGGTAACATAATTTGAAAAAAGAGTGTTTTTTACTTTGCTTTCACCTGCAAACAGTTTTCTGTATTCATCCAGGTTCACGCTTTTTCTTGCTTGTTCCAAAGTCTCGCCGCGTGCAACTGCAATTGAGGTTTGTTCTTTAACAGAATTCATCAATCGTGTAACAAGTTTGGTATATGAATCGTCACGCATTATCGGTCCATGACCGGGAATTATGATTGTTGGCTTTAGCTCAAGAAGTTTTTCTAAGGTTGCGCCCCAATCTCCGACATGTGATTGGTCGCCGCCGATAAACGGAACCGGATACACAATTAGGTCGCCTGCAATGACAATATTATTTTGAGGTAAGTAAATAACTATGTCGCCGGATGTATGACCGCGTCCAAGATATTTTATTTCAATCTTGTGTTTGTCTTGATATAAAGTCAATTTTTCATCAATTGTGATTGTGGGAAGAATGGGCTCAAACCCCTTTGGAACTGTCATGTAACCTTCGCCCAGAAAAATATCGCTCAGCAAACTTATGCGTTCTTCTTCGTTGAGAGGTTCGCCTCTGAAATTTTTGTTTGTTTTTACCAGATTGCGAAGTTGGTCAAGAAAAGAGGGAATTCCCTGATGGAATTTTTCCCTGTTTGCCATGCCGGTTGTCGGCAAATACGCTCGCGTTTTTGCATGAGCTATAAATTCAACATCCATGAACGCATCACGATAAACCTGATTTCCGATTATGTGGTCGTCATGCCAATGAGTGTTGACAACATACTTAACAGGATTTTTTGTCAGCTTTTTGAGCGCAGCTAAAACTTCTTTTGTCTTAGCAATGTTTGATTGAGCATCAACCACAATTACATCTTTATCGCCGATAATAAAAACACTGTTCGACTCGACGGCGAAACCCGGCGGGTCTTTTCGGATTACGGTATAAACTCCTTCCGCAATTTTAACTGTATCGAAATGTTTTGATTGACCTGAAACAGTTTGAGAGAGCAGAAATAAACAAACAAAAAACAGTAATGTTTTGGACTTACCCATTAAAGAGCCTCATAAAGATATGATTTGAATATCGTATATAAATCTACATGGCTTAGTTGTGAGAAAAAAAAGTTTTGTGACAAGGCGATAAAAATCACTTTTGGAATTCAGTTAGACAACTGCATATTTCTTGAGTTACTATGCGCGGCAACTTCTTGTAAGAAGCGAGAATTTTTTGATGATACGTTTATTAAAACCAACCAAACTCCTCCTTACGTTGCCGCTCGGCGGCGTGCAGTAATCGTGTACGTTGGCGACGCGGCTCTCGCGTTCACGTTAAAAATAATTTACAAACAAACAGATTTTTAGTTTGAGGATAAAGTTAATCTTCGTGTGTTGTTTTGTTTGTCGCGGAATCTGGTATGTGCGATAGGCTAACAGCCTGTTGTATAAATTGAAAACATGAAAACATTCGACAGACCGGCAGTCTGTCGTACATTTTCTGAGGATACGAAAATGGAAGAAAGATATTTTCCCGGAAAAATTGAAAAGAAATGGCAGGACCGTTGGGCTGAATCAAAAGTTTTTGAAGTTGAAGCCGACAACACAAAAGAAAAGTTTTATTGTTTAGAGATGTTGCCATATCCGTCAGGGCGTTTGCATATGGGGCATGTCCGCAACTATTCGATTGGCGATACTTTGAGTTGGTACAAACGCTTGCAGGGTTTTAATGTTCTGCATCCGATAGGTTGGGATTCATTCGGTCAGCCCGCCGAACAAGCCGCTATTAAAAGCGGAGTGAACCCGCGAAAATGGACGGAAGAAAACATCTCATACATGAAAAGCCAGTTGAAAAAACTGGGCACTTCTTACGATTGGCGGCGTGAGGTCGCGGCACATACTCCCGATTACTATAAGTTTGACCAGTGGTTTTTTCTGAAGATGCACGAACAAGGGATTACCTACAAAAAAATGACGCAGGTCAATTGGTGTCCAATCTGTCAGACTACATTGTCAAACGAGCAATCATCGGGTGGTGTGTGCTGGCGTTGCGGAAATCCCGTCGAGAAAAAAGATTTGGAACAATGGTTTTTACGCATCACGGATTACGCTGAACAGTTGTTGAACGACATGGCAGAAATCGAAGCAGGCTGGCCCGAAAAAGTTCTGACCATGCAGCGCAACTGGATTGGCAGAAGTGAAGGTGCATTTGTTGATTTTGCCGTTAAAGATTCAGATGAAAAGATAACTGTTTTTACAACACGTATTGACACGATTTTCGGTGTCAACGCGATTGTCCTGGCTGTGGAACACGCTGTAATCGAAAGGCATAAGCAAAGCTTTGACGATAACATTAAAGATGCCATTGATAATATCCGCACCGAAAAGATGAAAGCCAATGACCCTGGTGTTGAACCGGAAAAAATTGGTATTGCTGCCGGGTTATTTGCAATCAATCCTTTCAACGGAGAAGAGATTCCCATCTGGACTGCGAACTATGTGTTGATTGAATATGGCACGGGTGCTGTGATGAGTGTTCCGTCAGGTGACCAGCGTGATTTTGAATTTTCGCGTAAATACAACTTGCCGTTTAGACAAATTAAGCTGAATGCGGAAGGCGTAGAAGTTTCTACGGATGAAATGACAGAGGCAGACGAAGCCTATTCCGTGACAGTAAACACAGGCGAATGGAGCGGTTTGTCTTCAAAAGAAGCAAGCAAGCAGATGACAGCATTTGCCGAAAGTAATGGTTTTGGTAAAGGTGCAATCACTTTTCGTTTGCGCGATTGGGGAATTTCACGTCAACGATTCTGGGGCGCACCGATTCCAATAATAAATTGCGGTGTTTGCGGCGCAGTCGCTGTGCCTTACGAAGATTTGCCCGTGCGTTTGCCGGATGAAGCAGAGTTTACAGGCACAGGCGAATCGCCTTTGGCTAAGAATACAGAATTTATAAATGTGCCATGTCCCGAGTGCGGCGAAAACGCAAAACGTGAAACCGACACAATGGATACTTTTGTTGATTCCAGTTGGTACTACTTTCGTTATTGCGACTCGAAAAACGAAGACCAGCCTTTTGAAACAGAAATCGCAAATTACTGGACTCCCGTTGACCAATACATTGGCGGTGTGGAACACGCTGTTATGCACTTGTTATACACGCGCTTTTGGACAAAGTTCATGCACGATATTGGTTTGGTGAAATTTACCGAGCCTGTAAAAAAGTTGATGACACAAGGCATGGTTGTCGCGGAAACTTTTTATCGTGAAGGTGAAGAAGACGGAAAACCTAAGAAAATCTATTTCAATCCCGACGTGGTTGAAGTTGAACGTGATTCAAAAGGGAAAATCATTTCTGCGAAATCAGAAGAAGACGGTCAACCCGTTTTGATTGGGTCTGTTGAAAAAATGTCCAAATCGAAAAACAACGGTGTTGACCCGGACGAAATGATAAACAGATACAGTGCTGATGCCGTTCGTATGTTCATATTGTTTGCTGCCCCCGTGGAAAATGATTTGTATTGGAAACAAAGTGGCATTGACGGGACTGAAAGATTTTTACGCCGCGTTTATGCAATGGTTTGGAAATGGCAGGAGACTGTAAAAAAATCACCTGACGATGAACCTTTAGAATTTTCAAACGAAGCAAGGGCATTACGACGAAAGACACATCAGACAATCGAGCGCATTACACGAAATTTTGAATCGTTTTCGATGAACACAAGCATCGCGGCTTTGATGGAGTTATCAAACCAGTTGGGTGAGTTCAAATCAGAACCGGACACTGCAAGTGCATCTGATTTGTTTGCGATAACAGAAGCTTTGAATGCTCTGGTTGTTATGCTGACACCGTTTGCGCCGCATATCTCTGAGGAAATGTTTTCAGCTTTGACAGGTAGTGATGAAGGCATTTTGAAATCCGATGTGCGTTTTCCTAAATACAACGCGGAGTTGGCAAAGGCTGACGAAATCGAAATCCCTGTTCAGATAAACGGCAAACTGCGTTCGCGCGTGTTGGCTTCGCCCGATGCTTCGCAGGAAGAATTGCAGGCGATGGCTTTGGCGGATGAAAAAGTTCAAAGCAATATAAACGGAATGCAGGTTGTTAAAGTAATAGTTGTGCCTAAGCGTTTGGTCAATGTCGTTGTGAAATAGAGTTTTGAGTACTGACTTTAGTCGGCTTCGTTACTGTTAAGAAGCCGACTAAAGTCGGTACTCAAAACAATTATCTATTTTTCAAAATGTGTTTAAGTTTGCCGTAGTCCCAACACAAAAGATAAATGCTTCCTAAAAACATCAAAGTCGTTATTACCCATGTTCCCCTAAACTGCATTGAATGAGTGATAAGGCAGATGTTTAGAATTATCGGGAAGTATATAACGCGATTTGGTTTAAGATGTGTTAATAAAAGTCGTTCAGTCAACCATGGATTTTCAAATGATGTTCCTGTTTCCATATTTCCCTCAGATTCTTAACGCTTGAATTTAGCATTTATTTACTCGGGTGTATGAAATTCACAAACATTATGACAACCTGCTTATGCCAACAGCCAACTGCTTGCTATAATCCGCCTCGTTTATGATTGAAACGCAAGAACAAGCCGCCACAGATATTGTTGATAAGCAAGAAGCTGTAATTACAAAGCTTCGTCTTTTGCTAGACATCACAAAAAAAATAAGCCGTTCCTTAGACCTTGAAGAAGTCTTGAATCTGGTTATGGATACCCTTGTCTCCGTTCTGAAATATGACGCGGCTGGTATTTATCTGATTCGTTGCGATGATGAAAATCAAGAAGAAGGAAAAGAAACTCCTTGTGTTTTTCGCACTGAAATCGTTAGGGGATATGACATTGATGATTTACGCGATTTACGTTTGAAAATGGGCGAGGGTATTATCGGTCGTGTTGCACACACAAAAGATGCTTACATTTCTTACGATGTAAAGACCGACCCTTATTATGTGAATGCGCGAAAAAAGACGCGCTCTGAAATGGTTGCACCCATTATCTCTAACGATGAAGTCATTGGCGCATTTGACCTTGAGAGTGACCAATTAAACGCCTACGACGAAGATGATTTGCAGGTCTTAATGCTTCTTGCTTCACAGGTTGCAATCATTATCGAAAAGGTAGAACTTCACGAACAATTAATAGAGAAAAAACGTCTGGAAGGTCAGTTGGAGGTGGCGAGACAGGTTCAACTTGAATTATTGCCTCCACACGACCCGCATATAGAAGGTTACGATATAAGTGCTTACAATTTCCCAACGGATGAAGTGTCAGGGGATTATTATGATTGGGTTCGGATTTACGACGACCAAATCGGAATCGTGATAGCAGATGTTTCGGGCAAAGGAATTCCTGCGGCACTAATAATGGCTTTTTTGCGTGCGTCGTTGCGTGCCGCCGCGCACATCGGATATGCCCCGCACATATCTCTCACAAAGGTCAATCAGCTTCTTTGGGAATCAACCGAAAATCATCAGTTTGTTACGACTTTTTTCGGTACTTTGGACGCAACAAATCACACACTTGCCTACGCCAATGCCGGACACAATCCGCCGATTTTGATTGATTCCGACAGCAAACATTTTATAGACAAGGGCGGTGTTCCGCTTGGTCTTTTTCAGGATGCGCGTTATTACGAATACTTTTTACAGATGGAGTCAGGGCAGATTCTGGTTCTTTACACGGATGGCGTGACAGAAGCGACAAACGATAGAGGCGAAGAATACGGAACCGAACGATTAGCAAACCATGTTCAAATCAACCGTGATTTGAACACAAGAGAAATCATCGAATCAATTCGACATGACATAATTGAATTCACCGGACATCATGGAATTGATGATGATGTGACAATTTTGATAATAAAGGTTAAATAAAAAATCGGGAGACTTATTTGGTCTCCCGAACTCGAAAAAGAAACTTCTATCTGTTAAAACTTAATGTGCCGTAAGCGAATTGTGTACATGGTCGCCGCCCGGAACAAGCGGGGCGCGATAGTTTCCAAAATTGATTTGAGTGTCTGTATCAGAAAAAGCGTAAACATCAAAACCGTAAGCATCCAGACATTCAACCAAATCCTTCGGCGTGTTCAAATATACAACTGGCGCGTAACCGGCGTCGGCTCGAATTTCAATTATTCTTTCGACGACTTCTAACGGAGCGAAACATCTGATTGGGTCTTTGTAAGTTGCCATATATTTCTTCTCTGCGCCTCTCTTTCTTTGAAATTCCTCTTCCTCTCTTTGTTATTCCACCAGAGAGCAAAGCGGGTAGAACGTCCGCTTTGATGTACAGCTATTGTGACACAGTTGTTCGTCAATTGCTCAACTTTTTTTGATAATAATTTTTTGACTTGAAGACAAAACCAAAACGTGAATAATCTTTCGACTATGACAGACCAACGACCATCAGATCAACCAACTTCTCAGGCATCTGCGGATGCAGGGATAACGATTTCACAGCAAAGTTTTATTACCCTTTTGCAACATATGCTAAATGTACCGGGCAAACCCAGCGATTTATTCTTTTCCCCCGGAAAACCGCCGCAAGTAGAGACAGTCGGGAAGTTAAGCCCTATTTTGATAAAAGGACTTGAAAAACTTACTCCCGCACACACATCGGCAATCGCAAAATTGATACTACAGGGAAAGTCTCAGGCTGCTGAGTTGCTCGATAAAAATGGAGCGACCGACATTGCTTACAGTGCTTACGGATTGGCGCGTTTTCGTGTGAATATCTTCAAGCAACGCGGAACTCTGGCAATTGTAATGAGAATTATTCCGATAGGTGTTCCGCGTTTTGATGAATTGGGAATCCCGAACGAACTCAAAAGCATTGTAGATATAAAAAACGGAATTGTTTTGGTAACAGGTCCGACAGGCTCAGGCAAAAGTACAACGCTTGCTGCTGTCATTGATCTCATAAACGAAAAACATTCTTATCACATTATTACCATCGAAGACCCGTTGGAGTTCATACATGGTCATAAAAACAGCACTATTCACCAACGAGAACTTTTTTCTGACACCCCTACGTTTGCGATTGCGTTGCGTGCCGCGCTCAGACAAGCCCCGAAAGTTATTCTCGTCGGAGAGATGCGTGACCGTGAAACTGCAGAGGTCGCAATGGAAGCGGCAGAAACAGGTCACCTGGTTCTTTCGACACTGCACACAATTGATTCTGCTAAAACTGTTGAACGCATCATAGGTATTTTTCCGAAAAGCGAAGAACACATCGTGCGCCTTCGTCTTTCGCAATCTTTCAAATATATTATTTCGCAAAGGCTTTTGCCGCGTGCTGACAAGAACGGGCGAGTTGCAGCAATTGAAATTCTCAAATCAACTTCGAGAACACGCGAGTATATTGAAAAGGGCGAGGCTGAAGGAAAAACACTTCTAGACGCAATTGAACAAGGCGACCAAGAAGGAATGCAATCATTCGACGGTGTTATCGAAAAAATGATTCGGCAGGGAGTCGTCAATAAGGATGAAGCACTTCCATATGCGTCAAATTTGACCAATATGTTGTTAAGGATTGCGGATTTGGATCGATGAGAAGGGTTAATAAACAAAAATTAACAGGTAGTTTACTACGGGAACTATTTTCAAAATCAGTAGGTTTGGCTGACGGTTGTTGCCCGAAATTAAACAAAAGATTTGCAGTTTTGCTCGTTATATTTTTCTTTTTATCTCTAAACTCAAACGCACAACCCGTTAATGAAAACGAAGCGGTTCGTGTTGATTCAGGACTTGTAGATTTGAATGTGAGCGTTTTCAGTAAAAACTCTAAATTACAGATTTCATCACTCCAAAAAAACGATTTTATTATTTTTGAAAATGGTAACGCTGAGGTGATTACGTTTTTTGCCGAAGCAGAAACGCCGTTTGATTTGATTTTATTGTTAGACCTTTCGGGTTCGACGCAAGAAAAACTAAAGCTGATTCGTAAGTCTTCAAAGAAATTTATCGAAGCTGCAAGACCATCCGACAGAATTGCTATTGCGGCGTTTACCAGCGTACTAAAACTTATAACACCATTTACAGACGACAGAAAACTTTTGAAAGAAAGTATTGACAGAATCGAAAAGCCACTAGGTGGTACTAACTTTTGGGATTCGCTAAAACTCACGCTTGAACATATATCGGACAAAGAAATTAAATCCAGACGACGTGCCATTGTTGTAATGACAGACGGCGTTGACAACGCGCTGCCGGGCGTTCGCGGCGATGGTTCGGTTACAACATTTGAAGGTTTATTAGAAACCATTAAACGTACAGACTCAATCGTCGTTCCAGTCTATTTGGATACAGAGAAAGAATTGTTGAAAAAAGCCCCTTATCTTGCCACTCCCGAGTCTTACGCCATCGCACGGGAACAACTCGAACAAATAGCAGAAGAAAGCGGTAGCATCGTTTATAAAGCGAGCAAGGTCGAAGATTTGGAGGGAGTTTATAAGCAGGTGATTCGTGATTTGGGAACGGTTTACAGCATCGGTTATCAACCTACAAACAATAACCGTGACGGTTCGTGGCGCGAGCTAAAAGTAAACCTCTTTAACAAACCCGATTTGAAAGTCAGAACAAGACGCGGGTATTACGCAAATTGAATCTGATCAACGTTTTCCTTTTGCCGTTCTTATCAGGTCTTCAAGGGGTTCAGGTTTTCCGATAACAATCAATAAATCACCCGTTTGTAAAACGGCATCACCTTTCGGGTGAAAAATCATTTCACCGCTTAACCTGCGAATAGCGACGATTACAATGTCGTGAGCATTACGAATGTTTGTATCTTTGATGGCTTTATCAACATAGACTGAGTTTTCATCTACCTCGACTTGTTCAAAAGCCAAATCCAGGCTTTCAGCCGTTATCGAATCCATAAAATCCGCAACAGCCGGTTTCAACAGAGCCTGTGCCATGCGGTGACTTCCGATGATTGTCGGGGCGACGACACGACTTGCGCCCGCGCGAATAAGTTTTGATTCGGCTTGTTCTTCGACGGCGCGGGCGACTATGTGCAGATTTTTATTCATATCCCGCGCTGTCAGAACCACGTAAACATTATCCGCGTCGTCCGGCAGACATGCCGCAAGTCCGCGTGCGCGTTCGACACCTGCCTGTCTCAAAGTCTCTTCAAGAGTTGCGTCGTTAATAAGTACAAATTCGTTTCGTTCAATCAGCCTTTTAACTTTTTCATGGTTCTTTTCAATAACGACGTAATCAACGCCTGCTCTTTCAAGTTCCTCAACGATGCGTGAACCGACGCGCCCTACACCGCAAATAACAAAATGGTCTTTAAGTTTTCTAAGTTCATTCACTTTTCTTCGTTTTCCTATTGCCGCAATGATTTCGGATTGAACAACTGCCTGAACTGCGTTCGTAAGTGAGTAAGCTACAACGCCAACACACGTCAACATGAAAATTATTGTAAAGATTCGACCGCCCTGTGTTTTCGGGGCAAGGTCACCGTAACCAACTGTTGTGACGGTTTGAGTCGTGTGGTAAAGGCTGTCAATAAAAGACAAACCTTCGGTAATTTGAAAACCAATCGCGCCGAAAATGGTCACGGCGATAATTGCGAAAAGAGCATATTGTAAAGGATGACGATTACGAAGCTTTCGTCGAACCTGAACTATCCTTCGTTTTGTTTCGCGCATAGTTCTTCAAACTTCAAAATGAAAAAAGCCGTTTGGAAGTAAATATCACAACAATAGTTGAAACGACGAACATTATCATGACAATAAGCGTAATCGGTCAGTCATTGGGGTACGACGGGCTGCCAGCCTGTCGCTGTTCTTTTTTCTTTCGCATTTTTTCGACAGTCATCTGGCAAGGTGTAACATTCCAACTGCCCCTCCCGTCGCGGTTCTTTTTTCTTTCGCATTTTTTCGACAGTCATCTGGCAAGGTGTAACATTCCAACTGCCCCTCCCGTCGCGGTTCTTTTTTCTTTAGCATTTTCTCGACAGGCTGGCAGCCCGTCGTACTTTTACACCCAATAACCGACCGATTACCAATAAGCAAAAAATTGGCTAGACAGTTATTACATAAAAAGGTTAAATTTTTATTGATGTTAATATCTCACACTTGTCCTGCATCAAAGAGTTCACCGATTGATAAATAAATTATGGCGATGAAAGAACATAATCCAAACCATTCAAGGGCGAGCGCAGTTCGCAAGCAAAAACATTTGGTCTTTGAAGCGAAGAAACCCGGTATTATTCGACGAATTTTTCGTTTTTTCTTTCGCCCGTTGTTTATTGTCCCGGTTGCGTTAGTCTTTATTGTAGTTTTAGGTGTTCTTGTCTATTTCTGGCAAGTCTTTTCCGAACGGATTGATAAGCTTTTGAGCGGCGAGATTTACACACGCTCCGCCGGAATCTATTCATCTCCGAAAGAAATCCGTGTGGGTGAAAAGATAAAGCCCGAAGAATTGATAGCTTATCTGAAAGCTGCAAACTATGTAGAAAAATCACAGCAAGCTGATTCCTCGCGTAGTCGTTACACAATCGAAGAACTCACAGAAATTGACACATCCAATAAGAAGAAAAACGGCAAGAATTTTTTGGGCGGGGCTACGATTGAAATTGAACCCGGTGCGGATTCGCGTATAGATGACAGAAGACCGTTTGCTTCGTTAAAAGTGGTTTTCGATACGGGCGGCGAACGAATAAAACAGATAAGCGATTTGGCTACATCACAAAATTATTCAGCCGCTCAACTCGAACCTCAGCTTATTTCTTCAGTAACAGGTGCAGAACGCGAGAAAAGAAAAGTTATTACTTTCAACGATTTGCCGCAACCATTGATTCAAGCGATAACCGTTACTGAAGACCGCACATTCTTTGACCATTATGGTGTAAACATACGCGGAATTATTCGCGCCTTATTGCGACGTTATGACCCTGACCCGAATTCACCAATTAATAATCAAGGCGGTTCAAGTATCACTCAGCAACTTGTCAAAAATCTCTTACTAAATGATGCAAAGACTTGGGAAAGAAAAATTTCCGAAGCCTATATGTCCGTGATTCTCGAAACACGGTTGAGTAAGCAAGAAATTTTCACTCTTTACTGCAATCAAATCTACTTGGGACAGCAAGCAGGCTTTTCTATCAACGGTGTCGGCGAAGCTTCTGAAAGTTACTTTAATAAAGACGTGACTCAATTGACATTGCCAGAAGCTGCATTTTTAGCCGGAATCATACGAAGCCCAAACCGATATAACCCTTACAAAGATTTGGTGACAGCGACCTCAAGACGAAATCAGGTCCTTAAATCAATGGCGGATACAGGGATAATAACTCAGGAAACATCGAAAGAAACACAAGCTATGCCATTAAAAGTTTTTGCCGCCAAGAGTCGTCTTGATGCCACAGAAGCACCCTACTTTATGGATTATGTTCAATCGCAGTTGGGCGAAACTTTAACGGACACAAGCAACGTTCAGCATTTGCGCGTCTATACAACAATTGACATGAGATTGCAGCGTGCCGCTTACACTGCACTCACAAACCACCTTTCAAAACTCGACCAGGCGTTTACAAAAGGCAAGAACAAAATAGAACCCGGAACTCTGCAAGCATCTCTCGTTGCCATGAATCCGAAAACAGGTGAGGTTGTTGCGATGGTTGGCGGGCGCGATTACACAAAAAGCCAACTTAACCGTGCGACAGATGCAATGCGTCAACCCGGCTCAGTATTCAAACCCTTTGTATATGCAACTGCTTTGAATACCGCTTACGACGGAGGTATGCGAACCATTACGGCGGCTACTACTTACGTTGACGAGCCAAAAGAATTTACTTTTGATAACACCACATATCGTCCGGGAAACTTTGGGGACAGCTACTTGAAAAAGCCTCTGACATTACGCGATGCGCTTGTAAACAGTAAAAATGTTATTGCTGTTGAAGTGGCAATGGAAGTGACAATAGGAAAGGTTATGGCTTTATCAACAAAAGCCGGAATGCCACGTGTAGAAAAAGCTTATCCTTCGATGGCTTTGGGCGCGAGCGAATCAACCCCTTTGCAAGTCGCCTCTGCTTATACTGCCTTCGCAAACGGCGGAATGCGTATATCGCCTGTACCAATCAGTCGCGTTACAACAGGAAACGGCGCAACAGTAATTGCACCGCAAGGACAAAAAAACGAAGTCTTTCGTCCCGATGTCGCTTATATTATGACTGACATAATGAAGGATGTGGTGAATCGCGGGACAGCGGCAAAACTTAATGGTTACGGGTTCAAAAATGTGTCGGGAAAAACAGGTTTCGCGGGTAAAACGGGAACATCACGCGACGGTTGGTTCGCAGGTTTTACGCCAAATATCGTTTGTGTAATTTACGTTGGATTTGATGATGGGAAAGAGTTAGGTCTTACAGGCGCAGATGCGGCATTACCGATTTGGGCTGAGTTTATGAAAACTGCACTCGAAGAACATCCCGATTGGAACGGTGATTGGATTAAGCCGGACGGAGTTCAAGAAGCGGAAATTGATATAAGAAATGGCAAAGCTATTGGAGAAGACGGAACAACAGGTGCAGAACCAAAGCCTACACCCACACCGGAAACCGACCCCACAGATACAGAAGACCCTACGGCAACACCTGAAACTACACAGCCTCAGCAGACGAATAGCAGTGTTGTTCCGCAAGAGTTTCGTCGAAAAGAATTATTTATCAGCGGCACAATCCCTTTTGTTACTCAAGAGGAAACACCTACGGAAGAACAACCTGAATACCAACCTTTGCCTGATAGCGAACCTAGTCCATCTCCAACCACACAATTTTACAGAGAAGGAAATGGCAGAGTATTTCAAATGAAAAAACGGAAAGAAAAAAACATAATTTTAGGAGCAAACAGTTAGGTAAACGCCCAAACTAACTCAAAAAAATAGTTGTTGTAGCCTTTTTATTTTTTTGGTAAATTGCCACTTAGAAATTCCAGCCATGAATACCCACTGCCTAACAAACATAAGGCTTTTATGCCCGGATGTTAATCGGTCAGTATGAAAAAAAAGGCGTAAAGAACAGGAGACCGCTAATTTGGCAACAGCGATTGAGCAGACGCTTGAAACTTACGGAATAGAGAACTGGGGCGCAGGATATTTTGGCGTCAATAGAAAAGGAAACTTAATAGTTCATCCGACAGAACATGACGCCCGTGCGGCGGATGTAAAGGAAATTATCGAAGATTTACGAAGACGTGGCGTTACAACGCCCGTTCTTTTACGTTTTCCACAACTCATAGCCGGGCAAGTCAAAAAATTACAAAAAGCATTCAGCAAAGCCATTCGTGAATTTGACTATGACGGTTCGCATATGTGCGTTTATCCCATGAAGGTAAACCAACAAAGAGCTGTTGTTGAGGAGTATTTGCGCGAAGGCTCACGCTATGATTTCGGGTTGGAGGCAGGTTCAAAAGCAGAACTCTACGGTGCGCTTGCTATGGAGCAAACCTCTGACAGTTTGCTTGTCTTAAACGGTTTCAAAGACGAAGAATTTATTCGTCTTGCTTTTATAGGGGCGCAGGCAGGAAAGCGTGTTGTTATCGTTTTAGAAAAGATGACGGAGCTAGACCATTATCTTCGCCTTGTTGATGAATACGATGGAAACCTTCCTTTGTTGGGGGTTCGCGTCAAACTTTATTCAAAAGGTTCGGGTAAGTGGGAGAAATCCGGTGGTGAAGCCGCAAAATTCGGACTGACTACGACAGAGATATTAGAGGCAATTCGCCGTATTCAAAAGGCTGACAGGATTGAACAGTTAAAGCTTTTGCATTTCCACATCGGTTCGCAATTAACGGACATCAAGCGAATCAAAAATGCCATGAAAGAGGCGGCGCGTGTCTATGCAAAGATTCATCAGATGCGGATTCCGATTGAGTATCTTGATGTTGGCGGCGGAATGGCTGTTGATTATGACGGTTCAAAAACGGCGTTTGATTCATCGGCAAACTACAACGCTCAGGAATTTGCAAACGATGTCGTCTATACAATCAAACAGGTTTGCGTTGATGAAAATGTGCCGCATCCAAATCTTATACAAGAGTGCGGACGTTATCTTTCCGCCTATCACGCAATAGTTGTCACAAACATTCAGGAAGAAATCGAAACGGTTGTTGATGATGCAATTTCGCCCTTTGAAGAGGAAGAGGATGACCCGCAAGTTGTAAAAGAACTTGCTGATTTGCGAGAGAGAATTACAGTTAAAAATTATCGTGAGTATTACCACGACGCCCTTGAACATCGTGAAGAACTCTTTACGATGTTCAATCTAGGGTTGATTTCTTTGGAAGACAGAGCAAAAGGTGAGGTCTTTTTCTGGGACGTTTGCGAACAGGCGGAAAAGTATTCACGCCTTGCGAAATATGTAGCCGAAGAGTTTCAGGATTTGCGCCAATTGCTTTGTGCAAAGTATCTGACAAACTTCTCTGTTTTTCGGTCAGTACCTGATAATTGGGCTTTAGGACAGCTTTTTCCGATAATTCCAATACATAAACTCAACAAAATTCCTACGGAATATGCTACTCTGTGCGACATTACCTGCGATTCTGATGGAATTGTTGATAAATTTGTGGATCTACACGACGTGAAAGAGGTCTTGGAACTTCACGACATCAAGGACGGCGAACCGTATTACATAGCCTTTATGCTTGTCGGTGCTTATCAGGAGGTGATGGGAAATAATCACAACCTTTTTGGTACGCCACACGAAGCACACATACACATTGGCGAAGACGGCTATCTGATAAAAAAAGTCGTTCAAGGCTCTACAATTGGAGAATCATTGCAACGCGTACGTTACGAGAAAAGCCAGTTGTATGACGGATTCAAAAGACAGATCAACTTACGCGTAAAACGAGGAGATTTAAGCGAAGCCGAAGCCGCAGAGATTCTTGAGTATTACGAATCTCGCATCAATGCTTACACATATTTGTCGTTAAACGGAGATGAAAAGAAAAAGTAGGTAAGCCGTTTTTATTAAGAAATATTTAGAAGTTATTAAAACAATTATTTTACGAAAAGGATTATATTCAGGACTATGGTAACGCAGAAGAAACCAAAAACCTCAAAGTATTTGACGACGCCAACGCGACCCGTTTCGGTTGACCGTGATAGAAGCGTCGCAGGACTTTTAGAAAAGATGGAAGGAAGCGGATTAGGCGGGAAACAGTTAGCCGAAGCACATCGCATCTGGCTTGATATGCTTGGCGACAACACGACGATTTACATGACTGCAACAGGTTCATTAGTTGCCGCAGGTATGCGCCGCCTTCTTGCTTACGTTATTAAAAATCGCTTTGTTGATGTACTTGTCTTATCGGGCAATGTTGTCTTTCAGGACTTACACGAAACGCTCGGTCGTCATCACTATCAATCGCATCCGAGTATGATTGATGATGAACTTGAAGCAACAAATGTCAGCCGCATTGCGGATTTAATTGTAAGCAACGAAGAGTATCGTGAGGCGGAAGAATGGGTCGGCGGTTTTGCAAATCAACTTGACCCGACAAGACCGATTTCGACCAGAGAGTTTTTGCATCTGATGGGACGCGAACTTGCCGAAATAGCGGGTGAGGACGGTTTGTTGACGGCTGCTTTCAAATCTCGTGTGCCTGTGTTCTGTCCTGACATAATTGATACATCAATCGGAGTTGGTATCGCAGGAACACGTTACGAAAAGAAAAACACTTTTGCGTTTGATTTAGTTCAGGATGTTCTGGACATGATGAATATCGCAAATAAAGCAAGAGTATCGGGCGTTATCAATATCGGCGGAGGTTCTGCAAAGAATTTTGTTCAGCTCGCTGAAATTTCGCAGAGTATCTTGAAAGCCCAATCGCGCGGACACAAATACGCCATCAGTATTACATCCGATATTCCGAATCCCGCAACAAATACAGGCGCGACTTTCAAAGATGAATCGTTGCTCTTTGGCAAACTCGCAAAAGGTGCGACAACTGCATACGCAAACTGTGATGCTACAATCGCGCTTCCGTTAGTTGTCACAGCACTTTCACAAACAGCCGCAAAATATATGAAAGGGCGCAAGCGTCCTAACTTTATCTTCATGGCAAAAGACTTAACTGTTGATGTGCCGTAGAAGTCTAAAGTGTCTAAAAGGTCTGGCGAGTCTTCGGGTAATTCCAACAATGCTTTAAGGCACGCCGGGCTTAATACTAAAAGCAAATTTTTATCGTTGTTAATCAAAAAGCCTCATAAAATCTTGTTTACGTATCGAAGAATTAACACGCTGTAGATTCAGGGGATAAAATCAACTTTTACCTTCATCTTAATTTTGATTCTTGAACAAAAAAATGACTCACCGCGTAAAATCAACATAAATTTAAGCTTATTTTGAGGTGGCTTTAGAAATGTTTTCAAGTTGTATTAAAGGTTCAAACAAATATCTTTTCTTATTAATCGTCATTGTAATTTCTTTTCAAGTCGGTTGTAAAAAAACGGCTCAAAGCAATCAGCAAAATCCATCAACGCCGATTACGTACAGCGAAGTTCCGCGTTCTTCATATTCTGATGTTGTCAATAAAGTTGCATCGTCAGTGGTTCGTATTACCGCAGATGTCCGCGTTCGTGATGAACAACCGCCATTTCCGTTTCAAACTCCGCAACAGCCACAAAGACAAACAGGTGTTGGTTCGGGGGTTATCGTCAACACGGATGGGACGATTTTGACAAACAATCATGTTGTCGAAGGTGCTGTGAAAATTAGAATTGATTTAATTGATAAACGATCTTTCACCGCTAATGTTGTCGGCACCGATAAAGCAAGCGATTTAGCGGTTTTGAAAATTGAAGGCAAGGATTTGCCCGTAGCCGTTCTTGGGAATTCAGACACTGTAAAAGTCGGAGATGTTGTTTTAGCAATCGGAAACCCGCTTGGTCTTCAACAAACTGTCACAGCGGGAATCATAAGCGCAAAAGAGCGTGCAACAGGTTTGGGCGACGGAAGTTTTGAAGATTTCCTTCAAACAGATGCCCCCATCAATCAGGGCAATTCCGGGGGCGCACTCGTAAACACAAACGGGGAAATTATCGGTATCAACTCGCAAATTCTTTCGCGTTCGGGCGGGAATATAGGAATTGGCTTTGCGATTCCGTCAAACATGGCGCGGAGTGTAATGGAGCAGTTGATTAAAACCGGTAAAGTTTCTCGCGGACGTTTAGGCGCAGGCATTCAACCCGTCACATCTGAAATTGCCGAAAGTATGGGCATGAAAGAAGTACGTGGTGTGATTGTAAATACCGTTGAATCTGGTAGCGCGGCTGATAAAGCCGGAATCAAACGCGGGGACGTAATCATAGCTCTGAATGGAGAACGTGTTGACGACAACAATGTACTTCGCAATAAAATCGCGGCTACAAAACCCGGAACGGAAGTATCGTTAACGATAATTCGTGATAGCAGCGAGAAAGAAATAAAAGTAACCTTAGGTGAATGGAGCGACAATCCTCAAGCGAGTAATCAAAACGAACCACAAGATGGCGGAAGCCCAAGCGGGAAACTCGGCATAGTTGTTGAACAGATGACACCTGAAATCGCAAGGCAGTTAAACTTACCGCCAACGACTCAAGGGTTAGTTATTGTTGAAATTGACCAGAACGGACCAGCCGCCGATGCCGGAATGATACAAAGTGACATAATCGTTGAAATAAATCGTCAGCCCGTGAAAACGCCTGATGATTTGCAATCTGGGCTTAATAAAGCAAAAGGGAAGTCTTCTTTATTGTTGATAAACAGACGCGGTCAAACAGCATTTATTACAGTTACACCCAAAGGTTAGGCTGATTGACAACATTTGTACAACAGGCTGCCAGCCTGTTGACTATCCTTTGAGCAAAATCAATGATGGATGAACCAGGCTGGCAGTGCGGTTTTACTTATGGATGAAACAGGCTGGCAGCCTGTTTTACTTTCCGCTCATAAACAGGCTGGCAGTGCGGTTTTACTTTCTGCTCAAAAAACTGACCGATTACCTTATATCAATTGAAAGTCATTGCTTTTAGCAATCGTTTCAATTACTTTTTTCAGTTCATCTGGCGGACTTGTAAGTTTGCGGTTTTGCAAATCCAGCCAACCTGCGTGACTTGTCACACTAGCACACATTTTTCCGTCTGCACGAAAGAATTCGTTCCGGTAATGTATCCGCGATATATCGTTGTTCAACCCGGAAACCGTAAGCGTAACTTCGACGATTTCCAATAAACGTAGCTCACGATAGTAATCAAGCTCGTCGCGCAATATCACGGGACCAACTCTGAGGCGTTCAAACTCACGCATTGAAAAACCATTTTCCTGAAAGTACATCATTCGCACATCGCCCGCTAAATCCAGGTAAGCGGTGTTTCTCATATGCGCGTTGAAATCCATATCGCCCCAACGGACATGGAATGATTTTCTGAAAATATCCTGCATGGTGATTAAACTGCCTCAACACAAATTTATAGTCAAGGAAAGTTTAAAACTGAGATTCAAACCGGCTAAAATCGAAATCAATTTATTCTCGCCGATTTTACCGATATTGATATGCTTCAAAGTTTAGCTCATCGGTTTCTTCAATAACATTGATGAACTGTGGCGTGAATAAAAACCGTTTTGAAAAAACTCTGAAAATATAAGTCTTACCGACCTCAACACCCTCAAACTGATAGTAGCCATTCAAAGTTGTAATTGTGCTTCGTGAATTTCCTTCCATATCTATCAAAGTCACAACGGCGTTTCTCAACCCTTTATCTTCATGCGTTGAAACTCTGCCACCTACTGAAACAAGAGACGCAGTTGGTGAACCGATTGAAATCGTAAACCGACTTACACCTGCCATGCCGTCGGTGTCTGTGACTTTGATTGTGAATGTAAATGAACCTGTCGCAGTCGGAGTGCCTGAGATAAGCCCACTTGTTGAAAGTGATATACCGGATGGCAACTGCTGACCGGATATCGGAATAATCGAGAATGTAGTCGGTGCAAACCCGATTGATTTTGAAGACTCATTTTTTTCTCCGTCAGCAAAACTCGATTGTCTTGTTGCAGAGAGTTGGCGACTATAAAAAGCACTTGTAAAACCGTTTGACAGAGAGGCCTGGTCAATAATGATGTTTCTCTCAAAAGCACCAATATCAGTGGTTGAGCCGATAAGACGTGGTGCACCTGTCCCACGTTGGTCTGTCGCGGCTGCCAAATTGTTAAAATCGCCGATGTTCAATGCGGGAGAATTTTGCAACAAGGCAAATGTTTGGACGGTACCACCGTAATCTCCTAAAGGAGCAAGACGCGCATCGCCTGTAATGTTACCGGTTAACGATGGCGATGTAGGCTCGAAAGCGTTACAGGTGGTTGTGCCGCGCAGGTTATATCCGTAAGAATACATTCTTATACCTGCGAAAATATCGGGACAAGTTTGTGCAGAAGTGTTACCCGAAATAATTGTATTGCGTAGATTATATCTCACGTTGGTTGCCGCCGGGTCGCTCTCAACATCAACACCGCCACTACGAAAGCCCGCAGAATTCCCGCTGATTGTTACATTGGTCGTACTAACTACGGCGTCATTGACTGCATTGAGATATATGCCTCCGCCCTTACCTGTTGTCGTGTTATTTGCAATCGTAGAATTAATAAAAGTAGAGGATCCGTTATTTGAGAGTGCACCACCGCAACATGATGCATTGTTACCTGAAAAGGTCGAGTTAGTAATATAGGATGAGGCACCTTGAGCCGTAAAGATGCCACCGCCTGATGTTGCACTATTCCCTTTAAGAGTTGACTCATTGACACTAAGCGCACCTGTATTGGATATGCCTCCTCCGTTCAAACCCGCACAACTTTCGATAATAAGGTTTGCAAGATTAAGGCTTCCCGCATTCAAAATTCCACCGCCGGACTGACCTTGCGCGTTTCCACGATAAAGCCTCATCGCAGTTATAGTGACAGAAAAACTGCTGCCAATGCTAAAAATACGGTTAAGATTCTGCCCGTCAATCGTCAACAAAGTTCCGCCTTTTCCGTTAATGAGAAGATGTTTGTTGATTTGAATTGTTGAAGATAGAGTGATGGTTTGAGGCGTATCGAAAAGAGGTGACGCAAAACCAACAGTGCCACCTGAATTAGAAACAGAGACTGCTTCGCGTAAACTACAATCCGTATCGCAGACATTATCATTTGTATCCGCGGTTTTTGTAACAATTAATCCGTTTATTTCTAATGCACCAATGTCAGCACGGTCGCCGCCTGTTGCCGCAGTAAGATTGGCATACTGAAATGGACGTATCATTCCGCGTTGGTCTGTCGTTACGCCAAAACTTTTACCTTTATCTAATGCGGGGCTCAAAACAGGCGAGACTTGTAAAGCGTGTGTTTGTGTAGGACCTCCATTGTTGGCAAGTGTGGAAAGGCGCGGGTCAAGCGGCGAAGCGTTTGTTCCGAACTGGTCTTGTAATCCGGCATTCAAACCGAAGCTGCCGTCGCTTTTGCCAACCAGATTGTAGCCTTGTGAAACAATAGTATCGCTTATATCTTTAGAAGTGGTTGTGTCAGCAATGTTTCCGGCAACGATTGAATTTCTCAAAGTTACTGTACCACCGAAGGCACGAATCCCGCCGCCACCGCCAGACCCACGGGCATTATTGTTGGTGATAGTGCAGTTTGTAAGGGTTATTGATGCCCCTGTTTCATTGTTTATGCCGCCACCGCCAAAACCGCCACTATCGGTTTGTGATGTATTTCCGGAAATCGTTACATTCGTAACCGTTGCGTTGCCGCTATTGTAAATCCCTCCACCACAGGTCGAAGCCACATTACCGGAAATCGTGCTGTTTGAGATGTTCAGTATTCCGGCATTGTTAATACCTGCCCCGCAAAAAAAATTGACACTTTGATTGTTTGTTATTGAGGAATTGATAACGGTTAAGTTTCCGGTAACATTGGCAATACCTGCACCTCCGCCTGCGTTGCTGTACCCGCCACTGTTTGCGGTAACAACGACTGTATTTAGTGTCAGCGTACCTGCATTTCGGATTCCGCCACCTTCATCAACTGTGAGAGGTGCTCTGCCGTTGGTTGCGGTAAGATTGGTAATCGTTACTGTTGCACCATTCGGGACGTTAAAAATGCGAAAATAATCATCGGCGTTACGCATAATGATTGTGCCAACACCCGCGCCGTTAATGGTCAAAGTGCCGGTTAAATTCTGTAATGCTGCGACAAGGTTGATTGTGCCATTAAGGTTGATATTAATGATGTCTGCGCCTGACCCCGCAACACAATCGCCACCACTTGTTTGGTTATTGGTATTGGCGTTCTGAATGGCTTCACGCAGAGTGCATTGTCCGTTACCGGTTAACGAAGGAGAATCGTCAGCTAAACTATTGACCGTAATCGTTGCGGCTTTTATGTCTGTGATAAAAGTACAGTTGAACAAAACAGTTATTACAGACAAAACTAAAAAAAGGTATTCTTTTCGCATTTATTTTCCTGTGCAGTTTTTGCTGAAAGTATTGGTGTAATTGAACACACCTGATAACGATGAGAAACCTCACGGATAATCGAGTCATCGCATTTTGTGTCAAAAGGGTTGGGGGCAAACAACAATTTTAATTACTCAAAAATGTTTCGTGTTTGAAGGCTTTACATCAACAAATAAAGTTGACATGAGAGCATTCGTGAGCAAGAAACAATCAAAATTATCGTAGTTGATTAATGAAGACGCATCGGCGTTGTTACCCATTTTTATAGGTAGTACTACCTATTTTTAAGATAAAACCGAATTGTTTGTTGTTATGAACGAGCTATTCTGTTTTTTGTAAACAGGGAAAACAGACTTAAATTGTAATTGATTAGGTCATCAACCATCCGTTGAAAAGGGGTGTTCATATTTGTAGCTCACAATGCTAATCGTGCGACTGAGGATTCGCGGCATCGGAGTTATCGAAGATAACGACATACTTTTTCAGTTTGATTTTTATGTCGCCATTTTCAACGGCTCAAAATCTCTGTTTAATTTCCCCA
>Ga0187894_10001670_pt1 | contig 27972 bp, 27 predicted proteins | sample GBC1701081metaG_FD_136650 | JGI IMG/M metagenome (GOLD analysis project Ga0187894, IMG submission 136650) | White microbial mat communities from a lava cave in the Kipuka Kanohina Cave System on the Island of Hawaii, USA - GBC170108-1 metaG ...
GGCAATGCCATCTATTTCGGACACGGCGGCGCAGACGAAGGATTCCGCGCCGGGTTGCTGGTGCATAAGGAAAAAGGTTATGGCGTTGCCGTTATGGTCAATTCCGATAACGGTGGCATCATCAATGAGATATTCCGCAGCGTGGCGAAAGAGTATCAATGGGAAGACTATTTGCCGGAGCCGAAAGAGACAGTGTCGCTGGAACCGGGCAAACTTGATGAATACACGGGGCGTTTTCTGGTCAATCCTGACCGCGTTTTAACCATTAAGCGAGAGGGCGGCAAGTTGTACGCCCAACCAACGGCGGAAGACCGATTTGCCATACTGCCGCTTTCCGACAGTGAGTTTATCCGCCTGGAGCAAAATGTTCGTTATTACTTTATGCGCGGCGAAAACGGCAGTGTAGATGGCATAAAAATTCGTTTCGATAGCGGCGAAGCGCAAGCCCCGCGCCTCGCTAAAGATGCTCTTGTGCCTTACGAAATGCTATTGGCGGGCAGAACCGATGAGGCAATAGAGGCATACAAGAAAATCAAACAAGAGCAACCAATGAATAATGCGATTGCCGAAAATCGCCTCAATAATCTCGGCTATGCGCTGCTGCAACAACAGAAGACTGGCGAAGCGATTGCGGTATTCAAAGTCAATGTGGCGTTGTATCCGCAGTCAGCGAATACCTATGACAGCCTCGCCGAAGCCTACATGACGAATGGCAACAAAGAACTGGCGATTGTCAATTACAAGAAATCGCTGGAACTGAATCCGCAGAATACCAATGCCATTGCCATATTGAAAAAGCTGGAACAGAAAAAATAAGCGGCTGCCAAACACGAAATCCCCGACCCTTTGGCATCCATAGTCATACCGCCCGAACCGTGATGACTGCCATGCGGTGGTCATCACTACTGCTTTTAATTCCACTTGAATAACTCACGTTATGCGGCAAAGAAGCAAGCGACAACTTTCAGGAGCAGGCGTTAGAGTTCAACCTTCAGGTTGGTAGTAGATGGAGCAGAGGAAAGTTGTGCTGTCTTGCAAACCTCGCGCTGCTCATTTTAGGGTTGCTGGCTGTCGCCGTACCTGTGAAAGGGCTGATGGTGAAGCTACGACCAACCTGAAGGTTGAACTCTAACACCTGCTGCCCAAGTTTCGCCTGTTTTCGCTTTTTTGCGTAACATGAGTGACTAAGACTCTCTTTCTCGCCTTCCGATAAATGTTTGGACAAGAAAAGCCTTTATTATCAAAGCATTCTATCTTCTCATGAGGGAATTTTGAACAAGTTCAAAATAATTCTTGACAATCGCAACAAGTGGCTGTATCTTGCGAATTGAACAAGTTCAAAAAATTAAAAGGAGAATGTTATGGATATATTGGTTACGGCTTATCTTCTCTATCTCGCCATTAGCATCGCGCTAACCATATGGGTCGCGCAAACGCTTTTCAAGAATGGCAGAGTCTTTCTGGTTGATGTCTTTTATGGCAATGAATCACTGGCGGATTCGGTCAATCATCTTCTCGTTGTTGGCTTTTATCTGGTCAATTTGGGGTATGTGAGTCTCGCGCTCAAGCTGGGCTATAGCGTCGCTAACACCCGCGAAGCAATTGAGGCGCTGTCGTGGAAACTCGGGCTGGTGCTGCTCGTACTTGGCGGGATGCACTTCTTCAATCTCTTTATCTTCAGCCGGATGCGCCGCCGCGCTCAGATTCAATATGCGCCGCCGCCCGTGATGCCGGACACCTATACGCCGGTCAGAGGTAGAGAGTCATGCGCCAGCTAACCGTTCTCTATGACCCGCAGTGCGGCTTGTGCCGCCGCGTTCACGCTTGGTTGGCACAACAGCCGAAGTATGTGGATATGGTTTTCGTGGCGGTGGCTTCCGAAGAGGCATACTACCGCTATCCGCTGCTGAACCATGCATGGACGCGGAAAGATGTAACGGTCATCAGCGACGATGGCGCGGTCTACTGGGGCGCGAAGGCATGGTTGATGTGCCTGTGGGCGTTGCACCGTTACCGCGAGTGGTCGTTGAGGCTGAGTTCACCGGAGCTACTGCCGACGGCGCGGCGCGTAGTATCCATGATTTCGCAGAACCGAGAGCATTTAGAGGGCGTGGGCAAACTTCTTCTGAGAGGCAAAAAATGAGTGAAGTCAAATTGGAACCGGGCAAAATGACCAAGGGCGAACAGACCAAGGCGGTCATACTGGAAACCGCCTTGGAATTGTTCCGTGAACGCGGCTATGAAGAGACGACAATGCGGGCAATTGCTGAACGGGCGAATGTGGCGCTGGGCAATGCCTATTACTATTTCCGCTCCAAAGAGCATTTGATTCAGGCATTCTACAGCCGCACTCATGAGGAGCGTCTGGCGGCAAGCCTTGAATTGCTCGAAAGGGAACCGGATTTGCAAAAACGGCTGCTAGGCATCCTTCACAAGATGCTTGAAACCATCGAACCGTATCACAAATTTGCCGGTGTACTGTTCAGAACGGCTGCCGACCCGGAAAGCCCGCTCAACCCGTTCAGCGCCGATTCAGAGCCGACGCGCCGGCAGAGTATCGCCATGTTTGCTCAGGTGTTGGAAGGCGCAAACGTCAAACTGCCGAAAGACCTCAAAGAAGAATTGCCGTATCTGCTCTGGCTGTACCACATGGGAATCACTCTGTTCTGGATTCACGATGCGTCACCGGAGCGGCGGCGCACTTACCGGCTGACCGAGCGCACGGTGGATATAGTGGTGAAGCTGATTAAGCTGGGAAGTAATCCCTTGATGCGCCCGTTGCGAAAAGCCGCTTTGCGCCTTGTCGCGGAGTTGCGGGAAGCGGACGCCTGACGCTTCAGAACACAGAGGATTAGATGCTTGTGAGGATGGCTTTTTTAAGTTCGCGGATGCGGCGTTCATCGCGCTTATAAAATGTCCACTGCTTTATGCGTTTGGGGCGGATAAACCCTGCCTGCGAGAGAATCTTCAGGTGTTCACTGGCGGTAGGTTGGCTGACATCGAGTTTTTCGGCAATAAACACTCCGCAAACGCCGTCTTTCACCAAATCGCCGTCAATCTGCGGCGGAAAGTTCGCTGCCGGGTCTTTCAACCATTCGAGAATCTGTAATCGGCGCTCATTGGCAAGCGCCTGAATCGCTAGCATCACATCTTTATTCATAATTCGTCATTTTCCTAATTGCCTAATTAGCTAATTCTCTTTATACTATAAAACGCATCGGCAAAGCAAGAGCCGGACTCGTTGCCGGATTTGCCCGCTTGTCAATGGCAAAGGAGAAATGATGACAATTATGCCGGAACCCTCTGTCAGCCGCGACCGGATATGCGAAGTTGAGCATATCATTCGCCCCTATGTTCGCCGCACACCTGTCGTTAGCGTCAATGGCGCGGATTTCGGTTTCCGCTTTGCCTCGCTGAATTTCAAGTTGGAATTGCTGCAACATTCCGGCTCGTTCAAAGCTCGCGGAGCCTTTACGAATCTATTGACAAGGCAAGTTCCGCAAGCGGGCGTGGTCGCGGCTTCGGGCGGCAATCACGGCGCGGCGGTTGCCTATGCCGCCAAGATGCTCGGCATCCCGGCAAAAATCTTTGTCCCCGCCATCTCATCGCCTGCCAAGATAGAGCGCATCCGCAGCTATGGAGCAGATTTGATGGTCGTGGGCGAAAGTTATGCTGAGGCGCTTGCCGCCAGCGCAGAGTGGGCGGCGGAATCGGGCGCTTTGTCCGTTCACGCCTTTGATCAGACGGAGACCATGCTTGGACAAGGCACATTGGGGTTGGAGATGGAAGAGCAAGTCCCCGACCTCGACACGCTGTTAGTTGCTGTAGGCGGCGGCGGACTGATTGGCGGGGTTGCCGCGTGGTATGCCAATGCAGTCAAGGTCATCGGCGTTGAACCGGAAGCCGCGCCTACTTTATGGAAAGCCTTTGAAGCAGGAAAGCCGGTTGATGCGGAAGCCGGAGGGATTGCGGCAGATTCGCTTGCGCCGCGTCGCATCGGTGAGTTGGTCTTTCCCATTGCCAGAGACTATGTGAATAAAGTTGTGCTGGTTACGGATGAGGCAATTCGTCAGGCACAAGAAACGCTTTGGAGAGTCTTACGAGTTGTTGCCGAACCGGGCGGCGCGGCGGCATTTGCGGCGCTGCTTTCCGGTCAGTATCAACCGCAAGCGCAGGAGCGCGTCGGCGTCGTTATCAGTGGCGGCAATACCGTAGCCGTCAACTTCAACAAATAGACCGATACCTGAATGCAGTGGCGGGGCAAGGCGCAATAACACGGTCAGAAAAGACAATATAACTCAAGTTACGCGGCAAATAGGCAAGCGGCAAGTTTCAGGAGCAGGCGTCAGAGTTCAACCTTCAGGTTGGTTGTAGCTTCACAAACAGACCCTTACTGATTACGACGAAGGTTTATCATCAGAAAAGGAGCAATCCGAGGTTTGCTGGAAACCACAACTTGCGCTGCTTCACGCTACGACCAACCTGAAGGTTGAACTCTAACACTTGTCGCCAGGCGATTCTGTCGCTCTGGGCGTAAGGTGAAAATATAATACAGATAGCGAATCAGGAGTGAAAAATAATGGCAATCGAACGTATCAAGGTGAGTTCGCGCATGAGTCAGGCGGTGGTTCACGGCAACACGGTCTATCTGGCAGGGCAGGTGGCGGATGATACGAGCGCCGATGTCGCCGGTCAAACTCGTCAAATACTCGGAAAGATTGACGACTTGCTGGCGGCGGCTGGCACAGACAAATCGAAAATTCTCAGCGCCAATGTCTGGCTAGCTGACATTTCAACCTTTAATCAGATGAATGAAGTTTGGGATGCGTGGGTAACACCGGGACAGCCGCCCGCCCGCGCTTGTGTTGAGAGCAAGCTGGCAGGACCGCAATACACAGTAGAAATTATGGTTGTGGCAGCACGTTGAGTAACCGGATGCGCCCACTTGAGCAAATCTAGTACGGGTTGAAACGAATTGGCATAGAACACCTGAAAGCCCCAACCTATGAATGCAGTTTCTTCGCATCATTACGGCAAGTGTTTAGGGTTCAAGGCGAGGCGCTGAGGAAACCTGCAATTGCTCGCCGCCCGCGCCGTCTGAAAAGAGGGTGAATGCCTGATGATCCCGCGTGACTTCGTAATGATAATCATTGCCCCAGGGATCAATGTGGTACTCGCCTTCGACATAGGGACCTTTCCAGCGATAGAGGTCAGTGAGATTGCCCGCCTGTAAGAGTTTTTTCTGATTGGTCAGACTTGGCAAGCCTTCCGCTTCGGTTGGGTAACGCCCTATATCTTGGCGAAAATTCTCTAACCCGGTTGCCAGCATCTTCAGTTCTTTCACCGCCGCTTCGTGTCGCGCCATAGCCCGCTTCTGCGCCTGTTGCTGGCGATTCCATTGATAGAAACTCAATGCCGAAATAATCAGTAATACGAAACTGACCGCGCCAATGATGGATAGGCGTTTGCGGCGTTTTTTCTGCGCCTGCAAGGCTTCGTGTACTTCCGGCAAAAAGACGACGGTTGGATCGGGGCGTTTAGTGGTGACAATTTCGCGGGCGGCGTTGAAGTGCGCTCGACTCGTCTGCCGACCTTTTAGAGGCGCGTAACAAGACGGGCAATAACGCAGACTGCGCGGCACGCTTGCTTCGCATTTCGGGCATTTGTCGGGAGTAATATCCTGCGTCGCCATAAGTCAAATGATTCCTGTTTGCAAGTACCGATAAGCAATTATACAAGATTTCCGCAAGGGCGTTGATGTTTTTCAACGGTGTGGATTTCTGCGCTCGTAGGGTGCGTTTTTATCATTACCGTTCTTGCCTCAACCCGCTTGCCCTTAGTAGTATTCGCAGCAATCAACAACAGTGGAAGTCTGGACGAAAGCGAGTCGGTTATGCAAGAAAACAGAGCGTTGCACCACAGCCATTCCCCTGCACAAACAGACCATCAGGTTACACGACGGAGATTTATTTCAACACTGTTACCGGGAGTTGTGCTTGCGCCTTTGGCTCTGGGGCAGAATTCGAGCGATATGGCAGAACGCTTCCGGCGAATGTCTGAAGAAGCCGAGCGCAACGGGCTGGCGCAACCATTCAAGGGCATTACTGCTGATGGCAAGGTCGCGCCGGAGTTGTTCCCTATTCATAAAACAGGCGTTTCTACGGCTGCGGTTCGCAATGCTGCCGAACGCTTTCTCAATTCGCTCAGCGTAGAGCAACGCGCTAAAACGCTCTTTGCTGTTGACGACCCCGAATGGCGCAAATGGATGAACCAGCACTTCTACAGGCGGCAAGGCGTCAGCTTCAGGGAGATGACCGCCGCGCAGCGCGAGGCGGCGTTCAATCTTATGCGGGCATCGCTCAGCGCCAGAGGTATGCAGTTGACGCGCAATATCATGCGCCTGAACGAAACGCTGGCAGAGCTAACCAGCGATCATGAATTCATGGGCGAATGGCATTACCACATTACCATTATGGGCAAGCCGTCGGCGACGGAGCCGTGGGGATGGCAATTCGACGGGCATCACGCCATCATCAATTACTTTGTGTTAGGCGATCAGGTGGTGATGACGCCGCATTTCGCCGGTTCTGAACCTGTCGAAGCGACATCGGGCAAATATAAAGGCACAATTATTTTACAGGAAGAGCAGAACAAAGGCTTGGCAATGGTTCAGGCTTTGACCGATGCCCAACGCAAAAAAGCTATCCTCAACTTCTCCAAGACCGGCAATAACAATCTGACCGAAGCCTTCAAAGATAACATCGTTTTAGACTACGCCGGAGTGCGTATCTCCGAATTGGCAAAGCCGCAATGCCAGCAACTAACTGAACTAATCAAGCTCTATGTCAGTAATATGGACGACGGACACGCACGAGTGAAGCTGGATGAAGTAAAGGGACATTTGGACAATACGTGGTTCGCCTGGATTGGCGCAACCGAAAGCGACAGCGCCTTCTACTATCGCATTCACAGTCCGGTGGTATTAATAGAATTTGATCATCAACGCCCGGCGAATCTGAGCCGTCAGACGGCGAATCCGCAACAACCGACGCGCCAGCACGTTCATGTCGTTATTCGCACACCAAACGGCAACGACTACGGTAAAGACCTGCTCAGGCAGCACTACCAATCGCACTCGCACAAGGGCTAATCTCTATGATCTATTCTCCGGCAAGAGTGGCGCGGGCGAGCAGGGTTTCCGGTATCGGCTCAAGAAATCATTGAACGCCGCCATAAGTAAAGGTGTGTTATGTGACATACATTATTTTTTGAGTTTAGTATAATTTGGTTGGATTCAGATATAATGCGCTACACTCGCAAATAAGCTCCTACTACCATAACGGAAAGGATGGCATTTTTATGAGCTTAACCAAGAGTGTGAGATTTCGATTTAGCTGTATCATCACTTTTTTCCTTGCTAGTTTCATACAACCTGTGGCACAGCAAGTCACCCACAACGATGCCTGGGTATTCAGTTCTGCTTATGGCGTTCCCGTCTCAATTGCCTATAATGATACGACGAAGCCGCCCGGTATTATCCGTAGAAGCATCTTCGTTTATATTGAAGAGCAGAATTTCTCTGCTGAAAATATCAGAAAGCTGTTCATGAACCTAGCCGCAGAATACAAGACTCCGGTGTGGCTCGATATTACTGCCTTCAGTGATAAGAAGATGCTGCTGCGAGCCATCAATACTGCTACCTCCGGCTGGATTATTGATTGGGCAGATACACCGGAAGGCAGAGCTGCCGCCAAGAAATGGTCGGAAGAGCACAACCCTTTACCAAGCGGATATTATCGTGCTCGATACTCCCGAATCGGACGGCAGGAGTACTCAAAATCCTATCTCGAAGAGGATTACTCCTACAGCCCTGACCCGGCAAAGCCTGAGATGGTAAGAGTCGTGCTGCAAGCCAAGCCGGTCATTTCTCCCTATAGTGGAAACCCCGAAGCTGATTTGACAGTAGCTGCTTATAAAGGTGATACGGAGAAAGTCCTCTCGCTCCTCGAAAAAGGTGTAAACGTGAATACCAAAGATAAAGATGGTAACACGGCTTTGATCCTTGCCTCGTTAAGCGGGCGGGATATTCAGACGGTCAGAGTCCTTCTTGCCAATGGCGCGGATGTGAATGCAAAAAACAAAAAAAATCATACGGCACTAATTTACTCAGCGAGTAATAAGAAAGCCGATATTGCCTCGGCATTATTAGAAAAAGGGGCTGACATCAATCACCAGGACGATAACGGCTATTCTGCTTTGATTATGGCTGCCGCAGTTGAATATAGACTCGAACCGCTGAAGGTCTTACTGAGTAAAGGTGCCAATGTAGAACTAAAGGATAATGATGGCGAGACAGCTTTAATAAAGGCAGCAGGTGTCGGTTCCATTGAGATGGTCAGAGCGTTGCTAGAAAAAGGAGCGAATGTTACCGTAGCAAACGAAAAGGGGGACACGCCTTTACCAAAAGCAGCGGCATTGGGAAAGGCAGAGATTGTGAAATTACTGCTGGAAAAGGGAGCCAATGTTAATGCCCGAAACGAAAAAGGTGAAACTTCACTGATGCTCACCCGCGATAAGGATACGACGAACCTGTTATTGGCAAATGGCGCTGAGATAAATGCGCGGGATGAAAAAGGAGCAACCGCACTAATGTATGCCGCACAATGGGGAGCAATGGAGAAAGCACAAATCCTTATTGATCGAGGCGCAAATATAACAGCAAAGAATAAGAAGGGCGAAACGGCTCTCCAGATTGCTGACAAGGGTTACTATAATAACAATGCCATGCTTGATCTTTTGGAAGATGCCGAAGAAAAGCTCCCCGACAGAAGTAAAGACAAAGTAGAATCGAGTAGAGGTGAGAACCACATAACCAGTCAGCCGCAACTCCTCATCAAGCGCGATCCCAACACTAAATGCTGTGAAGAAGTTTCTTCTGTCGCATTTAGCACTGATGGAAAGATGCTGGCAACGAAGCTCTATCATTCCACCTTTGCAGGTAATCATGGAACGCTTCTCTGGGATGCCAGCAATGGCATCCTGATAAAGAGTATTGAAGGACCACAAAAGGGAGTAATCCCTGTCGAATTTAGCCCTGATGGTCGTAGGATTTTCACCGATTATGGCTACGTGCGGGATATAGAATCGGGAAAAACAATTGCCGAGAACGGAGAAAAAGATAATTCTCAAGAAGAGCCTTCCAGTTATTCCCAAGCCATGAGCGCCGATGGGCGAATTAGTGTTATCGCATCGAGAAAGATTGGCGAGCGCAACCAAATAATGATTCGTGATGCTAAAAGTGGCGAGTTAATCAAATCCTTTCCCATAGATTCAGAAGTTCAAGACCTCAGGCTGAGTGCGGATAGCAAGAATCTGGCGGGAGTGTTTAGAAATCCCAACCGTATCTTCATCTGGGATGCGATGACCGGCGAAGTGAAACAGAAGATTGAAGTGGCAAGTCCCGGTTTTTATGATCTTGCTTATAGTCAAGATGGACGAATGTTCGCAGCAAGCATGGGCAATTTATCGCAAAAGGATGAGGCGAAAATCTTTGATGCCAGCACAGGGAAAGTCCTTTATAGTCTGAATGCTCATGCGTCAGTCGTTTTCTCGCTCGCTTTCAGCAATGATGGAAAACTGCTGGCATCGGGCGGAGGCGATGCCAAAATCATGCTTTGGGATGCCGCAACCGGAAAATTACTGAAAACAATGGAAGGGCATACGGGATTGGCGAGGATGGTCAGATTCAGCCCGGATGATAGGTTATTAGTCTCTGGTGGCGGCAAGAATGAAACCAAAATCTGGTCAGTAAACCCGGGAGAGTTACTGATTACCCTGCAAGCCTTTAATGACGGAAACTGGATTGCCTACACACCGGATGGTTATTACAACTGCTCAGAAGGGGCGACAAAATACATCAAGTGGCGGGTAGGGAAACAGACGTTTGACGGAGACAAGTATAAATCTCAATTTTTCAAGCCGGAGATCATTGCTGCACGATTACGGAATTAGTACCGGATAGGTTTTCCAATCTTTGCTTGCAAAAACTATTTCTATTCCCCTGCCAGAGTGGCGCGGGCAAGCAGGGTTTCCGATATTGGTTCAAGAAATCTTGAGACGCTGCCATAAGAGCTTAGGGTGACGGCATCATAAGGACTTATCGGGCTGATGAAGTAGAGATGTTGTTTGGCGCGGGTCGTTGCTACATACAACAACCGCCGTTCTTCTTCCAAATCCTCAAACGCTTCGTAAGAGCGTGACGACGGAAACCAGCCGTCTACCATCCAGATAATAAACAGTGAATGCCATTCCAGCCCCTTCGCCGAATGCACCGTTGAGAGGGTAACGAATCCCTGCCCGCGCCCCTGCGCTTCGGCAAGCGCCATCTCGTTCGGGTCGAGCGCCACATCCGCCAACAATTCTTCGGCGCTCTTGTAGCGTTTGGCAATCGAAATCAGGTGTTCGACCTCGCGTTGCCGTCGCGGATGATCGTCGTGCGTGGCTTGCAGAATCGGGCGATAGAAACGCTCAATCGCCGTCAACTGCGCCCGCACCGTCTTCGGTTCGAGAAGGCTTTGCAGCACATGAGCCAGTCGGATGAGTTGGTCCTGATAGCTGGCTCGCGCCGGAAATTGTTTCAGTTTCTTAAACAAGCCTTCTTTGGCGCGAGCCGTGCGAAACTCTTTTTTCTCGATGCCGAGATAATCAAGAATCTGCTGGACGGTTGCATCGCCGATATGGTCAACCAATTTGAGCATCCGAAACCACGAAATCGTATCCGCCGGATTGACGATAACGCGCAGGAAAGCCAGCACATCTTTGATATGCGCTGATTCAGCGAACTTAATGCCGCCGAACTTGCGGAACGGAATGCCGTGCCGGCTCAGTTCGATTTCAAGGTCAAATGAATGCGACCCGGCGCGAAACAGCACTGCCATTTCGTGATAGGGAACGCCCTCTTCGCGCAACTCCTCGATACGCTGCACAACGAAGCGCGACTGCTCATTTTCATCATTGGCGTTGATGAGTACGGGCGGCTCTCCTTCGCTCAGTTGCGAGAACAGACGTTTGGCGTAGCCCTCAGGCGCTTCGCTGATGATGGTATTTGCCAGATTCAGAATCGGCTGTGTGCTGCGGTAATTCTCTTCGAGCTTAATTACCTTCGCGTCGGGGAATAGCTCCGGGAATTCCAACATATTGCGGAAGCTCGCGCCGCGAAATGAATAGATTGACTGGCACTCGTCACCAACCACCGCGACATTATCATGCGCCGATGCCATCAGCCGCACGATTTGGGCTTGCAAGCGGTTGGTGTCCTGATACTCGTCCACCATGATATAGCGATACTGATTTGAGAGTTTCAGGCGCAGTTCTTCGCTTGCCTCTAACGCTTCGCAGAGTCGCACCAGCAGATCGTCATAGGTCAACAGATGACGCTGGCGTTTGTATTGATCAAAGGTCTTGAGCAGTTTTTCAAGGTCGCCGGTTGCGTCAATGAACTGCGGGTAATGACGCTTCACGACCTCTTCAATGGAGAGCAGCTTATTAGCAGCCATGCTGAAGATTGCCCCGGCGGTATGCTTGCGCGGAAAATGACGGTCTTTGCCGGTCAGTTTCATCTGCCGGCGCAGCAAATCTATCAGATCATCGGTGTCGCTCTGATCGAAGACCGTAAACATCCGATGCACTCCCGCAACCTCTCCGTACTTTCGCAAGGTTCCATGGGCTATCGAATGAAACGTGCCGCCGGAGACACGCTGGCAGCGTTCATCGGCAAGCGAGACGGCGCGGGAGAGCATACTTTGCGCCGCCCGCCGTGTGAAGGTCAACAGCAAAACCGATTCCGGGCGAGCGCCGGTTTCAATGAGTCGCGCCACACGATAGACCAGCGTGCGGGTTTTGCCTGTGCCTGCGCCGGCGACAATCAGTAACGATCCGTCGGTCGTCGTCACCGCCTCATACTGCGCGGCGTTCAGTTCCGCCTCATAATCAATCTTCGGCGGGCGTCGCGTCGCGTTGACCGTTTTTAGTACCAGTTTGGTTTTAACCGGAACCGTAGTATTGCCGGTTTCCAGATCGCGCCGGAACGATTGGATGGCGGCGGCAAACTCTTTAATGGTTTGAAAGCGATGTTTAGGCTCTTTTGCCAGAGCTTTGTTGAGAAGCGGGTACAAGGTGCGCGGCAAATCGGGCTTGACGGCGTGCGGCGGCTTCGGCTCTTCGTGGAGAATGGCGTGCATCGTATCAATGTCGTTGTCGCTGGCAAACGGCGATTTGCCGGTCAGAATTTCGTACACCACAACGCCGAAAGAGAAGATGTCGCTTCGCAGGTCAAGCCGTTTGCCAAGCACCTGCTCCGGCGACATATATTTCACTGTGCCAAGAATTGTACCGGAATGGGTCTTAACTTGAATCTGCGTATTTTCGCCGCTGTCCGCATTGGTGGCGCGTTTGCGCTCAACGAGTTTCGCCAAGCCGAAATCCAGAATCTTGGCGTAACCGTCGCGTGTGACCATCAGATTTTCCGGCTTGAGGTCACGATGAACAATGCCGTGTTCGTGAGCTTTCGTCAGCCCTTGCGCGATTTGCATGACGATATTCAGAGCATCGTGCAGGGGCAGCGTTTGCGTGGTTATCTTCTGCCGCAGGGTTTCGCCTTCGATGTACTCCATGACAATGTAGGGCTTGCCCTCAGCGTCGCCAATTTCGTAGACGGTGAGAATGTGCGGATGATTCAACGCCGAGGCTGCCCGCGCTTCCTGAAGAAAGCGACGGCGGCGGTCTTCGTGCGCCACCATATCGGGCTGCAAGACCTTCACGGCGACGATACGGTTCAGCTTTTCATCGTGCGCTTTGTAGACCGTACCCATGCCGCCCGCGCCAAGCGGTTCAAGGATGCGATAGTGGGCAATCGCTGTGCCTACGGTAATCAGTTCTAAAGTAGGAGCCTGTTTCATGGGTGTTCGTCATTGTAGCAGTTCCGCTGCTTCTCTGACATGGGGTTATGGGGTAGCGGCTACCATAAGATGATGGATTTTTTGTAATTTATCAAGCGGCAAGCATCGCTTCATCATGGCAATTCCGGTTTTTCTTTCACTCGTTGCGGCAACTCTTCGGGTTGCAATTGCGGTTCGTAGGGCTGCTCAACGACAGACGAGAAATTTTCGTTAAGCTCGCGGTAACGCTCCTCGTCGCGCACCTGTTTACGGGTTTCAATCGTCGTCTTTATGCGGCGCGTGAAGATCAATAGAACGATGACGGTTAAAATCGCTACAACGCCAAAGATGGATAGCATAATGACGATGTTCTGCATTTCCTGACTCATACGGCTACCTCCCTGCTACGTCACGGTAACTTCTCGGCTCATTACTCAGACAAGTATCTGATAGTGGGTCAAAGTAGTGAGGAAGGTTCAGAGTACAGCCTTCAGGCTGCTGACTAAAACACGCAGCCTGAAGGCTGTACTCTGAACCTTCCCTCGTTTCCTTGCTTCACTACCAAGTATCTTAATCGAAATTGCCGCACGGCTCCAAGTTGCGACGCGGTTCTGAGAATCGCTTGTCCTTGCTTGCGCTCGCGTCACCTTAGCCTGTGCCTTGTTCGGCGCTTGTCCGGTAGGCTGCGGAAGGACCAAGAATCAGAAAAAGATAGACCATCACGATCAGTACGAAATCAATCAGTATCGTAACCATCATCACTCGCGGTCCGATGGATTCAAACAGCCAGCCAATCAGTAACGGAACCAGCATCCCGCCGACGCTGCCGCCGACAAGCAGAAAACTTGTCACTTGTCCGGTTATCTTCATTCGGCGTTCGGCAAAGGTCATCGCCGTCGGGTAGATAGAAGCCATCGAAAGCCCTATGCAGATGGAAGCGAAGGTGATAGCAACGAGAGAGGCTGACCAGAGAATGGCAATACCGATGCTGATGAAACAACCGACGAAATCTATCAACAATATGGTGCGTGGTCTGCGTTTTGTCGCTATCAGTACGCCGAGCAACCTGCCAGCCGTCAACGCACCCCAAAAGAGCGAAGTTACATATGCCGCCCTATTCTCATCGCCGAGATTCATCTTGAGGACATAGCTGTAAATCCAGTTACCGTAGCTCACCTCTGCGCCGCAATAGAGACAGAGCAATAAGGCAATCAGAACGAGAATTTTATAATTGATTCGTCCGCCGTTCGCGTCTCCTGCGGCAAGCTGTTGAGGCTGCGGGCTGCGGACGCGCAGCAATACCAAAGCGGCGGGCAAAATGACAAGCGCCAGCGCAAAGTAAGGCGATGTCGGAGAGCCCTTGAACGTCAGCGCCCAGGTGACAAGCAATGGCGAGAGGAACGTGCCGACGCCAAAGAAGAAATGCAGCGCATTCAAAAAAGGAGGAACACGGCTTTCATGCACCCAGACAAGCAGCACGTTGCCGCCAACACCCAGAGCGCCTTCGGCTATGCCCAGCGCCAGCATGACAGTAAGGAGCAATAGCAGCGTCGGGGCAAGCGGCAGCAGCGCCATTGTCACTGCCATAGCAAGGAGCATCGCCGCCATGACCGCATGACCGCGCAGCCGGTCAAAAAATCTGCCGGAAAAGAGCGAGCCAAGCAGAAAACCGAAGGAGCGCACAGTAAAGAGCCAGCTAATCTCTTTGAGGTCTACGCCGGTCTGCGCCGCCAGACCGGGCAGCGTCGGACCGAGCGCCGCCATCGCCAGACCGAGAGCAATGAAAGAGAGAAAGTAAGAGATGGTTTGCGCGGTTTTAAGGGTTTTCAAATTGCCGGATTCCTTTGTCCTGACGCAGAGTTTCGCAAGGCTGGAGGGATGCTTAATTTATCAAGGTATTTTTTGCTGCCAACGCTTCTTTCAATTCGTCGCGTTCGCGTTCCAGTTCTTCGCCCTTCTGAATTGCCTGACGCGCCATTGCTTCGATGTCACGAATCTGATCTTCAAAGGTGTTGATGAACGCCATTGCCTTATCGTACTTCACTTGTAATACCAATTCCAAGCGATTCGTGCGTATGGTTTAGAGTACCACATTGATCACGCCTGAAGGCGTAACTCTGAACTCTACGCACTAATCAAATGGAATTAGTATAAGGTGTCGCGCTCCGCTTCTAAAGTGGCGATTCGCGTTTCCAGTCGTTCAATTTCATCGGCGGCTCGCTCCAGTAACTCCCGGCTGTGGGTGAGTTGCTGACTGATTTTGTCCAGGTCATCCTGATCGAGCATCACTTTGTTTTCCATAACGGTCTCTTTCTGAAAACTCACTTCTCTTTTTTCAACGAGGCTTCGAGTTCGGCAAGCTGTTCTTTTAGCTTCAACGTCTCCTGAGCCAGTTCGGCAGGCGATTGCAGAAATTCATGGGTTGCCGGATTCACTAAACGAAAATCTTTGCCGGTATCCACAATGTCCAGACCGAGGCGTGGGGAATGGATGCGATTATTATGAATTTTAATTTGCATGAGTTCGCCGTCGTCGCGTTGATAAGCAATTAAAGCTCTGGGCAATAAGGTACGCTCCGGGTCAAGCAGATAGTATTCTTCAACGCCAAGCCGCGCATAGTCGAGATAGTTTTCGCCGACATCTCTGGCGGCGGTCTGCTCTGAGGCGACTTCAAAAATCACTTGCGGCATAACTTTTTCAGTCGGCAGATGATAGCTGGAACGCTCGTGGTTTTCCACCCCGAAAGCAATCAGCACATCAGGCGCGTACCACCGGAGCGGATTGTTTTCGTCATAAGACAAGCGCAAATTCGCGGCAAGAAAACAATCGCTGCGCTTTGCCAGAAAGAGTTGCAATGCCGTGAAGAGATAATGCACCAGTTTGTAATGCAAAGTGGATTCGCCCATGTCTTCATCGTCCTCATTGATAATGGTGACATAGCCCTCATCGGCTAAGGTATGAAGCAACGTGCTGACCAGACGGCTTTCGGTTTCCTGTGTTTCAACAGTAATCATAGATTGCTCCTCGAATGCTGTCTTTTACTCTACCTCATCGGCGTCCTTCTCGTCTAAAACTATAGGATTCAAGAAAATGTTTTAGACAGGATGAACAGGATTAACCGGAGAGTCGAATAAGAAGTAAAAAAAGCGATCTTAGCCTTTATTTTATTCTGTTAATCCTGTTCATCCTGTCTAATGGTTTTTCTACCTACCTCAAACCGTTTTCGTTACCTTTGCCAGTGAACGCGGTTTATCGGGGCTGAGTCCTTTGGCATTTGCCAGCAGCGCCGCGAAGAGTTGCGCCGGGATGATATACGGAATGGGCGACAGCATTTCATCCACTGGTTCGGGAATCTGCAATGACCGGGTTGCCAGTTTGAGCGCCGACGCTTCGCTCGAAATCACCACCGTCTCTGCGCCCAGCCGGTTTAATCTATTGAGCAAATCCTTCATTCCCGCAAAGGTCTTGCCCGGTGGCGCGAAGAGAAATGCCGGAAAGCCGCTTTCAATCATAGCAATCGGTCCGTGCAGAAAATCCGCCGATGAAAAGCGTTCGGCTACTACGTAACAAGTCTCCATCAACTTGATAGCGAACTCGTAGACGTTGGCATAATTCAAGCCGCGCCCAACCACCACGCACTGATTCATAAACGCATAGCGTTCGACCATCTCGGTGATTTGCGGGCGCAAGGTGAGCGAGGCGGCGGCAAGTTCAGGCAGACGTTCGACTTCGCTCATCGGTTGTTTACCGCTTAATGCCGCCGCCAGCAGATGAAAGATCAACAGTTGCCCGGTGTAAGTCTTAGTCGCGGCAACGCTGCGTTCGCGTCCGGCGTGAATCAAAAAGGTTTCGTCGGCAAGCTGCGCCATCGCTGATTTTGCTTCATTGGTGATTGCCAGCGTCGTCGCGCCGCTGCGTTTGGCATTTTCCAGCACCATATTGATGTCCGTGCCTTCGCCGGATTGCGAGATGCCGATAACCAATGATTCTTCAAGGTCGAGTTTTGTTTTGTACAATGTATGTACTGCCGGAGCCGCAAGCGATACCGGGATGCCGGCGCTGATTTCCAGCAGATAACGCCCGAAGAGCGCGGCATTATCGGAACTGCCACGCGCCACTAAAACGATAAGCCGGGTGCGGCGTTTCCTGAGCGATTCCGCGAAGCTGATGATGCGCGGGCTTTCGCGCTTGATGGTGCGTTCGAGCGCCGCCGGTTGCTGCTCAATCTCTGCGAGCATTAATGACATAGATTGTCTTACCTGATCCTTTCTCTCTTGATGGTCGGGCTATTGTGTCCTAAATTGAATTGAATTTCAATTTTGCCGGTTCATTCGTAAGCCGGCGATGTAGTGACAAGATGAGCGAGCGGATTAAAAATTTACTCAACTCAATGGCGCGTGAAGAACAAACGGCGCTGAGTACCGAGTTCTTTGCCCCGTGTGTGCGCGGCGGACAGATTCGCGCCCGCGTCAATTGTCTTCTCTATACCTTCAAAGCGTTGCCGGAAGATTTTGAAGGCTGGGGCATCTTTTTGCCCCTCAGTGACAAAGAAGCGGAGTTACTGGAAGAGGCGAGTTTCTTTCAGATTGCCGAATATCTGGCGCTATTAAAACCGTTGCGCTTGCGTTTGTCTCAACAACTGAGGGGACAAACATGGCTGGCGTTTCCGGCGAATGTCTCAGACGCCGAGCAACGATTCGGCGCAGCGCAACCCGTTCTTGTGCATCTGGTGACAGAGGGCGCAGCCTTTGAGCAGATCGTCGCTCGCAGCGATGGCAATGCCTTCTTCTTTGAAGAGGTAGACCGGCGCAGCGATGCCGGCATAGCGCGAATGTTGCGCGGAGAACTGGCAAACCAGACGCGATTTGAAGATTTGCGTTTTGAACATCTGACACCGGAAATGCGAATCACGTATCAACTGGCAACGCAGCCTTATGTGCCGCCGAAGCGACCACATAAAAACCGGCATCTGCCTGAACCGATAAGTGATGAAGCGCGATTGCGGGAAGCCTTACGGCTTGGCGGCGGCAGTCTTGAAGGCTATGCCGATCACGGCGATTTCTGGACGGTCGAATGGACAACGCCGAGCGGCGTATCGCATACATCGGCAATCAGCAAAAGCGATTTGACTGTCCTTACGTCAGGCATCTGTTTGAGCGGGCGCGACAGGGATTTCGATTTGCAATCGCTCGTCGGCGTCATTGAAGGCGAATGGTAAGATAGTAGGAGAGTGGAAAAGTAAGGGAGTGAGGGCGTATTGAATGTAAGTGCATTGTCCATTGTCAATTATCCATTATCCATTGTTGTGCGGTGGTTCCTCTGCGGTTTCAATGCGGATGCGATGGCAAGGTTCGTACCTGATTCGACAATGGACAATGGATAATTGACAATGGACAATGTGCTTTCCTACTTCCTTAGATGTATATGAGCAATAGAGAATTTTTTTATCACGAACAGTTGCACCGTAGCGCAGAGGTGATGCGGCGTTTGCGGGAGTTTCGCATTACGGTATGCGGGGCGGGAGCGTTGGGCGCAAATCTGGTTGAGAGTCTGGCGCGGCAGGGCTTTGCGACGCTTACTGTCATTGACCGTGACCGCATCGAAGAGCGCAATCTTTCGACGCAACCCTACTATGCTTCGGATGTTGGCGCGTTCAAGGCGAAGATACTTGCCAACAGTTTATATCGCGCATTGGGCGTAAAAGTAGAAGCGTGGGCGGAAGAGTTGACGGCGCAGAATGCGGCAAAGCTCTTGAAAGCGAGTCAGCTTGTAGTTGACGTTTTCGATAACAGCGTATCGCGTCGAGTTGTGAAAGAGACCTGCGAAGTTGCCGGGATTGATTGCCTGCACGCCGGACTTGCTGACGGCTATGCGGAGGTTATCTGGAATGAGAGGTATCGCGTACCGTCTGCGGCTCAGGACGATGTGTGCGATTATCCGTTGGCGCGAAATTTAGTGACGTTGACGGTGGCGGTCATCTGCGAAACGATTATCAGGTTTATCGTCAACAACGAGCGCCAAAATCACACCATCACGATTGCCGATTTTGCCGTCAAGCCGTTGCCGTCTGAAGCGTAAATTTTTGCCGCCAAACTTACGGAAAGCACTAAAGCCGGTACTCATCGGAGTACCGGCTTTATCAATTTATTTGTAGAAGCTGGCGATGCTAGCTTTCGATAAGGCAACGATTAGTTGCTCGGCGCCCCGCCCGGTTTGTAGCCGTCAATCAACTTCTGCAAGCCGTCGGTCGAACCTTTGTGGCGGAACTTGTAGAGATCGGTCACTGTCCCCTCAATTTCAGCGCGGTTCTTGTAGCCCTGGCTTTCCGGCGAGGCAAGGAAACGCGCCCAGGTGTCAACTACAAGATCGGTCTGCGCGTTCAAATCATTGAGCGCGTCAATGACTTCCTGCTTGGTTGGCGGATCGGTTCTGTCAGCTTCCGGGAATGTTTCATACTTCTTGGCGGCGGCATCATACTTTGCCAGATAGAGGGAGCCTATGCGGAAGTAGTTGAAGGCGATGGTCGCCTGATCGTTTTTCGCCGTTGACGAAGCGATGTAGGAATTGGACTTCTTGAAGTATTCAATCGCTTTGTCGTTGTTTTTGTTCTTCGCTTCGACATTGGCTAAGGTCTGGGCGATGTAAGACAATACGCCTTGAGTCTGCTCTTTCTTAAAGACATTGGCTGTCTTGCCGCCTTCAATCGCTTTCATGGCGCGTTGCCCGTAATCAAACAGTTCATTGCCGTGTCCATAGTTCGCCGGATTAGCTTCCAGTTCGTTGGTGCGAATGGCATAAACGAGCAGATAGAGGTAATCCACATTGTCAGGATTTTCCGCAAACTCTTCATTGGCAATGCGAATCGCTTCACCGATGTTCTTGTCGGTAATTGCTTTATTGAAATTTGCGGCGCGGGTGCGGCTGATATATTCCTTCATGAATTTCAAGTATTGCCCACTCGGAAACTTCGCCAGATATTCTTTTGCTAATTCTACGCCTTTTGCAGGGTCACTTGTACGCACAGTATACCATTCGCCATAGATTGCGGCTTCGGTTCTTTCCTGCGCTGCGGCGGTGAGGGGTAACGCCAGCGTCAACGCCAGCCCTAAAACTGCCATCAACATGGATAACTTTTTCATTATATTGATACTCCTTATCGAATAATTTTCTCTAGCGCGTGTCGTTATCTTCGCTCCGCTACGCGCTGCCGGTCGCTCTATTTTTTGCTGAGTTTCAAGCCACTCCATTGATGCTGAAAGAGCCGCACGGAGTTGCTATCTACATGGGGAAAAGCTCCAATTGCGATAATCCCACGCCTCAAGTTTGCTTGTCAAGCGGCGCATCCAAACGGACAGGTAAAAAGATTTTTACCTGTGGCAACGGCATTAAAAACACAAGCGGCAGAGAGCTTTACGGAAATCCAAGAGACTGGCATACCTAAACGGCGCACTCTTTGAAATTGTACCGAAGCCGATTTTTGCAACTCCGGCAGCAGTGCATTGCCACCGCCATAGACCGAAAAGAATTTGCGCCGCTTGTTCACCTCTCCCTATAATCGCAGAGAGATCGGGCAGAACGTATCGAGATTGCAGTTTTGCCATCACGCCATCCTGCAACCTTTCATTGGAGCATCTTTCATGAATAGATCGCTGTCGCAACGTCATGATACATCTCTCTTCGATGATGCGAAGACACTTCGCAAACTCGAATTAAATTATCGTAAAAACAAGCAGCAGGACAATACTCCGGCAATGGATGCCCTTGCCGCCGGATTCTGTTACGAAGACGGCAAAGATTTACGCTGGAACCCGGAACAATTTTCCTTGCTTTATGGCACACCTCTCTGGGACGCGGCAACCGCAGAACAACGCACAAAACTGAATCAGATATATTGGGTGGCGTATTACTCACAGATTATCTCTGCCGAAATCGCCACGATTTTCTTTAATCAAACCAGCGCCGCCGGACTTTATGCCATTGAGGATTTTCGCCTCGTCTGCGATACCCTCGATCTGGAATCGGCGCAGGAACGCGCTCATATCAACGCTTTCAAAAAGATCGGCGAAGCCTTTGAGGAAGCGGTCTTTGGCGAACGCCTCTTCACCTACGCCATGCGCGGTCCTTATGTAGAAACGATGATTCACGCCAATACCAACCGCCTCAAAGAGTTCTGGCGCTGGATTCAATTACACGCTTTCACACTGCTGTCGTCGGGCAATGCCTTTATTGGCTGCCAGTATTTCGCCGTGCGCGGCGTGCGGACATTGAACGGTAAACTGATTCAACATCAACTCAGCCAGTTCTATTCCAAGAGTCAGGACAAAGAGAATGCCGCCATTCCTGCAAAAATTAGCTTCTATCATTTTCTCGATGAGTCATTCCACTTCAACAGTTCAACGGTGATTTCTCACGATGTTTTGCAATCGCTGAAACCGCCAACGAAGTTTGAACAGATGGTGGCAAATCGCGCTCTCAGCGGTTCGCAACGCGACCATTATCACTTCTCGACGGCAATCAACGGGCTGTTCTGGTATGACCCGGCGCTGTTCCCGAAAATCTATAAGATTTTGCGCTCACCGCTTTTCGATATGAATGACCTGGAAGCGCGACAGATGATGACGGAGTGTTTTACAAGGGAGAATGAAGGGTTGCAACTAAGCGCCCGTAGCCGCCAGATTGCTATGGATTCATACCGCGAATATCTTTCTGACCTTGAGTACGTCAACCGCGAAAATAAAGAGATGGCAGTGATGCGGCAAAACTCAATTGCCAAACACTTAGAGACAAACCGCCGCGAATTGCAACGATTTTTCCGCAAACTGGAAGCTGCATGAACGCCGAAGAGCAGGAATTTACCATACAGTTTTCTGCGGTGAATTATAAGCCGGTTCGACTTGTCGCTGGTTCCATTCTCTCGGAGCATTTGAGTATCGAAAACTCGCCGTTGCTCTTCGGTTGTCGCACCGGCATTTGTGGAACTTGTTTGATCGTGGTCGAAGCGGAAGAACGCGGCACACTGGCGGCGGCAAGCGAAGATGAAAGGGATTTGCTCGACATCATTGCCCCAGACAATGCAAAGGCGCGGCTCGCCTGTCAAATCGCGCTTTCTGCGGACATCACGATTCACTATCTCGGAAAATGACCCTCAAAGATTTCTGGTACATCGTCGCTGAATCGAAAGACTTGAAGCGTGACACGGTTATCGCGGCGCGTGTGCTGGGCGAGTGGCTGGCTCTCTTCCGCGATGAAGCGGGTAACGCCGTAGCGATTGAAGACCGTTGTTTACATCGTTCGGCGCAGCTATCGAAAGGCTGCGTTCAACAAGGTAAGTTGCAGTGCGGTTATCACGGCTGGGTCTACGACAACAAAGGCTCTGTCATCCATGTACCAAGCCTAGGCGCGAACAGTAATTCGCCGCACAAAGCGCGAACCTTCCAGATTTGCGAAGTGGACGATTACATCTATGCAAAGCTGTCGGAGGCGATGGATTCAGAAACACAGCCGTTTCGCATTCCGTTTTATAAAGCGAAAGGCTGGGCGGCAATTCGCCTGAAAAATCTCTTTCAGAATATCGTCACCAACTGCGCGGAAAACTTTGTTGATATTCCGCACACTGCTTTTGTCCATCCTGGTATCTTTCGCGTCACTCGTAATGAAAAGCTGACGGCAACCGTACAACGCAAAGATGGTATAGTGATGGTAATTTATCGAGGCGAACGGACGAATCTGGGAATCTTTTCGCGGTTTCTCAATCATTCCGGCAAAGAGATTTCCCACACCGACGCTTTCTATATGCCCAATGTCACAAGCGTAGACTACACCTTCAACGAAAATCGCCGTTTTATTATTACGTCTCAATCAATTCCGGTGGGCGAAGAGAAAACGCTGGTCTATACCGATTTGACCTATAATTATGGCATCTGGAATCAACTGGCGAAACCGCTTATACGATGGCAGGCGCAGACCATCATCAATCAGGACATCGTGATTCTTAACAATCAGATGGAGACCATAAAACGCTTCGGAGCGCATTTTTCCAATACGCCCGTCGATGTCATTCATATCTTCATCGAATCCATCCGCGATGCTTTGGCGAAGGGACAAGACCCGCGCCAATTGCCGGAAAAACAGGTCGAAATTGAGTTTTGGGTTTGACGATTGGATAGCTACGTGCGATAAAAAAGTGAGGCTCCACTTTCGGGAAACGAAACTTTCCCATCCTGTCTGGCGTTGTCTAGGCAAGCGTCAGATTCATTCGATTTTCAGACTGGCAATGAGGATGAAAGTTATGGAGGAGCGAAAAACACGAAATGAGGTTTACGAAGAGATTGCCAATAGCGTTACGCACGGCATCGGGCTTGCCCTCAGCGTCATTGGGCTTGTGGCTCTCATTGTTCTTGCCTGTTTGAATGGCTCAGCGTTGCATATTGTCAGTTGCTCGGTCTACGGCGCAACCTTAGTGCTGCTCTATACGGCTTCGACGCTCTATCACAGCTTTCGTTCGCCGCGCCTGAAACATATCTTCAAGATTGTTGACCATTGTTCCATCTATCTCTTGATAGCCGGAACCTACACGCCGTTTACACTGGTAATGATGCGCGGCGGCTGGGGCTGGAGTCTTTTCGGCATCGTCTGGACACTCACTGGTCTGGGCATTCTCTTCAAACTCTTCTTTATCAATCGCTTCAAAATCGCTTCGACAGTTATCTATGTCATGATGGGCTGGCTCGTTATTATTGCTATCAAACCGGTCTTGACGATTATTCCGCTTGGTTGTTTTTTGTGGTTGCTGGCGGGCGGACTGTGTTACACCGTTGGCGTGCTGTTTTTCGCGTGGGAGCGCCTGCCATTCAGTCATGCCATCTGGCATATCTTCGTCGTTGCCGGAAGCGTCTGTCATTTTTTTGCCGTATTCTTTTATGTATTGCCTGCAACCGCCTGAATGCCTCTGCATTTCAGGCGCGACCACAACAGCGTTTGTATTTTCTGCCGCTGCCACAGGGACAGGGCGCATTGCGAGCGATGGATTCCGGTTTTACTCTTGAGGGCTGCTTTACCGGCTTGACCGTATCCTTGAAAACGCCGAGCAGCAACATAGCGAACCAGACCAATACCGCAATAACCGGTTGCGAAAAAGCATAGCCATGCACAATTAAAGAGAAGAAGCCGGCGCTGTTACTGCGACTTTGCATGGTGGCGGCAGCGATTCGCGCATCCAGTTCCAGACTCGTCACCTTTGCCCGCAGCATCACAATAAGAATAGTAAACAAAACCATTATCAACAGGCTCGCCAGCAGAGCGCGACATCTGCCACGCCACGAATCGGCGCTCGTTGCCAGAACAAGCGCCAGGAGCAGGGGTAAGCCATAGGTTATGGTATCCACTTTGATGGCGGCTGCCTGCTGTTGATTACCGTAATCACTGGCTCTGACATAGAAATTGATTTGGCGGTCATCCGGTTGAATGGTCAGGTGCGCGTCCAGCAGGTTGTGATAAAGCAGATTGGCGCAGACGCCGCTAACTATCGTTAGCGCACTCAAACCAATCCACCACACCGGCAACAGCAAGAGATAAAATGCTGTCGCTACTACGAAACACTTGAACCAGTTACGCGGTCCGAGAAGGAACGGCGATTCGTTCAAGCCAGTAGATAAGGACGACGGTGGAGAGGAGGATGACGATTGATTGAGCAATGTAGACATGGATTTGCTCGATGAGCGACGGCAGATAGATGCCCGCGTAATAGAGTCCGACAAGCCGCGCCAGATTGATAACCTGAATAATCGGAATGCCGATAGCCAGCCCAATGAACCGCGCCCGCCACGTTGTTGGAAACGCCAGTACGCCTGCCAGAAACAGGCAGGTGGCTTCCACGCCATCGCAGCCCATAGCGATATTCAGCGAGAAGGTTCCCGATTGAACAGTTGTGCCATCAGTTATTGCGCTTGCGCCAAACAGATTAACGACTACGGCAATCGCTTTGGCAATCAACACGGTATAGGGTTTGATAATGCCGTTTCGCACCCCTTCGGCAATGCCAAAGATGAAATAACAGACGGCAAAGATCAACGCAAAGAGCGCCAGAAAGCGCAAGGCTTTTTGATTGACCTCAAAAAAAGTCTTTACTCGCTCAAGAAAAGCCATAACCCGAAAACTTACTATTGAGTAAAAAAAGAACCCCGAATCATACGAATAAAGAGAAAAAGCAAGAACTGAGGCGCGGGTGTTAGAGTACAAACTTTAGTTTGGTCGTAAGGTGAGGAGCGCAAACCATCAAAAGAAACCTCTTGTCTGTGTGTATGACGCTTTCGACATAACCTGATGGATCTGTCTTTCAGCCTACGACCAAACTAAAGTTTGTACTCTAACACCCGCCGTCAAGCCTTCCTGTTTCATCTATTCGCGGCTCTTTTACGATTATCCTATACTTATCGTCGCCGTGTTGCGCCAATCAGCAGATGCAGAATGAAGGCGAACAGCAGACCGGAAGCCAGCGCCCCGACTACGTCAACAACTCCGGCGCGAAAAGCCAGCAACGCAACCGCTACAATCGTTTCTGTAGCGAGCGCCACTTTAGCGAATAAACGCCAGTCAATCACCTGCCCCGTACTGGCAGTAACCGTCGAAACGCCACCGGCAAATACCGCCTGGCTGCGCCCGACAATGAAGTAGACGCAAACTCCGACAATCAATAAGGTCATCAGAATTGCGCCCCACTCGGAAAGGGTTGGAGCGCCGACAGCATTGGTGGCGCTGGCTGCCAGTTGCCCGCGCACGATGCCGCCGGTATTCGCCTGTGAGTGAACATTGAAGTAGAAGCCGGCGGGATTGGCAATGATGGCGGCGGCGATAGTTGGCGTTACCGTTAAATTACTTCTTGAGATGTTGCCGCCCGTGTTGGTCAGAAGAATCGGCGTGGCAGGCGTGAGTCCCGAATCTACCCTGACCGAACCGTTCACTCCGGCAACGCCTTCATGAATATGTGCGAGGATGATCGCCGTCGTCTGTTGGAACCCGGCAATCTGAATATCAAAGCGTGCGGTTGCGGCGGTGATGTTATTGGAAGCGTCTCTGGTTACATCAAGTGTGACAACGGCAGTGCCAGTCGTCCCGGCTTCGACATTACTGACCGGCGGCACTTCATTGGCGCTTGACAGATTGGCGACAAAAACGCGGATTTCCGCTTTGGCAAGCTGCGGCGTCAACACAGCAAAACCAATCACCATCGCCAGCATCGTCAAAAGCGATGGGAAATATCTTCTTCTCATGTTGCCTCCTTAAATCGTACTGCCGCCCAAGGGAGCGACAAGTTTAGTAAAAACCGTGAGCGAAGTGATGAATGGAAAGGTGTGAAGAGGCGCACTATAGCATAAGGCGGCAATGGATTCAATGACGGCAAACCGAAAAACAGGCTTCCTGTTGCTTAAATCAGAGCCGCCTCGCTACAATTCGCAGTCACTTGAAGAAACGAGGTTTTTATGCGGCTTTTTATCACCGGCGGCGCAGGATTCATCGGCGCGAATTTCATTCGTCATATTCTCAAAACCTACGCCGACTATAAAGTAATCAACTTCGACAAATTGACCTACGCGGGCAATCTCGACAATCTGCGCGACATTGCCGATAAAGCGAATTATACCTTTGTTCACGGCGACATCGGTGACCGCAATGCTGTTGACAATGCCTTACAAGGCGCAGACGCCGTCATTCATTTTGCGGCGGAGTCGCACGTAGACCGTTCCATTGAACACGCCATGGACTTCATTGAAACCAATGTGCGCGGTACGCAAAACCTACTTGATGCGGCGCGGGCGGCGGGCGTTCTGAGATTTTGCCATATCTCTACAGATGAAGTTCACGGCTCCTGTGGCGAGCATGAATTCTTTACCGAAGCGTCGCCGATTCGCCCCAATAGCCCGTATGCGGCATCAAAAGCCGCCGCCGAACATCTGGTGCGGGCGGCGCACATCACCTTCGGCATGAATACGGTGACAACCCGCGCCTCCAACAACTACGGACCGTTTCAATTTCCCGAAAAATTGATTCCTTTGATGATTGCCAATGCTATGGAAGGTCAACAACTGCCGATCTATGGCGACGGGCTGAATGTGCGCGATTGGCTCTACGTGGAAGATTGCTGTCAGGCGATTGATGCGGTGTTGCACAAAGGACGAGCCGGCGAGGTCTACAACATCGGTTCGCGTGCCGAAAAGACCAATCTCGAAGTCGTGCGGGCGATTCTCAAATTGCTCGACAAACCGCAATCCTTGATTACCTATGTCACAGACCGTTTGGGACATGACCGGCGCTACGCCACTGATCCGACGAAGATCGAGCAGGAACTCGGCTGGCATCCGCAAGAGACATTTACTAGCGGACTGGAAAAGACGGTGAGCTGGTATCAAAAAAATACCAGATGGGTAAATCGCGCCCGCTCCGGCGAATACATCAAATACTATGAGCGAATGTATGCCGCCGATTTGAAGAAAGAGAAGAAGTAAGATGGCAGATGAAAAGCAGACAAAGAAGGCGTTGATTACCGGCGCGGGCGGCTTGCTTGGCAGGTATATGACGGCTCATCTGTTACAGGCAAACTGGCAGGTCAGGGCGCTCACCCGTCACCAACTCGATATAACCATCGAGGACAATGTGAAACGCCACATGGCGGCGGCGCAGCCGGATGTTGTTATTAACTGTGTGGCAACCGGCAATGTTGATCTATGCGAAACCGAACCCGATTGGGCGTATGCCGTCAACTGCCATGGGGCGCGTTATCTGGCTCGCAGTTGTCGTGAGACGGGCGCGGAACTCGTCCACGTCAGCACCGATTACGTCTTTGACGGCGCGAAGGATGGACTTTATACCCAAGCGGACGAAGCGCGTCCGTTAAGCGTTTACGGTAAATCGAAACTCGCAGGCGAGCAGGCGGTATTCGACGAATTGACAGCGGCTTACATCATCCGCACCTCATGGTTATTCGGCACGGACGGCAAGAATTTCGGTAGCCGCGTGATTGAGCAGGCGCGAGCCGGAGCGA
>Ga0187894_10001671_pt1 | contig 27921 bp, 28 predicted proteins | sample GBC1701081metaG_FD_136650 | JGI IMG/M metagenome (GOLD analysis project Ga0187894, IMG submission 136650) | White microbial mat communities from a lava cave in the Kipuka Kanohina Cave System on the Island of Hawaii, USA - GBC170108-1 metaG ...
AGCTCGTCGTCATAGTCGGCGAGCTTTTCGAGCATGGCGAAGCGTGCTTCCTTTTCCAGGTCGAGCATGTCTGCCGGCATGTCGACGACTTCGCTCGGCGCATGCTCGCGATAGACGAAGGCGCGCTCGAGAGCGAGATCGACGAAGCCGCGCACGATCTCGTCCTTCCAGATCGGGATCTGGCGCAAGAGGAGCGGTGTCGAGCTCGCCGGCTGCAGATAGCTCAACACATCGCGCAGCCTTCCTTCGCTGCGGTCGATCTTGTTGATGAAGATGAAACGGGGGATCTTGAGGTCATCGAGCTGTTTGAGAATCAGCTGCAGCGCCGGCACTTTCTTGTCGTCGGGCTCGCAGACGACGACGGCGGCATCGCAGCCGGCCAGTGCTGCGCGCGCCTCCTGGCCGAATTCGATGGAGCCGGGGCAATCGATGAAGGTGAAGCTCTCGTCCATGAACTGGACTGTGGCCGCGTTGAGCTCGACGCTCATGCCATGCGCCCGCGCCTCGGGGGCGGCATCGCCGACTGTGGTTTTGTCGGCAACCTTCCCCTGGCGCGGTATGGCGCCGAGGCGGAACAGAATGGCTTCGAGAAGCGTGGTCTTGCCGCTCAGATAGGGGCCCACAAGTGCGATACACCTGGGACCCTGACGTTCTCTGCCATTTGTACTCATTCGGGACCTCCCTTTTGACTGCGCCAATGCCGTCCGGGACCGCCCGTCTCGTGCCGAGGAAACCCCGTCGGGGGCGGATCCTCAGGCCCTATGCTTGCGCCGATTTGCGGTGATGACAAGTGGCAATCGCAGGCACCGTGCAATTCTGGGACATGTCCGCAAGGGCAGCCGCGTGCGGGAAGCCAACCGATGAGCCGGGCAAGCGACCAGCCCTAGCGGCACGCTAAGCGTCGGCCGCTAGATCAGGGCAGCGACACCCTTGGCGATCTCGGCCAAGGGATCGAGCTGCAGATAGCGCGTATTTTCCAGCGACAGATCGCGCGCCGCCTTCTGCATGGCGGCATCCTCCACCGCGCTCCGGATCGCGATGGCGAGATCGGGCATGTCGAAGGTGCTCCAGCTTAGAACCGTTCCGGCGTTTCGCGCGGCGATCGCCTCGGCGACGAGCCCCTTTTCGAGATCCGTTCTGATCATCACTTGCGGTATGCCGGCGGCTATGCCGGCCATCGCCATGCCGGCGCTTCCCTGATGCACGATGACGCCGCAGCTCAACAGCTCGTAGGGGAGATAGGCAAGACCGTCCGGTGCGCTGATCCCGGCGGCCTCCAGCTTCTTGATCGTCTGACGCAAAGGCAGCGAGAAGACCGCCTTGCCTTGCAAGCGCGTGCGCACCAGCCCTTCGATCAGCCGCATGTCGGTTTGCTGCTTTTCAGTGAAATAGGCGAACATCCATTGCGAGCGCCGCATCCTCAGAACGATGTCCTTGGTATCGAGCGACCCGAGCCACCCGCCGTCGCGATGCTCGCGATAGGGATCGATACAGGGCAGCGCCAGCAAATAGGTTCGATCGGCGCGGTTGATCTGCGGAAAATGCGATATCGGCCGTTTCTTGTTGTAGGGACGTAGGGCCGCATTGAGCCGGCCCACGACATCGCTTTCCTTATATTGCAGGGGAAGGTTTTCGAGCAGGCGTGGAAACGACGCGAGGGTTGTCGGCGGCAGGACATAGCCATTGCCGATGGCGACAATGGGTATGCGCCCGTAATAGAGAAGCGACACGCTCGGCGTGTAGTCTGCGATGATGAGGTCCGGCCGCTCGGCCTCGATGAGCGCCTGCCATCTCGCGAGCCTTTCGGCCAGATCATCGCGCGGCCCGAGCATCATCTGGGCCAGGAAATCACCATAGGTGGCGCTGGTCATTTCACCGCGGCTTCCAGCGGACGGGGATCGCAACGGCCAGTTCGGCGCAGGCCTTATCGCCTCCGCCGGTATGCCGACGGCCGAGCCGGCATCCGGCCGGCGCAGCGCATAGACGGTGCCGAAGCCAAGCGCCGCAAGCCGTTCACCGATGAGCTTGAGCTGCCGGACATGGCCATTGCCGCTGCCGAACTCCCAGCACATCAGAACGCGTTTGGCTTGCGGCATGATTTGCGATTTACCGTTGCGGCCAATACTATGAGTTCGACACCTCCCTTCAACCGGAAATACCCATGCCGAAGAAGAAAAGGAAGACGCCGTCGGTGGATTTGCGCGCCGTCATAGAAGAATATGGCGTGGTGCGCGATACGGGCATGGTTTCGCCCACCGGCGCGTCCTTCGCCTGGCTGATCGATCTGCGCCGGGTGTTCATGCGGCCCGAATATATGGCCGAGATCGCCAGGGAATTCTGGGACAGGTTTGCGCCCGAAGGACCAGCCCAGATCGGCGGGATGGAGGTCGCCGCCATCCCCCTGGTGACCGCCCTCCTGCAGGAAGGACATGCGCGCGGCCATGAGCTCAACGGCTTCATCGTCAGGAAGGAGCGCAAGACTTACGGCCTCCAGCAGCTCATCGAGGGCGAGCTGACCGATCGGCCGATCATTTTCGTCGATGACAGCATGAACAGCGGCAGCAGCCTGGAAAAGGCGCGCGTGGTTGTCGAACGGAGCGGTCACAAGGTCAGCGAAGTCTTCGTGGTCGTCGACTTCCAGTCGCAGAAAGGCGTGATCTGGCGCAAGCTACACGACATCAAGGTGAGTTCGCTGTTCACGCTGGCAGATCTCAATCTGTCGACCGCCCCGACAAAGCCGGTGCCGCGCCAGAGCTTCGAATTTGTCTGGCGCTATGCCGCCCCGACCCTGTCGCCCTTCCATGTCGTGCCGAAGTCCGCTCCGGTGATCGTCGGGAATACGATCTGTTTCGGCACCGACGCCGCGGCCTATGTCGCGGTCGATATGGAGAGCGGCAAGGAAGTCTGGTCGTTCCAGGCCACGGGCGCCAACAGCAAGGGGATATTCTCGTCTGCCGCCTTGCATCGGGACCGGCTCTATTTCGGCGCCTACAACGGCAATGTCTATTGTCTCGATGCGCTGAGCGGCGCCGAGATCTGGCGCAGCGAGATCTGCGACTGGGTCGGCTCATCGCCGCTCATCGTCGAACGTCACGGCATGCTGATCGTCGGCCTCGAATATGAGAAGCCGCGCATGCCGGGCTCCATGGTGGGGCTCGCGCTCGAGACGGGCGAGAAGCGGTGGGAATTTCCGATGCGTGCCTATCAGCACGGCTCGGCCTCCTACTGGCCCGCGGATGACCTTGCCATTTGCGGATCTGCCGATCATTCGGTCATTGCCCTCAACCCGCTGACCGGCGAGAAAGTGTGGGAATTCTATACCGACCGATCGACGAAATACGCACCCGCCATCGACATCGAGCGCGGGCTCGCCATAGCGGCGTCCTTTGACGGCCATATCTACATTCTGAAAGCCGGCACCGGTGAATTGGTCGAGAAGTTCAAGACCGACGATATTTGTTACACGACGCCGCTCATCACTCATGGACGGGTGTTCTGCGGCTCGGGCGACCGCCATCTCTATGTCATCGACCTCGCGACCATGACGCTGGTCAAGAAGATCAACTGCGGCGCCCGCGTCTATGCCTCGCCGCGCCTGATCGACGGCAAGGTGGCTTTCGGCACGGCGGGCGGCGTCTATCGGGAAGTCGATCCGGTCAGCCTCGAGGTCACCGGCGTCCTGCAATTGGCTGACGGCATCACCAACGCCATCGTCAACACCGCAGATGCACGGCGCATCTTCATTCCGACTTATGTGAATGAACTCTACTGCTTCGAGCGGCTATAGCCGGACGGTCGTTTCATTTAGCGCAAAAAGGAAAGCCGCGGAGAAAGCCGCGGCTTTTCTGCGAGTTTTTATGATGGATTATTAGTTGTTGTCGGACGTCCAGTGGTGGTGCCACCATCGCCGTCACTGTCGCCACCGCTCATGCCGTCGCCATAGCCGTTATTGTCGTGGTCTTTGCCGAGGCCGTTGACGAACAGCTCCAGCACCTTCTCGTGCGGATCGTCCTCGCGATGACGGCGGATCAGGCTCTTCTGCTCGCCGCCGAAGTAGAATTTGAGACCGCCCACGATCTTGACATAGTCGTCATCGCCATATTCGGCATTGGAATAAAGCGACAGCGGCGACTCGTCGAACTGGTACTCGATGCCGGCACGCAAGCCTTCATAATCATCGACGATCTTGCCGCCGACCGACACGCGGAAATCATCGGTCAGATAGAACGCCGCATCGGCGATCAAGAAGCCCGAATCTTCACTGTCGCCCTCATCCGGATCGATATGGAGATAGCCACCCCAGGCTTCGATCGAAAAGTTGCCGAGATAGAGCTCGATTTCCGGACCGATCGGAATGAGCGTTACGCTTTCGCCGTCGAGCACGCCGCCAGTGACGCCGAAGAGCCAGCTCTCCGGATCGCGCATGAACAGATGCGCGATGCCGCCAAACTGGGTGTCGTCAAGGTTTTGCCGGACACCGGCATCGAGTTGGAAGCCGAGCATACAGCCCAACGGGAAGCTCAGCGACCCGATCGCCTCCCAGGCGAGATCCCCTTCCTCGTCCTTGATATCGGAATAGCCGGCGCCGCCCTGCAGCTTGCCGTTGAAGCCTGACACGGCGCAATTCGGCACCTCCTCGACGACATCAGCCGCTATCGCCGACGTGCCAAAACCCGTCACCGCAAGCGTGCCGCTGAGTGCGGCCCCCGTGAGCCATGCTCTCTTTCTGATCATATTGTCCCCTGCCTCAACCCGAACAACCGAGAAACCCGGTTCCCACGCCGCACAAAGAGGTTACCTTACGCAGGTGTAGGGGAATAGACTGATTTCGCCCGAGACAGGTGTTTTTTCCCGTCTGCGGCAAATCGGCAACAGTCCATGGCCGGGCTCGCCCCGGCCATCCAATCATTTCCGAAAGGATCGCGTGCAAACAATGGGATGAACGCGAAGAACGAGGCCATCGCTCTTCATAGATTCGTTATCTGCGCACGAAATCCAGATAGAGGCCGGCAACGCCCGCCGCGATATTGAGGCCGGTTTGGACCTGGACACTAAGAGGTTGTAAAGAAATGGTTTTCTTAAAACCCCCGATGAGGACATTGGCGCCGAGACCGGCCACGATCGTGGCTTCGGCGCTCGCCCCGACATAGGTCCCCTCGAGCGCGCCGCGCTTGGTTTTACCCGGTGCGAAGACCGCCCAGGCGAGGATGGTCTGATTCGTGACCCCGATATCCACCCCCAGTTTGCGGATGCGCCCCTCATAGCGCTCCACCCGCCCCCCGCCCGAGGGCTGGTAGACGCAATTGACCTTCTTCGATGACACCAGAATCAGGCCGACACCGCCCTCCACCGAGCATGTCAGCACCCCGATCTTGACCCCCGATTTCGCATCTGCCGCCGAAGCGGAGAGGCCGAGCGCTGCCACGACAGCGGCGGCCAAAGCGAGCTTACGCATTATATTTCCCTTTTCTTTGAAAGCTGGCCGAATCCTAGCGCCGATTGTGTCTCTAATGCGACCCGCCATTGACGCAGCGCGAAGCCACGAGCCGGACAGATGAAGTGGAGATGCATGGAAAGACGAGTGGTATTCTTGTTGTCGGCGCGGGCCATGACGGCCTGGTTTGCGCCGTCTACCTCGCCGCTCGAGGGCCGAAAGTCAAGATCGTGAAGACGACGTCCGTCCCTCGCCGCCTGCATCGTGAACCTGCTCAATCCGAAAGCTGCTATCGGCATCAATCTGTCCGCCCACGGATTGACGGTCGTCGAGTGCCAGATTGCGGACTTCCTGCCAGCAGGTGCGGCCGCAAGGATTTAGCTCGCGATTCGCTTGCGCCGCATGGCCCGGAAAGCGGATGTCGGAATTTCCGAAAAGGCCATGCGCAACAACAAGATAAAGCGTGACGGCGGCGCGATCCGAAGCCCTTGCGCTTTAGCTCTTGGATTCTGAGCAAATCTCCCTCATATCGGCGTTGTCATGGATTATTTGCTGGCCAGCTCCTTCGCCATCGTTCAGATCATCTGGATCGATCTCCTGCTCTCGGGCGACAATGCGGTGGTCATTGCGCTGGCCTGCCGTTCTCTGCCGCCGAACCTGCGGACCTGGGGCATCGTGCTGGGTGCCGGCGTCGCCATCCTGCTGCGCATCATTTTCGCCGCGGTCATCGCCCATCTCCTGGCCATTCCGTTTCTCAAGGTGGTCGGCGGCCTCCTGCTCCTGTGGATCGCGGTGAAGCTCGCCAAGGGCGAAGAAGCGGAAGAGAAGAACATCACCGCCTCCGACAAGCTTTATAAGGCGGTGTGGACGATCGCCATCGCCGATGCGGTGATGAGCCTCGACAATGTCGTCGCCATTGCCGCGGTATCGAAGGGCGATCCCTGGCTGTTCGGCTTCGGTCTCGCTCTGTCAATCCCGCTCATCATGGTCGGTTCGCAGATCATCATGAAGATGATCGAAAAGTTCCCGATCATCGTCTGGGCGGGTGCTGCTCTTCTCGGCTGGATCGCCGGCGAGATGATCGCCACTGATCATATCGTCGCCGACCGCTTCGGCTTCGAGCCGCATTCCAACATCGTCTATGTGATAGCCGCCGTCGGCGCCGCCCTGGTGGTGGCTATCGGCTACTGGCTCAGGTCGCGTGCCGTAGACGCCGAGGCGCCCGGCCGAGAGCCTATGTGAGGGACGCCCGTCGGCGTTACTTCGCTTCGCCGGCCGCGGTTTTCAGATGCGCGAACAGGTCTATGGGTATGGGAAAGACCACGGTCGATGACCGTTCGCCGGCGATGTCGTGGAGCGCCGCGAAATAGCGCAATTGCATCGCCTGCGGTTCCTGGGCGAGCATGCGGCCCGCCTCGACGAGCTTTTCCGCCGCCTGCTGCTCGCCCTCGGCATTGATCACCTTGGCGCGCCGCAACCGCTCGGCCTCCGCCTGCTTGGCGATGGCGCGGATCATGCTTTCATTGAGATCGACATGCTTGATCTCGACATTGGCCACCTTGATGCCCCAGGCGTCGGTCTGCTGATCGAGAATCTCCTGGATGTCGCTGTTGAGCCGGTCGCGCTCCGCCAGCATTTCGTCGAGCTCATGCTTGCCGAGGACCGAGCGCAAGGTGGTCTGGGCGAGTTGGCTGGTTGCCGCCATGAAGTCTTCGACCCTGATGATCGCGCGCTCCGGATCGACGATGCGGAAATAGAGAACGGCATTGACCTTGACCGAAACGTTGTCGCGCGAGATCACGTCCTGCGGCGGCACGTCCTGCACCACCACGCGCAGGTCGACCCGCACCATCTGCTGCACGAAGGGGATGAGAATGATGAGGCCGGGTCCCTTCACGCCGGTGAAGCGTCCGAGGGTGAAGATGACGCCGCGCTGATATTCGCGCAGGATCCGTATGGCCGAGGTGAAGAACAGGATGACGATGACGGCGAGCACCAGATAAGCGAGATAGTCGAGCATCATGGAGGTTCTCCCAAGCTGGTCCGGCGGCGGCGCACGGTGAGGGTCAGGTCTTTCACGTCGGCAATTTCCACCTCATCGCCAATCCCGAGCATTTCATCGCTTTGCGCCCGCCAGCGCTCGCCTTGCGCCAGCACGTGGCCCGAATGCTCCGACCAGTCGAGGATCTCGGCAGTGCCGCCACGCATGGCCTGAGCCCCGACCCGGACCGGATTCTTGCGTGCGCTCCACAGATACCGGCCGGTGAGGAGGAACAGCCCGGCCATCAACGCCGCCGCGACGGCCATGATGGTCCAGGACAGCTGGTAGCCGGGAGCCTGTACCCTGAACAGCATCGCCGCGCCGAGAAGGAAGGCCGCCAGACCACCGACGCCGAGAACGACCGTCGGGTTGAAGGCCTCGACGATGAGAAAGCCGATGCCGAGCAGCATCAGAGCAAGGCCGGTATAGTCGATGGGCAGGAGATTGAGCGCGTAGAGGCCGAGCAGCAGGCTGATCGTACCGATGACGCCGGGCGCGACCGCGCCGGGGCTCATGAATTCGAAGATGATCCCATAGATGCCGACGATCATGAGCAGAATGGCGATATTGGGATCGGTGATCACCGCCAGCAGACGGATGAGCCAGCCGGGTTCGAATGTTTCGACCGGTAACCCTTTCGTCTGGAGGCTCCGTGTGCTGCCGGCAATCTCGACCTTCCGTCCATCGATCGACTGAAGCAGGCCGTTCATATCGGGGACCACCAGATCGATGACGCGTTGATCGAGGGCCGCATTGGCCGAGAGGCTCGCCGCTTCGCGCACCGCCTTTTCGCCCCAGTCGGCATTGCGTCCATGCAATTCCGCCAGACTGCGGATGAGCGCGACAGCATCGTTGGTGGCCTTCGCCGACATCGCATCCTTGGGCGGAGTAGACGGTGCCGAATTCTTTTCATCCTTGCCGGTGGTGTCCTTGTTGCCGTCCTCGCCGCTCGGAAGCCCGGGGAAAGGTGCTCCGATCTCGACCGGTGTCGCAGCGCCGAGATTGGTGCCCGGCGCCATGGCCGCTACATGTGTCGCATAGAGAATATAGGTGCCGGCACTCGCCGCATGGCCGCCGGAAGGCGCGACATAGCCGACGACGGGGACAGGAGAGGCGAGCACATCGGCGATGATCTCGCGCATGCTGGTGGCAAGTCCGCCCGGCGTGTTGAGGCGCAGGATAACCACTTCGGCGCGCCTTTCGGAGGCCGCAGCCAAGCCGTCTTTCACCAGCCGGGCCGTCGCGGGGCCGATGGCGCCGTCGATCTCGATCGATAGGGCGACCTTGGGCGTGCCCGTCTCCGCCGTCGCCGGAGAGAGAAGAGCACCTTTCGCCACAGCCAGAAAAGCCGCCAAAAGGGCCAAGCATACCAGTTTCATGGCCAGCGCTCCTAATATGAATATATGGCGCTGCGGCCGCGTTATTTCCAGTTGGCGTCCCGAAGGCGCAAGTACTCCTTGCGCTCAACGCTGTAATTCCCTGTGATTCCTTGTTCTTACTTCCGCCGGGCTAGTCCCGCTCCATGGACGCCTTCCATTCGGAGAGGAACCGCCGGCGGTTCTGCCGGTCGAGGGTCGAAAGCAAGGCCGGACCGATGACGATCGGCCGATAGACGCCCGAGCCGGTACCCGGATCGACCGCATCTACCCCTGGCGGCACCGGCCGGTCGAAGGAGAAGAAGAAGGACTTCTCCGCCGCCACTGCCTGTCCGCGGCTCGACACGGCATAATCGAGGAATTTCCGGCCGAGATCCGGATGCCCTGCCGTCTTGGGGATCATCGCGGTGCGGCTCAGGACCAGCGTGTAGTCGCGCGGCATGACGATGCCGATCGGCGCGCCCGCCTTGTACCGGCCATAGGCATAAGAGCTCAGGAGATTGTAGCCGATCAGCAATTCCCCCGATTCGATCCGCGCCAGCAACTCACCGGTGCAGCAGCGCAACGCCGCGCGCGAGCGCCCGAAGCTTTCGAGCAGCCGGCCGAAGATGTTCGATTGCTGCGTGTCGAAGAAGGCGAAGAGATAGCCGATGCCCGACTGCTCGATATCATAGGTGCCGATTTTCCCGTCATACAGCTGAGCCTTGGTCCTGAGCAGCTCGGCGAGGTCGTGATGCGTGCGCGGGACATCGCCTGCGGGGACCAGGTTGCGGTTGTAGACGATCACCGCCGGCTCGAAGGTGAAGCCGAAGACCTCGTCGCGCCACTTCGCCCAATCCGGGATGCGGCTGGTGTTGAGCGAGGAATAGGCCTGGGCACAGCCGTCATTGGCGAGCTTGGCGATATGGTCGACCGAGGACGAGATGACGATGTCGGCCATCGTTTCGCCCTTGGCGCATTGCGCCACGAGCAGATCATAGAGCTCATTGGTCAGATAATCCGTGTAGTCGACCGTGATGCCGGGCTGGCTCTCTTGGAAATCCCGGATCATCGGCTCGATGGCACTGAGATCGGCGACCGCATGGATGGTGAGCACGCCGGTTTCCTGTCCGACCGCCGGAAAGCGATAATTCTCCTTGGCCGCGGCGAGGCTTGCCATTGTCGCAAGAAGAATCACCGCCAGAAGAGGACGTAAGCGCCTGGTCATGAAGCCTTGATCCCCTCGAACCGGAAAAGCACCGAGAATATCCCCTCCGCCGCCGCGAACCGGATTTCGCCGCCATGATTTTGGATCACCTCTTTGGCGATGGCGAGGCCCAGACCGGAGCCCGGGCCTGAGGATTTGCCGCGGAAGAACCGTTCGGTCGCCTGCGGCCATTGCTCGGCCGGAATCCCAGGCCCGTCATCGGCGACTTCGATTTCGATGCCGGTCCCCGTCTTGCGCACGACGACGCGCAGGAGCGAACGAGCGCCATGCTGGATGGCGTTCTCGATGACGTTCTTGAACGCCTCTCTGAGGCTCACCGCATCGCCGTGCATCACCGCTGGCTCCGCCGGCGCGTCGAAGGCGACCGTGATGTCGCGGTCGAGCGAGATCGGCACGGCGCTGGCCAGCGCCTCGCGCGCCAGCATCGCCACATCCACCTCCGACTGTCCCATGGTTTCGGCGCGATGGCTGACCATCGCGTCGCTGAGCAGCTGGTTGGTGAGACGTGCGAGCTCGGCGGTGCGCGCCTTGACCCGCTCCATATGATGCGTGCGTCTCGCCTGGTCCTTTTCCGCGGCAAGCAGCTCGACCTGTCCGGTGAGCGCCGTCAAGGGCGTACGGATCTGGTGGGCCGAATCGGCGATGAAGCGCTGCATGGCGGCGAGCCGTCCCGCCAGGCGCTCCATGAAATTGTTGATGGCGGAAATGAGGGTGGCGATCTCGGCCGGGGCTTCGACATCGAGAGGGGTCAGTACATTGGGCGGCCGCTTGAGCAATGCCGCCTCGATATCCGCAAGCGGCCGCAGGGCGAGCCTGATCGCCACGATCACGCCGGCAAGCGCCAGGAAGCTCATGACGCCGACCAGCACCATGGCCTTGAAGGTAAGATCACGGGCAAGCGCATCGCGGGCCTCGAGAGTCTGCCCGACCACGGTCATGACCCAGCCGTTGGCCTCGGCGAAATAGCGGCCGACGGCGGCGATCCTGATCGGATGGCCCTTGAATGTCGCATCGCCGACGAATGGCCCGGTGCCGCCGGCTTCGGCGCCCGGCGGAAAGGGAAGATCGTCGTAGCCCGTGACATTCGCAGCACCGGCGGTCGCGACACGGTAATAGATCCTGGCACTGCGCGAGATCGACAGCGTCTCGAGCGCCGACACCGGGACTTGCGCCTCGACCACGCCGTTCTCGGCCGAGAGCGTCTCGCTGATCTGGCGCGCGGCACCATAGAGCACGCGGTCATAGGCATCATCGGCGGCGGTCTCGGCATAGTTGGACGCGGCAAAGGCGAGCACCGCGGCACCGCCGAGAAGAATCGCCGAGATCAGGCCGGCGAGCCGCCAGAACAGCGACGACCTACTTCTCATCGATCGTCCCCGCCTGATATCCGAGGCCGCGCAAGGTCCTGATCTCCATGCTGGCGGCGCCGAGCTTGCGGCGGAGCCGCGCGACATAGAGCTCGATGGCGTTTTCGTTCGCTTCCTCGCCGAAGCCGAAGAGCTGGTTCAGGAGCTCGGCCTTGCTGAACACCCTTTGCGGCCGCGCCATCAGCACTTCGAGCAGCGCCACTTCGCGGCGCGTGAGGTCCACTCTTTCGCCCGCGACCGTCACCAGCCGCGCCGCCTGGTCGAGAACCACATCGCCGACCTCGAGCCGGCTCACCGTCGCGCCATGCCGCCGCCTGCCGAGCGCCCGGGCTCTCGCTTCGAGCTCGCGGAAGTCGAAAGGCTTGACCAGATAATCATCGGCGCCGAGATCGAGAGCGCTGACCCGGTCGTCGACTTGCGAGCGCGCCGTCAGGACCAGCACCGCCGTGTCGATCTTGCGGGCCCGGATCTCGCCCAGAAGCGTGAAGCCGTCGATATCGGGCAGCATCACATCGAGAATGATGAGGTCATAGGACTGTACATTGAGCGCATCACGCGCCCCCTCCCCCGTCATCTGCCAGTCGACCGCATAGCCCGCCCGCGACATGGCGGCAACGATGGCTTCGCCGACATCCGGCGTGTCCTCGACGATCAGGATCCGCATCGGGCGCCAAGGACTGGGTATAAAACCGCTTGTGGCAATGACAGCTTCATGACAGGATTCGAGCTTAAACGCGGCTCCATGAGTTAGGCCACAACAAGATGGCCGTCCGTCGATATCGATACAAGTGGAGGAACCCGATGAACCGCAGAACCCTTCTTGCCTCGGCCATTGCGCTTTTGCTGGCCGGCGGCCTTTATCCGAATCTCGCATCCACCCCAGCGCTGGCGCTCGACGAATTGCGCATCATTGCGCCTGCCGCGCCCGGCGGCGGCTGGGACCAGACGGCGCGCGCCATGCAGGAGGCCGTGCAGACGGGCGGCGCCGTCAAGGCCGTCACTGTCGAGAACGTGCCGGGAGCCGGCGGCACCGTCGGCCTGGCGCAGCTCGCCGGCCAGGAAGCCGGCAAGGATAATGTCCTGATGGTCAACGGCCTGGTGATGGTGGGCGCCATCCTCACCAACAAATCCGCCGTGACGCTCAAGGACACGACGCCGATCGCCAGGCTCACCGGCGAATATGAGGTCATCGTCGTTCCGGGCTCATCCGAGATCAAGACGCTCGCCGACCTCGTGGCCAAGCTCAAGGCCGATCCCGGTTCCGTCGCCTGGGGCGGCGGCTCGGCCGGCGGCACCGATCACATTCTGGCGGGGCTCATCGCCAAGGCGGCGGGCGCCGATGTGTCGAAGCTCAATTACGTGCCCTTCTCGGGCGGCGGCGAAGCGCTGGCCGCGGTGATGGGCGGCCATGTGGTGGCCGGCATCTCGGGCTACAGCGAATGGGAAGGCCAGATCAAGTCCGGCGAATTGCGCGCGCTTGCCATCTCGGCGCCTGAGCGCGTAGCCGGCATCGATATTCCGACGCTCAAGGAACAAGGCGTCGATGTCGATCTCGCCAACTGGCGCGCCATCGTCGCGGCGCCCGGCATCACCGACGAGCAGAAGAAGGCTCTGCTCGACACGGTCGATGCCGCAGTCAAGAGCGATGCCTGGAAGAAGGTGCTCGCCGCCAAGAACTGGACCGACCTCTATCTGCCGGGCGATGAGTTCGGCAAGCTCCTCACCGCGGAAGATGCCCGCGTCACGGAGATCCTGAAAGGCATTGGCCTCGTTCAGTAGGGCGGCCCCCGTGGAGAACAACACACCAAGATCCGGAGCCGGTCTCGTGATCGGCTTCGGCCTTGTCGTGCTGGGCCTCATCCTTTTCGTCGATTCCTTGGGAATGCAAGTGCCGCCGACCTATGCACGCGTCGGCCCGCAAGCCTTTCCCTATTTCATCGCCGCGGCGCTTGCCGCCGTCGGCGCCTATTTCGTCTGGAACGCCTGGGCGCCGGGCGCCAAACGCGAGATCGTGGCCGAGGGCTTCGATACCGATTGGCGCGCTTTGCTCATCATCGGCGCGGGCCTCCTCATCCATCTCAATATCTTGAAGCCTCTGGGCTTCGTGATCTCGGGAATATTCCTCTTCCTGTGTGTGGCTTTCGCTTTCGGCAGCCGCAATTTCCTGCGTGACGGCATCGTCGCGGTCATCTTGGTACTGGCGAGCTATCTGGGCTTTACGCACGGGCTCGGGCTGCAATTGCCGCCCGGCATCCTCGCAGGGGTCTTGTAGCCATGGATGTGCTCCATTCGCTCCTGCAGGGTTTCGCGACGGCGATTACGCCGATGAACCTCATGTGGTGCCTGCTCGGCACGACGCTCGGCACCGCCATCGGCATCCTGCCCGGCATCGGCCCTGCCCTCACCATCGCTCTATTGCTGCCGATCACCGCCAAGCTCGACCCGACCGGCGCCTTCATCATGTTTGCCGGCCTCTATTACGGCGCGATGTATGGCTCATCGACGACGTCCATCCTGCTCAACACGCCGGGCGAATCCGGCTCCATCATCACCGCGGTCGAGGGCAATGTGATGGCCAAGAAGGGCCGTGGCGCGGCGGCGCTCGCCACGGCCGCCATCGGCTCCTTCGTCGCCGGCACCTTGGGCACCATCGCCATCACCTTCCTGGCCCCGCTCTTCGTCAAGCTCGCTCTGCTCTTTGGCCCAGCGGAATATTTCGCCCTCATGGTGCTGGCTTTCACAACGGTCTCGGCACTCCTCGGCCTGTCGCTGTCGCGCGGCATCACCAGCCTGATGCTCGGCCTCGCCATCGGCCTTGTCGGCACCGATGTGCTGACCGGGCAGCCGCGCCTGACTTTCGGAATCCTGAGCCTGTTGCGCGGCATCGATATCGTGGTCGTCGCGGTCGGCCTCTTCGCCGTGGGCGAGGCGCTCTATATGGCCTCGCGGCCCGACATGCGGGCGGGCGAGGTCATGCCCATTCGCGGCTCCCTGTTCATGACCCGCGAGGAATGGCGCCGCTCCTGGAAGCCCTGGCTGCGCGGCACCGCTCTGGGCTTCCCCTTCGGCGCCTTGCCGGCCGGCGGCACCGAGATCCCGACCTTTCTGTCCTATTTCCTCGAAAAGCGGCTGTCGAAGAAGCCTGAGGAATTCGGCAAGGGCGCCATCGAGGGCGTGGCCGGACCCGAGGCCGCCAACAATGCGGCCGTCGCCGGCGTGCTCGTGCCGCTCCTGACCCTGGGCCTCCCCACCTCGGCGACCGCCGCCATCCTTCTCGCCGCTTTCGAACAGTATAACCTGAAGCCAGGTCCCTTGCTGTTCTCGTCCTCCTCGACGCTCGTCTGGGGGCTCATCGCCAGCCTCTATATCGGCAATGTGATGCTGCTCATCCTGAACCTGCCGCTCGCCGGTCTTTGGGTACGCCTCCTCGCCATTCCCCAGCCCCTCCTCTATGGCGGCATCCTGCTGTTCTCGACCTTGGGCGTCTACAGCCTCAACAATTCGACCTTCGATCTCATCCTGCTCTTTCTGGTCGGCCTCCTGGGCTTCCTGATGCGGCGCTATGATTTTCCGGTGGCGCCTTGCGTGATCGGCCTCATTCTGGGACGCCTCGCCGAAGCGCAGTTCCGCCGGGCGCTTACCATCAGCCAGGGCGATGCCTCGGTATTCTTCACCCATCCTTTGTCGCTGGCGCTGCTCGTCATCGCGGCCCTCGTCTTCTTCGGGCCTCTCGTCTATCGCTGGCGGGCGGCGCGGCTTCAGAGCGCGAAGGCTTCCGGGTAGCGACACGCGCCGTGCTTGCCGGCCAAGGCGCCGGGCTTGAGCTCGAGCCCCATATAGGCATCCTTTCCCTGGAATGGGCTTGCGATATGGCGCATCCGTTCCGCCGAGAAGCCGAAGCGCGGATAGAAGCCCGTATGCCCAACCACGATGACGGCCTCGACATCCTGTGCCGCCAGCAGCTCGAGGCCGCGACGGATGAGGGCCGAGCCGATGCCTTTGCCCTGATAGGCGGGCAGCACCGCCATCGGCGCAAGCGCGACCGCCTTGACCTCGCGGCCATCCACTTCGACAGCGAGACGGCTGAACAGGATATGGCCGGTGACCGTCGCGCCATCAACCGCGACGAGCGAGAGCACTGAGAGACCGTCACGGCTCAACGCTTCGATGATCCGCGCCTCATCTTCGCCCTCGAAAGCCAGCCGGTTGAGCGCCAGCACGTGCGGACGCTGCTCCGGTTCTTCAGGCGCGATCGCGATCATCATCCATCCGTTTAGGACTTGCGCCTAACGGATTCAATTGACTCGTTTATCTTGCCTTACGCCTGCATCTCGCCTCTGACGTATTTCCGCACGATCGTTTCATCCGGCGGATAGTTGTCCCGGGAGACCGGCACCAGTTGGGCCTGGATGCATTTCCAGTCTCCACCATCGCGGACATAGGTATCGGTATAGCCGGTCATCCCGGTGACTTCCTCACCGCCCGAGACCATCACATGCTTGTTGACCGACCAGACAAGGGCGACGTCGCCGAAGAGCGAGATGCGCTCATCGCGATAGTCCCAATAGACGATGACGTCCGGATCGAAGCCGGTCGTCCAGCGCTTCAGATACTCGTCCCGGCCCCGCCGCAGGCCCTCGGTAGAAACATAGACGAAACCCTGGTGCGTGATGGCATCGTGCGACTGGACGTCGTTGGTCACGAAATTATGGATGAATCTAGCGTTCAATGCCCTGAGCTGGCGCATGGCCTCCGTCTCGCTCATCACTTCAGCCTTTCGCCGGCTTGCCGCAATAGGCTTCGAGCCGGTAGCCTTCCGGATCGATCACGAAGGCCGCGTAGTAATCCGCCCCGTAATCGGCGCGCAATCCTGGCTTGCCGTTGTCGCGTCCTCCCTTGGCCAGCGCCGCCTTGTGGAAGGCCTGGACGCTTTCCCGACTCGGCGCCGCAAAGCAGAAATGCAGGCCCGATTTCTCATCCGCCGGAACCGGACGGTCGCTTTCGCTGATCCACAGGGCGACGCTGCCGCTGCCATAGCCGAGCGAGCCCGGGCTGTCGCTGAGGCAGGCATAGCCCAAGGGCTTGAGGGCCGCATCGTAGAAACGCTTGGCGGTCGCCATATCGCGCACCCCAATCGAGACATGATCGATCATTTGCATACTCCGTCAGAAGTTGTCAGCAATGCGCCGATCTAACCCCCACGCTGGTTGGCGGGCTTGGGGAAAATTGCTATTTTTGTGCATGGCTTCAGCCCCGTCAGTCCCTCGCATTCCTGCGGCGCTCAGCATCGCGCAGGGCGACGGCTGGCGCGTCAATGACGTCGTCTGCACCCTGGGTCCGCATGACCGCGCTTTCGCGGAGCAGCATAATGATGTGACGATCGCGCTCGTTCGCGAGGGCTCCTTCCTCTACCGCAGCGAATCCGGACGCTCGCTCATGTATCCGGGCTCGTTGCTCCTCGGTAATGCCGGTGCCTGCTTCGAATGCGGCCATGAGCATGGAACTGGCGACCGCTGCCTGTCCTTTCATTTCTCGCCGGCTTTCTTCGAGGAGATCGCGGCAGCGGCTGCGGGCTCCCATCGCTTTCGCTTCCCCGTCACCATGCTCCCGGCATCACGGAGACTGGCAGGTCTCGTGGTCAAAGTGGAAACGGAAGGCCCCGATGCCCTGCGAATGGAGGAACTGTCGATCGGTCTCGTCGAGGGGGCACTGACGGCTCTCGCTGATGGCGCTCCCCGGATGACCGATCCTCCGGCCCGCGACCGGCAGCGTGTCAGCGATGCCGTCCGCTACCTGGAGGAGAGCGCCGACATGCCGCTGGGTTTGAGCGAGCTCGCACAAGTGGCCCGCATGAGCCGGTATCACTTCCTGCGCACCTTCCGGCGCACGCTCGGCGTGACCCCCTATCAGCTGCTGCTCAACCTGCGCCTGCGCCGGGCCGCGTCAGCGCTGCGGGCATCGCCGGCCCCCGTTTCGGCAATCGCTTTCGCCGCGGGCTTCGGCGATCTGTCGACCTTCAACGCCCGTTTCCGCGAAATCATCGGCATGACGCCGCAGGCCTTCCGGAAACTCAATTAGCGCAGGTCGCGGGCCAGGAAATCGCCCTTGCCGATCTCGACGCCATTGTGGCGCAAGAGCCCATAGGCGGTCGTCACATGGAAATAGAAATTCGGCAGGCCGACATTGGAGAGGTATTGCGCGCCCTTGACGGTCAGATCCTTGCCCGCTGCCTTGAAGGTGACCGCCCTGTCGGCGGCCTCGGCGAACTGATCCTTGTTCAGGCTGCGCAGGAAATCGACGGTCTTGCGGATGCGCTCATGGAGCTCGTCGAAGCTCTTCTCGTCGTCCGGATGGCTGGGGGCGGTGACGCCGGCGATCCGGGCGCTGGTGCCCTTGGCGAAATCGCAGGCGAGCTGCACCTGCTTGGTGAAGGTGAACATGTCCGGAAACAGGCGGGCGAGGAGGAAGGCATCGGGATCGAGCTTCTTGGCCTGCACATGCACCTCGGCCTTGCGCAGGAGCGCCGCGAGGCCATTGAGGAAGTGAATGAAGACCGGAACCGACGCATCGTATATCATGGTGCTCACCTCAAGTTGCCGCAGAAACGCTGGACGCGCCGGCAGGCGTCTTCCAGCACATCGGTCGCCGTCGCATAGGAGATACGGAAGAACGGCGATGTGCCGAAGGCCGCGCCATGGACGGCGGCGACACCTTCCGCCGCCAGGAGCTCGGTCACGAAATCCTCGTCCGTTTTGATGACATTGCCGGACGGCGCCGTCTTGCCAATGGCGCCTTTGCAGGAGGGATAAACATAGAAGGCACCCTCAGGCGTCGGGCATGAGAGGCCCTTCGCCTGGTTGAGCATCGACACGACGAGATCGCGCCGCTCCTTGAACACCTTGTTGTTGGCCGGGATGAAGTCCTGGGGGCCGTTGAGCGCTTCGACCGCCGCCCATTGCGCGATCGAGGACGGGTTCGAGGTCGACTGCGACTGGAGCTTCGACATGGCCTTGATCAGGGGCTCGGGTCCCGCCCCATAGCCGATGCGCCAGCCGGTCATGCAATAGGCCTTCGACACGCCGTTCATGGTCAAGGTCCGCTCATAGAGGCTGGGCTCGACCTGGGCCGGCGTCGCGAAGACGAAGTCGTCATAGACGAGATGCTCATACATATCGTCGGTCAGCACCCAGACATGCGGATGCTTCGCCAGCACGTCGGTGACTTTCTTGAGCTCAGCCTTGGAATAGGCCGCTCCGCTCGGGTTGGAAGGCGAATTGAAGATGAACCACTTGGTCTTCGGCGTGATGGCGCGCTCGAGCTGCTCCGGCTGCAGCTTGAAGCCGTGCTCGATCGTCGTCTCGACGAAGACCGGCCTGCCGCCCGCCAGCATCACGATATCGGGATAGCTCACCCAGTAAGGGGCCGGGATGATGACTTCATCCCCTGGATTCACCGTCGCCAGCAAGGCGTTGAAAAGAATCTGCTTTCCCCCGGTGCCGACCGAGACCTGGGAGACCTTGTAGTCGAGCCCGTTCTCGCGCTTGAACTTGGCGACGATCGCCTTCTTGAGCTCGGGGATACCGTCGACATTGGTATATTTGGTGTAGCCCTTGCGGATGGCCGTGATCGCCGCTTCTTTGATGTTGTCGGGCGTGTCGAAATCGGGCTCGCCCGCCGACAGGCCGATGATGTCGCGGCCCTCGGCCTTGAGCGCCATCGCCTTGTTGGAGATGGAAATGGTGGCCGACGGTTGGATGCGGTTCAGCGAGTCTGAGATAAAGCCCATTCCAATGATCCCTGGTTTTGGCGCGGGCATCTGGTAGCGCCGCCACCGCCCGACCGCAAGGGTCCCATTGTCATGGCGACATTCCCCTAGCGCGGGATGCGAAAAAGTGGGTACCGGTTTTTCGCGAGAATCCCGCGCTAAAATAAAAGAAGCGATCACGTTTATGAGTTTGGATTGACTCAATCCAAACTCATCGTGATCTAGGCGGATCACCCCCAATGGGCATTTACCGCGACGGGCGGCGGGTTGCGCAGCGTCTGGTAGACCACGCAATAACGCTCGGTGAGCCTGATCAGGCTCAATTTCTGCTCCTCGTCGAGCTTCCCCTTGATGTCGAAGGTGAGGCGGATGTCGCGGAACCCGACCGGCGCCTCCTTGGCCACGCCCAAGGTCCCGCGGAAGTCGAGATCGCCTTCCGCTTTGACGTTGGCTTCGCCGATATCGAGGCCGAGGGCGGTCGCCACCGCATTGAGGGTGACACCGGCACAGGCGACCAGCGCCTGAAGAAGCATGTCCCCCGAGCAGGCATGAACGCCCGAGCCGCCGGTCGCCGGATGAAGCCCCGCCTCGACCAGCGCTTTTGCCGTGTCGACTGAGCAGGTAACGCCTTCACCGATACGGCCCTCGGCCTTGAGCGTGATGAGCGCCGCCTTGCCGTCCTGGCGATAGAGCTCCTTGAGGGGGGCCTGGAGAGCCTTGAGTTCCGTTGCTTGCATTCTGCACCTTTCGAATTCTGTCCCGGTGAATTGTACGAGATCAGCCGATCGGAGATAAGTGCGTTAATGCCCAGTCATCCGATTCTCATCGCCGGCGGCGGCATCGCGGGGCTTGCCAGCGCCCTCGCCCTCGCCCGCGGCGGCCGCGCAGCCCGCCTGCTCGAGAAGGCGGGTGCTTTCGAAACTGTCGGCGCCGGGCTGCAGATCGGGCCCAACGCCGTCAGGGCGCTCAAATATCTCGATGTCTGGGAGAGCGTCGCGCCGGCGAGCTTCGCGCCACCCAGGATTCTCATTCGCGACGGCCATAGTGGCAGGATCCTCCAGGAGATTGCGCTGGGTGCCGAATTCGAACGGCGCTTCGGCGAGCCCTACCGGGTCATCCACCGGGCCGACCTCCTGGCCGGGCTGGCGGAGCGGGCCAAGGAACACACCGCAATTGAGCTGGCGATGAATACGGAGGTGACCGATGTCGCCGACATGGGTGGTCATGTCGAGATCACGACCCCAGCCGGGTCGGAGCGTGGCGAAGCCCTGCTGGGTGCCGATGGCATAAGGTCGGCCGTCCGCCGAAGCCTCGGCCAGGAGGGCGCGCTGCGGAAGCGGGATCAGATCCTGTACCGAGCGCTGACATCCTTCGACCGCCCCATGCCGGAGAATCTTGCCGCCATAACGCTCTGGCTCTGCCGGCGCGGCCATGTCGTCCACTATCCGGTGAGAGGCGGCGAGGCGCTCAATATCGTTGCCGCCATGGATGGGCGCTGGGAAAGCGAGGACTGGTCGGCGCCGGCGGCCCGGCAGGAAATCATGGCGCATTTCGCCAAGATCCATCCGGATCTGTTTCAGGTCCTGGCGATTTCCTCGCCCTGGCACAAATGGGCAGCCGCCGATCTGGCGCCTGTCACAAGCTGGTCGCGCAACCGGACGACCCTCATCGGCGATGCCGCACATGCGGCCTTGCCCTATCTTGCGCAAGGCGCCGCCATGGCGCTCGAAGATGCGGTGACGCTCGCCCGCGCAGTCGAGCGCGCCAACGGCATCGCCCAGGCCTTCAGTGCCTATGAGGCTTTGCGCAAGCCACGAACCCGGCGCATCGCCCAGGCCTCGCTGCGCCTCGGTCGTGCCTATCATGCGGGCGGCCCGCTGCGCATCGCCCGGAACGCGGTGTTGCGGATGACCGATCCGGCCCGCTTCCTCGATCGCATGGCGTGGATCTACGGCTTCGATCCAAGCGCGTGATCAGGAAAAGTGGGTACCGGTTTTCCGTCCGATCACGCGCCAAATTAGAAGCCGTTTAATCGTCCGTTAACGGAATAACATCATTTCGCCACAGGCTCGGCCTTAAGCGCGCACAAAGCTCTTTCATATGGACGGCATTGGATCGTTGGATTCCGGATTGGACGGCAAGCATGCGGGCAAGACAGGTCATAAAGCGCTATCGCGACTTCGCGGCGCGCACCCATCTGGTCATGGGTGTCTTTGCCTTGGGCCTCATTGCCGCGATCATCGTGCTGATGATCGTCAGCGCCGTCCCCTCGCAAGCCGGCTTCCTTGCGGCCGAGGCCAAAAATCTCGTCGCCATGGCGCCGACCGGCGACATTCTGCTGATTGCAACCGTCGCCGTGGTCTTTCTGACCGTCCTGGTGGTCAAGGTCCTGGATTACCGGAACCCCGCCAAATAGAACGGGTCCGGATCAGCGACACCATCGTGATCCGGACCCTCATTCATATCCGATCAGTTCGGGCCGCCGGCAGAGGAGCTGCTGCCGCTGTCGTTGCCGCCACCACGGTCGCCACCGGCATTCGCATTGCCCCCTTCACCGCCACCCTTGCCGCCTGATTCGCGCGCATACAGGGGGGGCGGCGGCGGCGGAGGAGGCAGTTTCCGCAACTCGGCCGTACAATTGCCACTCACGCAGCCAACCTTGCCGCAGCCATAGCTGCGCTTCGTATGCCAGAAATCTTTGTCGATTTTCTCGCAGTAGCGGCGGATCTCGTCGACCGAGGCGCGGAACTTCACGCGGTTTGTCGCTGCATCCGCCGGGACGGCCAACATCAGCACGCTCACACCGCCAAAGACGGCGAGCGAGAACTTGGAAAGCGTGTTCATAGGAACCTCCAGCAATTGGTGATCGTGTCCGATCGATGGCGGGAGGATGGCAAAGTCGCTGTTAGCCTGGCCTGAATGGTGGGTTCATCACGGGTTCATGACAGCCGCATGTCGGATATCTGTGGTAAGGATCCTGAAACAGACGGCCTTTCGGGGCGTGGGAATGTAAATGCGTCCGGAAACGTAATAGTCTCGTATTTCCCCTGGAGGACAGGTTATGAAGATTCATCTCGCTTTGGCCACGATACTTGCTTTGACCTTCGGCGCGGCATCGGTCGCTCCTTCTTTCGCCATGGACAGCGGCGGAACCAGCGACACCAATCCGAAGCCGAAATGCAAGAAGAACGAAGTGGTCAAGAATGGAAAATGCAAGCCGAAGAATCCTGGCGTATTGCCCGACGAGGACCTGTATCAGCAGGGCCGCAATTTGGCGCTTTCCGGCGAATATGACTGGGCGATCGGGGTGCTGGAACTGGTCAGCAACAAACAGGATCCGCGCGTCCTGAATTACATCGGCTATAGCCACCGCAAAGCCGGCCGCTTCGACGAAGCTTTCCGCTACTATCACAAGGCCCTTGAAATCGATCCGAATTTCGTCCTGGCCCGCGAATACCTGGGCGAAGGCTATGTGGCTGCCGGCCGGGTCGATCTCGCCAAAGTGCAGTTGAATGAAATTGCCAGCCGTTGCGGCACGACCTGCGAGGAATATCAGGAGCTGGCCGAGCACATCGAAACCGGCGTGAATTGAATTTATTCCGCTAGGGAAAGGCGCCCCGCTGCGGAAAGCGGGCGCTTTTTCTCTTTGCACCTCCCAAAACTTCGTTGGCCTCCCCAAAATGGGGATTGTGACCCTCCGGTGATCGCGTCAGTCTGGCCATTCTGACAGCCCGTCAACGCTGAGATTTCGGACTAAATACATGAATAGGCTCGGAAAAACGATCCGGGCTGACGTCTGTATTGGCGCCTCATGGCTTTGGCCCGGTTGGGAGTTTGCACATGCAAATCCGCTTATCGCAGCATAGAGGCCCATTGCGCCTCAAAGCTAGCCGCGGGCGCTCCCTCCTCACGCTCGGCGTGATCGCGACCTTGTTGGCCGCCGCCTGCACACTGTTTCCTTTGCAGCTGGACAACCTCTCGGCTGCTGTTCTCCTTTTCCTGCCCCTGGTGCTTTTCGGAGCCCTGGGTGCGGGACGCGAGCTCTTATCGCCCTCTCTCACGGAGCTCGCGTTCTATTCCTTCGCCATAGTCGCGGTCATGGCGATCTGGCCCAGCGCCCGTCTTGCGGCAACCACCTATGAAGCCACCGGTTTCGTGACGCTCTTTGCCTTCATGAGCTTCGTCTTCGCGCTCGCGATCGCCTTGGGCGTGCTGGCGGTGAAATTCTTGGCCGGTGACGACGGCGAGGCGTGATTCTCCCCCTGCCCTCCGGTCTTCCTCCGGGGGTAGCCTGGCCCTTCATTCCGGTCCGACGCCCGGGATGAGGGGCTCTTGGCGCATGACCCGGAAAAGCTTGTGGCCGGGCCTGACCCGGCCATCACGCCGGTCTTCCGAAAGATCATGCGCAAACAAAAGATAATGCGTGATGACGATTGTCAGCCGCGGCGCAGATAATGCGGCCTGAGCTCCTGCGCATTGTCGCGGACATAGGCGACGATGCGCCGCCGCTTTTCCTGGCCGCGCGATCCTTCGCCGCTGACCATCTGGCCGCGATCGACGAGATCTGGCATCACCTGGATGACGTGATCATAGATCGAGCGCCAGGTCTGCTTGACCGCGTCGCGCGATACATCGAGTGTGCCGGCGATCTCCTCATCGGTCAGTCCGTCGATGGCGCGCAGCAGCGTGCGCTGCTCGCCGGCGGTGAAGCGGAAGCGCGGCGGCAGATAGGTGAAGACGGCCGAGACCGGTGTCGATGGCGGCGTGTCGGCGATCATGTCGCGCTGGAAGAAATAGACCGCCCGCTTCGCCGAGGCGCCCGCAGGTACGGGCTCGGCCGGCGGATGAGTGTCGAGATCGAGAGGCTTGTACAGCCTGAAGCCGGCGCTCAACGCCATCTGCTCATAGATGGCGCCGGCTTCGACGATCATCGAATTGAGATTGTAGCCGCGATGGATCGACAGGAAGAACGGAAAGAACACCGTCATGATACGGCGTCCTTCCGGTGATGTGAAATCCATGGGCGTCTGGATATAATCCAGCATCACGAGATCGAGCCCGCTGGCGAGATTACCTTGCGCCTGCTCCGGCCGATCGAGGAAGAGTCCCGAATCGCCTTTGAGGCAGCGCAGCAGCAGCCAGTTGGTGAGGCAAGGCCAGGGCCTGTCGAGATAGGCCTCACGGAACTCGGGCCGCACGAAGGCGGAAAGAGTTGCCGCAACGACAGTCCTGGCACCCGCCGCGTCATAATCTTCGATCAGGCCCCCGATCAGCCGTTCTTCCTCGAGAAGATCGTCGAGAACCTTCGCCAGATTGCGGTCGAGCTTGTCGTCGAGGGGCGTAATCTTGCGCATCAAACGCGCGATGGACTTGCCGTCTCCGGGCAAGAGCATGCGTGGCCTGAGCGCGCTGGCGGGCTGTGGACTCAAATTGTACCCTCTCTCCCCTCGATTGTCGCTCCGTCAGCTCTCCTGTCAAGTCGGTCGCATCATGCGCCGCTATAATGTCCTCGAGGTTTCCCACGCACCGAGACAGGTCTCATTACGGTTATGTGGTGAGCCATATTCCCGAAAGGTCACGTCTGGTGGATCAGTCCACAACCAAGCGGTGTCAGCCGGGCGCCGTCAGCCAGTCGAGCGACCAGCTGGCGCCGTCATTCTGCGTCAGGCGATCGCGCAGCGCCGGTCCCAGCGCCGCGAACTCGTCGGCCAAAGGCCAGGGCGGATTGACCAGGATGAGTCCCGAACCCGCAAGACCACCTTCGCGCACGGCCTCGCGCACGCGAAGCTCGATCTTGAGCATCTTGGCAGGATCGAGCGTCTTCGCCTCAGCCACGATACGGTCCGACAGGTCGTCGCCGGTCACCGGATACCACAGAGCGAAAGCGCCGGTGGCGAAGCGGCGATATCCGTCGCGCAGCATCTGCACGGCACGACGCGCTTCATCCTCCTGCTCATAAGGCGGATCGATGAGGATGAAGCCGCGCCGCTCGGGCGGCGGCAGATGCGCTTTGATCGCGATTGCCGCCTCGCCTTCGGTGATCTTCACCCTCCCATCACGCGCCGCGAAATCGGCGAGCCGGCCATGATCCTCAGGGTGCAGTTCGTTGAGCAGGACACGATCCGCCGGGCGGAGATTCGCCAGGGCGAAACCGGGTGATCCCGGATAATGCGACAAGGGTTGCCCACGTGCATTCACGGCGGCGATTGCCATGCGCCACGGTGCGAGCAGCTGCTCGCAGTCCGAGGAAAGGGGCACCGGCATGCCCGAGGGGTCGTAAAAGCGCCCCACCCCGTCCTGCCATTCGAGCGTCTTCAGCGCCTCATCGCCCCACAGCGCATAGAGACCGATGCCCGCATGCGCGTCGAGGAACAGGAACGGCTTGTCCTTCTTCTTCAGCTGCGCAAAAGCGCGCATCATGACGATGTGCTTGAGGACATCGGCATGATTGCCGGCGTGATAGGCGTGGCGATAGTTCATAAGCGCGCCTTCTATTCCCCCAAGAAGTATTAGGCTAGTGTCCGGCCACTCAAGGGGGATGACACATGGCGAAAGGGTTCACACGCCGAAAGGCCGTCGGCGCGATCGGGCTTGCGGCGGCCGTGGTCTGGGCCGGCGGCGAGGCTTACCACCTGGGAGCCGCGCCGATCGCGCCCAAGGATTGCGGCCCTGCCGTTCCGCCCGGTGAACCGCCAAGCCCGTCGCCGGAGGCAGACCTGCCCTGGTCGCTGCGCTCGGGCACCGTGAATGACGTCAGCTGTCTTTCCTGCACTCAGGTCAAAGGGGTCGTCGCGGTCCGGAGCGAGAAGGACATCGCCGATGCGCTGAGCTATGCGCGCGCCAAGGGCCTCAAGGTTTCCATGGCCGGAGCGCTCCATTCCATGGGCGGTCATGCATTCGCACCCAACGGCATCGTGCTCGACATGACCGGCTTCAACGCGGTCAAGGTCGATGAGGCAGCGCAAACAATGACGGTCGAGAGCGGCGCCCGCTGGCACGATATCCAGAACGTGCTGCATCCGCGCTTTGCCGTCAAAGCCATGCAGTCTTCCGACGTCTTCACCGTCGGCGGATCGATCTCGGTCAATGCCCATGGCATGGATCATCAGGTCGGCGCCATCGAGCGCACGCTCAAGCGCCTCCGGGTCATGCTGGCGGACGGCACGGTCGTCACGGCGAGCCGGACGGAGAATGCCGATCTCTATCGTCATGTGGTCGGTGGTTACGGCCTGTTCGGCGTCATCCTCGATGCCGAGATCGAGATCGCCGACAATGTGATCTATCGCTCCGCGCGCCGGCTGATCAGGCTTGCCGACTTCCCGAAGCTTTTCGCCGAGGAGATCGCCGCCGATCCGGCGATCGGCCTGTTTTACGGGCATCTCTCGACCGCGCCCGGAAGCTTCCTCGATGAGATGCTGATCTACACCTATCACCGAGAGGACATTGCCGATGTCACACTCCCGCCGCTGGCGGATGTGAGCTCGGCCGGCTTGCGCCGCTTCATCTTCAATCTCGCCAAGCAGGGCGGCCCGTTCAGCGCGGCCAAATGGTATGCCGAGAAGGAGCTCGAGCATCGTTTCGAATCCTGCACGGTCAGCGACATCGTCAAGACAACCGGCGAAGCCTGCCTCGTCTCGCGCAACGAGCCAATGCATGACTCGGTGCCGTATCTGTTCAACAAGCTGAACGGTGAGACCGACATACTGCATGAATATTTCGTGCCGCGCGCCAATCTCATCGCCTTCGTCGATGACATACGCGAACTCATGACGCGCCAGGACACGTTGCTGCTCAACGCCTCGGTGCGCGTCGTCCACGAGGAGGATGTCGCTCTCAACTACGCGCCGGCGGATGCATTTTCGGTCGTGCTTTACGTCAATCAGACGGTGGACGATACGGGCATCGCCAAGATGCGCAGGCTCACCCGCGATTTGATCGACCTCGCGGACAAACATGGCGGCCGGTTCTTCCTGCCCTATCAGCGCCACTATGATGCGGCCCAGCTCCGCCGCGCCTATCCGATGATCACGCAAGTCTTCGCTGCCAAGAAGCGCTTCGACCCGCAAGGCCTGTTCAGCAACAGCTTCTACGAGGCCTATGCGCCGGACCTGTCCACGTCCTAGTGTTCCGTTTCCGACAAAGGATTCATAGACCAGCGCAAAGCCGCACCAGTTCTTTACGTGGGGGCATGCACGCCCTCACTTGCAATACCCTTTCATACCCTTTCAATATCCTTTGCTCAGGCATTTCGCGGTAAGGGAGACGAACCGCTCGAATTCGGGCGATCGGCGGCGCGCAAGGGCGTGGAGCGCGCTCGCCGAAGGCGGCACAAAGCCAAGCTTCGACATCATGGGGCGAGATAGCCCTGAGCACAGCGCCATGAGCCAACGCCCGGTGTTCCGGCAACCGGCGCCGAGATCCTGCAAGGTGCTGCAGAAATTTTTGGGCAATCATCAGGATGGTTTCAACGATGGTGGCGAATAATTCGGCGATCTTGCCTGCCCATGGCGCGATGATGCGGTCGATCGCCGCGCTTTGGTAAAGCGTGCTGGTCATCTGACGGTTCCATGTTGGGGAGCGAATCACAATAAGCAATGCGCCCGGAAGCGACTGCTCCGGGCACATGTGCTCGATTATGATATTTCCCAAATCACGCCATGGCCCGCGATGTCAAGAGATAAAAAACCTGGAAATAGCCATCCGTGCGAAACAAGCGTTGGAGTCACAACAC
>Ga0187894_10001672_pt1 | contig 27911 bp, 18 predicted proteins | sample GBC1701081metaG_FD_136650 | JGI IMG/M metagenome (GOLD analysis project Ga0187894, IMG submission 136650) | White microbial mat communities from a lava cave in the Kipuka Kanohina Cave System on the Island of Hawaii, USA - GBC170108-1 metaG ...
CGAGGAAGTGGACTATGTCATCAAGCGGGTGGTGGCGGTGGTGGAGCGGTTGCGGGCGCTCTCGCCGCTCTATGAGATGGCCCAGGAGGGCATTGACCTCAAGTCCGTCCAATGGAAACACGCGTAAATTCGGCTTTTGAAGCAAAGGTGTCACGAGGAAGTCAGCATGGCCCAACAAACAATCGAAATCAGTGAGAACGCTGCTAGGAAGATCGAGTCGTTGATTACCCAACAGCACAAAGAAGGACACGGGCTCCGGGTAAAGGTCGTCGGCGGAGGATGTTCTGGTCTGTCGTATAAAATGGACCTTGACACTCCCCGTGACGGAGATCGGGTTTTCGAGCGTGAGAATGTGAAAGTCTTAGTTGACCGTAAAAGTTTTCTTTACTTGCGCGGCACTGAACTCGACTATGCAGATGGCCTGATGGACTCTGGTTTCAAACTGCAAAACCCCAACGTCAAACGTTCCTGTGGTTGTGGCAGTTCATTTTCAGTCTAACCCCTTACTGAACTTCATGAGTCCTGTTGATACAGTGCGATGTTGGCGCTGTGCCTACGAGCATCAGGTCGGCTTCTTCTGTCCCTCCTGTCACGCCATGCAGCTGCTTCCCGCGCAGGCAGATTATTTTAGTGTTCTGGACATTCCGCGTAATCCTGCCGTCGATGAAGCCGCACTGATGCAACGATATTATGAGTTGAGCCGCCGTTTGCATCCGGATCTCTACCAGACCGGAACGGCAGAAGAAAAAGAAGCGAGCCTCAAAAACGCGGCTTTGCTCAATCGTGCGTATCGCGTGCTCCGCGATGTGGTGCAACGAGGGCAGTATTGGCTTGAACTCCAAGGGGAACAGTTAGGCAAAGAGAACAACCGGGTTCCTCCCGCTCTGGCCGCTTTGGTATTTACCGTACAGGAAAAGTTAGCCGAAGTACGCGAAGCCCGTGCAGATGGAAAAGCAGAGGAGAGCAAAGCTGAGCTGAGCGAAATTCGCGCTGATCTTGAGAACCAAATGAAACAGCTTCGTACCGCCCTCATCGACAACCTCGGGCAATGGAACGGAGACGGCCACGTCGCGGAACTGCGACAAAAACTCAAGCGTCTCCTGTCGGAGATTGCCTATCTGCGCACGCTGTTACGTGACGTGGAAAAGGAAAGCGATACATTGTGGAACGCATAGTTGGTATTGATCTTGGTACTACCAACAGTCTGATTGCTGTGGTTGAACAGGACTCACCACGGGTGATCCCTGACCTGCAAACCGGCGATGCGCTCTTGCCCTCAGTGGTTGCTTTTTTTGCCGATGGGCGAATTGCCGTTGGACAAGAAGCCAAAGCCTTGCTTGCCGAGCAGCCGCTCACCACCATCCAATCCGTCAAGCGATTCATGGGATTGGGGATGGAACATGTGAGCGCCGAAGATCGCCGGCGGTATCGTTTTGCTGACGACCAAGGTATTGTGAGGTTTGCGCTCCATGATCGGCAGCTGACTCCCCCGGAAGTCTCCGCGCTTATTCTCCGCGCCTTGCGCGAGCGCGCCGAGGCGTACCTCAAAGAACCGATCCAGAAGGTCGTGATTACAGTTCCCGCGTACTTTAATGATTCGCAACGACAGGCGACCAAGGATGCTGGGAGGCTGGCCGGCCTCGAAGTGGTACGTTTGCTCAATGAACCGACCGCGGCCTCACTCGCCTATGGTTTGGACAAGAAGGAAGAAGGGCTCATCGCCGTATATGATTTTGGCGGCGGCACCTTCGACATTTCTCTCCTACGTCTCCATACCGGCATCTTTGAAGTGTTGGCGACCAATGGTGATACGCGCTTAGGTGGGGATGATATTGATCAGCGTATTGCTGATCGGTTCTTGCTTACAGGCATGTCCGAAACGCTCCAGCATGATCCTCATATCGCGAGTCGCGCTCGTCGAGTCGCCGAAGAGGCCAAACGGGCACTCTCTAGTGAGCAAGAAACTCGCCTGGAATTGACTTTGCCAGAGAAAGATATTCATATTACTAGAACCCTAACTCGCCGTGAGATGGAAGAGGCAATCGAGGATATTATCGCCCGGACCCTTGCTCCTTGCCGTCAGGCGCTTAAGGATGCCGGCCTTGAACCACGTGATATTGAGGCAGTAGTGATGGTGGGTGGCTCGACGCGTATGCCGCTGGTGCGCCAACGGGTGGGGGAATTTTTTGCTCGTACGCCGCTCACCGACTTGAACCCAGATGAAGTGGTTGTGCTGGGAGCGGCCGTCCAAGCCGATACCCTTTCCGGACGACGCAAGGATATGCTGCTCCTTGACGTCGTGCCGCTCTCATTAGGGATCGAGACGATGGGTGGCGTGATGAGCCGTTTGCTCGAACGCAACACGACTATTCCGACCAGCGTCAAAGAAATGTTCACCACTGCGGTCGATGACCAAACCGCGGTGGATATTCATGTTTTGCAAGGAGAGCGAGAACTGGCGCAGGATTGCCGTAGTCTGGCGCGTTTCAAAATCCCTATCGAGCCTCTCCCTGCTGGGGTGCCACGCGTCGAAGTCACCTTTATGATCGATGCCAACGGTATTCTCAGTGTGACGGCTACCGACCTCCGCACGAAACGTGAACGCTCGGTGGAAGTGAAGCCTTCCTACGGCTTGACTGATGAGGAAGTCGAGCGTTTACTTGAAGAGTCGATTGACTTTGCTGAGGAAGATGTCACACGCCGGTTATTGATCGAAGCGCGGACGGAAGCCGATACTGTTTTGCATGCGACCGAGAAACAGTTGCGGCAACACGCAGCGCTTTTAGTCGAAGGCGAAGAAGCGCGCATCCTGTCAGCGGTAAAGACGTTGCAAGAGGCCAAAAGCGGAGAAGACTACAATCTCATCCGGGATCTCATTGACGCCGTTACTGATGTGACGACGCCTTTTGCGCAGCGTATTATGGATACATCGATCGGCGAGGCCTTGGGAGGAAAAGAACTCTCGGAAATATGAGCGCCTCGCATTCCTGCACGACGGAGGATGGTATGAAACTGCGATGGGAGGATACTGAGAGTATAGCAGAACAGCTTCTGGAGGCGCATCCTGAGATTGATCCCCTCAGTGTGCGTTTTACCGACTTGCATCAGTGGGTGACTACTCTGGAAGGATTTGAGGACGATCCCCAGGCTTCGAGCGAAGGAAAGCTTGAAGCGATTCAAATGGCGTGGCTAGACCTCTATAAAGAGCAAGAAGAATAGGATAATAAGAATAGTGGAGTCCGGGATTCAGCCCCGCAAAGGCTGTTGGTTTGTGTGGATGTGGAGGTCGAGAAAGGATTCTCGGCCAGAAAGGGGATGAGGCTTCAGTATGAAGGACCAACGTACTGCGGAAGGGGGAGTAAGTTTATTCCAGCCCGATTTTCTCCTGCCTTTACAGTTTTTTGCTGGGATGCGCGAAAAAGCGAAGGCGAATGGCGAGCGCCGTTTGATGTTCGCCATCTTGGAAGATGCGATCGACTGCTTCCAAAAGTACTTCGAGGCGAAAGACGGCCGGGGTCGGCAGCTCGGTGCTGATGCGGAAGAGTGGTTGCTGTCCGATGATCGAAGCTGGTTATTTTCCTTTGTGAATGTGTGCGAAACACTCGGGATTCATCCTGATTTCCTTCGCCAGGGGTTATTTGACTGGAAAGCACGACAACTGACTCAACCTCAGACGGCGAGAACCGCCGTCGAGACAGAGACGATGCAAAGCACTGGACGTAAGCGTGGCAGCCTGCAAGCGGCATAATAGCATTGCGCTCGTGCGGTAGAGCGAAACGATTCTTTCTGTGTTCAGATTCCTCACTCGTAGTGCCCTCCTCACGTTCTTCTGGGGGAGGGACCTGCTCGCTCGTCTGTTCGGGCGCCAGAAAGAATACAATACTCTTAAGCTCGACCTGCACGGCGCGCTCACTGAAGAGTCGGCTTTTTCTGTCACCTCGCTTTGGCAGAGAACCGGGCTCGATTTCTTTGCTTGTACTTCCTTACTGCGGTGGGCGCGGGAAGATGGTCGCATTCGTGCTGTCATCCTCACTGTGGCAGATCTCGAGGTTGGTTGGGCGCGACTGCAGAGCTTGCGCCGTTCGCTCTTTGCCCTCCGCCAAGCAGGAAAACAGGTCTGGGTTTCCCTTCCTGAAGGCGGTATGCGCGAATACTACTTAGCCAGCGCAGCTGATGCGATTGTGGTTCCTTCAGCCGGACATCTCGCCATCACGGGAATTGCCGCTGAGACGATCTTTTTTAAAGGGACGCTCGACAAGCTAGGCATTGAAGCTGAGATCTCTCAAGCCGGACAATATAAATCCGCTGGTGAGCCATTCACACGTGAATCGATGTCTCCCCGTCATCGTGAGATGATGGAGGGGCTGCTTGATGACCTCTACGGGCAGATTGTTGATGATATTGCCGTAGCGCGAAAGAAAGACAAGACAGAGGTGCAGGAGCTGATCGATCAAGGGTTATTCCTTGCGCGTGAAGCCCGCGAAGCCGGACTGATCGATCATATCGCCTACGAAGATGAAATCCCCACGTTGCTCGAAGCGAAAATAAGTCCGGTGCAGTTGATCGAAACCACCCCGTATCAAAGTCGGCGCGGGCGAGCCTTGCGCCGGCAGTTATTGAGGGAAGATCCCCGCAAGAAGATTGCCTTAGTGATGGTGAATGGGCCGATCAAACGGGGAGAAAGTCTCGATGGCGGCGAGGGCACGCGTGCGGTTGGTTCGACAAACTTTATCGCGGATATCAAAAAGGTGCGGGAGGACGAAGCTACCGCTGCGGTCGTTGTCCGCGTCACCAGCCCTGGCGGGTCGGGGCTCGCGTCTGACTTTATGTGGCGGGAACTACTGCGAACCGGTGAGTACAAGCCGGTGATTATCTCGATGGGCGATGTCGCTGCTTCGGGCGGATACTATCTTGCCCTCGCAGGAGGGAAAGTATTTGCTGAGCCAGGCACGATCACTGGTTCCATCGGCGTTATTGCCGGCAAAGCGGTGCTCCGAGATTTGTACACTCGTGTCGGCGTACGAAAGGAAATCCTTACCCGAGGGAGGCGGGCTGCGCTGTTTTCCGACTATCAGGCATTTTCTCCTTCAGAGCGTGAACGGTTGGATTTTGAGATTCAGGCCTTTTATCAAGATTTTGTTGAGAAAGTTGCCCGTGCTCGCTCCCTCAGTCCTGAAGCAGTCGAGCCAAACGCCCAAGGAAGAGTCTGGAGTGGCAGGCAAGCGTGGGCTCGTGCCTTAGTCGATGAACTTGGAGGGATTGAAGAGGCTCTCGCTGAGGCGAAACGTCGAGCCGGCCTGCCGAGCGAAAAACCAGTGGTCATTGAGCGGTTTCCTAAACCCCCATCGTTGTGGCGTTTGCCGAAACTCTTGCGATTAATTCCGCGCGCCAGCGCGATACCCCATTGGTGGTGGATGCACGAGCGAATCTTGGCTATTATGCCCTTCTCTTTACGCTTCCTTTAGGATAGACCCAAGAAGATCTTGAGCTATAACCCCCAGATCGGCTACATTATGGTTTGCTTGTCTACCGCTCTCCCATACCTGCTAGTGGGTTTCCGGTTTTCAAGTTAGAGGGAAATTCAATAAGGAGGATATATGGCGATTAGCCCAATAGCAGACCCCCTGCAGAAACCTGTACAAGAGCGGGACAGTGTTGTTATCCGCTTCGCTGGCGACTCCGGCGATGGTATGCAAGTCACGGGCATGCAGTTCACTACCGAGTCAGTGCTGGCCGGTAACGACATCGGTACGCTTCCTGACTTCCCGGCGGAAATCCGCGCTCCCACGGGAACGCTCTATGGAGTAAGCGCGTTTCAGGTGCACTTTGGCAACAAACGCATCTATACACCGGGTGATGATCTTGACGTCTTAGTGGTGATGAACCCAGCCGCGCTCCAAACGAACCTCAGCGACCTGAAGCAGAACGGTATCCTCGTCTTAGAGAAATCCGAATTTAATGAGACTAATCTGAAGAAGGCTCAGTACACCACCAATCCGCTCGAAGATGGGTCACTGGCTAAATACCAGGTCTATCCGCTTGAAATCACCAAAATGACCACTCTGGCGCTGAACGACCTGAACTTACCCAACCGTTCGGTCATGCGCTCACGTAACTTCTTTGCTTTGGGAGTCATCTCCTGGTTGTTCGGCCGACCGATTGAACCAACCCTGCATTGGATTAGCGAGCGCTTCAAAAAGAACGCGGAAGTGCTGGAAGCGAATACCCTCGCCCTTAAAGGGGGATATAACTACGGGGAGAATACGGAGATCTTTGCCTCTTCGTACAAGATTAAGCCGGCGCCGATTGCCCCGGGTGTGTATCGTAACATCACTGGGAATACGGCTACTGCTTTAGGGTTTCTCGCCGCGGCGAAGAAGGCGGGATTACCTTTGTTCTTAGGCAGCTATCCCATTACTCCGGCCAGTGACGTTCTTCACGAATTAGCCACGTATAAGAACTTTGGCGTGTATACCTTCCAAGCCGAAGACGAAATCGCCGGTGTGGGATCCGCTCTTGGTGCAGCCTTTGGTGGGGCTATCGGCATCACCACCACTGCCGGTCCTGGGATGAATCTCAAAGCTGAGACGGTTGGTTTGGCAGCAGCGGTAGAACTACCATTGATCATCACTGACATCCAACGAGCAGGACCTAGTACCGGTATGCCCACCAAGCCTGAGCAGGCCGACCTGTTACAAGCCCTCTACGGCCGTCACGGTGAGGCTCCAGTGCCAGTGATCGCCGCTTCGACCCCGGCGGATTGTTTCTATACCGCATTTGAAGCGGTGCGTATCGCGGTCAAGTACATGACACCGGTAATTCTCCTCACCGACGGATTTCTGGCTAATGCCTCTGAGCCGTGGCTCTTGCCCAAGGTCGCTGACCTGCCGGACATGAAAGTTGAGTTCCGCACTAATCCGCAGGGATTTTTCCCTTACTTGCGTGATGAGGGCACACTCGCGCGACCGTGGGTACGACCGGGTACGCCAGGACTTGAACACCGCGTCGGTGGTTTAGAGAAAGACTATCTGACCGGTAATATCAGCTATGCGCCAGCGAACCATGAACAGATGGTGCGGGTGCGTTATCGTAAGATGGCGAAAATTACTCAAGAGATTCCCCCGACGAGTATTAATGGTCTGGAGAAAGGAAAACTGCTGGTGATTGGCTGGGGGAGTACTTATGGTTCGATCACCGCAGCCGTGAAAGAATTTCAGGAGCAAGGCAAAGCGGTATCCCACGTTCATCTGCGTTATTTGAATCCGTTACCGTCGGATCTCGGCGCGATTATCTCTCGTTTCGAGAAGGTGCTAGTCCCGGAGATGAATATGGGCCAGTTGCTGCGCGTCTTGCGTGCTGAGTATTTAGTCGATGCTGTGGGATTGAACAAAATTCAAGGGCGTCCCTTCAAAGTCACCGAGATCACCGCGAAAATCGCGCGGATGCTGGAGGAATAACCAATGAGTACAGCGAATGCAGTCAAACTGACGCGCAAAGATTTTGTTTCTGATCAGGACGTCCGCTGGTGCCCAGGTTGTGGTGACTATTCGATTCTCGCGCAAGTGCAGAAGATTTTCCCTGAACTAGGGGTTCCGCGGGAGAATGTCGTATTTATCTCTGGAATTGGTTGTTCCAGCCGCTTCCCTTACTACATGAACACCTACGGATTCCACTCGATCCACGGGCGCGCGCCGGCCATTGCGACCGGCCTAAAAGTATCGCGTCCAGACTTGATGGTGTGGGTCGTGACTGGTGATGGTGACGGCCTTAGTATTGGCGGTAACCATCTGCTGCACGCCCTGCGACGCAATGTGGATCTGAAGATTCTCTTGTTCAACAACCGTATCTACGGCCTGACCAAGGGGCAGTACTCCCCAACTTCAGAATTGGGCAAGATGACGAAATCCACCCCTCTTGGTTCACCTGATCATCCGCTCTATCCCTTACTCTTGGCGATGGGTGTGGATGCGACTTTTGTGGCACGGACTGTTGATGTGGAGGCGAAACATCAGCAGGATCTCCTCAAACGTGCGGCTGAACACAAGGGGGCGGTGTTTGTCGAAATTCTCCAGAACTGCAACGTGTATAATGATGGCGCTTTTGCTTCTTTGACCGATAAAGAAACCAAAGCCGATACACAGTTGGTGCTCGAACACGGCAAACCAATGATCTTTGGCAAAAATAAAGACCATGGCATCAGGCTCAAAGGACTGACTCCCGAGGTTGTCACTTTAGGCAATGGCGTCGGAACTTCTGATTTGCTCGTTCATGACGAGCGAGATGCTGTTCTCGGGTTTCTGCTAAGTCGTATGGCGCCACCCGCTTTTCCTACTCCGATCGGAGTCATCCGGGTGGTGGAAAAACCCACCTTTGATGAGATGATCAACCGTCAGCTTGCAGATGCCAAGGCGAAATCCAAAGAGGAAGACCTCGACCAGTTACTTCATCGCGGTGATGTCTGGACAGTAAACTGAACTGACTTTTTGGAGGCCCCTGCGAGTGTTTGTGCATGCTTGACCAGGGGCCTTCTTGCGTTTAGTCTCCTTTCGGGCCGGACTCAGAGCAACAACCACGACTGCAAGAGTAAGACCAAGATTCCTTTACAGAGGAGTGGAAGAGCTAACTTATGGAGGCAAAAGAATTACTCCGCTTGAATGTGCCGAAGCTGCGTGAAGAAGCACTCAAAGTGCCAGGCGCCGTGGGCGTGACCGCGATGAAAAAAGACGACCTTATTCACTTCTTAGCGAAGCACCATAATATCGCCCTCGAACGGAGAACCGGGGGAGCCGAGAGAGCCGAATTGAAAAAACGGATTCGTGGGCTCAAAGCCAAACGAGATGAAGCATTGACCCGTGAAGCCGCTAAAGAAGTTGCGAGTCTACGCCGGGGTATCCGGGCGCTGAAACGTCGAACTCGGACACTGGCGCGCGCTGCGAAAACCCAGGCTGCTATCGCTCCAGAGGCGAAATCTTAACTTTTGTTCTCCCTTCCTGCCTAAGTGGCGAAGTGTCATGCTTCTATCTGGCTGAGTCGCTCATCGCAGATTCCGGCGTTCGGTGTAGAGATACTCCGCTGGGGCGTCCCTACTGAGAATGCGAAGACCTTTATCAGTACCCACTTGAGGTGCTGCGAAAAAATCCTGTTCGTAATCGAGGATACTGCCCTATGAACGTCCGAGTACAACGGCAGCTGCTCACTCAACTCGCGAGCGATCTTCTCGTTGTCCCACTGACCCAGGGGGAACAGCATAACGAAAACGTCCAAGTGCTTGATGTGGCTTTGAATGGAGGATTGAGGGAGCACATTACTCGCAGTGGTTTTTCCGGCAAAGAAGGAGAAACCCTCCTCTTCCCGACGCAGACCCGACTCCCCAGTCAGATGCTGCTTCTGCTCGGCTTGGGAAAACTGGAAACCCTTGATACGGATACATGGCGTCGTGGGGCGGCCAGAGTTCAGCGCGAGGCAAAGGGCCAAGGGGCAAAGCACGTAGCCTGGTTTCTCAATGAAGCGCACAGGCACGAAGATCTCTTTGCCGCTATCGTCGAAGGGATGCTTCTGTCTGGGTATGTGTTCGACAAATACAAGTCAGAAAAGAATAGAAAGACAGCCGTCGAAATCCTCACACTGGCTGGAACTCAGTTAGGGCCGACCGCCGCGCTCGCGAAAGCCGTCGAGACCGTGCAGAAAGTGATTCCTGGAGTCTTTCTTGCGCGTGACCTAGTGAATGAACCGGCCTCGGTTTCAACCCCAACCTATCTGGCTAAGCGCGCAACACAACTGTTGCGCGGAAACGGACTTAGGGGAGAAATTTGGGGACCGCGCAAAATCAAAGCGGCCAAGATGACTGGCCTACTCGCCGTGGCGCGAGGCAGTATAGAGGAACCACGCTTCATCAAGTTAGTCTACAAACCTACCGGCAAGCCCAAAAAGAAAGTCGCCCTGGTTGGGAAAGGGCTCACCTTTGACTCCGGCGGTCTCTCGCTAAAACCAGCCAAGTCGATGGAGACGATGAAGCACGACATGTCAGGAGGAGCGACAGTCCTGGGCGTCATGAGCGTAATATCCCGACTGAAACCACAGGTACAGGTCACTGGCTATGTTCCTGCAACCGAAAATATGCCGAGTGGAACCGCGCAGAAGCCCGGAGATATTATTCGTTATCGGAACGGAAAGACTGTCGAGGTGCTCAACACCGATGCCGAAGGCCGTCTCATTCTTGCTGATGCGCTGCTTCAGGCTGTCCAAGACAAACCGGATGTAGTCATTGATCTCGCCACACTCACCGGCGCGTGTGTGACCGCCTTAGGAACCCAAATTGCTGGTTTGTTCAGTAATAATCAAGAGCTGACAGAGGCTTTGCTACAGTGTGGGAAAGAAACTGGCGAGCCTTTATGGCTGATGCCGCTGGTCAAAGAATACAAAGAGGATATCAAAAGCACGATAGCCGACATCAAAAACACCGGTAGTGGCAATGCCGGAGCAATTGCTGCGGCCCTATTCTTACAAGAGTTTGTTAGTGATGTCCCCTGGGCACATCTTGATATTGCTGGTCCCGCCTTTGCCGAGAAAGATAGCCCGTATATCCCCAAAGGTGGAACCGGCTTCGGCGTGCGTACGTTGATACAATATCTACTGAGTCTATAGCGATTGAATTCCGTCATCCAACTACAACAGCAGCAACGTCAGATTGTTCACTGCTCACTGTGCCCTCGGCTGGTAGCGCACCGGGAGCGAATCGCGCGTGAGAAGGTCAAGCGCTATCGTGACTGGGGCTATTGGGGGAGACCAGTGCCGAGCTTTGGTGACCCTCTGGCACGGTTATTAATCATCGGCCTTGCACCGGCTGCCCACGGGGGCAATCGGACTGGGCGGGTATTTACTGGGGACCGGAGTGGTGACTGGCTCTACGAAGCGTTATATAATGCTGACTTCGCCAATCAGCCAATCGCCCTGCATAGAGGCGATGGACTAAAACTTTATGACTGCTACATTACAGCAGCGGTCCACTGCGCTCCCCCAGATAATAAACCGCTGCCCGAAGAATTTGCTAGTTGTCGACCGTACCTGCTACGAGAACTCATGTTGCTGAGGAATGTACGCGTAGTTGTTGCTCTGGGGCAGATAGCCTTTACTGCTTATCTCACCGCGCGGCGTGGGCTGAACCTACCTCTTCCTTTGCCTCTCCCTCGTTTCGGACATGCTTCTACCCATACCTTGCCGGATGGAATTACGCTGATCGGCTCATACCACCCGAGTCAGCAGAATACCTTTACTGGCAGGCTCACCCGGGACATGTTCCAGGCAATATTTAGTAGCGCAAGAAGGATCTTGGCATAACTGTTCCTGAAAAGTGGGACCCGAGAATACTCTTGAGGCGCGAGTCGCCTCATTTGCTGGGGTGTGACGCTACCGCAGTAGAGTAGAGAAGAATTTTCGCTTCTCGAAAGAGGATTGGGTGGTGCCTATGTCGATGATCATTTCGCACAAATACGAAGTCATTGAACAACTCGGCCAAGGCGGCATGGGAGTGGTGTACAAAGTACGTCATTCCGCCCTCGATACGAGCTTTGCCTTAAAGATTCTCCCTCATCATCTGATGGAAAACGCAGACATGGTGGCGCGCTTTTATCGGGAAGCGCGAGTGATGGCTCGCCTTCGGCATGCGAACATCGCTCAGGTTTTGGATATTGATCGGGATGAGGAACTCAATTGCCACTATTTTGTCATGGAGTACATTCAAGGGAAGACACTTCAGCAGTACATACAAGAGAAAGGACCACTCCCTTTATCTGAAGTGCTCGAGATTTCCCGCCAAGCCGCTAGGGCACTCGCCTACGCTCACTCGCAGACCCCTCCGATTATTCATCGCGATATTAAGCCTGCCAATATTATGATTGAGGACTCTTCGGGGCGTGTGGTGGTGATGGACTTTGGTATTGCGAAAGAGACTACGCGCCCTGAAGTCACCAAATCTGGCACGATCATCGGTACGATGCAGTATTGCTCACCAGAGCAGATGCGCCACGAGCCCCTCGATGGCGGAGCCGACATCTATGGGTTAGGGATGGTCATGTGCGAAGCGTATACCGGGAGGTCGTTCTTTGCCGGGCTCGACGAAACGGCGATTATCGACAAGGTGCTGCATGATCCACAGGAACATGTTGCCTACTTTACTCGCCCTACTCCTGCCGCCTTTACCACGTTTGTGACCAAAGCCATTGCCAAGTCTCGTGGGCGCCGCTACCGGCGTGTAGAAGATTTGCTGCGGGATCTGGATACATGTCTCGCTCCTTTGAAAACTGTTTCTCCTCCCGTGGTTGCGCCAGTGCTTGCAGGGAATAGAGAACTCCACGGGCAAGAGAAACTTGACAAAGGCAAGAGTATCAAAGCACCTCCTCGCTGGTTGCAAAAAGAGCGACAACCGCAGGCGACAACCTTTGCCCAAGCACAAGGGTCAGGCGCGCAGAACCCCGCCTCCACCCCAAGAACGTCAGTTCTCTGGCAACAACAAGTGAAACGAGAGGAAAGTAATCACAGTCTCCTGCCTGAGCAAGCTCCTGAACGTTTTCGAGAGACCTCTGTCGATGGTTTCAAACCCTTAGTGCAGCCGAAAGAGACTACTGTAAGGCCTATCTTGGTGCGTGAACGGGTCGAGAAAATCCTGCGCCAAGAACAAGGGGTCATCAGGGGCGAATCCACGACTGTGACAGCGCCGCTGACCCGAGAAGTTCACCTCCCTCTACCGATGGGAGATGAAGAGGGGAGTGTGAGAGAGAAGCCTTGGAAGATTGACGGCAAAGAAGAGGAGCGAGACATACTGGTGCCCGACTTTCTTTCTCCGGTTCAGACGCCCCGCCGAAAGGCTTCGCTTATTGGGGGGGTGGTCATCGGAATGCTGGTCCTCCTTTCCTGGTGGGGAGGGCTGCTGCCGTGGTCTGCGGAACGAGCGCTCGTTTTGGTGGGAGTGAATCCACTGGAAGGAATCGTAAAAGTCACCGAGGGTGAGAAAATCATTTTTACCGCAAAGGCGGAAGGCTCCTCCCCGTTGCGGTATCAATGGATGCTAGACGGGCGGCCGGTATCACAAAAGGATGTGTGGTCATATCTGCCAACCGCCGGCGAAAACGGCAGCGAAGCACGGCGAGTCAGCCTCTTCATTACTGATCGACAGGGGCAGCGGGTCGAGAAGCACTGGCAAGTGACAGTTGCTCAAGCGAATCCCCTGCCTCATGCGTTGGCGCTCGCGCCAATCGTGGAAACGTTTCCTGTCCCCTCTGAGAACCAGCCTCCGCAGAATAATACCCCGCCGCAAATTACCCAGTACTGGCCGAACGAGGAGGCACTGACCGTTCTGGCCGGGGAACGGCTCGCCTTTTCCACCGCGGCGAAAGATATGGAAGGTGATACCCTGACCTATGCGTGGTCTGTCAACGGCAAGAAGGTCACCCGTGGAGTATCCCCTTCGCGCCCAACGTTCAATTGGAAGGCCCAAGGGGTCGGCGTTCATCATATCCAGGCAAGCGTGAGTGACCGTGCCGGGCTCACCACAACACAGGAATGGCAAGTGACGGTGTTCGCCCCAGTGTCACAGCCGAGCGAAGGTGCCTCGTTGTTCGATAATACCCCGCCTCAGATTACCGAACGAATACCAGACGAGGGGCTTGTGACCATTGCCGACGGGGACAGTAAGACGTTCTCGGCGACAACAGTGGATTCCGACGGCGATGATCTCAAGTATGAGTGGATGGTGAACGGGAAAAAAGTCTCACATGAGCCGTCTTTCTTCTTTACGGCGCGCGGAAAGGGAATGCGTACAATCGAACTCGCGGTTGTCGACCAGCGTGGTCTCAAAAGCAATACACATTGGCAGGTGCAGGTGACGGCGCCAACCATTACTCCGCAACTGGTGATGTTTACGCCACACGAGGCACACTGCTCCCTTTACCCGCATATCTCGCGCTTCTTTGGAGTTGAAGTGACGATGCCCGGAACGAGTGAACCCGATTTCCGCTACGAATGGAAAATCGATGGCCAGCCGGTTGCAGGAGAGGTCTTATTGGAATTTAAGAATCAGCCGGTAGGAGAGCACGAAGTTGAGGTCACCGTCACTTCCCCGACCGGAGCGAGTATTGTCCACCGCTGGACTGTACAGGTGCTCGCGGATGAGAAGTATCGTCCGGCGATCTATCCGCCCGACCTTGAGATCGTCGACCTGCAGAGTACGGTGAGCCCGGATAAGAAGCGAGTGACTATCGAGGGAACATTACGAAACATCGACGAAGAACGGAGCGCTGACAATGTGGTGGTGTGGGTGACTGCCCTCGACGCACGAGGAGAAGCGACTGCGCGGCGGATGACGCTCCCCTCGCCCCAACCCGTAGCCCCCGGACAAGCAGCAAACTTTCAGGTGCAACTCATAAACCGTGTCGGCATCTCCGATTTTCACGTCGAAGCGATCATTAAGTAAGACGGCTCCTTCCCATATTCGCGGCGACACTCTACTTTCGACTTGTCCTACGCCGCCTTAGCGGCCGATGACGCCCGTCCATACAAGTCAGCAAACCGGACGATGTCATCCTCTCCGAGATACGAACCGGTCTGGACTTCGATAATTTCCAGCGGCTCGGTTCCCGGGTTCGCCAGTCGATGTTTTGCTTCCATAGGAATGTAGGTCGACTGATTGGCTTGCAGGAGCAATTCTTGATCACCGTTAGTGACCTGCGCGATTCCGCGTACGATGACCCAGTGCTCACTGCGATGATGATGAAGTTGGAGACTGAGGGAGGCACCTGGGAAAACGACGATGCGTTTCACTTTAAACTGCGCCCCTTCTTCGAGCACCGTGTACGTTCCCCAAGGCCGCTGGACAGTCCGAGGAGTATGGGCGACTTCCGCGCCCTGGGTTTGTAGTTGCTGGACGACGGTTTTGACCTCTTGCACCCGGTCGCGATCGCATACAAGGAGGGCGTCCTCGGTATCGACGACGACGAGATTTTTCAGGCCAATAGCCGCAATTGGTCGCCGGCTGCTGTAGACAAAGGAATTCTCGCTTTCAAGGTCGAAGACATTGCTACTTAGAGTATTCCCCCGTGCGTCCTGAGGGGAGAGGCGGTGGATCGCGGTCCATTCGCCGAGATCGGACCAACCAATATCGGCCGGGACCACGACGATGCGCGAGGATTTCTCTAAGACACCGTAGTCGATGGATACCGGGTCGAGCCGTGGATAAATAGCCGCCACGACTTCATCCGCTTTGTCGCTAGCGAGACTGTGAGCGATTTCCATCAGCCCTTCGTGCAGAGCGGGCATATAGGTGGCAATCTCTTGCAGGATGGCGGAAGCACGCCAGAGAAAGATGCCGGCATTCCAATAGTACTTGCCACTGGCGACATATTCCTGGGCGGTGTGAAACGAGGGTTTTTCGACGAACCGTTCGACGTGATAGGCCTCACTCATCAGTTGTGTTCCGGAGAATGGCTCTCCTCGCTTAATATAGCCATAACCGGTCTCCGGGCGGTTGGGTACGATGCCAAGGGTAACGAACATTCCTTGCTCTGCCACGCCAACGGAACTCTGCACCAGTGAGACGAAAGCGGCTTTACGCTCAATCCAGTGGTCGGCCGGGAGGACCACCATGACGGCCTCCGGGTCAACTCGTTGTAGGTGAACAGCCGCGAGTCCGATCGCCGCGGCGGTGTTGCGCCCCATTGGTTCTGTCAACACCTGCGCTGGTCCCTGGTCCATCCCCGGCAAGGTTGAGAGTTGGGATTGCACCACATGCTGCTGGTCTTTGCCGGTGACAATCCACACCCGTTGCGGCGGCACGGCCTCGCTGAGACGGAGCACTGTTTGCTGCAACAGCGTGTGTTCGCCTAGCAATGAAAGAAACTGTTTGGGGTATTGGGTGCGACTGAGCGGCCACAGACGTGTTCCGCCACCACCTGCCAGAATCACGGCATGTAACATGGTGTTTCCTCTTTTCTGTGATGTATCAGCCCCTGATTGTAGCAAACTACCGGAGCCGATCATAACCTGATGATCGGCAGCCGTAAGACCTACTCAAGAAGAGATAACTGAAGGGTGCAGATGAGAAGCCGAGAGTCATCCTCTATGCCGCGTGGCGACCGCGTTTTCGCAGCGCAGCACTGTGGGCTTTCACACGCTTCGCAATGGCCTCGATAAAATGCTGATCGGCAAGGAGCGCTCTGGTATGCGAGGAGAGCGGAGAAGGGTCGGCATTGTTTTCTCTCTCCATCACTTCGCGTAGCGTGTTATTGATCTGGGTTTGGTAAGGTGCCGCATTAGGTTGGGCAGCTCGGTGCTTGAAGTAATTCAGTACGTCAAGATCAAGATTGATTGAGATGCGAACTTTTACTGAAGCCGCAACCTGATCGGGAGTGAGACTGTGACGAGTAAGGAAACCGCCTCGCTTGAATTTATGACGCCCGGGGTTGAGCACCTCATCTTCCCGGAGCCCTCGGGCCAGGTCTGCCTGGTATTCTGCTTCTGTCACGTCTACGACAATATCTCTCGTCTTAGGTTTGTTTCGCATAAATCCTCTGGTGCTTCTTTTCCGCTTTGCGAGCGGAGATAATGCGGATCTCATTTTCTGCCGACTGAATGTAGACCACGAACAGCAGCCTGCGGCTTGACAGGCCAATGAGGTTGAACCGCGCTTCTGCTATGGAATGTTCGGGATCAAAATCATCAACGGCATGAGGGTCAAAAAAGGCTTCCAGCGCTTCCTCAAAACTGACCCGGTGGCGTTTCCAGTTGGCAGCGGCTTTATCCGGGTCCCAAGTGAACTGCATAGCTAAGGTTTATATATATCGATATGTATTTTCAAGATGTTCGGTCGTGCTGCTTCTGGCCGAATTAGAATACGGATCGCTTACTCCTCGTTGTTCTATAAACTCCCTTACTGACAAATCAGTCCCTCCTGTGCCGGTGATGGAGGCGTCAGCCCCAACGAGAGACACGACACCGGCCCATCGGCCCCGCGCGGGCCATAGTTGCCTGGGCTTGGTTCTATACCTGGAACAGGGAGGCAAAGTTGGGCTGTCCCGTTTGAGAGCAGAGGACAGGCTCCTGCACCATCCTCAACGAAGCAGGATGAGCCGGTCGAGGCACATCTCGCCAAGCTCAACCCACTCCCACCAGGAATGCCACCGCCGCCGCCAAACGCTTGCAGGGTGTACAACCGATTTCCAGCCGTATCGAGAGCCTCGACGATCGGCAATTTACTGGAAAATCCAGCGCGGGGATCGACTCCATCAAAGAGTGGTGCTAGCCGGGGTGGATTCTGTAAGGTTGCCGGTGCGGGTGCCAACGTACATGTGGGACTAACGGTGATTGCCCCAGCATTGCCTCCTGGGCCGCCATCACCCCCATTGGTGAGACTCACGCCGTGAGACCCTTGTCCCCCCATCGAGCCCGTGCGTTGTACGAGCGACTGGAAGCGTGGCCGGTCGCCCTTGATAAAGACGATCTCGGTTTGGTAGCTCAGAATCACATCAATGTTGCCGCCGGTGAACAAGTCGGTCTCGGCAAACTGCACTTGCGCTGGCTGTTGACACTCAATCGTGATGTTTCCTCCACTGCCACCCGGAGCCCCTGCTTCGCTGACTCCATCCGGTCCGCCAAACTGCCCGCCATAGCCTCCGGTGGTTAACAGTCCGCGGTGAAAGGTGGTGCGAGTAGGTGGCTGATGGGCTCCTTGCTGTTTCGGCAGCGGATCGACTGCACTGTCCGGCAAGCGCTCGCCCGCGAACTGCAGCGCCACTCCGGGTGTCGAGCCCAAGGTTCTGATAGTGATATGTCCGCCATGCCCACCAGTGAGATTCTGCTGGATAGGATCACGCAGATAAATAAAAGCGGCATCCCCGCCGCGTGTGATAATCGTTGGTACGGTAAACGCGCTTGTTGAGGCCGTGCGAATGATGATGTTTCCTCCAACACCGCCATTCTGGTCGCCTGTACCTTCCGGGTCTGCGTTCTGCCCAGACGCATTGATACGGCCGGTTACCACTACTGGTCCCGTACTCTCGATAGTGAGATTGGCTCCATCTTGCGGGTTGGTTGTGCTCCGTGCCTTGATGGTCCCGGAAATAAGCACCGGACCGTCAGAACTGAGTGTGACGTCTCCCTGAAGCTCTAAGGTTCCACGGATGGAGATTTGTGAATACCGGACACTTTGGCCGGTTGCCAGCGGTATTGTAGCTCCGGAATTCACCTCTAGTGCTTGCGTAGCTGGAGGTGCTAAAGCGAGGCTCGCGCCGGTTTCAATAAGCACCGACCCGCCATTACCAGGTATGGCGAACCCGCGGGCATCTCCGCCTGAGGTGAGGATCAGGCCGCCGCTACCAAAGTTTATCGAGTTGGCGGCGACGGCGAAATTCGGGTTGTTGTTGGGTATCGAGGGATCGTCACCTTCTTGTCCCATTTTGCCCTTGAACACCAGCATATATTGGCCGGGATTCTTGGGAGCATGATTAGGATCGGTCGGAGCAGGGAAGCCAGCAACCGCCAATTGCCCATGAGGCAGCAAATCTCCGTTGGTTGGCCATGTCTGGTAGAGCACGCGGGCGTCATTGGTATCATCATAGTAAAGGGAGAAAGTTCCTTTCAGTGCTTCTTCGCTGAGGTTCTGAATCAGGTAACCTCCGATGTTCTGAGGGTCTGGTACCAAATCAATCTTGCCGACACCGCGGAAGAAGAAATTGATTAGCCCGGCGCTATAACCGACGGCACGAGGAATGAGAAAGCTATGCGCCGCCCGCATCGTGAAACGATTGATGCTGAAAACCGCTTCCTGAGTGCAGTTAGAGGGCGAGGTTCCTTCGGTATCAGGGAGGCAGCTAACGCGAAGATGAAAGTTCTTAAGATCGTCATCGTAGAGAGAAAAGGTACTTGTTAGATTATTAGGACCTGACTGATTACTGCGGTAGTTGTCCGCGACTTGTGTGCCAAAGAAATACATCTTTCCGGCCAACGGAGTCGGCTCAAGGCTGAGCACTGGAATGCCGGAGATATCAATGGAAGTTGTCCGTGCTGTCGTTCCATCTGGATTAGGATAAGAGGGGTTCGATTCAACGTTGGTAAGCGACCCGACAAAATTGTGTCTGTAAGTGATGAAGTTCCGATTGGTAAATTGAGCGATGCCTTTCCCATCGCTAGTCTCCCACAGCTTGCGGGGAGTGTTAAAAGTTGTGTGGTCACCATTAGCATCAAGAGAGAATACTGGTTCGTAACCGGAAAATGGAAGGTGCTCACGGATATCTTGCTCGTCGGTGTAGTGCTCGTACAACCCCCCTGGAGCATAGAAAATCAAGTCGGTCCCTGGGACCTTGAGAACCGGATGTGCTTCATCTTTTACATGCTGGGGCTGGGCCATGTCTTGAATGTGGTGGATGACGTGGCCGAGAATCTGGAAGGTGAGACCGAGGTCCTTTTTCCGATTCTCTGAATTCGCAGGGCCAAGAAAAGGGTTGCCGGTCAACGCGTAGAAGAAATGTTGACGCGCGTCTTTGAAGGAAAAGAGTTGATCACCACCGAGGTCTCGGGTGTCTTCCAGCGCCCAGTCGAAAGATTTCTGGAGCGGAAGATGGGTATTCCCATACCTGGCCTGAGTTGCCGCTAATCCGCTCTGGGTAATATCGTCCAAACCCTTCTCATGAGTGGGGTCGTAGAAGTGGTGGAGGAAGCGAGAGCCAGGATAGTCGTCCTCTTGTTCGGAACCAAATTGGATGAGTTGTTCGATAGTCTGAAGTTCTCCCCTAAAATTTGGGAAAAGTTCCTTTTCAGTTACTGGCTTCAATCCAAGGTTATGTAATATTCCGTCGTCTACCTGTAGAACCGATACATTAAACGCTGCTTGAGACGTATCCTGGTGAGTTTGAACCTCGTATGCAGAAATCATCTGCGAGAACGCGAGGAGAGCGACAAGGAGAAAAGCTACAAGTAGGTTTTTCATGGCAGATAACTCCGTAAGAATTGCTCCGCTGATCCGCAGTGAGCTTGATTAGGCATAGTCTCGATAGGAGCGAGGCTACTATAGATGCCCTGCTTTCTGAAACGCCTCTCCTCTAGATGCAGAGCTGCCAACATGCGTGGAATTTTTTTCCACTCACAATTCCTTGCTGACCCGCCTGTTGCAAAGCTCAGTGAAACGTCGAGGTGACCAAAATGTTCCGCATACTCTTTCTCACTGCCTTGAAACTTCTTCAGCTTGATGGTGGCACCGTTCCAATCTGATGTGGGAAATAACCCTAAACCAAAGTTAGAGTGGGAAAAAACATCATTCGCATGACCTTGCCATTGGTATCCGCTCTTGAAAAACAACAGTCCTGGGGCATCGGTGCCTAACGTTCCCCATAGTGGCCACCGCAGCCTCGGCCGCCACCATGAGAACGCGTATTGCCCTTTCTTGTCGGTCACGGTTTCCTCGACCACAAGCTGGCCTAGGGATATAGTGGTCCACCCAAACGATTTCAGTTCCCAATTAGCGGTGACGATTACGCCCTCCACCGGTGCGCCCGTATCAGCATCGACTACTTGGCCGCGCACGGGCAGTGCCCAATAGAACGGTGGCCAGGGCGAGGGCACCAGCGGCACCACAAAGGCCAGCGCTTGCCACAAGACCAAGACTAGGATGATCCCAGCAAGGATCACCAAGCGCTTTTCCCGCTTTTCTGTAGCCATCAGCGTCATCTTTCCTACATCGCTGCCAACCGCCACACGCCATCCTTGTCTTTCTGAAAGTAAATCAGGAACAAACGGTTTTCTCCGTTGATCGTGCGGTTGAGACCGTACTCGGCGACACTCTGACCAATGAAAGCCCCGCGTACCGGTGAATACGATGCAACAACCTCAGCCATATGCGGAAGTAGGGCTCGCCATACTGGTTCGTATTTTTGTTGGGCCGCGGCATCAAGGAAGGTTAATGCTGTAGTAATGTCGCCATTGACCAAGGCCGCGTTCATGCTGCCCCACATACTTTTGAACAGTGCGTCCATCACTGCCACATCTTGTACTGAGATTGAAACTGCTGCGTTAAACACTGTCCCTTGTTGGTCCGTTATGCGGAGATGCGCGGTGTATAATCCCGCAGTCGTGTAGGTGTGCGGTAGTGCAGCGTTGGGATCGGTGGTGGTGAAGTCGAATGTCCCATCACCATCGAAGTCCATGCTGAGATTTTGGATAGGAGTGGTCGACCCAAATTGAGATTCGAATGTCACAGCTAGTGGAGCAACACCGCTCGTGGGAGACGCTTTTACTTCGAGGATGACGGGATCAGTGCCATTGTCGATCGTCACACTGGCTTGCGCGGTTTGCCCGCCAAGAGTCGTAGCTATGGCAGTGATCGTCGTTTGCCCGAACTCTAGCGAGACATTGTCGGCAACAAAGGTCCCATTGTGAATAAGTGCGACTACGCCGTTGACAATCACTCCAGTGTTGAACGGACCCTGCACCGTGCCACGGACCACCGTCCGATTCTCTGCGATGAACGCTCCCTGTGTCGGGAAAGTAATCGCTATCTGCACCGCCGCTCCGACTTGGGTAGTGCGCACTGGACTGACATTCCCAGCTGCATCGGTCACTGTAATAGCCAGACTATTGCCTTCTTGCGCAGCCAACTGTGCTGCGAAACTGCCGTCGGGATTCGCGGTGACTGTCACCGTCGCTCCGGTTGCTACATTGGTGACCTTTACTCGCGCTCCTGCTTCCACGCTTCCCAATGCCCCAGTGACTGTAACCTGTCCATTCGTAATTGCACTGACAGTGACCTTACCGAGATCCGCAGGAGAAGGAGGCGTCGTATCCGCCGGAGGTAGCGCGGTATCTTTGGCTTTGCCAAGCAGAACCGACAAATCGTTGGAACCAAGATTAACAACTGTGAGGTCGAGAAGCCCATCATGGTTGAGATCCGCAATGGCGACATCCTCAGGTTGTCTTCCGGCGCTGTATCGCAAAGGAGATTGGAAGGTGCCGTCTCCCTTGCCAAACAGAACCATGACTCCATTTGACAGTTCTTCAACAAGAACGAGGTCGGGAAAGCCATCGAAATTGAGATCGGCGAGGTGAAGAATCCCGCTGCTGCCAGTCGTCGCGTGCCGTGCCGTTGGAAAAGTTCCGTCGCCGTTTCCAAGCAACACGGAAACATCACCGGACGCGCCATTGCTGGTCACAAGATCAGGCCGGCCATCAACATTCATATCACCGACCACTACCGAACGCGGACCATCTCCAGCAGTGAAACGCTGGGGAGCACGGAATGTCGCATCTCCGTTTCCTAGCAGCGTAAAAACGTCACCAGAGCTGCCAGTGATCACAGTGAGATCAAGCTTGGTATCGCCGTTGAGATCAGCGACCGCTACCCATTTGGGGCCGCCTCCTTCGCTAAAGAAGAAATTCGAGCCAAGTTCGACCGGCAACGGAGGTTGGAAGGTCCCGTCGCCGTTCCCGAGAAGGACGGAGACATGATGGGAATCAAACGCAACCGAGTTTGCGGTAACCAGATCCGGACTCCCATCGGCATTGATGTCAACGACGGCGACCATTGCCGGAAGACTGCCTACCGGAAACGACACCCGCTCTTGGAACGTCCCATTGCCATTTCCTCTCAAGACCGACACGGCGCCCGCGCCGGAGTCAACTGCCACAAGGTCCAGTGTGTGGTCGCCGTTGATGTCAGCCGTGACGGCAGCAACAAGAGGAGGTCCCAACGCGAAAGACTGCCGCGTCTGAAACGTACCGTCGCCATTACCAAGCAGAAATGAGAGATCGCTCGAGAGCGAGTTGGTCGTCACCGCATCAGGGATACGATCGCCATTGAAGTCCCCTAGTACCAACGACGATGGGAAGTTGCCGGTAGTAAAGCGCTTCTGGGTGGGGAATGTTCCATCACCGTTGCCGATGAGGACGGAGACGTCATCAGAGATACGGTTTACCGCAACGATATCGGCATTGTTGTCGGCATTGGTATCGGCAACGGCTACCGCGTGAGGGCCATCTCCCACAGTGATTGTTTGCCGCGCTTGAAAGGTGCCGTCGCCATTGCCGAACAGAACAGAGATAGTATCCGTATTGCTCCCGCGTCCGGCGGTGAAATCACCCTTGCTGAAGGAAATTTCGTTACCGACGACCAGGTCCAGAATGCCGTCGTGGTTAATATCATCCGCTGCCAGTGAGAATGGATTCAGACCAGAAGGGAACTGCCGCTCAGCTTGGAAGGTGCCATTGCCGTTGCCAAGCAACACCGATACCGTATAGCCGCTCACATTTGCGGTCGCGATGTCGAGTATCCCATCTCCGTTCAAATCCCGCACAATCATCGCGCGAGGGTCAAACCGTACGGGGAAGATCTGTGGGGCACGAAAAGATCCATTCCCATTGCCGAGAAGAACGCTGACGCCGTCAAGAGGAGTATTGAAACCATCGGAGACGCCAGCCCCTGCGGCGAGGATGTCCGGAATGTGGTCGCCGTTGACGTCCGCCACCGCTATCGCTGCATCACTGACTCTTGCAGAGAAGCCCTGCAGTGGCTGAAAGGTGCCGTCGCCGTTGCCGAGTAACAAAGAGAGCGCACCCTCGCTAAGGGTAGATCCCAGATGATTGCCTACTACAAGATCAAGCTTGCCATCCCCGTTCATATCTGCGACCGAGATCGGACCTGGGCTATAGACATTAAATCGTAAAGGGGGCTGAAAGGAGCCATTGCCGTTTCCTAGCAACACGACGACACTGTGGTATGGGTTAGCGGTATCAGTAGGCCCGAACCGAGTGACGATCAGGTCGCGCGCGCCGTCTTGATTAATATCTGCTGCGGCAACTTCGAAGGCTGAACCGCCGACATTCAGACGTTGCTCAGCTTGGAAAGTGCCGTCACCTTTGCCGAACAAGAGCGAAACTCCGGAATTGGTCGTTCCTGGCCCCTGCGGAGCTTGGGAGCCTTGGCTTGGCACGGCAAGATCGAGTTTACCGTCTCCGTTCAATTCTGCGGCCACGACCGATTGGGGATAGCCACCCACAGGGAGACGAAGACCCGGGTAGCGCAGTTCTGCTCCATCTCGCAGGATGATGTCGCCGACATTCGTCGTCCCTCCAGAAACTGGGGGAAGACTTTGTGAAGTTCCCTCAAGCGTTTTTCCAGCAGTGGTAACAAAGGCTGCCATGCACCGCATGTCTCCCTCGCGTGTTGGTAGCCCGGCGATCGAAAAAGTCCCATCGTTAGCCGTCAGAGCAGAACCGGTCAAGCAAGTAACATGCGCGCCAGCAACTGAGTTTCCGGCAAGATCAACCGTGCGTCCGGTTGCCCGCGTTTTCGGGTCAGGTCCTGCACTGACGCTAATGTCTACACTGGCAATGCCACTATCCTGGTCATCTGAAACGGTGACCGTCGCCGTATACGTGCGCGCAGCTCCATAGCGATGCGTTTGCGTTACTTCTCCGCTTGTCGTCGTCCCGTCGCCAAAGTCCCAAATGTAGGTAAGTGGATCATGGTCGGGATCACTCGCTGTAGCAGTAAAAGTGACGGATAAAGGACCAGAGCCGGAGACCGGGACAGCGCTCAGACTCACCGTCGGAGCCTGATTGCCTAAGTTCGCGGTTATAGAGACCGTTGTCGTGGCAGTTCCGCCTTTGTCATCACTGACCGTGAGCTGAACTGTATAAGAACCTGGAACATCTGCGACAAAGAACGGCGTCGCCGTGTTCGCCTCGATCAAAGTAACCGTGCTGTCCGTAGGGATAGATATCAGCGCCCACTGATAAGTCAGAGAATCGCCGTCTGGGTCGCTTGACCCACTGCCGTCAAAGGGGACTGTCCAGCCTATTTGTACCACCTGGTCTGGTCCAGCATCAGCTACCGGCGGATGGTTGCCTGGCGATAACAGCTCGGTAACTGTAATAGTTGTTGTGTCGGGGTCACTGTCGATCTTCCCATCATTGACAATGAGCTGAACGACATAGAGTCCTGCGATATCCGGAACAAAGGTGGGATTCACCGCGGTGTCATTCGATAGCGCAACGACGCTTCCGGCAGGCACTGAAGTGAATGACCAGAAATAGGTCAGCGGATCACGATCGGCGTCACGTGAACCGCTGCCATTAAGCTGTACGGTTTGACCGACCAGGACTGGCTGGACGGCGCCGGCGTTGGCAGTCGGTTTGGAATTCAGCGTGGTGATGGTTACTGTCTCCGGATCGCTATCAACCGTGCCGTCATGCACAATCAGTTGTATAGTGTAGCTGCCAGCGCGGTCGAGTGTGAAAGAAGGATGTGCCGTGGTGGAATTGAGCAGCGTGGCTACGCTATCTATTGGCTGGCTGACTAACGCCCAGCGGTAGGTCAAGGGATCGTTATCGACATCCGATGAGCCGGTGCCGTCCAAGGTAATGGTCGCCCCTACCACTCCGTGTTGAGCCAAGCCAGGATTAGCCACCGGTTGAGAGTTCAGGGTGCTAATGGTCACTGTTGCGGAGTCACTATCAACCGTGCCGTCATGCACAATCAGTTGGGCGATATAAGCTCCTGGCCTGTCGATCACAAAGGTTGGCTGGACTGCTTCTGGGTCCGACAGCGCCGTGGTGCTGCCCGCAGGCCGGGCAGTGAGTGCCCAGCGGTACGTAAGTAGATCCCCGTCCACGTCACTTGACCCACTGCCGTCAAGAAGCACTGCGGTGCCTACCGGGGCCGATCGATCCGTACCGGCATTCGCCACCGGTTGGGAGTTGAGTGTGCTCACGGCGATCGTTGCCGGATCGCTACTCACTTTCCCGTCACTGACGATGAGCTGCACGATGTAAGTGCCCGCTCTGTCGAGCGTGAAGCTCGGTGTCGCGGTGGTTGAATTGAGTAGCGCGGCAGCGCTGTTTGTTGGTCTAGCGGTCAAGCTCCATCGGTATGTCAGCGGATCACCATCGACATCAGAAGACCCACTGCCGTCGAGACGAATGGTCATGCCTACCGTCCCGCTTTGATCCGTTCCCGGATCGGCTACCGGCCTAGAATTCAGCGTACTGATTGTGGCTGTGTCAGTATTACTGCTATCGATACCGTCATTGACGATAAGCTGGGCGATATAAGTCCCGGCCTTGTCAATCTTCACGCTGGGTGTCGTTGTAGTAGGATTAAGCAATATGGCCGCGCTACCCGTCGGTTTCTCAGTCAGGCTCCACTGATAGGTTAGCGGATTCCCATCTACGTCACGAGAACCGCTGCCATCGAGCGTTACTGTTTCTCCCACATAGGCGCTGTTGTCAGGTCCGGCATTCGCTACTGGCGGACTGTTGAGGGTAGAAATGGTCATTGTGTCTGGCGCACTGTCCTTGATACCGTCGTTGACGATCAACTGCACGACATAGGTGCCAAACTTGTCTAATGTGAGGGTCGGGTTGATCATAGTAGAGTTCGTCAATGCAGTCAGACTTCCGCTCGGCGCAGAGACGAGACTCCACTGATAAGCTAATGCATTCCCATCGACATCAGAGGAGGCGCTGCCGTCGAGGGTGACGGTGGTCTCGACTTGCCCAGTCTGATCGGGACCGGCATTGGCGACCGGAGCGCTATTGCTGGTAGAGATGACTACGGTATCGGTAGTGCTGCTTAAACTGCCATCGGACACGCTGAGTGCGACGGTGTAGGTTCCAGGCTTGTCAATGACAAACGACGGCGTTGGTGTCGTAGCCCCACTCAGTACGGCGGTACTACCGGAAGGTTTGGAGACAAAACTCCAAGTGAAGGTCAACCCGTTGCCATCGGGATCACTAGAGGCTGTGCCGTTAAGATAAACCGTGGCCTTTACAGGTATGGTCTGGGCGGGGCCGGCCTCAGCTATCGGCGCATGGTTGACTGGCACGCAAACATCGACATCGTTGATTTGACCGTCGCAATCTTCATCTACTTGGTTGCCACAGATCTCTCCTCCCTTGAGGCGAAAAGCGATGCTGCCAGTGTGTCCGCCCGGGTTAGTTGCGGTAACGGTAGTGACACCAGAAGGCGTCCCAGTCGGGACGATAAAGGTCGCGCGATTACCGACAGCGCTAACGAGTTGAGCTTGTACACCGCTAACCTTGATGACGACATTATGGGCGCCAAAGCCGTTGCCGGTAATAGTGACCTGCTCACCAGGGCCAGCACACGACGGGGTAATGCTGCTGATTTGCGAGGCTGCAGCCCAGACGGTGGATTGATAAGAAAAGAAGAGATGGACGACAACTAACAGCTTGACAACGATAATCGCCGCCTTTGTCCGCGTTCGAGAGTAGTAGGTAGAGCGATGACGTTGGCGGTGGTGTTGAGTACGGAACCGTGTGTGATAGGAGTCCGTACAGTTGCACTTGGTGTCCACGCGCAACGGCGAGGCGTTGGTGGCCATTCCCCCTGCTCCTTGTCGCAATGGAGCCGCGCCAGTCCTCCTGCGATGACGACATGGGGCCGGATTGCCCGAGCCTCGCAGATGCAGACGTCGCCGGGGCGTCCAGAAAATACAGAGATGATTGTCCAGGCTAACGAGGACGGAACGACAGCCTTCTCCCTAGGAACAGCGGACTCATCTATAAAGGATCGTCCCTAAAGTCAAGGGATTTTTTTCATTGTCTCCTAGAGCGTGGGCGCCAAGCGAAGAGGCAGAAATAAGAGGCTCCTGGATTCCGGGTCTCGCGGTGCTCGCCCGGAATGCCGGGCGTGTCATCTTCATCATTCCCGCGAAGCTTTCCCGGACCCCGATCCGGGAGCGAGAATCCAGGATTTCAGACTGGAAGAGGTTTAGGGGGCCAGGATGAGCGTGGATTTTGAGGGGACTCTACCCCTAATGAGTTTTGACGAGCAAAATCGGTAATCAGGCGTAGGCCGGGATAAGACCAAAGGTCGTTCCCGGCGGGCTTTATGCCGGAAACGCTCCGCTTATTCC
>Ga0187894_10001673_pt1 | contig 27907 bp, 17 predicted proteins | sample GBC1701081metaG_FD_136650 | JGI IMG/M metagenome (GOLD analysis project Ga0187894, IMG submission 136650) | White microbial mat communities from a lava cave in the Kipuka Kanohina Cave System on the Island of Hawaii, USA - GBC170108-1 metaG ...
CTGCACGGCCGCGCACACCTCGCGGAAGAGCTTCAATTTCGCTTCGAGGATGAGTTCGCGCTGGCGGCAATACTCGGTGATCGGTTCGCCCGCGACGAACTCCATCACGAAATAAGGCAGCCCGTCCGGCGTCGTCCCGCCGTCGAAGAGCCGCGCGATGTGCGGGTGATCGAGCGCGGCCAGGATTTGCCGCTCGCGCAGGAAGCGCGTGCGGACGAAATCGCTATCCATCCCACGCTTGATGAGTTTGAGCGCGACCCGCCGGTCACGCCAGTGAAGCGTAGCGGATCTGATAGCCTGCGAAGCCGGTTATTCGGGCGACGCAGGCAATTCTGAGATTGCTGGCGCAGGGCTGTCAAGACAACCCTGCGGCGCGGCATTCCCTTGCAAGAAGCCGCTCAAAGCCAAACCCCAAACCGCTAAAGCCACGAGCAAACGCGCGTCCAAAGCAGCGGCAATGAATGAGAAGCAGCTACAGAGCCTGGACTTTTTCGTGCGGCCTGCCGTATGTATTTTCCTGTTTGGCGCCGTAACGCCTATAATGGGCGCGTTTTGCTGTGATAGCGGTCGTAATTCAAAGGCATCGAATAAATCAAACTGGTAGCTCGGCCTTAACGGTTCGCCCGAGGATTGCCACTCAGCGTCTATTTCACGCTGCGATACAGAACTGCGCGTGACCGCACGCTCCATCCGCGGTCGCCTCTTCCCAAGGAGTTAATTGATGAAACCCAGAATTCTGTCGCTTTCGGCGAGTGTGGCCTGCCTGGCCATGTTATGGATATTGTCCGCTTCAGGGAAAACGACCCTCAAGAGATTGTTCGATACGCTACAGCCCGCGGCTTCGGCCGCGACGACGGCGACGCGTCAGACCGGCGGCGCGCGAGGCGCCCGTCCGCGCGAGAATTTCGACATTCGCGCCGGGCATCAAGTTACGCTCAACGATCCGCAGGACGCCGAGATCACTTACAATCCCGCGCAGGAGGAACTGCGCCGCGCCAATCGCCGCAGTCTGCAGGCGTTCGGTTTAAAACGTTCGCGTCCCAGCGTCCGGTTGAAATGGAGTTCCCTGTCAGGCACGCCTAGCCGCGTCTTCAGCTTCACCGAAAACCTGTCCGGCCCGAACGGGACGGACCCGGAAATGGTCGCGCGGCAATTTCTGAGAAACAACGATGACCTCTTCCTGCTCGGCCCAAACGGTGTGGACGGTGTGAGTGGATTGAACGTTTCGCGTCGCTACCGCACGGAACATAACGGCGTGACGCACGTAACACTGGGACAGCGGATCAACGGCATCGAGGTCTTCCTGGCCGATATGACGATCCACGTGGCGCGCGATGGATCAGTATTGGCCGCGGGCGGTGAGTTGATTCCCAACGTCGCGCGCACGGCCAATCTGACCGAGCCGAAATTGACGGCGGCTGAAAGTTTGAGGATCGCCGCCGAAGACGCCGAGGCCGAGATCCGGTTCCCGCTCTCGTTGCGGGCGCAGCCCACCGGACGGGAATCGCGGCAGTCGTTTGACCGGAGCGTTGGTTTCGGTCGCGACGTCGAATCGCGGCTGGTCTATTTCCCGCTTTCGAACGAGGCGTCGCGGCTGGCGTGGCAGTTCACGCTCTGGATGCCGTCAACGCCCGATGTTTATTTGACGCTGGTGGACGCTGAAAACGGCGCGATCCTCTTCCGTCATAATATGACCTATTACGACGAGAACCCGCTCAAACCACATGGGCTGGTCTTCACCAAAGACAGCCCGCGTCCCGATTCGCCGCACGTGAGCGACAACCCGCCGGTAGTGGCCCGCGAAGACGTTCCGTTCCGCCCCGAAATGTTCAACGGCTCGGCCCTCTTCCCCGTCAGCGACCGGCATTACGATTGGTGGGCGGGACAGCCGGGCAACAGTTTGATCGGCAACAACACTGACACGCGCCTCGACCGCGACGCGAATAATGCGCCTGATCTGCCGCGATTGATGGCCCCCGACGGCAATTTCTCGTTCCCGCTCGACCTGACAGTGGAGCCGACCACCCCGGACAACCAGAGAGCGGCGCAGGTCAACCTCTTTTACTGGACCAACCGCTACCACGACATCCTCTACAGCTTCGGCTTCAACGAAGCGGCGGGCAATTTCCAGACGAACAACTTCAACCTCGGCGGGATCGGGAACGATGCGGTCATCGCCGACGCGCAGGACGGATCGGGGACGAACAACGCCAACTTCTCCGTATCCCAAGACGGTGTGCCGGGACGCGTACAGATGTATCTTTTCACCGGGACGCCGATGCGCGACGGCGATTTCGATCAGCACGTCGTCCTTCACGAGCTGACCCACGGCACGAGCCATCGTCTGATCGGCAATGCGCTGGGCTTGCGAGGCACGCAAGGCGGCGGCATGGGCGAAGGCTGGTCGGATTGGTTCGGATTGGTGTTGATGCGCAATGAGAACGACGCTCTCGACGGCAGCTATCCGGTCGGCGGCTTCGTGACCGGGAATTACGCGCGTGGCATCCGCCGCTTCCCTTACAGCACGAAGATGGAAGTCTTCCCCCTCACCTACAAAGACGTGGCGATCAATTTCAGCGCGCCTCACCCGATCGGCGAAATCTGGTGCAACGCGTTGTGGGAGATGCGCTCGCTGTTGATTCAGAAATACGGCTTCAAGGAAGGCCAGCGCCAGAGCCTCCAGTTGGTGGTGGATGGGATGAAGCTGACGCCGAACACCCCGTCGTTCGTGGACGCGCGCAACGCGATCCTGCTGGCCGACCGCGTCAATAACAACGGCGCCAACCAGTGTCTGCTCTGGCAGGCGTTCGCGAAACGTGGCATCGGTTTCCGCGCCGATACTACGGACTCGAACGACGTCGCTCCGATTGAATCGCTCGACCCCGCTCCCTATTGCAGCGACGCGGGCACGGTCGCCACCAATCGCGTTGACTACCTGCCGGGCGAGACCCTGAATCTTTCGCTCGGCGACCGCAACGCTTCGGGAGCGGTGACGGTGCAGGTCACGACTTCGAGGACCGGCGATTCCGAAACCGTCACGATGACGTCCGAACCCAACGTGCAGGGCAGTTACACCGCCGCGCTCAGGCTCACTCGCGGGCGCGCCAGAGCCAATGACGGCGCGCTCCAAGGTTCCGTCGAAGCGGGCGATCAAATCGTCATTACCTATACCGACGCCAACGACGGCGGCGGCGCAAGTAAGCAGGTGAGGGTCAACGCCAACTTCGCGCGAGAAGGCTCTCCGTTCGAGGACACGGTCGAGGAGGGCAATCGCGGCTGGATAGCCGAGGGATCGTGGGCGATCACGAACCTGCGATCGGCCTCGGCGACGCGCTCCTGGACCGACTCGCCGGCGGGGAGATACGTGGCTGGCGCGAACTTCTCGCTCGTCTCGCCGCTCTTCGATCTGACGGGATTGAGCGAGGTCACGTTGAGCTTTGGCCAGAGTTACGACTTTACCGCGGCCAACGCCGATTTCGGCATCGTTGAAGTCTCGACCGACGACGGGGTCTCGTGGCGGCGCGCGGCCTCGGTCACAGGTGTCCGCACGCCGTTCGAACAGGCGCGCGTGCGGTTGCGCGGCCTGGACGGGCAATCGCGCGCGCGCGTGCGGTTCCGCGCGCAAACGCCCTCGAACCTCGGCGACGGATGGTATGTTGACGACATCCGGCTGACCGGGCGCTCGGCCAATCCGGTTGTGATCCCGCCGGGCAACCCGCAACCGCCCACGGTCGCAAGCGTCTCGCCGGCGTTCGGCGCGCCGGTGGGTGGCACGCGCGTCGCCATCGCCGGCTCCAACTTCACCGAGACCGCCGACACGACCGTCACGTTCGATGGAATTCCGGCGGCCCAGGTGAGCGTGATCAGCGCCAATGCGATCCTGGCGACCGCCCCGCCGCACGCCGCGGGCGCGGTCACCGTCGCTGTTAACAACCTCTATGGCGGCGGCAGCCTCGTGAGTGGCTACAGGTACTATTCAACAGGCAGCGCGACGGGCACGCCCGAACTCAAGAGCCTCTTCCCCTCCACGGGCGTGATCAACGGCGGAACGACCGTGACCCTCATCGGCGCGAACTTCACGCCCGAGACCGTGGTCACATTCGGCGCCCGCAGAGCGGCTGTGAACTTCGTCAACGGCAATACTCTGCGGGCGATCGCGCCGGCGACCAACACCGCGGGCGCGGTGGATGTAATAACCAGCCACTCGACCGCAGCCCCGCCCTCGCGTCTCGAGAGGGCGTTCAACTACATCTCGCCAACGCCTCCGGTGGTGAACGTGCTACAGCCTGCCGGCGGCGAGTCGTTCTTCGCGGGAAGCGTCATCACCATCCGCTGGGCGGCGTCGGACAATCGCGCCATAGGCCGCCATCGCATCACGCTCCAACGCTTCATCGGGTCGGGGACCACATTCCCCTATCAATTCGTCGCGGACATCTCAACCAACATCCCTGGCGGAGCGCGCGCCTTCGCCTGGACGATTCCGATTCTCCCGCCGGGCGGGTATCGGATTCGCGTTACCGCCGCTGACGACGAGGGAACAGAGACCGAAGCCTATTCGAGCGATTTCCTGCTCAACCGGCGATGGGAGCCTGCGACGCCGTTGCCGACGCCCGTTGGCGGTTTCGGCGCCGCCAGCGATGGGCGTTACCTCTATCAAGTCAGCGGTCTCCTCATTGCGGCCGGCCTTCCCACCCAGACCGCGGTGCGGCGGCTCGACACAACCGCCGCAACACCGGTCTGGACGGAGGTCGCGCCGATTCCAACCGGACTGAACAGCATGGAAGCCACCTTTCTGAAAGGCAAGATTTACGTCCCCGGAGGTTTCCTCGACCAGACTCAACGGGTGGCCTCGCATTTCGCTTATGACGTGGCGACCAACACTTGGGCGAGAGTCGCCGACGCGCCGACCGCGCTCATTTTCTATTCGATGGTCGCCGATGACGCGCGCGGCGTCTATTACCGCATAGGCGGAGCGAGCGCCACGAGCGTCCAGGCGGCGGTCCATTCGTTCGATCCGGTCGAGAATAAGTGGACGGAGTTGCCGCCGATGAGGGTTGCGCGCCAGAATCCAGCGGCGGACCTGGTCGAAGGCAAGCTTTATGTCGCGGGCGGAACGAACGCCACCGGAGTCCTGGCCAGCGCGGAGGTCTACGATTTCGGGACCAGACAATGGTCGGAGATTGCGCCGATGAATCGCGCGCGCAGTTCACCCACCAGTTTTGCGACCCGAGACCCATCGGGCAATCCGCTCTGGGCCGTGCTGGGCGGCGCGGATTCGACCGGTTTCCCGAATACGGAAGCCTACGACCCGCGCAACAGCCGCTGGACGCTGCTCGACAATTCGTTCAGCCTGAATACGCCACGCCAGTTGCTCGGCGGGGCGCGGGCCGGGAATTTCTTCTACGCCTACGGAAGCAACAGTAATGTCACGACGATCGCCAACGAGCGCATACGCGCGGATGTCCTCTCGCTCGTTCCGCTCGACATAGCCGCGCCCGTGGTGGCCGCGCCCGAAACTCTGGTCGCCGTGCCGGCGAACGAGCTTAGGTTCACGGTCACGGTGAGCGATCTGGCGTCCGGCGTCCCGGTGACGTTGACAGCTTCGGGGCTGCCCGGCGGGGCGAATTTCGAGACGAAGACCGCCACCAACAACAGCGTTTCCGGCGTGTTCCGTTGGACGCCCACGGCGGCTGACGCCGGTAAAACCTTCACCGCGACGTTCACGGCCAGTGACGGCCAACTGTCGGCGACATCAACCGTCACCATCCGCGTCGTCAACGCGTCGCCGCTCGCCGCCGTCAATTCGGCCGATTTCCGTGCCGGACCGATCGCGGTTGATTCGATCGCTTCGATCTTCGGCGTCGACCTCGCGGTCCGCGCCGAGGGAGCGCAATCGCTTCCGTTGCCGGTCGACATCGCCGGAACGACTGTGACGATCAACGGCCTCCGGGCGCTGCTCTTCTACGTCTCCGAATCGCAGGTCAATTTCGTCGTGCCCTCAACGCTCGAACCCGGCCCGGCGACGATCATCGTCAGCAACGCGGCGGGGCTTTACTCCGCTGGCAGGGTAGAGATTGCCGCGGCGTCGCCAGCGCTCTTCACGCGGAACGCGACGGGAACGGGCGACGCTTCGGCGTTGGCGACGGCCGATGGCGTCACATTCCAGATGCCGCCGTTCGACGTGGTGGTCAATGGCAGGCCGAACATCCTGGTCCTGTTCGCCACCGGACTTCGCCGCGCGTCGGCCACAAACCCGAACGACGAAAACGGCGTCGCCGAGTCGGTCACCGTAACGATTGATGGCAGGACGGCCAGGACGCTCTACGCCGGCGCCCAGGGATCGTTCAACGGCCTGGATCAGATCAACGCTGAAATGCCAGCGAGCCTGGCCGGAGGAGGGCTGCGCCGCGTGGAGGTCGTCGTCACGGTCAACGGCGTGGCGGCCAATCGCGTGACGATTCAGATCAGATAGAACCGGCCGCGGCGTGTGGGAAGAGTGGGGCGCGCGGAAAACAATTCTCAGTTTTTCCGCGCGCCCAATTTATTCCACCATGACCTGTCGAAAACTTCTTGTATTCGAGGATGAATCGTCCGAGTGGCGCAATTCCGTTGCGCTTTCCTTCCGTTTCCTCATGGACTTGCGGCGTCGTGTTGATTTTCTGGTGATATGAACCTGACCTACGAACAAATCCACTAGATACTGATTGGAGGCTCACGGACGGCCGCTCAAGATGTGCGGGGGATACATCTGACGCGCGGTCAGTTCGACTAACGCCTGAAACTGATCGAGTAGATGACCGAGCGATAGCTCTTCTATACAACCTGCCCATTACACACCGAAGACGGCCTACGAATGAACACGACTGCAAAATACCGCAAAATAATTTGCCGTTTGTTTGCGTTTGTTTGCACTTTCACACCGACTTTCACAGTCCGCCGCGAGCTTTGCCAATGAGCTTCAGTCTCGTAATCATCGTTATCCGCAAACGTTTAACGCCTACGATGCATCAAGTGTATCCGACGGTCACAAGATGGCACGCAAATTGCCGTTATCGATAACGGCCAAGGCGAGAGCTGAGGTGTGCCCCCAACGTCAAGACCAAAAGTCAGCGCAATTTCTGAGAATTGTATCGATAGGGAACATCATCTGGCTGAGCTTAAACAGAAGCATGTGGCTCAGAAAGGCGACAGCCTGCCATTGAAGCCTAATTACTAATTACTTGGCAAGAGGGTATATCAAGAGGGTATATAATGACCGCAGTGATCTCAACTTACCCTCCTCTATCAACATTTCAACAATCAGCAGACGATCCGATTGGATTGCCGTGAAACCCCGATTCGAATGAGCGCAGTAATTCCATGGTTTGCTTTGCAGACCAAGCCAAGGAATGAAAGACAAGTAGAGCGCCTACTTGCTCATAAAGGCTATGAGTGCTTTTCGCCAACGTACCGGCAGAAGCGACGATGGTCCGACCGTGTAGTCGAGGTAGAGCTGCCCCTTTTTCCAACGTATGTTTTCTGCCGTTTTAATTCCTCCGCGACCGGTAGAGCGATTTCAACACCGGGCGTCACCCGCATTGTCGGATTTGGGAGACAACCTGCGGAAGTGGAGGCAGAAGAAATAGAAGCCTTACAACTTTTGGCCCAAAGCTGCTCCTTGCGCGAACCGTGGGCATATATCCCCGATGGAACGTTAGTTCAGGTGGAGACAGGGCCATTAACCGGAGCACATGGAATTATCTGCTCAGGTAAGGATAAACGGCGCTTGGTGATTTCTGTAACTTTACTGCGACGCTCGGTAGCAGTTCAACTGGACGAAAATACAGTAGTGTCGGTGATTGAAAGGTTGGAAAGAGATAAGGCTGTACCTGGTAATGAATCAGATCTCGCGCTGAGGCTTATAAAGAGAGGGTAGTGGAGAAATGATGCGTGGTCCGGAACGAGTCTCCGGGGTCTCGCGGAAAACCGTCAGCGACTGGCTCGCTTCGTCAGAAAAACATTGTCATCGATAACACGCGCCTACAAGGAGGCAATCGGAGTGAAAATCTGTATGATAGGTAAGTACCCGCCCATCGAGGGCGGGGTAAGTATGAATAATTACTGGGTCGGACATGGGCTTGCAGAAAAAGGCCACCAGGTCTATCTCGTTACCAACGCCGATGAGGTAGAGCCTACTTACCGGATGTACCATGAGAAGGATGATCTTCAATGGTATGAGCCTTATTTTAAGGAAACAGGCGGATTTGTCAGTCTCAGAAATTCGGAACGATTCAGCCGACAAAGGATGGGGCATATCCCCGTCTCGAACCCGTTTGTCACCAAGCTTGCCTCTCTTGCCGCCGATAGCGTGAGACAGCATGATTGTCGCATTATCTACTCTTACTATTTTGAGCCTTATGGAATGGCCGGATATCTCGCTTCTCGTTGGACCGGCGTCCCGCTGATAATTCAACATGCCGGTAGTGATCTCGAACGGTTGATGAAATCCCCGGATCTATCTACTGCTTATCGAGAGATCCTTAATGCAGCCGACCTTGTCATTACGCACAGGCATTTGGTTAATCGCTTCATCGCCATCGGGGTCAAGGAAAAAAAGATCGTCCACGATATGATTTTTGGGCTTCCTCCAAAGCTGTTTAACCCAGCCGCGCCACCGATGGATGTCTCGGCTTTTCTTCGGAGAGCGTCTACCCATATATCCGATTCTCTCAAATGGCGCTCGGATTCTATTGATACCTCCAAACCCACTATCGGCATTTACGGGAAGGTGGGGGTCTCTAAAGGTTCTTTTGATTTGGTTACCGCACTGTCCAGGCTCAAGCATGAGGGATTGGATTTTAATCTTCTGGCAATGACACAAGGGACTCAATATGAACAGTTCAGAGATCATATCTTGAAAAGAGAGATGGAAAGCAATACCTGGATACTTCCTTTTATGCCGCATTGGAAAGTTCCGAGATTTATCCGAGCCTGCACGGCCGTGTGTTTCCTCGAACGTGATTTTCCGATCGTCATCCATGGCCCGACGATCCCGAGGGAGGTTCTCGCTTGCGGTCAGTGCCTGATCCTCTCGTCCGAGATCATGAAAAAGCAGTTTTACCGCGATCAATTGAGCGATGGGGTTAATTTCCTGCTGGTCAAAGATCCGAAGAACCATGAAGAGTTGGCAGGCGTCTTACGATACGTTATTGAAAATCCGCATGAGGCAAGCAGAATCGGGAAGGAGGCTTACCGGCTATCCGTTAATATAGAGCAATATCAGGAATTCATAAATCGCTATGAAAAGCTGTTTTTGAGTTGCGGTCTATCTCAAGACGAAGAACAAGAGCATCCTCGGTTCGGCGCCGTGATGAAGAATGGGGCCGGGTCTCTTGATGTCGCTGGCGCTTATCTCCCTTGTACCGCTAAGCTCCTTTCCGATGCGCTTGAAAAGATCGCATCCTTGTTCGATCTGCAAAAGTCTTCCTATCACAATAACCTTGAGAAGGCTCATGGGTTTTGCGAGTTTCTCATTGAATATCTTCGCAATTATGAGATTAAATCTCTCCCGCCGTACTTTGCCGATCTTTTCAGCTATGAATCGACCGAGATTGCCATGCTTGCGGCTGACGGATCGAATTCTCCGTCGTTTATGGGTTGTGACAGGCTGGCTGCTTCGGAGCCCCAGGACGATTTGTTTGCCGATCTGAAGCCCCTTAAAACCAATTACTGTGTGGTCAAGACTTATAGTTATGATATTCAAGGGCTTATCAAATTAATTGTAGCTGGAGGAGAGATCCCGGAGGCGGTTGAAGAGGTGGTAACCCCAATACTCTTTGTGCGCTTGCCGAATATAAAAATCTTGAAGCTTCAGATCAATCAAGCTACAGAAGAGCTACTTAAATTGTCCGATGGAGTAAATACAGTGAGGTCGATAGTAACTACCCTCTCGCATTTTAACGGCGCATCTTCCTCGAATGATCCAAGCCGGTTGGAGAGGCAAGTTAAGGTAATACTGAGCCAACTCTATCAAAGTGGTGTAATTATATACTCTTAAAGAACTAGGCGCTGGCGAAAAATTCGACATTTTTCCGGCGGCGCACTCTGCCTTTGAGTAGCTTAAGGAAACATTACCTCGTCCCGGACACTTTGCTCAGATTGGCCTCACAGGGCCAACGACCAACGTATCCCCGCAAAGTAGCTTGTGGCTTGGATTCGAGTTATCAGAATGAGCAAAGTCGAGCTTACTGATCGCTGAAACCACTAAAGAAAGGAGGTGACAAAGATGCCGGAAGAAAACATGTTTGAATTCAACATGGAAGAAATAGGACAGATCGATGATGCCGATATTACAGCTAAGTGTGGCGGTTGTGATGGCTGCGGCAAGCCCGGATGCAGTAAATGCGGCGACGAAGTATGATAACAGTAAACGGCGGCGGCGCTCAGTCGCGTCGCATGCCAATTTCGTTGTGTTTCGTGGTGGTGGTATGAAACCACCACGACCAAGGGAGAGGCGCCGCCTCTCCCTTGGAATTTCCTCGTTGGGGATTCGGCGCCTCCGTATAAAAGGCAGGGCTTGGCCACTTCGCCACCTGAGGCGCCGCCCAACGCTCGCGCCGATGAACAGCGTCCGTCATCAGCCTGAGTTGCGCCAGGTCAGGCCGATGGTCGCGGCTCGCGGCCGCGCCGCACAAAAATATCCTGGTTTCATTCCCGGGAAATCAAAGGAATAATTTCATGAAACGCTCAACACCGAGATTGGGAGTAGGATTGGGGCTTCGCCCCGAATTATATCAGGGAATCATGCAAAATACCGGCCGCATCGATTTTCTTGAGGTGATTACGGACCAATACATCTTCGCCCCAGCCGAAAAAGTGGAGCGTTTATTGGAGATCGGTAAACATTTCCCTCTGATCCCGCACGGTATAGGCATGTCCGTAGGGACCGACATGAAAATAGAAAACAGCTATCTTAACAATACAATCGAGTTTGTAGATAAGTTAGATGCTCATTGGTTTAGTGATCACCTTTGTTATACCAAGACTGCAGAGGTGGACCTCGGGCAATTGACTCCATTATGGTTTACTGAGGAGACTGTTGAAGTTGTTTGCCGAAACGTCAATCAAGTTAAGAAGATGACCGACCGACCATTTCTACTGGAAAATATCACTTACTATTTTCCTATTCCAATGAGTGAGATGACCGAGGCGGAGTTCATTAGTAGCGTCCTGGTGAAGGCCGATTGCGGGATGTTGCTTGACATCAACAATGTGCATATCAATTCAATCAATCTCGTATACGACCCTTACGAGTTTCTCAACTCGATCCCGCTCGATCGAGTTGTTCAGGTTCACATCGCCGGCGGAACAAAGTCCCATGAAATAATAATTGACACTCACGGCTCTGCCGTGCGTAAAGAGGTCTGGGAACTCCTGAAATATGTTGTGGCCCGTTCCTCCATTAAAGGTGTTCTTTTAGAACGCGACCAGAACTTTCCCCCTTTCCAGGATTTATTGGATGAGTTGAGCATCGCCAGGCAAATACTAAATCAGCGCAATTAGGCCTGTGCATTGCTGTTCCGGATGGAGGCAGAGTAGATGTCATTACGTAACATGCAAAACGTGCTCGCTAGAATTCTTACCGATGACAATTTAAGAGAAACCTTCTTGAGAAACCCGGAAATTATCAGTCAAGAGAACGAGTTGACCTGGCGTGAGCAGGAGAGTCTCAGAAATCTTGATCAGGAGAGACTGGTCATTTATGCCGACGGTCTCAAGGGAGGTCGCATCGCCTTAGTGCTGCAGGCTTTTCCTTTGATGAAATTCCTGGCGTCGAAAGAGATCCGTGGATTTACTGACGTTTATTGCCGACAATCTCCTCCGCTATCGGCGATCTCGATGTCTCCGATGTACCATGAGGTTCTGAAATTCTATAGGTTTTTCGCTCCATTGGCCGCGAGTGGAAAACTGGCGTCGAAGTACGCTCGGGATATACTTGAGTACGAATATAATATATGTGTTATCGGAAATAGTGTAGAAGCCAGTAAAAGCGCGATCGCTTTTGCTGAGGCAAAGCCTGCGCTCCCGGAGGACTTCACATGGGAAATGATCCGATATCTCAAACCTAGGACAGGCTCACACTCGATAATTACGAAGTTTGACTACGATGTGGTCGAACTGATATCCCACTTGGTCAATCAAGAATTGCCGGATCTCGAACCGAAAATAACGTATCTCCTTTTCTTCAAAAAAACCGATCAGAGAGGGGTTAGGAAAAACAAGATTACTAAGGCCACGGCCGATCTCTTATCCCTCTGCGACGGGGCAGAGTCTATCGAGGTTACCATATCAAATCTGACAAGTAAGTACGGTATCACCAGTAACCTCGGCAAGGAAAGGCTGGCCGGCGGGTGCCTGTCGATCTTAAGAGAGTTATATAAGTCGACCGTCATAACCTTCGAGAATTGAGATGATAGCGCCTTATCCTCTCCATTAATAACCAAATACCCTACCAGGGCAGCGCGCTTATGTGCGGAATAGCGGGCATTATCGGGAGTAAAGACGAGGAACCTATCAGAAAGATGATATCTTCACTATATCATCGAGGGCCTGACGACTATGGTTATTTCGATCACCAGGATATTCATCTAGGAATCACGAGGCTCAGCATCATTGATCTGGTATGCGGCCATCAGCCTATCTTCAATCTAGCGCGAGACAAGTGCATTGTCTTCAATGGAGAGATTTACAATTATCGGGAGCTCCGGACCGAGTTGCTCAACAGTGGATGCCACTTCACGACAAATTCGGACACGGAAGTCATCCTTCAGCTCTACGAACAGTACGGCCTTGGCTCGCTGCAAATGCTCAGAGGTATGTTCGCCTTCGCTATCTACGATAACGATACTATTCTCATCGCTCGCGACCGGCTGGGTATCAAACCGCTCTACTACTATCATTCCGATGACGGACGCCTCCTGGCTTTTGCCTCTGAGATCAAAGCGTTGCTGAAATGTGACTTTATTACACATGCTGTTGATCATCAGTCTCTGATCGACAGCCTGGTGTTCGGTTATCCGGTCGACGACAAAACCTATTTCCGAGACATCAAGTGTCTCAAGCCAGGTCACTATCTCCTGGTTAAAAGACCGGGCGATGAAATGAAGATTGACCAGCGACCATATCACCATCTAGACGTGAGGTCGGACTCATCCATCACTTTTGAGGAGGCGAAAGAAAAACTGATCGAGTTGCTTAACCTGAGCATTTCAAGACATTTGGTTGCGGATGTGGAGATCGGGTTGTTGCTTTCCGGAGGAGTCGATTCGAGCATCATGGGGCTAATAATGAAGAATTATTATCCTGGGGCTATTCGCACCTACTCCGTCGGCGACAGTGACCGGAATTCAGATATGACACTGGCTGGAGTTATAGCCAGGCGGATAGGTTCGAATCATCGAGAAATTATCATGGACTTTGATCGTTATGTCGCGGCGATCCCACGATACATCTGGGCCGAGGAGAGACCTGCCAGTCTTGCCGGGCTACCTTACAGCTATCTTTTAGACGAAATAAAGAAGGATCTAAAAGTATGTTTGGATGGAGAGGGCGCAGATGAGTTATTCGGCGGGTACGTTATGTATAGGAAGCGGCAAGAGACTATTAATTCGGCCGTGGAAGGGCTGGCTAAGATCCGAAAGCTGGGTTTCGCTCCTCGAGATGAAGTCTCGGAAATTGTCGAATTTGTAGCCTCTGCCCGCGATTACGACGAATATCTGGAGAGAATTTTCCTGGTGGGACTGAAGGATCAACTGATTCGTTATCACCTGGATTCGGTTGACAAATTAGGTATGGCGTCAAGCGTTGAGCTGAGAGTGCCATTTCTGGATGATGACCTTGTGGGTTATATAACTAAGATACCTACGGCCTACAAGGTGAAGAAGGACCTGGGCGTCGGGAAATACATATTGAAGCGAGCGGCCTATGAAGCATTCGGCGAAATCATGTTTGACGTGATCCTCAGAAAGAAGCAGGGGTTTCCTTCCGCCGGATATTATTACATGTCTAAATTCTATCAGATCTGTGAGACGAATCTCCCGGAAGATTATCTTCTTAAGCATGAGTTGGGATACTGCTTCAAATCGAAGCAGGAATTATTACTATATGAATTGTTCTCCTTCCTATTTATTCAACAAAGAGGCTCATTGCCCGACGGGTTCAACATGCTGGAGTTCATCGGGGAGAGAGCCGGAACGAGATCACTGGCCTACGCTGATTGAAAGCGGAAAGCGGACAAATGGAGATAACCTATTCGAATAAACAATATGCTGTATTCGACAATGTCCTTCCGGATCGGGAGTTCGGGTTTGTATGGGAGTTTGTCCAATCTGAAGGTTACAAAAGCGTCCATCAACTCAAATGGCAGAAAGTATTTCGTCTCTGCGACGGTAACCCGTTTGAAGGAACAACCGTATTTTCAACGCAACCACCCGACATCGACCCCGCCAGGATAAAAGTATTTCCGACAAATACCGGCATGGACTTTCTTGTCGCTGTCATTCAACAAAATGCCGTGCGTTTCACTGAGTGGGTAGGGGAATATAAAAAAGATTGGGAGGCGTTCACGGCAAAAGCCTACCTTTATCCCAGAGGGAGCGCGCTTTCGTGGCACTATGACCAAGCCGGAAGAACGGGGTCCTATACATTCTATGCAAATCCTCAATGGAATGTTCAGTGGGGTGGAGAACTGTTGATCGCCGCCGAATCGATGGTACCGATCCTTTCCGAGGCCGACAAACAAAAATCCGCTTCAGCGCTCGATAATTCTTTCGAAAATGAGAAGTTGCTGGAATTGGGTTTAGGTCATTACGTCTTTCCCAAACGAAATCGACTAGTAATAGTAGCAGGGGGGAATTTACATCGGATCAATCCGGGAAGGGCCGGGGACGATCAAGCGCGGTGTTCAATTTCGGGGTTTTTCCTGCAAAAGGCAGTGAAGAGCTGAGACTAATCAGGTGATGAAGAAAATCAAACTCAGAAGAGACGTCAGTTTTATTCCTGCGATAGACAAATTGTATGTGATTTCGAATGAAGAGAGATTTTCGGTAGCAGATAGAAAAAGTATTAATCTCCTTGGGCATTTGGCAGGCCTGATATCGAGAGCTACCCCAAAGGATGAGATTCTACAGCGCTTTTCCGCAAATGACCGGGATGCGGTGACAACTATTATTGATGTATTATGCCAGAGAGGCTTAATTATCAACGACCATCATGGACATGGAGAAGACACGTCAAAGAGGGCTGACCGAATCAGCCAACCCAATGTCACCTTTATCGGTCACGCTACATTACTGATTAAAACCAACGATTTCAATATCTTAACCGACCCATGGATATTTGCGCATGATAATAGTATTCAACAATTGCCACACCCAATAACATTTGATGAGCTTCCTGACCTAGATCTGATATGTATTTCTCACTCACATAGTGATCACATGCATCTTCCGACTTTATTTCGATTGGATAAACAAATCCCGGTTATTGTGCCACTCATTGAATCTCCAAACGAATATAATTTCAGCCTTAAGGACTTGCTTTATCGGTTCGGATTCGAGCGTGTTACCTGCCTACGGACCTGGGAAGATTTCAAACTGAACGACCTCTCCGTCACACGCACGCCCTGTCATAAGGCCTGGACAGTAACTGAACAGGCTACCTGGTTGATCGAAAGCCCCGAGATCAGCATTTTCTGTGGCGGTGATATGATGGAAGACGAGCAGGTCATGAAGGCTATTGGGAAAAATTATAACCTTGATCTTGCTTTCCTACCGATCTCCGGGTATTCACAACGTATCGGCGGATTAGCCTTCAAGGAGTTGTTTCCTGTGGAAACGCACAATCTTATTCTGAGAGACGCCATGGGAGTAAATCAGGCAGTCCAGGCTACGCAATGGATGAGGCCGAGGTTTGCCGTCGGGTACGCTAATGGCGGAGCATATTGGTATCATAGACCGGAGGAGAGTATTACTGATGAAGGGGGCAGCGAATTTGTTAAGATCTTAGAGCAAAGAAATCCACAGGTCATCGGAATTGATATGAAGCCGGGAGATACCTGGGAGCATAAGTCAGAGCGCCTTCTTCCTTTCGTCGGCAGTATTCCCGGTGGCCTGCCTGACTCGAGCCGGACAACTCCGCGTAAACCTCGGCGATGAAGCCAAGCAGCCAAGATCAAGCATCGTCTCGAGCGCTTCCTGTCGTTGCGCCTCGGTCGCCTCGAGTCACAAAAATGTCGTCAAATACTTCGGCTTGAAGCGGCTCTCGCTGATGGTTTTGGCGCAATCGCCGTTCGCGAGCCGCGTCTGGGCTTTGCCGTTTCTGACGACCTTGTGTCGCGCTTAGCAGAAAGGTTAAAAACTATTGGCTCGGTGGAAAATTTTTTGTAATCAGCATCGAACATATGAGAGAATTTGACGCCTGTTCTAAAAACATGAAATAGAAAAGGGGGAAGATGCTCATGGAAACCATATTACGGGATATCTATTATGGGGTTCGATTACTGATAAAAAACCCGGCCGTCACAGTAATAGCAATAATCGCGTTGGCGTTAGGGATAGGCGCAAACAGCGCTATCTTTAGTTTGGCGAACGCCGTTATCCTAGCTCCTCTCCCATACAAGGAACCGGATCAGTTGGTGACGGTGTGGCATACATACCCGCAGTTAACCCCATCGCGCACACATATCTCGCCCCCAAGTTTCAATATCTACAAAGACAAGTCGCAGGTATTCGAACAAGCGGCCGCGTATACGATGAGGAGTTATAACATCACGAGTCTGGAGCAGCCGGAGCAGCTGCAGGTGATGGTTGTCTCATCGGGTTTTTTCGAGACGCTGGGAGTGATGCCGATTTTGGGGCGTTCTTTTCTACCGGAAGAACATCAATTTGATAACAACCTCGTGGTGATTCTGAGCCACGGATTATGGCAGCGGTATTTTAATTCAAGTCCTGATGCGATCAGCAAAACCGTTACGCTCAATGGTTATCAGTTTCGCGTGATAGGGGTGATGCCTCCACACTTTCAATTTGTCGAACCAGCCGATATCTGGGCGCCTTTAGCATTCACGCCTAATCAACTGAGCTCGAGCCAGCATGGGAACGAATACCTGCGGATGGTGGCGCGTTTGAAACAAGGGATTTCATGGGAACAGGCACAGACGGAGGCGGCCCGGATCTCGGCCGGTGTCCGACAGGATTTCCCTGCCTTTTACCCCGAGAGCAGCAAATGGCACATCACGTTGACGCCTTTGCAGGATCAATTGGTAAAAGACGCGCGTTTATCTCTGCTAGTTCTGCTTGGGGCAGTCGGGGTGTTACTGCTGATGGCCTGCGCTAACGTGGCTGGCCTTCTATTAACACAAATAGTATCGCGACAGAAAGAATTCGCCTTGCGGATGGCTTTGGGAGCCAGTGCCGGGCGATTATTCAGGCAATTTCTCACCGAAAGCCTGATCCTTTCGATCATCGGCGGGGCAGCGGGATTGCTGGCGGCAATCTGGGGATGGAAATTAATGACGGCGTTCATCCCCTCGAACCTAGCGTCACTCGTTATTCATCGTGGCATGATTACCACTGACCTCCTCGTGCTGTTATTTACCATGGTGGTATCGATTCTGACAGGTCTGATATTCGGTACCGCGCCTGCGCACCTGATCTCCAAGATAGACATCAACAAGTCACTCAAGGAAGGAGAGATGGCTTTGCGGCAAGGATCTGGCGCCGGCGGTAGTCGTCTCCGTAATACCCTGGTGGTCTTTGAGGTCACCCTGACATTCATTCTTTTGATCAGCGCGGGATTATTATTACGCAGCTTTCAGCGTATTCATGATGTTGATCCCGGATTTCGACTTAAAAATCTGCTGGTCATGCAACTCTCTTTGCCGAGGTATAAATATCAGAAAAGAGATCAGATCGCCGGATTCCATCGCCGACTGTCGAATGAACTGAGTACGGTGCCGGGTGTGGAGCAGGCCAGTATCGTTTCAGCGCTTCCTTTGACGAACTCTAATAGGGACACTCTGATCATGATTGAAGGGCGTCCCACTCCTCCGAGTACGCTCGGCGAGAGTGTCACGTTCAGCTCAGCGAGTCCTGATTATTTTCGAGCAATGGGTATTCCTTTGTTGGCAGGGCGGTTTTTCACCGAACGCGATATCATCGATGCTCCGGCTGTGGCCATCATCGATGACATTATGGCAAAGCGTTTCTGGCCTGATCGGGACCCGATAGGACAAAGGCTGGCCATGTCTTCTGAAAACACGTCCGGTTCGCCACGATGGATTGAGATCGTCGGTAAGGTCAGGCAGGTAAAGTATCGAGGACTTGACTCCGAATCCGAACCACAGCTTTATCTTCCGCTATTCCAATATCCTTTTGGAAGTGTCTACTTGGCAGTGCATACCTTGACCGAACCGGCCGGTATGACGGCTTCTATCCGTACTGCCGTCCGGAAACTAGATATGGAGCTGCCCATCTATCGGCCTATGTCTATCGAACAAATGACGGCGATGTCACTGGCTGCGAGACGCTTTCCAACCTTACTGATGGGGACATTCGCTGGGATTGCCATGACACTGGCTGCAATCGGGCTGTACGGGCTTTTGGCATATTCCGTCAAACAGCGAACATACGAAATAGGTATTCGGATCGCACTGGGAGCGCAACCGTCAAACGTGATAAGGCTGGTGATGAAAGATGGGATGATCGTAACATTTCTCGGGATAGGATTAGGCTTCTTTGCCTCGTTGCTTTTGACACGTTTCATTTCGGGGATGTTATTCGGCGTCGGTCCGATGGATCCGTTGACATTTGTGGGTGTTTCTCTGCTTTTGATAGTGGTAGCGATACTCGCCACTTATTTCCCCGCGCGCCGGGCAGTAAAAACCGACCCAATTATTTCACTCAGGTCCCAGTAATATTCCGTTATCCGGAAGATGCTACTTTATTATTAGCCGTAACTCCAGCTGAAGGCGAATATATGATAACTATCTTAAATCAGCAGAGCGTCCTGCTTCTGTTGGCGGATAAATCCACCTTCAGTAATGTTCGGGATGGATTCTTGAAGCATGGGTATAGTGAAGATTCGATAAAAGAACAGTATCTGTTTGAAGAGAGAAGCGGCAGTTCGTTCGTGGCGAGGAAATTCTCCGACAAGATAGGAGCGACGCTATCCGGTCTCGACGTACTTGTTCATCTCTTCATTGGGCAAGAGGCGATTCCCTTGGGCGCTGTAGACCGCTTGTTGGGGGCGCAATTTATATCTGATATGCGGAAACTCGATCTGATTCGACTCGAAGAAGACTATGATTTATGCTGGGCGAGTGTTCGTCTCGCGCCGGTCAAGGGTCTTTTGATCTGCTCGGATCGAGTGATGGGAGGCCCCTTCGAAAAGGATCACGTTTTTGATCCATGTAGTGGGACTTCACGAGCTTTCATCCAATTGGCGCCGACAACCCCGTGCGAAAAGTTATTAGAGTTGTGCTGTGGCAGCGCGCCGTGTTGTCTTGCCGCAGCTCAGGGGTTTGCTCAAAGCGCTTGTGGAGTCGATATTTCCTCCCGCGCAATTCACTTTGCCGAGTTCAATCGAAGATTGAATGGAATCGAAAACGCGGTGATGTATTGCGGAAATCTATTTGCCCCGGTTGAATCGGTTGTTTTCGATCGCATTGTCGCACACCCTCCCTATATTCCGGCGCTAGCCGACACGGTCGTATTCAGAGACGGCGGAGTCGATGGCGAGCGAGTATCGATGGAAATTATCCGGCAGATACCCCGCTATCTAAGCGATCGGGGAGAGTTTTATGCGTACCTGTTATTATCTGATCGCATCGATTCGCCCGCCGAGCTTCGCGTCCGCCAACTATTGGGCGCAGAAGGCCGGGAATTTGATGTTGCCCTCCTTGTTCAAAGAGAACTTCGCCTCATGGAATACGTCTCTGCCGACAAAGTTCTCATGCGGCGACCTTCGAAAGAGAGTGATCAATTGATCGAATGTTGCAGGGCGCTGGGCATCACGAAATTTCTCTTCACGGGACTGATGGTCCGCCCAAAGCGGCGCCGGACGGCAATCACATTACGACAAAAAGCGCTCAGTTGGCAGACCGTGGAAGCGGTAGCCGGTCAGATAATTGAAGCATAAAGTCCTTGTCGCTCTTTAGCCTGAATTCAATACCTGCCTGGGTCTTCGCCCTCTTTATCGTTAGATAACGGAATGCAAGTCAGCCCTCCCACAACGAAAGGCCGCGCTCGTAGGGTGAGAAAGAACCTGAGGCAAGGCATGTCTCTCGCCTGGGCGGCCTCGCCGCGTTCGCTGATCCGCTATTCATTGCTGGGGATGGTGAGCGCAACTACGACTCCCATCGCCGTCTTCTTGGGGGCCAGTCTCGTCAATCGCCTCGCCGAAGCCCGCGCGCACTCGCTTCAATTCAAGGACGTGCTCCCCCTCGTGATCGGCCTGTGGATTGCCGCCGGAGCGCAACGAGCAGTGGGCGCATATATGGGCTACGGCAGGAATCTGTTCGTCCGTCGCGTGCAGCTGGAGGCGGAGCGGCGTTTGTTGGCTCAGGCTTCGAAGGTCAACATAGGTCACTTTGATAACTCCGACTGGCACGACCGTCTCGCGCGCGCCAAGCGGGATGTCTCCTGGAGACCTGGGGACCTCACCTGGTCGATCCTGGGACTGTCGGGCAACATCGTGACGATCGTGCTGATGGCGACACTCCTGGCGAGCCTTCACTACCTGCTGGTCATTCTTGCGCTGGCGGCGGCGGCGCTTTCACTTGCTCTCGAGCGTCGTGTGACGTCGCGTTTCTATGAGTTCTTCTACAAGGAGACTCCGGAGGAGCGGGAACGCGAGTATCTGGGCGACCTGCTGGCCCAACCTCGCACCGCTAAGGAAATAAGGGCCTACGGGCTGGCCGACTACCTGCTCGGAAGGCATCGCAAACTGTCCGAGGATCTTTTCAAACAAAGGGAGCAGATGTACCGGTCGGCCACTCGTGTCTTGATGCTGACCGGGATCCTGACCGGGACGACCCTCACGCTGGCCTATGTATTTGTCGTTGTTCAGGGAATGGCAGGCGCGATTAACCCGGGGGGCGTCGTGTTGGTGATCGGCGCCTTCACGTCGGTCTCAGGAACTCTAGGACAGATTTCGAGCACGTTCGTGGCTGTCGACCAGCACACCACTTTCCTCGACGACTACTTTTCGTTTCTGGCGATCGAGCCGCTGGCGCCCATGCCAGCCAAGCTTCATCCCATGCCGAACAGGTTTGTCGATGGAATCGAGTTCGACAACGTCACATTCTCGTACCCCGGTGGAACGGAGCCGGCCCTTGCGGGGTTGAGCCTGCACATACGGAGTGGTGAACTGACCGCGCTGGTCGGAGAGAACGGGGTTGGGAAGAGTACGCTCGTCAAGTTGCTGCTTCGCTTTTACGATGTGAATCAAGGGTCGGTGCGCGTGGGGGGCGTCGATCTAAGGGATTTGGATCCCGAAGCGCTGCGCAGCCGGATCGGTGTGCTGTTTCAGGACTACGCGAGTTACGAACTGACAATCCGGGAAAACGTAGCGATGGGCCGCCCCGAAGGCGTGGTCAACGACGAGCGAGTGATGGAGGCTCTGCGGGACTCTCGCAGCGAGGGGCTGATGAAGAAGATGCCGAACGGTCTCGATTCCAAGGTGGGGCGGCTCTTCGAAGGCGGGCACGATCTGTCCGGCGGCGAGTGGCAGCGCCTTGCGCTGGCCCGAATCATGTATCGGGACGCCGACATCTGGATTCTGGACGAGCCGACTTCCTCGCTCGACCCGGAGGCGGAGGCGGGGATCTTCGCCGAACTGAAGGAGAATCTCAAGGGACGTATCGGCATCGTGATCTCGCACCGATTCTCGACGGTGCGCATTGCAGACCGGATCGCGGTGGTCGCGGACGGCCGGGTCACAGAATCGGGTACTCACGAGGAACTGCTTGGAGCTAAAGGCCGCTACGCGCAACTCTTTGAGATGCAGGCTGCTGGGTATCGCTGAAGGTTTGATTTGGCGTCGCGTTCACAGAATAGCGCTCAGTTTCCACCCCGCAGCGATTCCAACCGAGGTCTGCTAACGCATTCCCCTTCATCGAGACGCTTACGCGTTTCTCCGCGGGCTTGAGATTCGGGCTTGCCCAGCCCTATCAACGGTCGTCGTCGAATCTCCGACCTCTCCAATTCACTGATGTTCTCACGCCGCCATCTCGCCAACGCTTTGCCCGATCACAGGCAATGAAGCCGTCAGATCCTCCACACAAATCGAGTTGATAAAGATCAAGACGTCTTCGAGTGTCTTTATCCGCCCTTCCTGATAGGTCTCCAGAAAGTGGTTGATCGTTTCCGTCGCGTTCGTCTCGGCGATTTTTGACAAACAGACCGGATGCCAGGCGGAACTGGCCCGCACCCAAGGCAACCAGGAAGCAGCCTGCAAACGGCTTTCGCGACTGATTCACAATGAGCGGCTCTCGCCGAAATGGCTGGCCGAAAGCGTCGCGCATCAGGCGCTCGGCCAGGTCCCGCCTTTCGGGAAAGTCCGCTTTACCATCGACTGGACGACCGAAGATGAGCAACACCTGCTCACCGTCTCGTTGGTTATCGGTAGACGCGCCGTCCCGATTTACTGGCGCGCTTACCACCAGGATGCTCTCAAAGGCCGGATGCATTTGTATGAACGCGCCGTGATCAAACGGGCGTTCAAACTGATCTTTCAATACATCAAACCGAGTCGCGTCCGGCTGACTGCCGATCGCGGATTTGCCGACGAGCCGCTGTTTGCCCTTCTCCAGCAGTTGCGCGTGCGCTTTGTGATCCGCGTCAAAGGCTGTGTCAAAGTCTGCTTCCGCCGGGAGTGGCGCAAACTCAATCGCTTTGGGTTCCACGGCAACTGTCGTCATCAGACGTTGGGGCACTTACTCTACTGCGAGAAATCACCGCGCCGCTTGTGGGTCCATCAAAGCCGTGCTCGCAATAAGCAGGGGCAGTTGGAGACCTGGTCCTTGGTCAGCAACTTCGCCAGGGATGCGCGCCGAGCCACGACCGAATATGCTCGGCGCTTCAGTTGCGAAGAAGGATTCCGTGACACGAAATGGTATCTCGGATTCAAGCAGGCGCGTGTCACCGATAAAAGATTCAACCGCCATGCCGCCCTTCGGGTTCTACAAAGGCCCGGGGCCGAATGCGCTCGGCGCCATCGTCAGCGGCAATACCAATGACCAATTCACTTTGGCCGGGGACACGTCCGGCTGGCGCCATTACGCCCTCGTTTATGACGGGCTGGGTTCCGTATTCCTCTACGTGGACGGAGCGCTGCAACACACGTCCAAGTGTTCACCTTTGATAGCCAGGCACAAACTCCGGCTCGGCGCCATCCGGCATCCCTTCCGAACAGGAGCCACGGATGGGATGACTGGCTACCTTGACGAGGTGCGGGTCTGGAATTACGCGCGGAGTTCGCAGGAGATCGGTGACTACATGAAATACGAACTCCTCGGTAAGGAGCCGGGGCTGCTGGTCTATTACAACTGCAATCAGGGGGTAGCGGATCAGGACAACAAAGACGGAACCTCGCTGCTGAATCTGGCGGACTTCACCAACAACGGCGTTCTCAACGGCTTTCGCGAGCCGGGCAGCAAAGCCAACTTCGCCAGTGATTCGGCTCCGGTCAAGCCGGCCCGGTCGGCGAAGCTGCCGGGCATGGCGTTGAGCTTCGACGGCGTGGACGATTTCCTGATCTCCAACAAGAATCTACCGATCAGCGGAGCGGCGAAGCGGACGATCGAGTTCTGGGCCAAGCTCGATTCCGTCCACAACATGCGGTACTTCCTGTCCTACGGAAAAGTCGATGCGCAGGGGAATTTGTCCGGCATCCTGCATAACAACGGAACGCTCCATTTTCATGGGCATTACGCCGACCTTGACACGGGCTACCGGATCGACCTGCGCTGGCATCACTATGCGTTCACCTACGATGGCGCGACGCTGCGGGCCTTCGTCGACGGCGCGCCGACGCCCAACCCCTCTAAGGTAATCCAGTTAAAGACCACAGCTTCCCCTTTGTGCGTGGGCGCCAACACCACCTTAGCCTATGGCACGGCCATGAACTTCTTCGGAGAAATGGCGGAGTTACGTGTCTGGGATCATGATCGGTCGGCGTCGCAAATTGCTCAGCTAATGTATTCCAGAGGGCTGAGTGATAAGAGCCTGATTCTCTACTACCCGTTCCAGCAGGGTAAAGCCTACGAGGACAACAGCGCCATCAAAGCGGTGACTGACAAATCTGCTAACAATAATGACGCGCCGCTGTCCCGGTTCGCTCTCAATGGGGCGATGTCCAACTTCGTGCCGTTTGGCTCGCCACGCGGTAAGTAGGCTTGAGTAGCGGCGGGGGGCCGGAGTTCGGATGACACGAGTTCGCAAACGAATCCGTCTCCCCGTTACGCCGCGAAGTGACGTTTCTCTTTCGGGATTTTGGCGAGTCCCCATACTGCTTCATCATCCGCTTCAGGTCTAAATCATCCCGCCAGAGCTTTCCGACTTCAGAGGCGCGAAGGCCGTGACGGTAGGCGATCAGAAAGAGTACCTTATCGCGCTTTCGCCCGATGGACCGGCCTCGCCGGCGCAGATCGTCGAAGGAAAGAAATTTGATCTTCTCGGCGCGTTCGGCGGCGCGGCTCCGTCGCTTCGCGGCCCTGACGGGCCTAGCCTTGGCTGCCTTCTTCGTCTTTGCCGCCTTCATGTTTTTTTTGGGTTTCGCGCTCTTCATCAGGTACAATCCGCCCTCGCCTTTGCCCGTTGTAGCGGATTCTTGAAGGGGCGAATCCTCTGACGTTCCTCCGTCTACAGTTCCACCACCGCCATCAAGGAGCCGAACGTATGAGCGCCTTCTACCAAGACTTGTCCTACGGGTTGCACGGTCTGCTGAAGCGGCCGGGGGTTACCCTGATTGCCGTCCTCTCTTTAGCCCTCGGCATCGGCGCTAACACGGCGATCTTCAGCGTGATCAATACCGTATTGTTGAACCCTCTGCCGGGAATGAAAGAGCCACATCGGTTGGTTCGAGTGATCGGCGGAGATCAGTCGGACAAAAACAATCGATACCTGATTGCGCCGGCAGATTTTCTCGACATCAAACAAAACAGCGGGGGGGTTTTCGAGTCGATCGTTGCTTTTACCTGGAGAAGTTACAATCTTACAAGTCATGGAGAACCGGAGAGTGTCATCGGCTGGCAGATCCAGGCAGACTATTTCAGAATTGTGGGCATTCAACCGCAACTTGGACGGTTATTCACGCCTGAAGAGCACAAACCCGGCGGCAATTTTGTGGCCTTGCTCGGCCATAAACTCTGGTGCCGGCGGTTCGCTGGTGATCCGACAATCATCGGCGAGCAAATTCGGATCAACGGCGACAGTTACAAAGTAGTCGGTGTAATGCCGCCCGATTGTACTTACCCATTGACGCAAAGCGAGCTCTGGACACCCCTGGCGCTCAGTCCGGCCAAATGGACCGATCGAACATCTCGCAGTCTGATCGCAGCCGCGCGTCTTAAGCCGGGAGTCACGGCGGCGCAAGCCCAAACCCGTTTAGGATTCATCGGAGAACGTTGGCGCCAGGAATTTAGAGCCACTCATAGAAATTGGAGCGCGCTCGTCTTTCCGGCGATCGAAGACGTTATTAAGGACGTGCGCCCTGCCTTGCTGACGGTCTTCTTCGCCGTCGGTTTCGTACTGTTGATTGCTTGCGCGAACGTCTCCAACCTGCTGCTGGCGCGAGGCGTCGCGCGCCGGTCCGAAACGGCGATACGCTCAGCGTTGGGCGCCGGCCGCTTGCGTCTCGTCAGAATGTTTCTGACCGAAAGCGTGCTGCTCTCACTCATCGGAGGCCTCCTCTCACTGCCGTTGGCATACATCACCGTCAAATTTCTTCTCGGCCTTTTCCCTAAAGTGACGACGGCGGTTCTGATTCCGCGCGTGGAGCAGATCCCGTTCGACCTGCGGGTGCTCGGCTTCGCATTTCTGATCTCCGTTTTGTGCGGCCTGTTGTTCGGGCTGATTCCGGCGTTGCGGGCGTCGAAGACGGATCTTCTCGATACGCTCAAAGAAGGACGGAGCGGAAAAAGCGCGGGAGGAGGGCGCGGTTTCAAAAGCCGGTTTCGCGCTGGAAACTTGATCGTCGTCTTTGAAGTCGCGCTGGCTTTGCTCTTACTCTCTGGAGCCGGCGTGATGATCAAGAGCTTCAAGCGATTGACCGGGATAGATCCAGGCTTCGACTTCGAGCGCCTGTTGACCGCGCGCCTCTCTCTCATGGACAACAAGAGATATGAGTCGGAAGAGCCGCGAAGAATTCTGGCCAAGGGAATCATCTCCGGACTCGAGTCAATCCCCGGCGTCGAAGGCGTGGGGTTGTGTACGTTGTTACCCGCAACCGGCGGCGGAACATATCGTCAGGTTACTTTTGTGGGAAAACATACGGAGGGCGATGTCCGGCCGAGAGTCTATTTGATTGCGGTCACGCCTGAGTATTTCAGAACCATCGGCGCTCGTTTGCGAACAGGTCGCGTCTTCACCGAAAACGACAACCAGCATTCTCCTCCGGCAATCATCATCAACCGCAGTTTGGCGCTCAAATACTATCCCCAGGAAGACCCGTTAGGTAAATATATTAAAACCACTCAAGGGTCATCACCGAAGGAATTCGGTCCGCGTGAAATCGTCGGAGTGGTCGATGATCTTAAAAACGACGGTTTGGATAAGGAGGCCCATCCGGAGATCTATTCACCCTACTTTCAGGAACCGCTCAATCGCTTTTCCATTGTCCTGCGGACGAAGTCCGATCCGATGAGTTACGAACATTCGTTGCGCCGAATCGTGAGTGAGCATGATCGGGAGATGCCGATCTTTATAGTGGCGACTTTCGAGCAGTTGGTGGGCGAATCTCTCGCGCCTCGCCGGATCGCGACGGTCATGCTCGGAATCTATTCGGTGATGGCCTTCGCTCTGGCAGCGATAGGAATCTACGGTGTGTTGACGCATGCGACCTCTCAGCGTATGCGCGAGATGGGCATTCGCCTGGCGCTCGGAGCGCAACCGAACGACCTTTTACGCTTGGTGATTCGGCAAGGAATGATTCTGGTTCTGATCGGTCTCGGTCTGGGAATGATCCTCGCCTTTGCGCTGACCCGCTTAATCGCCAGCCAACTTTATCAGGTAAGCCCGACTGATCCGGCGACCTTCGCGCTCGCCGCCGTCTTGCTGGCGGTCGTTGCCTTAACCGCATGTTTCTTTCCGGCGCTCCGAGCGACCAGGGGCGATCCGATTACAGTACTCCGTGAAGAGTGATCGAGGCGGGCCCGCAGGAAACCGGGGACGTCACCAATCCAGAGTACACCGGCGCGAGGTGGTCGGCAAACACCTACTGCGGCCTTAACTTCACGGCCACGCCGCTCCCCATTTCCCTCTGTCTCTCGCCCCAGATAGTCAGCTCGCCTCCAACGATCACGTATTCGATCCCCACGGGGTACTGCATTGAATCATCGAAGGTGGCTCGATCCAGAACCTGTCTCGGATCGAAGACGACCACGTTCGCTCGCGCGCCCTCTTCGATCCGCCCGTAGCCGTGAAGCTGAAAGGTTTCGGCGGCCAAGCCCGACATCTTGCGCACGGCTTCTTCGAGCGTGAGCAGTCCGTGTTCGCGCACGTAGCGGCCGAGGATGCGCGGGTATGTTCCGTAAGCGCGCGGGTGCGGCTTGCCTCCGAGCAGGCCGTCGGTGCAGACGTTGACATAAGGCTCACGCATAATTTTGCGCACGACGTCTTCGGACTGGCTGAACGAGATCATCCCGACGCCC
>Ga0187894_10001674_pt1 | contig 27866 bp, 20 predicted proteins | sample GBC1701081metaG_FD_136650 | JGI IMG/M metagenome (GOLD analysis project Ga0187894, IMG submission 136650) | White microbial mat communities from a lava cave in the Kipuka Kanohina Cave System on the Island of Hawaii, USA - GBC170108-1 metaG ...
GCTCAAGTAATCTTAAAACGAGCCGTCGGGCGGACGGTTAAAGACATAACGTATGTGGCTGCACAAAGCGTGTCTTTAGAATCTACATCTATAACCGCTTAGGTTTAGATGCAGAGCGTCAACAGAATCAGAAACGATAGCATAGGCTCTATTGCTTCAATCGGTTCGAGGCTTTCTGTCCCGCGTGCACGCATAGACACGAATTGGCATTTTATAGACAACTTTAGCTGGAAACTTACGGGTCACGATTTGAAGATGGGTTATGAATTTCGCCGCACCTTTGTTGAGTCATTTTTTGATGCGGGCTATCGCGGGCGTCTCGATTTTGACAACTTGGCGGATTTTTTGACGGGAACACTACTTGGCGGACGTTCTGCTCGCGGAAATTCTGACCGCGAGACTTTTCAAAATTCGCACACGCTCTATTTTCAAGACAGTTGGAGAGCGACACGCAAATTAACTTTGAATGCGGGTGTGCGTTGGGATTATTTCGGAGTAATTGATGAAAAAAGCGGATTGTTGAGCAATTTTGACCGCCGGCAAGGTTTAATGGTTGTCGGCACAAACGGGCTCGATAAACTTTATAACTCCGACTGGAATAATTTTAGCCCGCGTCTAGGTTTTGCTTATGATGTAACAGGAAAAGGCAAAACTGTTGTGCGCGGCGGGTGGGGTTTGTTCTATGACGCTTTCTCGCAAGATTTCTTTGTCGGACAACTTCCGTTCAACACATTCAATCCGGGTCCCGCTTACAATCCTGTTGGACCGTCTCCCGTTCTGTTTTCATTTTCTACGGTCACGCAGATTCAAAATAACGTACCCATATTTAGCGATTATCTTGATTCGGACGTATTTGCAGTTGATAGAAACCTGCGAACGCCTTACGTTCAAAACTACAACCTGAACATTCAGCAAGAACTTTTCAAGAATGTGGTTTTTCAAATCGGCTATGTCGGTTCAAACGGCACAAAGCTTTTCCGTTATCGTGACATCAATCAGCCCGTGAACCCGCGTGTTTCAACGGCGCGTCCGTTTGATAACGGTCCGTTCGCGCCATCGGGCGGAACATTCTTTTATGTAAACCAGTTGGAAACAACCGCAAACTCTAACTACAACGCATTGCAGACGAGTTTGAGTTTGCGAAACGTGAAAGGTTTTACGGCACGGGTGAATTACACTTGGTCGCATTCGATTGATAATGCTTCCGACGGTCAGGATTATGTCGCAAATGCAACGCAACCCGACAACAGCTATCGCACGGATTTGGAAAGGGCAAATTCAAACTTTGACATTCGCAACCGCTTTGTTGCGACCGTAAGTTATGAGGTCCCGAATCTGTTAAAGAACCATCCGCGCTTGGGAAACGGCTGGCAGTTAAATGCAGTTGTAACGCTCAGAAGCGGCAGTCCGTTTCACGTTAATTTCTTTGAAGACTTTAACGGTACGGGCGAATTTTTCCCGCGTCCCGATTTGGTTGGAGACCCATATGCGGGAACACGTGCGCCCGACAATTTTTTGAATCTTTCTGCGTTTAGAGTTCCCTGCACATTGGATGCGGGCAGCTCTTGCATTTCCGGCACATATCATTTCGGAAGTCTGGGAAGAAATGCTCTGATTGGACCCGGATACAGCAACTTTGATTTTTCGGTTTTCAAAACAACCAACTTAACAGACCGCGTTAAACTTCAACTTCGCGCAGAGATTTTCAACGTCTTGAATCATCCGAATTTTTCATCGCCTTTGCTTCCGGGCTTTTCCGCCGACGCAAGTTTCAATGGTATTGATGCGAGCGGTCGTGGAATTGGCTTCTTGCCAATTACTGTGACACCCGATGTCGGTATCGGTAATCCGTTTTTGGGCGGCGGCGGTTCGCGCAACATTCAATTTTCGTTGCGATTGTCATTTTAGATGGAATTCCTGAAAAACAATTGGCGTGAACTTTTTGAATTAACACAACAACATTTACTGCTTGTGTTTGTTTCGACGCTTGTTGCGGTTGCCATAGGGATTCCGACGGGCATTTTGCTTTCGCGTTATAAGCGTCTGAGCGGCGTTGTACTTGGATTTGCGAATGTGATGCAAACAGTTCCGAGTCTTGCTTTGTTCGGGCTTTTGATTCCATTGCCGGTCATTGGCGGTATTGGTGCAAAGACGGCAATTATTGCGCTAGTGCTTTATTCTTTACTGCCTGTCATACGCAACACGCTCACAGGTATTCAAGGCGTTGATAGAAATATACGCGAAGCGGCAACCGCAATGGGAATGACAGATGGTCAGATTCTTTTTCAAGTCGAACTGCCTTTAGCGATGAGCGTGATTTTAACTGGCGTTCGTGTTGCAGTTGTAATTGCTGTCGGTGTTGCTACGATTGCGGCGGCGGTTGGCGCGGGCGGACTTGGAACATATATCTTTCGCGGATTAAGACAAAACGACAACACGCTGATTTTAGCGGGTGCAATTCCTGCGGCATTGATGGCTTTATTTGCAGATTTCGCGCTGGGGCTTTTTGAAAAAAGATTTGATTACAGTGCGAAGAAAGGAAGGGAAGGGAAAAGTTTTTTCAATCGTTTTGGCTTTGCGTTCGGCATTCTGGCGTTAGTAGCCTTGTGCGTTTTTACTTTCTTTCCGACTTCAAAATCAACGAATCAAACTTCAAAAATAATCGTCGGGTCGAAAGATTTTACCGAATCAATTTTGCTGGCGGAGATTTTTTCTCAACTGCTTGAATCAAAGGGCATCGAAGTCGAGCGTCAATATGAACTCGGCGGCAACCTCTCGCACGACGCCATTGTGAGCGGGCGGATTGATTGTTATCCGGAATATACAGGCACATCTTACGTTGACATTCTGAAACACAAACCAATCACTGACACAAAAGCCGTTTATGAACAAACGAAAAGCGAATACTTAAACAATTTCAAGATTATTTTAAGCCCGCCGCTTGGATTCAGTAATGATTTTGCGATTCTAGTCCGTGGTGAAGACGCAAGAAAACTAAACCTGAAAACAATAACGGACGCCGCACCGCATTCAAAAAACTGGCGTGCGGGTTTCGGTCAGGATTTTATGTCGCGCGAGGACGGCTACGAGGGATTTGCAAAAGCTTACAACCTGCAATTTGCGGAACGTCCGCGCGAGATGGATTTGTCTTTGACCTATCGTGCTTTAACTTCAAAAGAAGTTGACATGATTGCGGGAAATTCTACGGACGGTTTGATTTCCGCGCTTGATTTAGTTCAACTCGAAGACAATAAAAAATACTTTCCGCCATATCAGGCAGTTTTGTTAGTTCGTCAAGAGACTTTGAATCGTTTCCCCGTTGTTAAAGAGATTCTTTCGCGCCTCGAAAACACAAGTACAACCGAAGAGATGCGGCGTTTGAATTATGAAGTTGACGGCAACAAGCGCGATAAAAAAGAGGTTATACGGGAATGGTTGAAGAAGAAAGCTTTACTTTAACGGCAAATTAAATATTCAAAACAGAGATAAAGATGAGTTTTGATTGCTAACAACTGACTTTTAGGTTAGTGCTTGTTTCTTTGCAATTTTTTGCTCGTACATAACCATATCGGCGTACTCCACTAACTCGTCAATTGAAGCGGTGCTGTTTGAAGGAATCCGAACCATACCCACGCTCATTGAAAGCCGATAAGGTTTATGGAGTCTCTTGTTTGCAGCTTCTATCTGTGCGTTTAAGCGTTCCCTTATTATGTCTTCGCTCTCGTTTTTTGCGTCAACAATCAAAACTGTAAACTCATCGCCGCCTAGTCTTGCCAGAATGTCGGAATCGCGGAAACACGCTTTCAGGACTTCTGCCGATTCTATAATTGCGATGTCTCCTTCATTATGACCGTAGCGGTCATTAATAGCTTTAAGCCCGTCTAGATCTATAAAAAGAAGCAAAAGGCAGGATTGTTCATTTTCAGATTGAAGTGCTTCCTTACGTACTAACTTTATTTGTTGTTCGGTAAGAATTATAAAACCCCGGCGATTGCGAAGCTTTGTTAATTCATCTGTAAGCGAAAGGTTTCTTATCTCTTCTTCGGCGCGTTTCAGGTCTGTAATGTCCTGTGCATGGCTCAGGACATAATAACCGCCGCCCAGGTTTTCACAAAGGACGTTATTGTAAGTCCAAAATCTTTCTTTTCCGCTTTTGGTCAACATCTTAAAGGTTCCGTTTGAGGATTTTTTCTCTTTAAGTTGTTTCAAGTAATTCTCAAAAGATTCTATGTCTGTTTTTGGAAATAGTTTGCCAAAAGAATAGCTCAACAACTCTTCCGGAAGATAACCCAACGACAATGCTGCGGCACGGTTAATCGAAAGAATGGATCCCTGCATATCGTGGGTAATGACATAGCCGTGACCTGCCTCTATGAGTTCATTGTAAAGGCGTTGTTGTGCTAATGCGGCTTCGATGATTTTTTTGCGTTCGGTCACATCACGAACCAACGAGAGAAGTTTGCCTTCGCAATATGATATACGCGCCTCAAAATTGCGAAAATTTCCGTTGATAATTAACTCGTATTCGTAAGTTTGAGTCTGTTTGTTTTCTATTATTTCTTCAAAGATTTTGAATAAATCTTTTGCAACCTGAACAGGCAAAATATCTTTCATATTTCTGCCTATAAGTTCTTCTACAGGGCAGGGCAACATATTTTCATTGTTTGCCTGAACATCCAGATATTTTCCGCCGCGCGACTGTAAGAGCATCAGGTCAGATAACGCGCTTCTTATCTCTCTGTTCTGTGAATCAATGTGCCGCAAGGCATCTGTTGTTTCCTTGAACATTGTAACGTCACGAAAGATACCGAGAGTGGCATATACTTTTCCGTTTTTATAAAGAGGCGTTATGCTCCCTTCTAAAAAGACTACCTTGTTATCAGTTGTGACAAATTCTATTTCGGCATTAGATACTATTTCTGCATTGAGGGCTTGACGGAAAAATGAAGTAACTTTTTTCAACACCTTGGGGCGTATTAAATCGGATGGCGAGAGAACATTGAGAAGTCTGCCTTGGTATCCAAAACACGTTCGCCAAGCCTTGTTGACGTAAATAAAGGTGTTATTTATTGAGACGATTTGAACTATATCAGCGACATTGTTAAGCAGAGTATAGTTATCTTCGGCTTGGATGATATTTTGCTCCAAGCTATCAGGGGCTTTTCGGCGGAATAAATTCTGTAACATTGGAAGAGATTAGTTTCGCAATAGGATTCGGGCTTTTTGCAAAACATTTTCGACATTAAAACCAAGTTCACGCATTGCAATGTCACCTGGGGCAGAGACGCCAAAACGGTCAAGGCAAATTACGTCACCTTCTGTTCCGATATATCTGTCCCAGCCTTGTCGGACTCCCGCTTCGATTGCAAGACGAGCCGTAACCAATTTTGGTAGTACCTCGAGTTTGTATTCAGGGGATTGTTCTTCAAAGATTTCCCAGCATGGCATGGATACAACACGTGTAGGTATCCTATCTATTTGTAACTTGTCACGGGCTTCTAATGCAAGAGAAATTTCTGAGCCTGTCGCAATTAAAACCAGATCGGGATGAGTTTGATTGCCATTTGCCTCACGGGCTTCTGCAAGAATATAAGCACCTTTCGATGTTTCTTCTGCCGAAGCATATTTTGTTCGGTCAATCACGGAAACTTTTTGTCTTGAAAGCGCAAGTGCCGTCGGAGCGTGCTGGCGTTTGATTGCTATGCGCCAGGCTTCTCGTACTTCGTGCGCGTCCGCAGGGCGAATGACATATAAATTCGGAATCGAACGAAGCGATGCCAGGTGTTCAATAGGTTGATGTGTCGGGCCATCTTCACCAAGCCCGATTGAATCGTGTGTGAAAACATAGATGACCTGTGCTTCTGATAAAGCCGCAAGACGAATCGCGGGTTTCATGTAATCCGAAAACGTCATAAACGTCCCGCCAAAAGGAATGAGTCCGCCGCTCAAAGCCATACCCAACATAGTCGCGCCCATTGCGTGTTCACGGACTCCGAAGTGGATTATGCGCCCGTCATATGAGCCATGTTGAAAACTCCTGCTTGATTTTATATCCGTGTTATTTGACGGACCTAAATCGGCGGAACCACCAATCAATGCCGGAATATGCGGAGCTAATGCGTTGATTACCTCGCCGTTGTAAACGCGGGTCGCCGCAGATTTTACATCTTCAAAAGTCGGCAGATGCGATTCCCAACCTTCGGGCAATTCATTGTTGATTGTTGAGGTAAAAGCTTTACTGTCTTCCGCATATTCTTGTTTGTAGTTTTCAAAAAGTGCTTTCCAATCGGTCTCAAACTGTGAACCTTTTTCAAGTGAAAGACGAAAATGTGCAGAGACTTCTTCGGGAATATAAAAATCCTCTTCAAAATTCCAGCCAAGTGCGCGTTTGGTTTCTTTTACGGCGTCGTGTCCCGGCGCATCTGAGTGTGCTTTGCGCGTTCCTTGCGTCGGCATTCCAAAACCGATAGTCGTTTTTATTGAAATCAAAGAAGGTTTGTCTTTTACGGACTGGGCTTCGCGTATAGCAGCCTCAATTGCGTTCAAATCGTTTTCGTCTGCAACTGTTAAGGTGTGCCAGCCGTAGGTAGAAAATCTTTGCGGAACATTTTCCGTAAAAGCCAGATTCGTAAAACCTTCGATTGTGACGTGATTGTCGTCATACAGATAAATCAGGTTTCCGAGTTTCAGATGTCCGGCGATTGAAGCAGCTTCGCTCGCCACGCCTTCCATCAAATCGCCATCCGACACTATTCCGTAAATGTGATGGTCAACAATCGGAAAGTTTTCTTTGTTGAAACGCGCGGCAAGATGCGCCGAACCCATAGCCATTCCGACACCGTTTGCAAAACCTTGACCAAGCGGACCCGTTGTAATTTCAACACCTGCCGTTAAAATATTCTCAGGATGTCCGGGCGTTTTGGAATGTAGCTGACGAAAGTTTTTAAGTTCGTCAAGCGGCAAATCATAGCCCGTCAAATGCAGCAGCGAATAAATCAGCATCGAACCGTGACCAGCCGAAAGCAGGAATCTGTCACGATTAAACCATGCGGGATTTTGCGGATTGTGTCTCAAAAATTTTGTCCACAAAATGTATGCCATCGGCGCACAGCCAAGCGGCAAACCCGGATGCCCCGATTCAGCCTTTTGCACGCCGTCCAATGAAAGCGTGCGAATCGTGTTGATACAAAGTTGGTCTAGTTCGGTATAAGTGTTTTGTTGTGTCATTGGTGCTGTCATAAAAGTCCCAAGTCCCAAGTCTCAAGTCTCAAGTCTCAAGTCTCAAGTCTCAAAGTCCAAAGTCCAAAGTCCAATCATTTTGCAGACTTGGGACTTGAGACTATTTATCTATCAACTGTCTGTAAAACTCGTTGTGTCTTTGTAATGCTGATTTATAAAGCGAGTGACGCGACATATCCGATTCAAAAACCTGACCGGAAGGCGTTGGCGCGTCCGGGATATTTTTTAACTTGCCTGATGCCTCTAATGCAAGCAGGACTGCGCCGCGACTCGAAGCTTCTCTGGTATCGGACAATTTCAAAGAACGCCCCAGAACATTTGCAATCATCTGTGTCCAGACGGGCGATTCACGAAGCGCGCCGCCCGAAGCAATGATTTCTTGTGTGGTTGCTACTTCAAAAAGAGCATCTGCGATTAGCTTAAAACGATAGGCTACGGATTCCATAGCCGCACATAAAATTTCAATAGGTTCGGTGTTTACCATCAATCCCAAGATTGCTCCTGTTGCATCGCTATGCCAGCCGGTGCTTCTCTCGCCTGCCAAAAACGGCAAGATAGTAAGCCCGTGAAAATCAGGCGGCATTTCTGCAATTCTGTTTTCGAGTTCGTCGTCAGTTCCTTCTAACTTCAAAGAGTTTTTCATCCATTGATAAAGCCCGCCGCCGTCTGACAAAGCACCTCCGCAAACAACTATTTCATGCGAAGCACGATAACACCACAAAAAGGGCGGCAAATCGACGGGCGGTTCGCCGCGCCACAAAACACGCATCGCACCGGATGTACCAATCATCAACGCGGCTTTGTTCTTTGATACACAACCCGCGCCGATATTGTTTGCCGCGCCGTCTCCGATTGCCGGATACCACAAGGCATTTTTCAAACCAGACCAACGAACGGCATATTCGTTTTTTAGATTGGAAAAAGTTTTATGTTCGTCAGCGATTGGCGGAAGGGCGGAAGTTTTAAGATTGAGTTTTTCAATAAATTCTTCGTCCCAGATTTGTTTGTTTATGTCGAACAAGCCCGAAGCCGAAGCCATTGAAATACTCGCTGTATCATCATCGAAAAACTTCAGGGTCAAAAATTCTGCGAACGACAACCAACGCGAAACGGAATTAAAAACGCTTTCATGTTTGCGTTTCAACCATAAAATTTTTGCGGGCAGATAACTCGCATGAAGACGGCAACCTGTACGTTTGTGTGTTTCTTTTTCATCAAAAAGATTTTTTAGCTCATCAATGACAACAGCCGCCCGCGTGTCAGCCCAGCCTAAGACAGGTGTCACAGCGTTTCCCTTATTATCAACTCCGACAAGGCTATGCCAGAAACAGGAAGTCGCAACTAATTCAATCTGCCCTGTGAGTGATGATGAAAGCGAAAGAACTTCATCAATCGCCTGTGCGACTTGCCCGACGGCTTCGTTTGCGTTAATTTCCGCGCCGCCGTCTTTTGTTGCGGTCAATGTTCTTTCGAGTTTTACGTCTGTACCTTCGACACGGTTTCCTTGTGAATCATACAAAGCGGCGCGAACACTTGATGTTCCGACATCAAGCGCAAGCACAAGCGAACTGTTTTGATTTTGTGGGGCTGTCACGGCAAACATAATAACTCAATATGTGTGTTGAACTGAATTGCCAAACAGAGGCTCTGTGCGAATCATGTTTTTTGTCGGATATTTTCGGCTGAAAGTGGATTTTTTTATTAACAAAGGATAATTTACCGCACCGATGCTTTCAGCAGAAACAATCATTTCCGGCTACAAAATTTTATCCAAAATTAGTGAGGGTAAAACGGGCGAAGTCTATTTGGCAGAAGACGTAAGACTTCATCGTAAAGTTTTGCTCAGGCTCTTACCAGCGGAATTAACGGAAAACGAAGACAGGTTGAAAAGCTTTAAGCAAGAGGCGCGTTTGGTCTCCGAATTGAATCATCCGAACATCCTTACGGCTTACGAATTTGGAGTAAAAGATAAATCTCACTTCGTCGTCACGGAATTTATTGAAGCAGTGACCTTAGGCGAAAAAATGGCTGACGGTCAGATACAATTCAGCGAGATACTGGATATTTCCGTTCAAGTAGTTTCGGCTTTGTCGGTCGCGCACGAAAAGGGAATAATTCATCGTGGCATTAATCCTGATAACATCCTGATTGGGCACAACGGGTTTGTAAAAGTGTCTGACTTTGGTCTGGCACGACCCGGCGGATTGCCGGATAATGAGATTGAAACACGGATACATTCCACACAACACAATTCACACCCCGAAATTCGTATTCCGAAATTGGCAAATACAGGCGCAGATTTAGAAACGGCTCATTACCTGTCGCCGGAACAAGTGCGTGGATTAGAGGCTGATTCATTCACGGATGTTTTCAGCTTTGGCATTGTGCTTTATGAAATGTTTGCCGGACATAGACCATTTACGGGAGCAACGCCAATGGATGTAATCACCTCCGTTATTGAAAACGAGCCGCCGCCTCTTAAAAATTATGCACCGGATGTTTCAGGTGAAATTGTGTGGATTGTAGGCAAAATTTTACGCAAAGAGCGTGATGAGCGTTATCAAAGTGCAAAAGAACTATTAACGGATTTGAGTCGCATAAAACAGCGATTGGAATTCGTAGCGGAACTGGAACGCACTGTTAAGCCTGAGATAGAAACAGAAGCGGAAACAGAAACGGAGTTTGAAGAAGATGATACGCTGACGTTGATTACGTCAGACACGCCGACAGTCGCTCAAAGCCCGACGCAAACAGTTAATATAAACCCGAAAGAAACAGAGAAACCGCGTACACGTTATCCGACTTCAAATGCGGAATACATCATCAGCGAAATCAAAAAACAAAAACGTGCTTTTGCCATTGCGTTTGCTGTTTTGCTTGCAGTTGTAATCGGTTACAGATTCTTTTTTTATCGCTTGCCAAGTGATGTAGTACCGATTGATTCAATCGCCGTTTTGCCCTTTCAAAATGCAAGTAATGATGCCGATGTTGAATACCTGAGCGACGGTATGACCGAATCGCTTATAAGCAGTTTGTCACAGTTGCCAAATCTGGATGTAAAAGCCCGCGGTTCCGTATTTCGTTACAAAGGACAAAATATTGATTTGCAGCAAATTGCCCGGGAACTCAAGGTGCAGGCAATTTTGACGGGGCGGGTTGTTCAGCGCGACGAAGAGTTAAGGCTGAGTTTGGAGTTAATTGATGTGCGAACCGAAAGTGTCATCTGGAATGAGCAATACAGTCGCCGACAGAAAGACCTTATTTCTTTACAAAGCGATATTGCGCGTGACGTGCTAAACAAACTCCATATGCAGTTGTCGAATGTGGACGAACAGAAATTGGCTAAGAACTATACCGGGAATGCAGATGCATACAAACTCTATTTACAAGGACGTTTTTACTCAAATAAACGCACAGCAGTTAATATTCGGAAAGCAATTGAGTATTTCCAACAGTCAATAACACTTGACCCCAACTACGCGCTTGCTTATACGGGGCTTGCCGACAGCTATTCGAGTCTTTGGTTATACGAAAATGTGTCTTCGCAAGAAGTGATACCAAAGGCACGTTCAGCGGCACAGAAAGCCTTATCACTCGATGACAAATCAGCAGACGCACATATTTCGATGGGGCTTATTTTGTTGAATTACGATTATGACTTCGCCGGTGCGGAACGCGAATATAAACGAGCCATTGAACTTAATCCGAAACAGGCAACAGGTCATATTGCTTACGGAAGTTTGCTTTCAAGTTTAGGAAAACATGAAGAATCTCTGACAGAGTTGCAACTCGCGTTGGATATTGAGCCGTTTTCGCCCGTCACCAATCATTTTTACGGATTAGTCTTGTTCTTTGCTAGAAGATACGACGACGCAACCACGCAACTGAAAAAGAGCATTGAATCAAACTTTGATTTTGCTCCATCGCAAGACGTTCTTGCCAATGTCTATCGTTTGCAAGGTAATCATGCGAAAAGCGTTGAAGAATATGCCAAAGTTCAGGAATTGTCGGGCAATCCTGATAATGCAAAATTGATGCGCGAGAGTTTTTCCAAAGGCGGTTGGCGAGGGTTTCTGCAAGCCATGACCCATGAACCAAAGCTTAATAATTCAATTACAAGATATGTCACGGCAACATTTCACACAGAACTTGGAGAAAAAGACAAAGCGTTTGCCGAACTTAACAAAGCTTACGAAAACCATGAGTTTTTTATGATAATGCTCAGTGTTGACCCACGTTTAGAACCTTTACGCGCCGACCCGCGTTTTCAGGATTTACTGCGCCGCGTCGGTTTCTCAAAGTAAACGTTTCCCCTGTTTCAATTAAGCATCCATTTCATTCTTGTATAGGCAACGCGAAAACCGTTTCGTTCGGCATTGCGTTGTGAATCGCTTCCGGGCAATGTGACGACGGTTGCCATATCGCAATTGTGTTCCCGTGCGAAGTTGATACGAAAATTAAAAAGAGCGTTTTGCGCTCCTTTGCGACGATGTTCGGTAACTGTGCTGACACCAGCCAATGCGGCTATGCCTTCACAAATTATTGCCACGCCGCCGCCTATAATTTCATTGTTAAGAATAGCGGCAAAGCAATGTGTACCTTTGGTTTCAAAAGAAACTTGGGAAATATCAGAAAACATTTGGGTAATTTCTTCGTTGCCCTCAGACCAGCCCTTTGCAATAGTGTTTATCCAAACATCTTTTTCTTCCGTGCGTACCAATCTTGCCTGAACTTCCGACAAAAACGTTAATGGGAATTCTTCATCAATCGGTTTTACGAGGACGTTTGATTGTTCAACGGGTTGATAGCCCCTCTCGTGCAAAAGATTTGATACGGATATATCGGCAAGTGAACAGACTTCGATTAAAACGGGCGCATTGTGATTGCGAAAAAAGCCTTCGATTTCTTTTATTGTATCCGCGTCAGTTTCTTGAAAAAGTCCAAGCCCGAAGACTTGTGTCAAGGGTGATTCAACCGTATCAAACATTGCAAAAGCACCACCGATTTCACGCCATTCTGCGTTACTGTCGGGAAATAACTTTGCACGGGCATCAACAAAAGCGGCATTGCTTAAACCGTCAACACGCTCGATACGCTCAGCCAGCTTTTTATCTGCGAAGATTATTTTCTCTTTACTCATTCTGTTTAAGCTTTCTGAAATTCAGGGCAACTTGACCGGGATAAATTAACTTTTCTGTAACATGGCATTAACACGGGATTACTATCATCCGAAATTCCCTTTGAATTTGATTTACAAATTAAAGCTACTCTTTTGAACCAAAGAGTGAAAGGCTTTTCATATATGAGCATAACGAGCGAACTAAATTACGACGTAGCGAAAGCCGTCTTAGAACGCAAGAAAGAAAACGACCCTGCCGCAACGAAAGAATTACTCGATGCCCTGATGAATTTTCATGTAGCACTACGTCCGTTGGTAAAACAGTCACGTCGCCGCCGTTGGCTTACAAAGGAAGAAACAGCCGGCATTGCTTCAAAGGTCGGAAACTAGCAAAAGCCTAAGGACATCTCTACAAATCCTTTGGCTTAACAATCCATTCAAACTTTCCGCAGAATTCTTGGGCATCGCTCCAACTATTTATTTCCAAGTTCATTTTTGCCAGCGTTGCCGTTGGCATTGTGACTCGCTCGTCCGTAAGACGATAAACCGTCTCTTCAAATCCGGGATTATGACCGATAAGCAAAGCAGATTGTTTTTCGTCTTCAATGCCTGCAATAACGCGAAGCAAATCAAACCAGGTCGCGTCGTAAATCCTGGAATCAAAACGTAGTTCGACATCCAATTCCGCAGATTCTGTAACGAGTTCGGCGGTTTCGCGTGCCCGTGTTGCCGGCGAACTTATAACAACGTCGGGTTTGATATTTTCGCTTTTCATATAACGCCCTATTGTCGGCGCGGCATTCAGACCGCGCTCGTTCAAAGGGCGTTCAAAATCCGTTAAGCCGGGATTATTCCAACTCGATTTCGCGTGTCGTAAAAGGAAAAGTGTTTTCATCTTCAATCTAACGTCTCACACAAACAAATCTCCGATTGAGCCGGTCCTGCCTCGTCCGGTTCCATTACAGACTGCCGGGGGTGTGAGGGATCTTAATTTTGGTTCTTCAAATACAAGAGCGTATTTAACATTATTCGGGTCTTTCAATATCTCATAATAAAGCAGAAAATCGCTCATCGTCGCATCGTCGCATTCATTGTCAATTTCTATTGTGTAATGCGCCCCGTTTTCATTTAATGAAGTCTGAACTCCATTTACAGAGAATACTACCTCGTCAGCTTCTATTTTAGCTCCGATTTCAACACCTACCTTTCCGATATTCTTTATTGTGGGTGCCGGTATTCCGTTTATTAATTTTATACGGTAAACATCATTCATTGTCAGTTTTGCCGTATAAAAATATGCGTTTGAAATATACAGAGGATTCATTGGTAGCAATTGGTGCGGAAGACGGGCGGGCGGAAGAGGCTTGTTATTGAAATCAACACTTTCTATGTCAACAATATAACTAAAGTCTTGTGGGTCGTGTTGTCCGTTATCGTTTATATCAATTGATTTAAGTTTGGGATTGACCGCAGAAATGTTAATTGGCTGTTTTGGCTCAATTGAACCTGATGGATATTTTATTATGTCATCGTATTCGTCCATTTTTTTGATGGTGATTTCCAAGCAATGCTCTTCATTCCGTAGTAAAGCAAGTTCCGCTTTTTCGGCACCTTTATTTACACAACTGATAGCGAGTCCTTTGATGTTGATTGTAACTGTAACCATGATTTTTCTCCTCAGAAAATGTATAACAGACTGTTGGTCTGTCGAAGTTTCCGCGTGTTTCAGGGTGTGCGACAGACTAGCAGTCTGTCGTACATGAATGACCCCTTTGAAAGTTATGGGGGTTAATATGCGGCAAATCCTCCGATAGAAAGAAATGCCGCCCAATAGAATGGTTGACTGTAATTTGTTTCCGCTTGGCTTAGTAAGTCTAGTTGAGCCTCGCGTAAAGCCATCACCGTCGTTAAGTTCTGTTGTTTTCGATAGCGATGGAACTTAATCATGAGTTCGGCGGTCGCTTTTGAATCAACAGACCATTGGCTTGCAATGACAAGCGGCGTACCTGTCGCAAGAAATGTTCTGGCCGCGCCAATCATACCTTCACCGTTGTAATAATGTTCGATTGCGGTTTGGCACGCAGAAAGAATTACCAGTTTGGTGTTTTGCGGCTTGTGATTAAATATTTCATCGGCACTTAAATCCTCATTGCCTTGAATTGCAGATGATTTTGCCAACACCATTTTTGACTGCATTTGTGCGTTTTCATTAACAATGTAATGACCTGCAAAGTGTATGATGTTTGTATCTCTGAATTTTTCCAGAATCCTGTCTTTTGTGGCTGCCTGTCCGACAAACGAAGAATATGACCCGTAAAGTTTTGCTGTTTCTTTTGCCTCTGTTTCCGCAGAGGGAAGGTCTTGTAAATCAGGATTTGATTTTTTATCAAACGCCGGATTGCCTATAACCAAAATGCTTTCGCTCTTGGGGTTTTCGTATCTACGTGCGCTTTCCGTACACAATATAAAGACAGATGCACTTGGTGACAGAAAAGAGACAAATTCTTCAAGGAGATATTTGCCGGTTTGCGGCGATTGAAGCGATGCAAACGAGAGATAGTAAAAAGATTTGTCAGGGACAATACAGATTTGTTTGTTTTTATCCAACAGATGAAAAATCGGCTGAATAAGAATGTCGTAAAGTTGTTGCGACAGGATTCTTAGCTCATTTTGATTATCCGCCCATCTGCCAAGTAATTTTATGTAAGTAAAGACTTTTAAGTTTATGTCAGATTGAGTAAGGCGTTTCTCAACAATATCAAACTGTTTTTGCGAGATAACCCATATAAGTATTTTGTCGGGTAACAATGCATATTGAACTATTTGAACCTGTTCGGGCATACGCTTCTGAATCTGTTGCAAAGGTAATGGCGCAATAGGGTTCACAGAAGAATTGATTTGCGATTTTGAACTATCGTTTATTTGCGTTGATTTGTGTGAAATTAAATTCAGCAGTGAACGGGCTTTTGAATTTTCAGCGTATTCAAATGCCTTCTCTGTTTGTTGCCCCTGATATGAAAAATCTATTGCTATGTCATAAATGTTTTGTTCATTATCAAAAAAGGTGTTGCGTGATTTTTCTTCAAGAATCTTTTGACGATAAGACTCAAATAAATCCAGGACAACAGGAAGTTCTTTTTGAACCGAATCGGTATTTTTCAAAGCCAGATGACACAGAAGCTTACCCTTCTGCGTTTCATACAAGAATGTTGCATTATCAGCCGGATCTTTTTGTGAATAGGCGTAAAGCGCATTCCCGTAATTTTTCAAAGCGGTTTCATAGTCGCCGGCATTTCTGTTTATATGTGCGATTTGCAGTATCGAATAAGTTTGCAGAGGTTTATAGGATAGATTTGATTCAAACACATCTGCGATTTTCAAACTTTCGTTGGCGAGTCGAAGCGATTCTTGATGTTTTTTTGCTCCGCTGTAAATAATTGATAAGAACAAATATGAATTATGAGTAATCGCCGGGTCATTTATTTTCCGCAACCCCGTTTCGAGCATTTCGTGTCCGCAGGCGATTGCCGTTTCGTGTAACGAAAGAGCATAAAAAACTTTCGACGCAAAGAAATAGTTTCGCCACAATTGCCTGGGGCTTGAGAAATATAACCGGGTAAGCGAAAGACCCTCCTGAATGTATCTCAATGCCTGTTCTGCATCGTTTAATTGGGTATAAAGATTTGTGAGTTGAGCTAAAGCTTTTTGGGTATTGTAGGTGTCAGATATTTCCCGTGAAAGTTTTAAAGATAGTTCGGTATGTTCTATTGCTTTTGAATACTCGCTTTGCAAAAAATCATTACCGCCTATCAGGCAAAACATTTGCGCCAAAAGCCATTTGTACTTTTTTTTTTCGCTGTTTGCGATAACAGAAGATGATAAAGAAGTGCTTTCAATTATGTTGGTGTTACGAGATTGGCAGTAACTAATCCAATATACGGCAATCTGTGATTCCCAAGAATTTCCTTTACTCCCGAACAACCTTGTTGCCACTTCAAAATGGGACATTGCTTCGTTGTAGTTTGATTTCAAACACAATTCATAACCGACCCGCATTTCGTTTTGTGCCATCAGAAGAATCGAAAAAAAATCTTCCGGTGATTCTTGGTAATAATTTGCTAACTCCGAGAAAAAAGGGTCATAAGTTTTATTCGCTTCCAGATTTCCGAGATAGAACATGACGGTCAGATTTGATATGGCTTCTTCATTCCGTTCTTTTGTTTTTGCTTCCAGAAAACGACGTGCAAGTTGAGGAAATATCATTGTTTCCGTAATCATCTCTTTGGTCTGGCTCAGTATCATCCATGCACGTTCGTCATCTTTTTGATTGTATGCCGATAAAAAATCCTGCAAAACTTGTTCGCGGGAATTTGCCGTCGGCTTCTGGTTATTTTCTATCTCTTTGATTCGTTCTTTCGCCTCTTTGGACCATTCCGGGTTCGCCTCTTTTTCGAGGTATTGTTGCCATGCCTGTTTTGATTGTGTAAAGAGATTCATTTTTTGCAGGCATAAAGCTTTATTGAACAGTGCTTCGGTGCGCGAGTTGTCCAAGTCCAAGGCTTTGTTAAAATTCTCAAGACCTTTAGCAAGGTTTTCAAGTCTCTTTCCCGACAAATCTTCAGTTGAAAATGATTCTGCCTGTGCCAGATAAACGGCACCCAAATCGCCATAAATTTGTGCATCATCGGGTGCAAGTTTTAACGCAATCTCAAATTGTTCTTTTGCCTTGTCAAATTGTTTTTCGGACAGATAATAACAACCTAAAGCGTGATGCGATTTGGCTTGAGGGTCGTTTTTGACGGAATCCAGAAGGTATCTTGCGGCTCTGTCGCGTGAGACGGAATCAATTTGGTTTGATTGATTGTTGCCGTTTCTTAAATTTGAAAACGGAGCGTAGCTTAAAACACTTATGCGAGGTTCAACAGGTCTTTGGATGCGATGCGCCGCCCTAAGCTCCTCAATTCCTTTTTCAAATTCTGACCGGTGAAAAAGAATACGCCACGCTACAAAACCCAAGCCGATAAAAAGCAAAAGAATCGCGGCGAATCGCAAATGTGAAGAATAAAAAATCTTCTTCCAAAGCGAAATAACATTTGTCTCATCAGGTTTGATTGAAACGATATTACTTTGCAGGGCTGCGTTATTTTCCTCAGCAGGATTTTTATTGTTCAGATATTTATCGAAGGCAAGAGTGAACTGCAGATTTTGACGGCGTTCATTGGTAAAGAGAAAATGGGACTCAAATTGTTCCTTCTCTTCCGGGTTGAGCTTCGCGTTTAAGTAGTCTTCAATCAATTCATTCTCGGTAATCTGAAGTTCCTCAAAAAAATCATCGTCAACAAGAATACTCTCTTCAACAGTCCGAATGTCATTTTCTTCGGTTAAAACTCCAAGTAAATATCGTTTTAGTAATGCTTGTTTTTCGGTTTGTTGTTCCATCTGTTATATCTGAAACTTTAATTGAAATGCCTCTATTCAGTATGTTTGTTTATCATAAAAATATTTCACTAAATTTATGTCGCAATATATTTTTGTACACATTTTTGCAACATATTTCTGATTCGATGAGCGCGTATTCTCAGGGCATTTACGGCGATTCCAAATTGTTCTGCAAGTTCTTTTCGGTGGTCAATCTTGGACTGTTTACTGCTTTGATAATACTCGATAACAAGCTCACGTTGGTCGGGTTCCAGCTTTGCCAGACACCGTTTCAAGTATTCCTGCATATCATCGGGTTCTTCTTCGGTTAAAGCCAGATTATAAGGCAACTCTGTTTGAGAAGACTTTTTTCGCAAGCTTTCCAGATAAACTTTCTGTGCAACCCCGTAGAAAAAAAGTGCCGGTTCACCGACATAATTGTGTACCATTTCTTTCGCTTTAATTGTGACGCGGTTGATTGTTTCATCCGCAAGGTCTTCGGCTTCGTTACAACCTCTGCAAGTGAAAATCTTTATTAAACGATTGCGAATGGTTTCATACTTCTGCCCTGCCTTATCACGGTCGTTATCAAGCCATGTAAGTAAAATATCGAACGATTCCTGAGTAATCGTCCTTTCTCTGCTCATGTAGGGACCTCTGAAACTTAATCGGAAAAGCTGAATAACTTGTTACGTGGAAAATAACTCAATGTGTTTACCCTTGCAAGAAAATTTTCTTCCAAAAAAAATGAAATGTTTTATCAAACAGAAGCATATATGGGTAAGTAAATCACAAAATTAAACAAACGAGGGAAATTATGTCACACATTACAAAAACGGTATTGGCGGTAAGTTTTTTCATTATTTGTTTGGTCTCAACCGGAGCAAACGAAGTGTCTGCTTACAACTCATCGCCGATACCAAAACCCTCGGCAACACTTTTGTAATAGAAACTACTTTCGGAATTGGTAATTTTCAATCGGTTTTGACCGTCAATCGGTATCTCATTTGAAACTTAGTAGTTGTGTGTTGAGTGAAATGAGATAAAACTATAACCCATCTCCGATAAACTCAGCCTTATTATAGTTTTGGTTTTACGCAAATATTTCAAGCAATTTCAGAAATAAGTGAAAAGTATGATTTGTTACTTTTCATATCAACATTAAATAAAAGATTGGAGAATAATTATGCTTTTTCAAACACCGGAAAACACAAATACCGCTATGCAAGTATTTAGTTCACTTGCACCTGCTTTTGCCGCCGGTTTTGCCGTTCAGCGTTTGCTAGAAGTTATTGATTCATTGTTTGACCTGAATAAAAAGATTGGCGTCGAGTGGAAACAAGCCGCATTACAGATTACTTCTCTGATTGCGGGTTTCTTTCTTGCATATAGTCTAAAGATAAAAATTTTGACTGTGCTTACAGCGCAGTTAATGCTTGGCCAGACAATCGCAGCCGGATTGGATTATCTTGTCTCCGGATTAATAATCAGCGCAGGCACTGAGGGACTCAATTCCATACTGAAATTTCTTAACTACTCGAAAGAAGTTAAAAAAGCCGAGGTAACAACTGAACAACAGACGGGCATACCCACGCGAATATTAGAGCGATTGCCTGCCTTTCCGGCATTTACTTCATTTACATCCAACGGATTTCAAAAAACAGGTGATCTGTCGGCTGATATAGAAACCTCTTTGCATAATGAAATAAAGGCAACATACGCCGATATGTTTAATGAGGATAAGTGGAAAGAAACTCCTTTCAAAGATTACACAACGCAAGCCGGAGACGCTAAGGAAATAGTGCTTGATGCGGCTGTGGCAGTAGCCGGAGCATATAGCCGGGTAATAAAAAATCAAGCGCGTCAAGGACTACAGGCACAAGTCACCTTGGACACAACCCCCGAAGATATTTTTCCTAAAATGCGTAACGCCATTCTATTCGGTTCTATGTAAAACGTAATGTTCACGGATGAACAACCAAATAGTCACCACGCCTTTCAAAACATCATCATCTGGATTCGATTTGAGGAAAACGCTATGAAAAACTTTATTTGGTCAATATTGGTTACCGTCTTTTTTGCTTTTGCAACAATTACGACGGCGCAACAAAATGATAAAACAGAAGCCATTCTCAAAGTGTTTCCTGACGGCAAAGCCATTGTAGAAATTACTCTGGGCAAGGACGATATTCCCAAAAGCCAACCAACCGGCGGTCTATTTTCCATCGAAGACAAATTTGAAAAAGAAGTATCAGGAGAATTAAAAGACTTTAACTCTGCCTATACTCGGTTTCATATTGATTTTCCTTCATATAACCCAAGCGCAAAAGCTTCATACGAGGTTCTTTTACTATTTAACGCGCAGGATGAAAACGATAACCCGTTCAAGCGCAGACTAAGATTACCTGTAAAAAATATCCTTAATGTTGAATTGGCTCGCGAACCCGTTGCGTGTTCAGCAGATAATAATCTGCAAATGATTATCACCACACCGATAATCAATAGCTTCGATTGGCAACCCACTTACAGATGGTTCGACAGTCACTCAGAATCCCAATCTATCTTTGCCAATGTAACCGTTAAGCAAAAAGGGAAAAAAGATGTCCCGTACAAAGTTGTGTCAATAACAAGAGACAAAGGAGGGGCTATTGGAAATCAGTTAGGAGGTTGTTTAGTTTTAGACAAAAGATTACCCGACGGAACATTTGATGCTGTCGTTAGTTTTTCAACAATCGTTCCCCTTCCTTCTGATATAAAACCGACTGTTACTGTAAAGAAACTCGATGGAACATTTGCAATAGATTTTCCTGAAGACGAAGAAAACGAGTCGCCGGATAAAAGGAAATTAGAAAACACTCTCGATTTGGGAATTACTTTTATTAGCTCTGTTTCGGAAGAAGAAGTGTCGGCTACGACCACCTCTCCTGCTACAACTGTACGCAAACGAAAGAGTCGCGGAATTTTCGATATTGGATTTGAATTTCCTGAAGTGTTGCACCCAATCTATCGAAGTAACGAATGGATGACTTTTCTTACACCTTTCTATTTGAATGCAATTATTTCTACGGGAAAAATTGAGAAAGATACTCTTAGCCAAAACCGCATCTTATTTGGTTTTCAAGGAGAATCTCGCTACCGACAAAGACGCACAAAGCCCACTGACAAAAGTTATGTGGCGATTCATCGTTTGGAGTGGGGCTTAACTCACGCTTCGGACAGAGATTTCAAACAAAATGAGATATACGCATCCATTTCATATAAACCGCTGGTTGATAAATTGTTCAAACCATATTCCTTGAATTACAAGATAGATGAAAATAACAATCGCGTCTCCAAAGGATATGGGTTTACGTTTGTACCAATGATTGGTTTTGACTTTGGTCGAACTTACAGCCGTCGTAATCCATCTTCTGCGCTTGAATCAAGTGCTTTAATCAGGCGTTTGAATTTCGGACTCAATTTAGGCTTAGACATAACCTCGTTTGTGTCTCTATCGGCTGAAAATACGCTTTACGTGCGTTGGGAGAAACCACAAGACCGTCTGAAAAATCTTTTCAAAGCCCAAGGTGAGTTTAAGCTGTTTCGTTCAAACCGTAACCGCATGGCTCATAGTCTTTTTATAACATTTGAAAAAGGTCAAGGACCGCCCTTTGCCACACCGGATGCTAATTCCGTGCGAATCGGTTATCGCGTGATTGGTAATTTCTGTGGTATTTACTGCAGATAGTTAATGATGTAATTCAACTCAAAATGATTGTACTTACAAACGTAAAACTTTAATTCAAACCACAGATGACACGGATAAACATATAGGAAACAAATCCGTGCTGTCTGTGGTTACTTCTATTCTTCATAAAATTATATTTGTTCCGTATCTTCAATTTCTTGGGTTTCGGTTGATGAAACTTCTTTGTCAGCGATTTCTTCAACTTCGGGTGTAGAATTTTTACAACTGATTCCGCGTAAACTTTGCAAGACTTTCTTTCCGGAAACGCGCTTACTTTTCTTTTCGCCTTTTCCGGCATGGCGAATAGCATCACTGATTGAAATAATGCCGCAGAGCGTTCCGTCTTTATCAACAACGGGAAGGCGGCGAAGTTGCGCGTGTTTCATCACAGCCAGAGCCATTTCGACATCATCTTCGGGCGAACAAACGCGCACCAATCCGCCAATCAATTCTTCTGCAATAATCTCGTTTGCAGGTTTGTTTTTGAAAACAACGGTCATACAAATATCGCGGTCGGTTATAATGCCCACAACCTTTTTGTTTTGGTCAACAATCGGAATTGAACCGCAATCTTTATCCCACATTGCCGTTGCCACATCCGCCAGATTCGCTTTCGGACCACAGAACGAAACATCGCTTGTCATTATTTCCTTAACTTGCATTTTACACCCCTTGCGTAGAACAGATTTTCGTTTTCAGAAGTTTTAGCACAAACAAAGAAAGAGAAGAAATTGCCAATCTGAACTTGGGTTTGAGCATGACGGTTGTTTCATGTTGTAATCGTTCTTTAAGAAAAGAAATGTCGAAGTTAAAAACCATCAGAAAACATATCCTCGTTTGCACTCATAAAACCTGTGTTAAGCAAGGCGGAGAGATGACAATTGAGCAATTAAAAAAGACTTTGAAAAAGCGTGACCTGCAAAGCAAAGTCCTGATAACCAAAGTTGATTGTTTAGACCAATGCGGGCGCGGTCCTGTCGTGGTGGTTTACCCCGAAGGCGTTTGGTATGGAAGCGTTGACGAAGATTGTGCTAAACGAATCGTCAGGCAAAATATCGAAAAGGGACAAACAGCAAAATGCGCGAAAATTTTGCACGAAATGAAAGAAGTAAAAAAAGTAAAAAGTAAAAAGTAGAAATAACATTATTTGTAAACTTTTCTTTTGTACAAAACTATTTTGTGGGTGATATAGAAATGCGGCTTGCGGCAATAGACATCGGTTCAAACTCAATCAAGATTGTTGTTGTCGAAGCGACAAACAGCGAATCGTTTGCTGTTCTGGCGCGGGAAAAAGAGAGCGTGCGTCTCGGACACGACACTCTGCGAAATCAAATTCTCTCGCCCGAAGCAATGGAACGCGCTGCTGATACAATCGGACGTTTCCGTTCGATTGCAGAAAATCGCGGTGCCGAAAAAATTATTACTGTTGCAACCGCATCGGTACGCGAAGCACGAAACGCAAACGAATTTATCGAAGAGATTGAAAACCAGACGGGAGTTCGCATTGAAGTTCTCTCTTCAATTGAAGAGGCGCGTTTAATCGGCGTTGCTGTTGCTCAAAATTGTGTCACACGCGGCGAATCTTTTGTAAACATAGACATCGGAGGCGGTTCAACCGAAATAACCGTGATGGATGACAACGCACCCGTCTCACTTTACTCAATGAAAATCGGTGCTGTTGGATTGACCGAAAGACACTTGCAAAACGACCCGCCGAAACATAAGGAACTTCGCACATTACGAAATGAAATCCGTTCAGCACTCGAACGCCCGACACGAGAGTTAAAAACCGTGAAATGGAAAAACGCTACGGGGACATCCGGCACTATTATTTCAATCGGCGAGGCTCTTTATCTGCAAAATGCCGGACTCGCGCATCTAACCGCACGCATTCTGTTTTCGATTTCATTATCAAAACTTGAAAAGTTTAACGAAAGAATTTTACAGACGGAGTTGACCGCACGGCGTAATATAGCGGGCATAAGTCCACAGCGTTCGGAAATCATTATTGCGGGCGGACAAATTTTAGAAGGCGTGATGCGTGCGCTTAAAATCAGCGAACTGAAAACCTGTGATTACGCATTGCGCGAGGGCGTGATAATTGATTGTTTGCGCGAAATGGAAGCTGAATCAAAACCGCCTATACCGGATGTTTCAGACCCAAGACTTCGCGGTGTTCAAGCCGTAGGCAAACGCTTTGGTTACGAAGAAGCGCACGCTCATCAAATAGCAAATCTGGCTGAAAAAATCTTTGATGGTCTTGCACAAGATTACAAGATGAATCGTCATCACCGCACTTTGCTTTCAGCCGCAGCCCTTTTGCACGACACGGGTTATCACATCGCGCACGAATCGCATCACAAACACTCGCTCTACTTAATCAAGCATTCCGAACTCACGGGTTTTTCCGAAGCCGAACGAAATATCATCGCAAACATAGCCCGTTATCATCGCGGCGCATTTCCGAAAGAACGTCATATTGATTTTATAGCTTTGGCTTTAGAAGACCGCGAACTTGTCTGGAAACTAGGCTCGATTTTAAGAATCGCAGACGCGCTGGACCGTCGTTACGACAGCCGCGTAAAAGATTTAATATGCGAACACAAAGGCGATGTCGTAAACATACATCTCAAAAGCGAAACGGAATGCGAACGCGAAATCGAAGCCGCAATCCAAAAAAGCGAAATGTTTGAAATCGGGTTTGAATGCAAATTGAATTTTAGTTCTGACACAATAACCTCATCGCAGTAAACAAACATGACATAATTTCCGAAATGGCAAGTGCAAAAGAAATCGTCGGGCTGGATTTCAATGCCGATTATTTGAGCGGCATTGAAAGAGTGTTACAGAGCCGCTTTGAAGAGATGTGCGATTTTTATTCAGCCGCACTTGATTTCTCAGACATAGAAGGCGTTCACGATATGCGCGTGGCTTCAAGGCGTCTCAGAAGCGCGTTAAAAATGTTTTCGCCGTTCATCAAAAAACGACCTCTTAAAAAAGTGCGAAAAGAGATAAAAGAAATCGCTGATGCTCTGGGCGAAGTGCGTGACAGGGATGTTGCTATCCGCACGCTGGAAAAAATGAAAGACAAAGCCGAACGTGAAGAAATAAAAGAAGGGATAGAAAAGATAACAGAATCACACAACATTGTTCGTGAACAAGCGAGAATTGCTTTATCTGAAACTCTCAGCGTCGAACGCTTAACACATTTGAAAGAAATGTTTAATCAATCTTTGAATAAAGCCATTGAAAACGAACGTGAGTCATTAAAAGAAGAGAACCAAGACACAAAGATAAAAAGTTTACGCACCATTGGCAGTGAAATCATCATGTCCGACTTGAAAAAATTTCTTGCTCTGGGACAGAAAAACATCTATGACCCGTTTGATGTTGATGCTTTGCACAAGTTACGCATTATGGCAAAGCAACTTCGCTATGCAGTTGAAACCTTTGCCGATTGTCGGAATGACGAGAGCATTCTTTCGTTTGCAAAAATGATTGCTGGAATTCAATCATCACTGGGCGAAATTCACGACAGGGATATTTGGATTAAAGACCTAAACAAATGTTTGCGCCATGCTGAAAATCAAGCTGAACATGAATCAACTCTCTGGTTGTTGTCGCGCTTTGTAAAAGGAAGGACGAAACACTATTGCATGGCGTTGGAACATTGGCGTGATTGGCGAGAACATAATTCAACAAAAGTTTTCTTAAAAGAATCCTGACAAGACGTTCAAGCCGACCACGAGTTAGTGTGCCTCTCATCGGGAACTTGCTTAGTTTAAGCGTTATGCACGCGGCAACTCATTAACGCGATATTGAATATTTCTGCAAGCTACGAAAATACTAATCAAAAAGACAATTAAAATGGATAGGTTAACCTTGCCACTTATATGCTTCTAACATTTCAGAGTGAGTAAAGAGTTCAAATATTTGATAGAAAGAAACGCCTAACGGCGGAGTTGACACGGCGTGCAACAGCCACCGAGTCCGCTAAAAGTAACCAAAGACCGTTGATAAGAAAGTCGCTGTTTCCGCTTCACGTCCATTGAATTGTTATGTCTTCCTTAGATTTTCAATTTTTCTGTCCGCAACCGGAGGCTATTTTTCTATTAAAAACAAAAACTCTTTGTTACTTTGTTCTGCTTCGCGCACCCATTGATTAGTCCAACGCATTCCCCCCATAACATTGCTTTTATAATCAATTTCGACAACTTCAAGAACACGACCTGTTTTTGTAATAACTTCGTTTAATTCGAGTGCAGTTGCTCTCCCACCAGAACTATAAGAGAGAATAATAAATCGCGCCTTTGTGTTTTCTAACAAACGTTCAATAGCTTCAACAGCAATGTATCTTCCTGTGTCGCTCTTTCTAAACTCCTCAAAAACCGATGACACTAGCTTGTCCGAACTGTCGGCTCTTCGTTTAACTTTGCCAAATAATTCTGGCTTATCAAATAAGCAGATAGAAGTCCATAAGTGATAATACGCTCCATACCTGACACGAGAGGGCGGCATTTTATCATTGTTAGAACCATACGGCGGGTCGTAATAGGCTAGGTCAACATCTGATTGTGGAAGCAAATCAAAAATATCCCCTTGATATACTTGATGCGGCTTTTCCTTTGGTATCAAATGCGGCACTTCTAATTTCAAATTGCGATATGAGCGCGGAGACCATTCATTAAGGTAAGAAGCAAAATGCCCAATAGTGCTATCTACTGCGTCTAACGCCCTTATGAGGCTGGTTATCGCTACTGCTTTTTCTTCCTGACACAGTGATAATCGCTCAATCTCTTCACGAATAGCATCTAACTTTCTGGTGTTATGTCGTTGAAAGGGTTTCTTGAAACCATCCGTCTCTGCGGAACTAACACTATTTCCGTCTCCGCCATAATGTTCTGTAAACCATCCATCCTTTTCCGGTAAAGAATTTAGGTGAGCTATTAAATTTTGATAGTGTTCTCGTGGATGAGGATTTAATAAGTAACAAGTTCCAAATGTTTTTGACCAAGCTGAAATATCATTGATGGTAACTTGGCAATTTAATTGTGCAAACGCCTGAGCAACGCGAGTAGTTCCTGAAAAACCATCAAGGACAGTTTTAGGATTAACCCTCTTGGCTAATTGCAAAATATATGGAAGTAATTTTAGCTTTGAACCTGCATACTTAATTCCTTCTGTCATTGGAGCATCAGTTACTATGTCATCAAACAACAATGGAGAAAGCGAGGTTGAAAAACTCATACAGTTATTTATTGAGTCAAGTTTGCTCCTAATTTCTGCTCGTCAATATCCTTCTTCAATACCAAAAGAGCAGCCTCGTGTGCCAAAGGAGTTGAAAGTAAAGCGTGGGAAAACAGCTTAACCAAAACAGGCTGCGTAGAATAATTTATCCAACCGCCACTGAGACTGTCAAAATACTTTGGAGCGTTTTTAGTATTCGTCCATAAGCCACGCTGTAATGCGTTGGCAGTAGCTCCGCCATAACGCACTTCACAGACATAGCCATCTTCATCATCATAAAAACGATAGACAGGATGTTTTCTTTTAGTCTTTTTCTTACCAACTACGACTTCTTCTTCATCGGTTTTTACTATGCGTATAATTTTCGCAATTCGGGCTTTTGCTCGTTCATAATTAAGAACCAAGATATTGCACCTAAGCCGCTTTTCATCATAAATAAGTGGCAGAACATTGATATTACTGAAGTTATCGAAAATTGGATTGTTCATAATCGCTGCAATCTCTTCTTTATCTTCAATAAGGTTTCCGTGTTTCGAGAGCATACTAAACATTAAACTTTGCTTATCCGTAGATAGTTGCAACGGACCATCACCATAAGCTTTCAAACTTAATGAAAATTCAGCTTTCGTTACTTCATTTATGATTTTAATGTCCTCTTCACTTTGCTTTGCTCGGAACAGGTATTTTCCTACGTGAATTGATTTGAAGTCATACATATACTGGTTTATAAATTCAGCAATGGCGATTTCGGCTAGGTCACCATGAGTTTTATTTCCTACAAGCCTCATAGTAAAAACATTGCTGAGCGTGAGTGTGATGAGTTTAGGGTTTTTGCTTATAAGCAATTTTAACCGTTGTACAAAATCTTTGTATGCGGCTTTTTTATCCATTTAAGAAGCGTTCTCCAAGTAAAACTATTTCAATGTTCGTTTTTAAATTAACACAAGCTGTTGAGATTGAATATCTGGTGCAAGAGAAGAGGCATAACGTCGCGCTGTCGCCGCTCAGACGGTGCTGAACGCTCGGACAGGACTTTTTTTTGGCATGAAGCCGTTGTCGAGAGAGCGGCTGCAATGCCTTGTTATGCCGCCGCCCGAAAAGCGAAGCGAAGGCGCA
>Ga0187894_10001675_pt1 | contig 27850 bp, 22 predicted proteins | sample GBC1701081metaG_FD_136650 | JGI IMG/M metagenome (GOLD analysis project Ga0187894, IMG submission 136650) | White microbial mat communities from a lava cave in the Kipuka Kanohina Cave System on the Island of Hawaii, USA - GBC170108-1 metaG ...
AGCGCCTGCCGCGCTTTCGGGATATAGGTTGCCGTGGATGCCGCGAGCAGCAGCGCCGTGGCAACGACCGCGATTCCGTAGGTTCGATCAAGGGTGAGCATGCTGAAATCCTCAGCCCGCGCGGATCGCCCAGCGCAGCCGCGCCGAACCGCTGCGCGGATTGTCGCGCCGTTCCTCGGGACCGGGCCGCACCACGTCCGACGCGATCTCCGAGTAGAGCCCTGCCGCCAATCCTTCGCGCAGGGCATGCTTGACCCGGCGATCCTCGCCGCTGTGAAAGCTGACGATTCCCAGCCGCCCGCCCGGATTGAGGCAACCGGGCGCCACGCGGAGCAGGTGCTCCAGCGCGGCCAGTTCGTCATTCACCGCGATCCGCAATGCCTGGAAGGTCCGCGCCGCCGGATGCGGCCCCTCCGCCGTGCCGGCGCTTCCGGTGCTCGCCGCGCCGGACCGGTCACCCTTCGCACCGCGGTGGAATCGCCGCCCGCGTGACGGTCCGGTTCTCCCCGACGCCGCGGCGACGCGCTCGATCAGGGCCGCCAGTTCTCGCGTGCGTCGCAGCGGCGCGCGGCGGCGCTGTTCGACGACGGCCTGCGCGATCGCGTCGGCAAGCGGCTCATCGGCAAGGTCTCGCAGCAGGGTGGCGAGCGCGGCTGCGTCGATCGTCCCGAGCAGGTCGGCTGCCGAGCGCGGTCGGGTTGGGTCCATCCGCATGTCCAGCGGGCCATCCTGCTTGTAGCTGAAGCCGCGCTGGTCGTCGTCGATCTGCATGCTCGATACGCCGAGGTCGGCGAAGATCACGTCGGCGGTCGCCGTACCCGCGTCGCGCAGGGCTTTCTCCATTCCCGCGAAATTTCCGTGGACCAGCGTGACCAGCATTGTGGAAGGAGGAGCCGCGGAAGCATTCGCACGGCTTGAAGCAGTGGCACCCGAACCGTCGGGGAAATCCGGGTTGTTGTCGACACCGGCGCCGGCGGTGCTGGTCGGGCCGCGCGACGGCGCTGTTTCAGTGATCGCTCCGCCGCGCTCCCGGAGTTGGACCGGGTAGCCGGCATCGGCCAGCCGCGCCGCGGTGCGCTGCAGTTGCGGCCCGTCCAGGTCCATTCCGATCAGCCGTCCGTTCGGAGCAATTCGCTTCAGGAACTCTATTGCGTGGCCGCCATAACCGAGCGTGCAATCAACCAGTGTCTCACCGGCCGCAGGACGCAGGATGTCGAGCATTTCGGCAGGCAGCACCGGAACGTGTGTCCCGGCGGGCGTGCGCCCCTGCGCCCGCACGTGCGCAAGGATCTCCGGATGATCGGCCGGCTTCAGCTCTTTGTATCGCTCCTCGAACCGCCTGGGATGCGTTCCTCGATATCGGGGCCGCCGGCCCGGAACGCCTTCACCTTCCCGGCGCGGCGGACGATTGCCGGATCGCGACCTGCTGCCGGAGGAGGCCGAGGATTTGGATTCGCGGTCAGATCGTGCCATGGCGGTAGTTATGATCCGGCGCTCACCGTCAGCGGTACTTTCGCGCTGCGTCCTGCGCCATGCTCTGCGGCCCGCTGCGACGGCGGCCGCCGCGAGAGTTCGCGATTGCCAAGCTGCCCGCAGGCCGCCATGAAGTCGCGCCCCTTGGTGACGCGCCGCTTGCAGAACTGCCCCGCCTCGATCAGCCAGCCGAGAAACTGCCGCACGGTCGGCTCGTCGGGGGCCGGCCAGGGGGACTCGCGCCGCGGGTTGTAGGGGATCACGTTGACGCAGCACTTGATCGGCCGCAGGTATTCGACCAGCTCGCGCGCGTGTTCATGCCCGTCGTTGACGCCGGGGATCAGCACATACTCGATCATGATGTAGCCGCCTTTGCTCCGCAGCGGGTAGGCGGCCAGCGCCTCGCGCAGCAGCGCCATCGGCTCGGCCCGGTTGATCGGCATGATTCGCGAGCGGATCTCGTCGTTCGGCGCGTTGAGCGACACCGCCAGGTTGAGCCGCCGCCAGCCCAGCGCCGCCAGCCTGCGAATCCCCTCCACGCGGCCGACGGTGGAGATGGCGATGCGCGACTTGGCGAAGGACCAGCCCGCGGGGTCGGTGAGGATGCGCACCGCCCGGATCACCGCGTCGAAATTATCGAATGGCTCGCCCATCCCCATGAAGACGATATTGCGGACTTCGGCGTCGAAGTCGCGCGCGGCGGCCGCCACCTGCCCGACGATCTCACCGGCCGATAGGCTGCGCAGCAGACCGAGCTGCGCCGTCTCGCAGAAGTCGCACCCCATCGCGCAGCCCACCTGCGACGAGACGCAGAGCGTCCGCCAGGCGCGGTGCAGACCCTGCATGGGAATGATGACGCTCTCGGTTTCGAGTCCGTCCGGCAGCCGCTGCACGAATTTGATCAGTTCTCCGTCCGCCTCATGCCGAACGACGGGGGCGACCTCGCCGATCAAGCCGTGCGCGGCCGGCCCTCCACGAACCGCCGCCGCATAGGCGCGGCGCACCTCGGGCAGGTCATGCGGCCGGACCCGCAGTTGGGCAATCACTTCGTCGAAGGTGTGGTTGAGTGCATCAATCATGGGAGCAGTTCGTCTCGGTCGAAGAACGCTGCTATCGTAACCGGGCGCAGCGACTCCGGCGGAGGACCGCCGAATGTGGATCGCCCCGCGCACGCCCCGGAATCTCCGCCCCATGCACGACCGCCAGACGCCGACGCCTGCGACACCCGCCGCGACACGCTCCGCCCCCTCTGCGGCATCCGCGGAACGCAACGCGGTCGAGCAGGCCGTCCGCCGGAACGAGCGACGTCTGGCCCTCTGCTATGTCGCGGTCAGCCTGTTCTTTCGATCCTGGATCATGCTGCTGGCGGCGGGACTGGTCGCGTGGATTCTGTACCAGGTCTTTCTGCGGCGGAATCCGCGCGTCATTCTGCTGACGATCAGTGTCGGCGCGTCGCTGGCGGCGCTGGAGATCGTGGGCGGCCGGATCATCGAATACAAGCTGTCGCGCACGATCGACTTCGACATCGACCATCGCATGAAGCCCGACCCGGCGGCGGGGGTCAACTCCGACGGCATCCGCTGTCCCGTGGAATCGTCCGATTTTTCCGCCGACACCTTCAACGTCATCTGCCTGGGGGATTCGTTCGTCTACGGCTATGCGCTGGATGATCCGGCGGAGACCTGGGTCTGTCGCGTGGAACGCGCGTTGAATGAGATTCGCCGGCCGGACGCGCCGCGCATCCGCATGATCAACTTCGGCTGGACCTCCTCGTCGCCGCTGCTGGCGAAGCGGCTGCTCTACCAGGTGGGGGTGAAATACAAGCCCGACCTGGTGATCCAGTGCCTGGACATGACCGACTTTGCTGACGACTTGGTCTATCGATACGAACTGGGCCGCCGCTCCCCCTCGCCGCTCGCCTATCTCGCGCGCGTCAGCGGCGTCTATGACACCGTGCTGCAGGTCCGCAGCGAGATGCGACTGCGCGACTGGTTGCCGGAGCCGCCCGCCGACGGCGGCGTGCCGAAGGATCGCTTCTTCATCCTCAATCAGTCGCTGGCCGAGAGCCGTCCCTTCCTGGGCGAGATCGAAGGAAACATCCGCGACATCGCCTCCTTCTGCGGCGGCGAACTGGATTGCCCGTTCCTGCTGATCCTGATGCCGCGCGCCTGCCAGTACAGCGACCGCGAATGCCCGCGGAGCTGGGAGGCGGACAAATACCGCGTGCTCGGTCCCTGGGTGCTCGAGCCGTTCAAATGGCTGGAGGAATTCAGCAAGCGAGTGAAATTTCCCTGCCGGTCGATCCTGAAGGACTTTCAGGAGACGAAGGTCTTTCCGACCTGCTACGACGCCGACCCGCACTGGAACGCGAAGGGTCACCAGGTGGCGGCCGGGGCGATCGCGCGCGTCCTGCGCGAAAGCGGGCTGGTGCCGGTGGTCGCGCCATGATCGTGGTCTATCTGCGAGATGAATTGCCGAGGCAGTGGACTAAATGGATGTAAGTGACGAACGAAAACCGACTCGAATCGATACAATACATTTCCGTGTCACACTGAAAGGTGCTTGCGTATGTTCAGAAGCTGGCGATCCGCAAGCATACTGGCCGCGCTGCATCTGGCTGCCACGCCTCTCGCCGGTCGTGCCGCTTCATTCACAGCCAATACGCCATTGGGGGGATTGCATTCCGGCAGCACGCCGATGACGTCGAGCGGTCTGCTGCAGGAACCCTATCCCGCCTCCAGCAACGGTGAGATCAGCTTGCGGAGTATGCCGCGTCGGGGTTGATCGGCCTGCACGTGTTCGGTCGCGCGACGACGCATGTCATTCAGGTTCCGGTCAATACCGTGGATCGATCCACGTCGGCCGGCGCGACTGTGACCTTTGATGATTTCGTGATCACCGGTCCCGGCGGAGGGCCGGTCACGGTCTCGCTCAATCTTCGGCTCAACGGATCGTATGCCACGAACCTCACGATTCACGGCTGCATCGCCGGCGGCGTCAGTTCCGCGATGAGCGTGAGCGTCGGCGGATTGATCGACGGCAACGCCTTCGCCGGCTCCTTTTCGCAGGGACGCAACTTCGGGTTCAATCCTTTTTTCTGCCAGCATGGCGACGACGTCTCGACCAATGCGAGCGGGATCCTCGGTCCGGGTCCATCCTTTGCGCCGAATCCCGTCTCGCCGATGTTCAGTTTGCCGGTGGGCACGCCGTTCCAGGTGACGCTGACGCTGAGCGCCTCGGGCAGTTGGCACGCGGGAATTTCGGGAACGGCCGGGGTCGAGAACACCCCGGACTTCACGCTCGAGGGATTGTCCGACTTTGGACTGAGTTTCGGCGAGGGGTCGGTCTTCAATCTCCCGCCGGGCTACACGGTCAATTCGCCCGACGCGCAGGTCGTCGACAACGTCTATGTGCCCTGCGACTATTCCTTCTGCGACGCGAATTGCGACGGTCAGGTCGACGGGCGGGACGTGCAATCTTTTGTCAATGCGATGCTCGGTGCGCCGCCGCCGCAGGGCTGCTCCGCGTGCGCATTGGACGCCAATGCGGATGGATCGGTCACGCCGGCCGATACGCCCGCCTTCGCCGCCTGCCTGCTCGGGGCGTAGCGTTCTGGCATTTGGGCCTGATCCGCCGCACAATCCCGCGATGCACCACGCGGAATCGCATGAGCAGAAGAGCGATTCTTCCCTCCGCCGCCCGGGCCGGAAACAGATCATTTACGAGGGGTTTCGTCGCAATTCCGTCGGCTGGTTCCTCGGCGCGCTGATCCTGTTCATCATCACGATGCCGCTGGTGCGGCACCTTCCGTCGGGCGACGTGATCGAATCACTCTTTCTCACGGCGGTGCTTTTGTCGGCCGTGATGGCCGTGGGCGGCCGCCGCCGCACGCTGGTCGCGGCCACCTGCCTGGTGACGCCGGCCGTGGCGGCCAAGTGGGTCGACCATCTCCGGCCGGAGCTGGTCCCGCAACCGCTGATCATGATCACCGCGCTGGCATTCATCGCGTTCGTCATCGCACATCACCTTCATTTCGTGCTGCGGGCGCCGCGCGTGAACTCCGAAGTGCTCTGCGCCGGAATTGCCACCTATCTGATGCTGGCCATGTTCTGGGCCTTCGCCTTTCTGCTCGCGTCGGCACTGAATCCGGCCTCGTTCCTTTTCTCCGGCAACGGTCCCACGAACAAAGCGATGGATGGTTTTGAAGCGATCTACTTCAGCCTGGGCGCCCTGAGCGGAGTCACCTTCGGGGATATCACGCCCGTGACGGATGCGGTTCGGATGCTGGCGACGCTGGAGGCCGTCGTGGGGACTTTTTACCTGGCGATCCTGATCGCGCGACTCGTCTCGCTCTACTCGACGGAGGCGGATCGATAGCGGCGCGCGGCAGAGGATGCCCGCCCTTCGAAAGGCGCGAGGCGCCCGACACCGGCTCCTAGTTCTCGATGACCGCCGCGGTGAAGAGGCCGATGTCGTCACCGTCGATGCGGCCGTCGCCGTTCATGTCAAACAGGCAGGCCGCGCCGGCCGGCGGCGTCGCGCCGAGCAGCAGATCGACGATGGTCGCCGCACCCAGCGCCCGCCGATCGCACACGTCCAGCACGCCGTTGGCGTTGCAGTCGCTCGCCGCGGCGGGGACGCTGTAGCTCGTCGTCACCCGGATGTAGCTGGGCATGCAGTTGGCGAAAGCCTGCGCGACGGGCGTCATGGTGATGACGGCATTTCCGCTGTTTACCAGCCCGTTGAACGTGGTGGAGGGAAGTTGCAGCACGCCGTTCTGCGTGCGGCAGACGCCGCCGCCGGCGGGTGTCCAGGCAACCTGCCCGACGGAGACGTTGTTGATCGCCACCGCGACGTATTGCAGATTGGCGAAATCCCGCAGCGACGTGAAGCTGAGCGTCACCGTACCGACTGCCGTCGGCGCGCCGACGATCGTGTGGCTGACGGAGGAGATAAAGAAGGGAGACAGGTTGGTCGACACGTCGCTGAAGGGTTGCGGCGAGAGTTCCAGGCTGTCCAGGATGCAGTTTCCGTCGCAGTCGCCGTCGCACTCGTCCGGCGTTCCGTTCGCGATGCAGTCGTGGCTCGCCCCGATCGCGGTGTCGCAGGCGTCCGGCCGGTCGTTGGTGTTGCAGTCCTGAATCGTGCAGACGTCGGGCAGTTGGTTCGTGTCGCAGTCCGGCTCGCCCTGCGCGATGTCCATCGCATCGGGTGTGCCGTTGGTGTTGCAATCGAGCTGGCATTCATCGGGAATGCCATCGCCGCCGGCAGGCGTCACGTCCATCGATCGCGCCTCGCCGACGTCGCTCGCGTCGGCGTAGCCGTTGGTGTTGCAGTCGGGTAGTCCCGCGGCGTGAAACTCATGGGCGCCCATGTCCACCGTCGCCGGAGCGGCGACGTTCCCTTCGGCGACGCGCGGCGAGCCGGCCAGATCGACGATAACCCCCGCGGGAATCACGCTGTTGTCGCCGCCCTCCACGCAGGCCGTCACGACGCCGAGCCGCAGATCGTCATCGCGCGTGCCGACGATCGTATCGGCGCCGAGCGGGCTGACGAACTGCGGATTAACAGAAGTGTTACCGCTGCCGATGAAGCTGGAATTGTTCTGGATGCAGGAATGGGAGACGGTCCAGGTGCCGGAGAAGCCGAAGAGCTGCGCGGATTGTCCGCCGCCGCCGGTGTTGCCGTACAGGACCGAGTTACGAATGGTGATCGAGGTTCCGTTGTTGAAGATGCCGCCGCCGTTGATGCCGGCGCCGTTCTGCCCGACCGTGCAGTTGTAAAGCTCCGTCGGACAGTTGACGTACAACGCGCCGCCCGACTTGGTGCAGGTGTTCCCGCTGAACTCGCAGTTGATCAGTTTGAGTACCGTCGCCGATCCGCCCGCGGAGATCCCCGCGCCGCCGCCGCTGGCCGTGCTCTGGTTGGGGTCGCAGAGATTGCCGAGGAAGCGGCAGTCCTGCACGATGAGCGGCCCGATGACGTTGCCGAGCATCGCCGCGCCGCTGCGGTCGCCGTTGTTGCGCAGGAAGACGCAGTTTCGGATCGAGATGTTCTGCCGTCCGCCCGCGTTGACCATGATGCCCGCGCCATCCTCCTGCAGCGTCTCGCTGGCGCGGCCGGCCGTGACGGTGAACCCATCCACCGTCCAGTTGCCGGTGTTCAGGCAGTTGAGCACGTGCCAACTGTTGTCCGCCATGTTCGTGTAATTGGGTCCGTCGTTGCCCAGCAGGTCGCCGGTCAGCGTGGTGATGTTCTGCCGCCAGTCGCGCTGGGCGATTGACATTTCGCCCCCCTTGAATCCGCCGTAGAGCTTCACGTTCTCCTTCAACGCGAAGGAGATCGTCCGGTCGGCGCCCACCGTGGGTTTGTAGCTGCCGCGCGCGACCCAGATCTGTTCGCCGCTGATGGCCGCGGCGATGGCGGTGTAAAGCTGCTGCATCGGCCGCGCCCAGGACCGGCCGTTGCCGCCGGCCGGCGCGCGGCTGTCGACGATCAGCACGCCGCTGAGCGCGATCTCGCAGGAGTCGGGAGTGCCGTTGGTGTTCGCGTCCGGCGCGCCGGCGACCACGTCGCAGATGTCGGGCTGACCATTGCCGTTGCAGTCGAATTCCAGGCTGTCGTTGGTTCCATTGGTGTTGCAGTCGGCCGCTCGAGCGAGCGGTCCGCCGGCAGTGAACAACGCGCACGCCAGCAGCGCGGCGAGCGGGCTGAGTCGCCCTCTGGTTGCAATCCGCGAAGGGTTGAAGTTCAGATTCGCGCTGATGGCCTTCGGATTCGACGCGACTCTCAATTGACCGGCGAAAAACTCTCGCAGCATGGTCCCGCACTCCCGGAGATGGATTCGAACCGGGCACGGCGGATCGCCCGCGCTCCCCTGCGCGGTGCGTCGCCGCCGGCCCCGGCTCCCTCAGTTCGCAGCCGCGACCGGCAGGCCATCATGAAAAATCGTGGAATCCCCGGAACGTGAGGTGACGCGGCGCGGTATTGGGGTGCCGCTGCTTAGCAGCGGCGAGCAATGAACTTGCGCCGATGGCGGCGTGGCCATCCCCGCTTCGTTGGCGGCCTCGATCCCCTTGGGGATAATCAAATGGATTCGCCGCGGCGTGCCGCCCTCCTGCCGCGAATCGAGCCGCCGCCCGGAATGAGGAATCTTGCCCATGAGCCCGCAATCGGAGGTCAATCGGCTGCGCGAGGAGATCGGCCGCCACGACCGTCTCTATTACGTCGAGCAGCAGCCGTCGATCTCCGACCGCGAGTACGACAAGCTCTTCACCCGTCTCAAGGAGCTGGAAGCCGAGCATCCCGAGCTGGTCACCCCCGATTCGCCCACGCAGCGGGTCGCCGACCGCCCGACCGAGGGCTTCGCGCAGGTGGTTCACGCGCTGCCGATGCTCTCGATCGACAACACCTACAACGAAGCGGACCTGCGCGAGTTCGACCATCGCGTTCAGCGCGGACTGGAGGGGGCGGCCTGCGAGTATCTCGTCGATCCAAAGATCGACGGCGTCTCGATCAGCCTGCGATACGAGCAGGGACGGCTGGTGCAGGCCGCGACGCGCGGCGACGGTCGCAGCGGCGACGACGTCACGGCCAATGTCCGCACCATCCGCAGTGTGCCGCTGAGCCTGCATGGAAAAGGGTGGCCGGCCCTGCTCGAGGTGCGCGGCGAGATCTACTGGCCGCGCCCCGCCTTCGATCGGTACAACCGGAAACTGGAGGAAGAAGGCGATGAACCCTTCGCGAATCCGCGAAACGCCACCGCGGGCACGCTGAAACAACTCGATCCGCGGATCACGGCGCAGCGCGGTCTGGCCTTCTGCGCGCATGGACTCGGCGCGACGGAGCCGCTGCGGATCGACCGCGCGTCCGCCTTCTTCGAGGCCGCCGTCAACTGGGGCATCCCGGTCACGCCGCACCGACGTCTCTGCCGCGACATCGACGCGGTCTGGAATTTCGTCGTCGAGTGGGACGCGAAACGACGGAAGCTGGACTACGAGACCGACGGCCTGGTCATCAAGGTGGACCGCTTCGACCAGCGCGAGGACCTGGGAACGACGAGCCGCTATCCGCGCTGGTGCATCGCCTACAAGTACGCCGCCGAGCAGGCCGAAACCCTGCTGGAAGCGGTAGACTTTCAGGTGGGCAAGCTCGGCACGATCACGCCGCGCGCCATCATGCGGCCGGTGCAGCTTTCCGGGACGACGGTGCGTCACGCCAGCCTGCACAATTTCGACCAGGTGGAGCGGCTCGACATTCACCTCGGCGACACGATCGTGGTGGAGAAGGCGGGCGAAATCATCCCGCAGGTGGTCAACGTCATCCGCGAGAAGCGGCCGCGCGGCGCGGAGAAGGTACGGCCGCCGAAGAAGTGCCCGGCCTGCAAGGGGGAAGTGATGCGCGACGAAGGGGGTGTCTACCTCCGCTGCATCAATCCCGCCTGCGACGCGCAGATCAAGGAGCGGCTGAAGTTTTTCTGCGGCCGCAACCAGATGGATATCGAGGGAGTAGGCGAGATTCTCATCGAGCAGTTGGTCGATGGCGGACTGATTCACGAGTACGCCGATCTCTTCGATCTGGCCTCGGGCGCGGCCGTCGATGGCGGCGGGAAGCCGCTGAAAGGTCCGGACGGCAAGCCCTTCGTCGATGAGAAGGGCAGGCCGCGCTCGAAGCGAGATCTGCTCATGTTGCTCGAGACCGAGCAGGAACGCGAGCACAAGGGGGAGACGAAGACGATCCGCGTCGCCTTTGGCGAGGTGCGCACGACCAAGCTACTGGCGGGGATCGAGAAGAGCATGCGCCAGCCGCTGGCGCGGGTGGTGGCGGCGCTGAATATCCGCCACGTCGGCTCGGCAACGGCCGAGCTGCTGGCGGAGCATTTCGGCTCGATGAACGAATTGATCGCCGCGGCGACCGCGCCGGTTGTGGCGGTGCAGGCTCCCCAAAAGGAATCCGGCGCGGCGAAGCCTGCCGCGCGTAAGAAGAAGGGCACGAAATCAACGAAGAAGGAGGATGGCGCGGCGCTCTTCGGCGACGATGTCGCCGCCGCGCCGGCCACCCCCTCCGCCAAGGCGCTGCGCGACGCCGATCCGCTCCAGCAGGTCGAGGGCATCGGTCCGGAGGTCGCAACGTCCATCCGCGAATTCTTTTCTAGCGACTCCGGCCGTCGCGTCGTTCAGCGGCTCGCGGCCGCGGGCGTCAACATGGTGCAGCCGAAGCTGCGGGTGCGCGGCCCGCAGCCGCTGGTCGGAAAGACGGTCGTCGCCACCGGCGTCTTCGAGGGGTTCAGCCGCAAGGAGATTGAGCAGGCCATCAAGAAGGCGGGCGGCAAGGCGGCGGGCAGCGTCAGCAAGAGCACCGATTTCGTGGTGGCCGGGGAGTCGGCGGGCAGCAAGCTCGACAAGGCGCGAACGCTGGGCGTTGAAGTGATCGACGAGCAGGAATTCTGCAAGCGCATCGGGCGGAAGTAGCCGCGCTCACACGTTTTCGACAAAGAGCGTTTGGCGCGCCCGCACGATTCGCGTGTGCCGGCGAATCTCCTCGCTCACGCGATCGGGATTCTCGATGCCGGTGAGGATCGGTTTCTTGTCCGACGTGTCGGTCGACGTGATCTCGACCGTGCCCGTGCCGAAGAGCCGGTCGATGATGCTGCGGCGAATACGGACGTCATCCACGCGCACGAGTTCGGTCTGATCCGTTGTCAGGCTGAGAATGCCGCGGTCGAAAAAGATTCGCTGCGTCGTCAGCCGGTATCGCACGCTGTAAATCATCAACGCCTGCCGGACCGCGAGAAATGCCGCGATCCCGCCGATGATCGTCAGCGACAGCGACCACTTCGTCGGCCAGCGCTCCGGCCATCCGCTCTGCCCGATCTGACTTGCCAGGTAGAGCAGCACCACGCTGCCGATCAGCCAGACCAGCCATTGCCCGTAGAACTGCTTCCAGCTCGGCCGTCCCTGCCACACCGGTTCCTCGGCCGCGGGATCCGTGGCCGCTGTCACCGCGGAGCGCGACGGCGGCGGAATAATGGCCGGCCCTCCACCGGTCGGCGCGCCGGGCGCGGCGCGGCCTGCCGGAGACGGCGTGCCAGCGGCAGCCGGCGTCGCCGGTGCGGGCTGGCCGGACGTCGGGGATGCGGCCTGTGTCGGGGGATCCGGCTGATTCATCAGGGGACACTCCATGAGCGACGGCGCCATCCGTTCGCGCGCCGAGTCATTGTATTCTCAAACGTGGCCCGCCGCCGCGCGGATCGCGCCGAGCGTCGCTTCGAACCGTTCGGTCGTGAAGAGGAACACTTCCGTCTCCGGATCGCGCCAGAGATCGGCCGCCGCGCCCACCTTCAACTCGCAGCACTTGTCCAGAAACGTTCGCGCGTCCCAGCCCGCCTCCGGCGCGACCTGCGGAAGAAAGCAGCCCGTCCGTCCATCGCGCCGAATGTAGATGCCATCCAGCCCGACGCGGAGCGATTCAGGATCGTTTGTCCGCCGCAGCGGTGAGATCACGGATATTTCGATCTCCACCTCCGGCAGTTCCGTGGGGCTGATGCGCCGATCGTCGAACCGCGCATCCTCGCAGGCTTCGCGCGCCATGTGGTGCACGGTCTGCGGAAGCGATTCGCGCGGGAAGAAGGATCCGACGCAGCCGCGAAGCTGCCCGCGAACGTGCAGGGTGACGAATGCTCCGGCGTCGGACATCCCACCCGGGAGATTGGGAGCACTGGGAGGCGACAGGCCGGAGACAACCGACAGGACCGCGTCGGCGGCGATCCTCAGCAGGGCTTGTCGATCGGAGTCGTCCATCGAGCCGATCCCCGCGACGTCAGGCCGCGGGCGTCGATTCCATCGCCTCCAGCGTGGCGCGGACGCCCGGCGCATTGGGATTGAGATCATAGGCCCGGCGCAGCGATTGAATGGCCAGGTCGCGCTTGCCGTAGCGCGCGTAGAACCGGCCGAGTTCCGCGTGGGCCGCGGCGTTATTCGGCTCGTGTTCCACCGCATCCTTCAGAATGTTCAGCGCCTGGTCCACGTCGCCGTTCTGGGCATATTCGCGCGCCTGGAAAATCAGCGGTCGCGCTCGCGGGCCGCAGTTCGCCGCCGCCCAGTCCGCCAGCTCAAGTGCCGCTTGGTGCAGACCCTTGCGCTTCAGCGCTTCGGCCTTGCCATCCATGGCGTTGACGTATCCGGGGAACGCGCCGTAGGCGTGGTCGAAGGCGAAGATCGCCTGGTCGCAGTATCGCACCGCCGCCACCAGCGCATCTTCGTGAAACCGCTGATCGGCGAGTCCGAGGTAGCAGCGGCCGATGTAGCACTCCAGCTCCGGCCACTCGCGGTTGTTCTCGCGGGCCGCCTTGAACGCCGCGATCGCGTCGAGGTATCGGCCTTCGTTGTAGAGCTGCGCGCCGCGCCGCTCGGAGGCGCGCGGATCCATCCGCTGCGGAGCGTCGCATCCGGCGCTGATCGCGGTCACCATCATCGCCAACATGAGCCGTCTCTCGCGTGACACCGGTCGCTGCCTCTCTTTGCCGGGTGGAATCCTGCCTGCCGTTCTCCCATTGACCGGCGCGGCGCGGGCCCCACTATGATTCGGGCGAACGCGGAGAATGCTACTCATGCCTCGCGCCGGCGGCAACGCCGCGCGTCGGGCGGAGCGCCGCCATGCCCGATTCATCGTCTAACACGCCTCCCCGGCCGCAGTCCGCGGGAATTCCCGGCGCGGCGACGATGCGGCGATTCGTCCTGCTGCATCACCTCTGCGGCGCCGATTCACATTACGACCTGATGATCGAAGTGGGCGAACTGCTGGCCACCTGGCGGCTGCCGCGGCCGTTGGAGCGGATCGACGCCGCGCCGGTGGCCGCTGTTCGGATTGGCATGCACCGCCGCGCCTATCTCGACTATGAAGGACCGCTCGCCGGCGGGCGGGGCAGCGTGCGCGCCGTGGATCGCGGCACCTGCGCCGTCACGATCGAGCAACCGGGCGACCTGGATCTTTGCGAAGGCGAAACATGGCGCGTCGATTTCCGCGGTGAACGCACGCAGGGCATGGTGCGACTGCGGTGCGCCGGCCCCGCGCCGGACGACTGGGTGATCGAGCGCGGGGCGTAAAACAGGTTGGCACACATTTGAAATCACATGGAATCGCATTCGGAGTTGTACGCGGCAGTTGATTTACTCCCTCTCCCTCAGAGGGGAGAGGGCTTCAGTCTCCCTGTCCCTTGAGGGCTGAAGGCGACCGATGAGGGAGCCTGAAGGGCGGGGGTGAGGGTGATGATGTGAACTTCGCTCGCGTGATCCCCCTCAGCCTCAGAGAGGAGAGGTCCTGGTAATTGGAATCATCGAATGAACCTACCCCAGAAGGGGTGGGGTACGCATTCCAATCTCAGCCTCCCCCGGCCCCTCCTTGAGAAGGAGGGGAAATGACCCCGGTGCAATCACGGCCGCAGCGGCTGCACGTCCGTGGTGACGCTGGAGCGCTTGTAGACCACGCCATCCTTCATCACGAAGGAGACGCGTTCCAGGACGCGGATATCGACAAGCGGGTCCGCATCGACCGCGATCAGATCGGCGAATTTGCCCGGCGCGATGCTCCCGACGCTCTCGCTGCGGCCGAGCAGGTCCGCCGCCGCGGAGGTTGCCGATTGGATGGCCTGCACCGGAGTCTGGCCATATTGGACCATGTAGGCGAACTGTTTCGCGTTGTCGCCGTGCGGATAGACGCCCGCGTCCGTGCCGAAGGCGATCTTCACGCCCGCATCGACCGCCTTGCGAAAATTCTCGCGCTGCAGCCGGCCGATCTTCCGCTCTTTCTCGATGAACTCCTCCGGAATCTTGTGGTCGCGCGCCTTCCCGAGGATGTAGTCGTCGTTGTAGATGTCCGCGACGAGATAGGTGCCGTGGGCCTTCATCTCGCGGATGCCCTCCTCATCCAGCAGGCTGCCATGCTCGACCGAGTCGATGCCGGCGATGGCCGAGAAGCGAATGCCCTCCGCCCCGTGCGCATGCGCGGCGATCTTTCGGCCGGCGCGATGCGCTTCGTCGGCCGCTGCCTTCAGCTCTTCGAGGGTGTACTGCGTGGCGCCGGGATGATCGCCCTTGGAGAGCACGCCGCCGGTGGCGAGAATTTTGATGAGGTCCACGCCATATTTCACCTGGGCGCGGACGACGTGCCGGATCTGATCCACTCCGTCGGCGATCTGAAAACCGCGCTCCTCCGGAAACATCATCACCCGCGTCTGCGGCGAATAGTTGTTCAGGTCGCCGTGGCCGCCGGTGATGGAGAGGCCCGGTCCCGACGCGACGATTCGCGGCCCGATCACCAGACCTTCATTGATCGAATTGCGCAGATCGACCGCGAGGAATGGGGGCGAACCGACGTCCCGCACGGTCGTGAATCCCGCCTCCAGCGTTCGGCGCGCGTGAATCACCGCGGCGAACGCGGCCTGAAATGGAGTGTCCTTGAAGCTGTAGATTTCGTCATACCGATCGGCGCGGACGGCCAGATGGGTGTGGCAGTCGATCAGGCCGGGCAGCACGGTTGCCTCGGAGAGGTCGAGGACCGTGGCGCCGGCCGGAGGGGTCTCCGACGCCGCCGCCACGACGCGGGCGATGCGCGAGCCTTCGACGACGATCAATTGATCCTTCCGCATGTCGCCGCGAACTGAATCGAAGAGTTGTCCGGCGCGGATGTAGACCGGGCGCACCGGGGCGGAGGCCGTGGACGGAGCGGATTGCGCGGCAGCGACGGCCGGACAGGCGGCCAGTCCGCAGGCCAGCACCCAACGCAAGCGAACGATGTGATTCATTCCGGTAGTGTGCGAGAATTCCATGCGCCGGACAACCGCAGGCTGCAAACCGTCGTCGGGGTCGTCGATGCAGCAAGGGCTGCTCAAATTCCGCCCGCAATCGACATGGACCCCCCCGCTTCGAAGCAGTGGCAGGCGGCGGTTCCGGTCCGATTTTTCGTCCGGCGGCTGCGGCGGCGCACGTCACCAGTTGCATGCGGCGGCCATCCGTCGTCGCACTCTTCGGAGCGCCACCCATGTCGCCGCACCCTGCAAACCGGCCCCGCCTCCTCCTGATTGTCGCCTTGTCGATGCTCATCGCCCCTGCGGCCCATGCCCGCCCGGTCGATGAATCGCCGGTCGCTCGACGCGCGACGCGCGATCGCCGCACCGTCGATGATTCTGCCCGCCGGGAACGCTCTTCTCGTGCAATACGTGCATCGGCCGACGTCTCCGATTTCGACGCGGACGAACATCTGGAAAGAATTCTCGCCGTCGTTGATCGCAGCGCCGTTCCCTCTCTGGTCGGCGCGGATCACTGGGACGACGTGGTCGATCGCTTTTCTCCCGCCGCCGAGCGGGCCGGATCGCACTTCGCCTTTGCCGACGCCGTCAACCGCATGTTCAAAGCCTCCGGTATCTCGCACTTTGCATACTTCACCGACGAGGATTTTGGCTACTGGTATCTCCGCAGCGCGCTGGGAGGTGGCGACCGTCCGGCCGTCTCGCACGCCGGCCTCTTCCCGCAGCGCATCGACGGCCGCTGGTTCGTGCGCGGAATCCTGGAGGGTTCGCCCGCCGCGGGCCTGGGGATCTCGGTCGGCGACGAAATCGTGGCGTTCGACGGCAGGCCCTTCCTGCCCGTTTCCTCGTTTCGCGACCATGCCGGTAAGCCGGGCCGACTGACGCTGCGCCATTCTCCGGCCGACGAATATGGAGTGACCGTCACCCCCGTGCGCGAGTCGCTCGATCATGCCGTGCGGCAGGCCATGCTTTCCAGCATCGCGGTGATCGAGGTGGATGGCCGCCGCTTTGCCTATCTGCATGGCTGGTCCCTGCTCAGCGGCGGACAGGAATACCGGGAGCTGCTGAAGATGCAGGATCGTGTCGACGGCCTGCTGCTGGACTATCGCGACGGTGTCGGCGGACGCTGGGAGACGGCGTCGCGGTTTCTCTTCGGCTTCGACGTGCTGCACCCGCCCGTGTCGGAGCGAACCGTGGGCGACCGTTCGGATCGGCGCGGCCGCGCCGTCGATGCATCACGCCGCTGGACGCTGCCGCTGGTCATGCTGACCGATGACGGGACGCGCAGTGCCAAGGAGATCGTCGCCCGCGCCGTGAAGAATCGCGCCCGCGGCCTGCTGGTCGGCACGGCCACGCCCGGGCACGTGACGGCGGTCGGCGGTCTGGCGCGGATCGGCGCGGATGGCCTGCTGATGCTGCCGGGCATGCGCTTCAAGCAGGAGGGGCATCCGGTCGAGCCGGATATTCTCGTCAGCCGGGATTTGCGATATTGCGGCGGACGCGACCCGCAGATGATCGCGGGGGTCCAGGCGCTGCTCGGATTGATCGACCGGAAAGGCGCGCGTTAGTCCGCCGGAATGTCCCGGCCATGCGGATCGGATCGCTGTTCGATTTCGCTCTGGAGCTGTCCGCGCAGCCGTTCTCCGACGTAATGCTCCATCCGCTCCGCCGGTTCATGCAGATGATCCAGCGGCAAGCCGAGATGCTTGGCCAGATAGCTTTCCCACAGGCGATGCGCCTGCACCAGACCGCGAGCCTGCGCGACCCCCGCGGGAGACAGCTCCAGCGTGTCGTCGGAACGGCGCTCGATCAGCCGGGCGCGGCGCAGCGTCTCCAGCGCCACCCTCGGCAACGCCCCCCGTCCCAGCGCCGCCAGCACCTGCGCGCGGCCCAGCCCGCGCGACGGCGCGCTCTCCTTCCAGCGATAGAGCATGCCGAGAATGTCCTCGCGCGTGATCCGCAGCGCCAGCAGGAACTGGTGCATGCGGCGGCTGACGAAGCCGTGCCGCGGCGCTAAAAGCACCGCCAGCGCGAACTGCACTCCGGCCGCCACGCTGATCATTCCAGCCACCGAGGTGTTCCAGTTCAGCGCCAGGAAATACCCCGCGACGGCCGACAACACGCCGCTGCCGGCCGCGATCAGGAACATGCGGCTGAACCGGTCGGTGAGCAGGTGAGCCGTCGCTGCAGGCGCGATGAGCATCGCCACCACGAGGATCGCGCCGACCGACTCGAAGGCCGCCACGGAGGTCGCCGCCACCGTCGCCATCAGGCCGTAATGCACCGCCGCCGCGCTGATGCCCATCGTGGTCGCGAGGTAGGGATCGAAGCAGACGATCTTCAGTTCCTTGTAGAACAGCAGCAGGAGCAGCACGTTGCCGGCCAGCACCCCCATCAGCCCCGCCGTCGCGCGCGGCAGCTCGATGCCCAGGAGTTCGGTGCGGTCGAGCGGGACGAATTCGATCAGGCCGTAGAGCACGCAGCCGGGGTCGAGGTCGACCTGCGACGCAGCCATCGAAATGAGGATGACCCCGAGCGCGAAGAGCGACGTGAAGACCACGCCCATCGCGGCGTCCTCGGGCACTTTGCCCCATCGGCTCAGCGCCGCGGTCAATACGGCGGTCAGCAGTCCGACCACCACCGCGCCGGCCAGCATCGGCCCCAGAGCGCGGCTGTTCAGCAGCAGAAACGCGGTGGCGATGCCCGGCAACATCGCGTGCGAAATTGCATCGCCCAGCAGCGACATGCGCCGCAGCACCAGCGGTACGCCGAGCAACGCGCAGGAGAGCGCGCAGAGAACTGCCGTCGTGATGATCCAGAAATCGTCCGCGCGAAGTCCGGCAGGATTCACGGCATGACCTCGCGGATCGGATGGGGCGAACGGGGCACCACCTTCGGCAGTCGGCCGGCCGCGGCGAGCTGCTGCTCCAGCCGCGCGATCAGCTCGGGCGGCAGCACATGCTCGATCTGGTCCGCGTCGCGGTCGACATGGTCCGGCGCGATGTCGGCTTGCTCGACCAGGAACAGCTCCCACAGCCGGTGGGCGCGTACGACGCGGGCCGCTTCATCCTGTCCATGCGGCGTCAGTCCCCAGCGATCCAATGTACCGACGATCAGGCCGTCCCGCTCGGCGCGCTCCAGCGAGCGCTCCAGTTCGGCGGCCGACCAGGAGCGCATCGCCAGCAGGTCCCCGAATGCAGCGGGCGCGGTGCTGCCGGAGCGCTCCTGTATCTCGAACAGGGCGCGCAGCACATTCTGACGCGAGACGCGGAGCCGCAGTCGCCGTCGTCGCAGCAAATCGGCCACGACGCCGCGCCGCGGCGCGAAGAGCATGGAGAGAATGAACGCGGCCGATGCCGCCAGGACGATCGGCGCGCCGGCCGGCAGCCGCGACATCATCGCGCTGATCGACGTGCCCGCCAGCCCCGCCACGCCGCCGAGCCCCGCGGCGATCAGCACCATCCGCAGCAGGTCTTCCGTCCAGAACCGCGCCGCCGCGGCCGGAATGATCAGCAGCGCCGCCATCAGCACCACGCCGACGGCCGGCAGTCCGACCACCGTGATCAGGCAGATGAGCGCCATCAGCAGCCCGTCGAGCAGCGTGGCGGGCCACCCCAGGGAAGCCGCGAAGGCGCGGTCGAAACAGAGCAGCCGGAATTCCTTGAACAGCGCGGTGAGGAGCAGCAGCACCACCGCCGACACGGTGATGATGAGCATCACGTCCTGCCGCACCATCGCGGCGGCCTTGCCGAATATGTAGGTGTCCAGCCCCGCCCGGTTGCCCGCCGGCTGGTTCTGGATGATGCGCGACAGCACGATCCCCAACCCGAAGAACGAGCTGAGCACGATGCCGATGGCCGCGTCTTCCTTGATCCGCGTCTGCGCATTGACGAAGGAGACGCAGGCCACGCCGAGCAGTCCGAAGATCATCGCGCCGATCAGAAACGCGACGAAACTGCGATCCCCGACCACGAAATAGGCCATGCACAGTCCCGGCAGCGAGGCGTGCGCCAATGCGTCTCCCAGCAGCGCCCGCCGCCGCAGCACCGCGAACGTACCCACGGCGCCGCTGCACGCTCCCAGCAGCGTCGCGCCGAGCAGCACGACGCGCGTGTTGGCGTCCCGCAGCAGAATCAGTCGCAGAAAGTCGTCCATGGAATATTCAGGTGCGCCCCGCGCGGCGCACCGCCTCGGCCGCTTCGTCCAGCAGCGTGAGCCGTCCCCCGTAGGTCTGCTGAAGCCGATCGGAGGTGAAGACCGCGGCGGTCGGTCCGGCCGCGACCACGCGCATGTTGAGCAGCACCACGTGGTCAAAATATTCCGGAACGGTCAGCAGGTCGTGGTGCACCGCGACGACGGTCTTGCCCGCGGCGCGCAGGGTACGCAGCAGCTCGATGATGGCCTGCTCGGTCGTGGCGTCCACGCCGGCGAAAGGCTCGTCCATGAAATAGATCGCGGCCTCCTGCGCCAGCGCCCGCGCCAGGAAGACGCGCTGCTGCTGCCCGCCGGAGAGCTGATTGATCTGCCGGTCGGCGAAGTCGGACATTCCGACCTTCCGCAGGCTGTCTCGCGCGGCGTCGCGATCTCCGCGGCGCGGTCGGCGGCACCAGCCGAGCCGGCCGTAGCGCCCCATCAGCACGACGTCCAGCGCGCTGACCGGAAAGTCCCAGTCGATCGTCTCGCGCTGCGGCACATAGCCGATCATCGAGCGCGCCGCGGCGAGCGGGCGGCCGAAGATCTCGATGCGTCCGCTGGCCAGCGGCACCAGGCCGAGGATTGCCTTGAGGAGCGTCGATTTTCCAGCGCCATTGGGACCGACGACGGCGATCAGCCGGGCCGTCGGCAGGCTCAGGTCGACGTCCCACAGCACCGGCTTGCGGTGATAGGCGACGGTGACGTCATGAACTTCCACCGCGGGGGGTGTTGCCGTCGTCGCGCCGTGCGACGAGGCCTCCTCGGCCGCCGGAGCGGCGCTCGGCGCGACAACCAACGGCCGCGCGCCAAGCCCGGGGGTCGGTGCGTTGCGGCTCAACGCAACCCCTCCACGATGGTCTTTACGTTGTGCCGCACCATGCCGATGTAGGTTCCTTCGGGCGTGCCGGCGCGGCCCATTGCGTCGCTGAAGAGCTGCCCGCCGATTCGCAGGTTGTGCCCGCGCGCGCGGCAGCCTTCGGCCAGCGCCTCGACATTCTTGTGCGGCACGCTGCTTTCGACGAAGACCGCACGCACCTGGCGTGTCACCAGCATGTCCACCAGCCCGTTGACATCCTTGAGGCTCGGCTCGCTTTCGGTGCTGATCCCCTGTAGTCCGCGGACCTCGATGTCGTAGGCGCGGCCGAAGTACCCGAATGCGTCATGCGCGGTGACCAGCACGCGCTGCTCGCGCGGAATAGTGGCGATCTCGCGGCGGCACTCCTCGTGAAGCTGCGCCAGTTCCTTGAGATAGGTCCCGGCGGCGGCGCGGAATTCCTCCCGGCCGGCCGGATCGAGGACGGTCAGCGCGTCGCGCACGCGCTCCACCGCGACCATCCAGAGCGAGACGTCGAACCAGACGTGCGGATCGAAGTGGCCGGCGAACTCCGGCGGCTCGCGCAGTTGTTTCTCGTCGATCTTTTCCGTTACGGCGACGGTCGCCTTGCGGGCCGCCATCCGCACGAAGAGGTCGCCCATCTTTCCTTCGAGGTTCAATCCGTTGTAGAGAATCAGGTCCGCGTCGCCGAGCAGGCGCACGTCGCCGGTGGACGCCTTGTAAAGATGCGGATCGACGCCTTCACCCATGATCCCGACCACGTCGACGCGCGGTCCGCCCACGCGCCGCGCGATGTCCGCGATCATGCCGATCGTGCAGACCACCTTCGGCGGCGCGCTGCGAGCGGCGGCCGGCGTCGGCGTGGCGGCCGACGCGCCCGGCGTCGGGCGCGAATCGCAGCCGACCAGCGCGGGCAGAATCGCGGCGATCAGGCCTGACCGGATCATCGTCAAACGGGGAATGCGGACCGGTCGCGCCATCTGGAATTCAACCGAGGATCGGATCATCGCTTCGACTCGCTCTGCCGCCGCCGGCGGCCCTGAGGATTCATCGGACGGATCAGACCTTGCCTCATTTCCAAATATTAGCCTATACTACAATTTTAGCAAGGCCGCGCGACCGGACAACTCCGCCGGCATTTGTAACCTGAATCCGCATAATGTGTTATGCAATGCCGCGATGGGCCGGCCCGTTCCGGCGCGGCAGGGGGCGGTGCAACGCTGAATCCTCACCGCTGCAGCAGCGCCACCACGATGATGTTGTAGGTCGCGTGCGCCCCGACCGCGATCCCGAATCCCCGCAGCAGATAGACCGCCGCCAGATATCCGCCCGCCAGCGCCCGGAAAGCGAAATCAACCCGATTGAATGTGTCGGTTCCGATCGGCGGATAATGGTGCGCGGCGAAGAGCAGCGATGAAACCACCACCGCCGCCGCCGCAGCCCAGCGCTGCTTCACCTTCCATACGTCATGCACGACCAGCATGATCGCCGAGATCACCATCAGCCGGAACACCGTCTCTTCGTAGATGCCCGCGCCGATGCTCAGAATCATCTCATCCGCGAGCGAATCCGCCGCGGCCGCCCGCCCGCCCGCCCGCAGTTGGATCAGGTCGCTGATCAGCACCAGCGGCATCGCCCAGAGCAGGCTTTCCGCCGCCATGATTGGAATCGCCGCGGGATAGGCCCGCCAGCGTTGGCGGGAGGTCAGTTGCAGCGCCAGCAGCAGCGCCACCACGCAGAAGCCCGGAAGATATCCGCCCTGCGCCCCGAACAGGCTGAAGAATGCCCGCAGCAGCAGCGGGGCGGCCAGCCCGGGTCGATGCTCGCCGCTTTGCGGCTGTTCGATCAGCGTGCCGATTTCGTAAATGGCAATCAGCGGAAGCAGAAACACGAGGCTTTGAAGCGGCCGGTGCGTCAGCTCGAAGTAGTGCGGCGCCGCATCCTTTGCGGTCGTCTCTTCGCGTGAAGCCATCTGCGCGACATTCCTGGCGGCGCCGTCCGGGCGCTGGCGATGCGCCATGATATCGGCCGCTTCCGCGTTTGCTTCGTCCCCATAAGTCCTGACGCCACCGGCGCGTCTGTTCCTTCCAATCACAAAGTCCGTTTATAGTGGCGGCTGCCCGCAGGTGATCTACACTAATAAGGGTGGAAACACACCCGGCCGATGGCGCCATTCGCCGCCGGATCAGGAGTTCTCGCATGGCACGGGCTGCGAAGGTCCGTCCCGCGGATGACCGAAAAATCCCTGAAGGGAGGAGGCGGATCGGAACGGAGATGACGGGCGCCGGAGTTCGTGCCTGTCCGCGTTGCCGCTCCTCCAACCGCGGCGGCGCGCGGTACTGCGCGCGTTGCGGATTGAATCTGTCCGAGGCGGTCGCGTCCGACGCCGCCGGCCGGGTGCGTCACCCGCGGCCGATCGCGCCGCCCGCCGGCGCGCAGCCGGCGAACGCCGCGGCCGATCTGCACTTCACGTGGGAAGCGGCCTGGGGCGGGCGACCGATCCTGGGGACCGAAGGGCTGGCGATCGCGCTGCACAACGGAGGCTATCCGCTTCGCGACGTGATTCTGCGGCTCATCGGCCGCGATGCGAAAGGCGCCGAGATCGTCCGCATCGACCAGACCGTGGAGGAACTGCCGCGCGGCATCGCCACGCGGATCGAGATACCGTCGTACGAACTGCCGGATCGATCGGTCGCGGCGATCGCCGTGACGCTGGTTTCGGCGGAGTTCGGGCCGGAGTCTTAAAGGGTCAACGGGCGCTGCCGCCCGGGAAAGGATGCTGCCATGGGCGCACTCATCATCGCCGGAGGCGTGGGCTTCATCTTGCTGATGCTCATCGCCAGCGGACTCTTCACGGTCGAGCAGCAGACGCACGCGCTGGTCGAGCGGTTCGGCCGCTTCCAGAAAGTCTGCGGACCGGGGCTGAATTTCAAGATTCCCGGCATCGACCGCATCTCCGGCCGCATCACGCATCGCGTGCGCGAGCTGGAAATCAGCGTCGAATCCAAGACGAAGGACGACGTCTTCGTCGATCTGAAGATCGCCGTGCAGTTCTTCGTGCGCGAAGCCGAGGATTCGGTCATCGCCGCCCAGTACAAGCTCATGAATCCGGGGCAGCAGATCAGCTCCTACGTCTTCGACACGGTCCGCGCCCTCGTGCCCGAGATGCCGATCGACAACGTCTTCGCTGAAAAGGAGAAGATCGCCCTCGCGGTGAAGGAGCGGCTCGAGGACACGATGGCCCAGTTCGGCTACACGATCCTCCAGGCGCTGGTCAACGACATCCAGCCCGACGCCAAGGTCAAGGCCGCGATGAACCAGGTCAACGCCTCCGCCCGCATGAAGGAGGCCGCCAAGAACGAGGCCGAAGCCAAGAAGATCCGCGTCATCGCCGAGGCCGAGGCCGAGGCCCGCGCGAAGGAGCTGCAGGGTGTCGGTATCGCCCGCCAGCGGCTCGCGATTGCCAACGGTCTGAAGGAGTCGGTCGAGGCCTGCTCCGAGGCGGGCATTTCGCCCGAGGAGGCGACCAAGATGGTGCTGCTGACGCAGCATTACGATACCGTCACGGCGGTCGGCGCGCAGAGCAAGGCGACCATCCTGATGGTTCCCTACACGCCGACCGGCATGAGCCAGGTCGGCGAACAGATCATGCAGGCGCTGGTCACGGGTGACGAGGTGTCGCGCATGGCGGGAGAAGGGCGCGCTTCGGGGTCGCAGCCCCCGCGCCGCGGCTCGAGCGAGACGCCAGCCGCGCCGACGGCCTGACGACTCCCCGGAATACCGGCATCCCTGATGGAGCGGGTTCCGCGGCATGAACTGGAATGTGATTGAGACGCCCGCGTCCGCCACTTCGGCGCGCGGGCGTTTTTTTGCGCGCCGAAGAGGATCGTCAAGCTGCTGATCAAGTTCCGCGATGAGCAGGGAATCGAACGGCCGAAGCCGCATTGCAGGGTGCGTGCCGGACCCCCCCCAAAAACTTGCCGATCGGGATCGCCCGCCCGACGGCTTGGACTCAGCGTCGTCGTCTCCTGCGCGCCAGCAGCGCCGCGCCGGCGGCGGGCGATGCCGAGCGTGGCGGGCTCGGGGAGGGTGGAGAGCTGGAAGGCGAGGTCACGAATTCCTGGTGTGCTGTTGGCCCAGTCTGGCACGCCATCATTCATGAACACACGGCCGTTGATCGTCGATTCGCTCGTTTCCCATTCGAATAGAGTATTCGTTCATCCCACTTGAACGCATTCCAGCCAGTATTGTTCGCCAGCGATTGCATGAAAGGCATTTTCGAGGGTGATCGAATACAAATATTCGTGTGGCGCAATATTTACGAAAATAATTTTGCCTGTCGCAAGCCGTTCCAGGTTGGTGGTGGTTTGCTCAAAGGCGATTTCTCCCGGCTTGCCGTCCGCGGGACGTGACTTGTAGAACCGAATACGGAACATCTCTGAGCTTGGAGGATTGTCCTCGTAGTAGAATCCTCAGAATTTGACGCTTCTGATCGATGCAAATTCACTCAGCGTGAAGTCATCCGCCAGCAATTGCCCGCCAGGCTGACCGAATTATATGTAGTCCGTGTCGGCCGCGGGCCCCCCTGATTGTGAGGGAGGATGATCGACGACAACGCCATCGCCCCAGGCATCGCCAGTCCCCCAAAGGAGTCCGAGCGTGAGAGCAGATGAGATCCAATTCAGCGCATTGCATTTTTGTGCAGACCGCGGTTTCGCAAAGGAACGGGATGTGGACCGATTCCGACTCACAGTCCACCCCCGAATCCCAGTTCGCGCGGCGGCGCGGCGAGTTGTAAGGACCGGAAGGAGCATGGCGAGGCTCACGACAAGGCGAATCTGACACCGCAATAGGTAGATGCGCCCTTTCCGCGCCGACGCGACGACCAATCCGTTAATAATTGAACGAAATTAAGTGGGTGCAGCCGGGTTCCAGGCCGCGGGGCGTCAGCCCGCGGCGGGACCGGAAGGGAGCGGACGATTGATTCGACCCTCGAAACACCGACCAAGACTCGCCCGCGGCACCCCTCACGTCGCGCCACTTCCGCACCGTCGCGGATGACGCGATCGCTCCGCGCCGAGCGATGAAATTCAGCTAATTCAGGATATTTCAGCTTTTTTCAACATGGGGCCGACCGCCGCTAAAGAGCCGACCGCCGCAAAAGGGCCGGCCGTCGCTGTTTGCGGAACGCGCCGCGCGACGGCATGTGAAATCAGAACCGCGACCGGAGGGGAGCGGACAAGAGAGCGCCGCGCGGACAAGGACCCTTCGCCGGGGACACCCCCCGCGCGCTACAGGTCTATGCCATACTCGCTCCAGCGCCGCGCGACGCGTTCCAGAATCTCCGGCGTCATGCGCAGCTCTTTCGGATACTCGCGCACCATTCCCTCGCCGGGGATTTTCCGCGTCGCGTCGATCCCCATCTTCCCCCCCGCGCCGAGGTGCGGCGCGGCGTGATCCAGGATGTCCAGCGGCCCGTCGACCGTGACGACATCCCGCCGCATGTCCACGTTCGCGCAGAGGGTGAAGAGCACTTCCTGCTCGTCGTGGACGTTCACATCCTCGTCGACGACGACGATGAGCTTGGTGAAACCCATCTGCCCCGCCCCCCAGACCGCGTGCATCACCTTGCGCGCCTGCATCGCATATTCCTTGCGGATGCGGATGAACGCGCAGTTGTGAAACGCGCCGAACATCGGCAGGTGATAGTCCAGCACGTCCGGAATGAGCATCTGCAGCAGCGGCAGGAAGACCCGCTCCGTCGCCTTGCCGAGGTAGTAATCCTCCATCGGCGGCTTGCCCACGATCGTCGTCGGATAGATCGCATTCGCGCGGTGCGTGATCGCGCTCACCTGCATCAGCGGATACTCATCCGCCAGGCTGTAGTAGCCGGTGTGATCGCCGAAGGGGCCTTCGCGGTGCTTCTCTTCCGGCTCGACCCAGCCTTCGATGACGAATTCGGCGCTGGCCGGCACTTCCAGCGGAATCGTCTTGCACGGAACGAGTTCGACGCCGACGCCGTTGAGGAACCCCGCGAAGAGCAGTTCGCTCACGGCGGGGGGCAGGGGGCAGGTCGCGGCATAGGGCAGCACGCTCTCGCCGCCCAGCACGACGGCGATCGGCATGCGCTCGCCCCGCGCCGCCCACAGGCGCTGATGCCGCGCCCCGTCATGATGCAGGTGGGAGTGGAAGATGGCCTGCCGCGGCCCGATGACCTGAATGCGATACATGCCGATGTTTCGTTCGCGACCGTCGGGCGTCTGGGTATGGATGCCGGCGAAGGTGATGTAGCGTCCCTGCGGATGTGCCGGGCTTCCGATGACGTGGGTCGAATGACGCGCGGATGAAGGATCGGACGCATCGTTCGCCGACGCGTCACTTCCCGCCTGCCGGCGGGCCGCCGTGTCGCCGCGGGCCTGGGCGGTGCGTGGTCGCGGCGCGATCACCTCTTCGTCGCTCCCGGCATCGTGCGGCCAGCACTTGATGATCGGCAGGTCGAAGAGATTCGCGTCGTCGGTGTGGACTACTTCCTGGCACGCGCCGCGCCGCACCGATTTCGGCGGAAAGCTGGCGATCTTCATCAGCTCCGGCAGCGCCTTCATCTTTTCCATCAGCGTGGTCGGCGGCTCGGGCTTGGCCAGTCGCTGGACGCGCTCGGCCAGCTCCTCCAGGCTGGAGCAGCCCAGCGCCAGCCGGACGCGCTCGTAGCTGCCGTAGGCATTGATCACCAGGGGACATTTCGAGCCGCGCACCTTTTCAAACAGTAGCGCCACGCCCCCCCGCGCGCCGTGGACCGGATCGGTCGGCGGGGCGCCGGCGGCTCCTTCGGGGCAGGGAGATTTCATCACGCGGTCGGCGACGGCGGCGATCTCCAGTTCGGGATCGACCTCGACGCGGATGCGCCGCAACTGTCCGCGCTGTTCGAGCTCGCGAAGAAACGATTGAAGATCGGGGAAGGGCATGTCGGGGGATTCTACCCGCGTGGCTCTTCATCGTTGGCCGATGACCTTAAGAAGGCCACCAGCCGATCGGATCACGTCGAACAATCAAATCCGCAATCGCCTTCGCCGGGTCCGGATTATCGCCACGAGACTCATCAGCATCGTTCCAAAGCCGCTCAGGGTCGGCCCGCAGAGCCCGCAGGCCGACTGGTCCAGACAATCCGCGGTCCCGTTGCCATTCGCATCCTCATCCGCCGTGCCGCAGCCGCACTCACCGGGGGCTGTCTTGTTGGCATCATTGGGGCAGCCGTCATTGCAATCCAGCGTGCCGTCGCCATCGGTGTCGGCAGTGTCCGGCGTGCCGCAGCCGCACTCACCGGGGGCTGTCTTGGCGTCATCACTCGGACAGCCGTCATTGCAATCCAGTGTGCCGTCGCCATCGGTGTCGGTGTCAGGCGTACCGCAATCACACTCGCCGGGGGTTGTCTTGGCGGCATCACCCGGGCAGCCGTCATTGCAATCCAGCGTGCCGTCGCCATCGGTGTCGGTGTCAGGCGTGCCGCAGTCACACTCGCCGGGGGCTGTCTTGGCGTCATCGCTCGG
>Ga0187894_10001676_pt1 | contig 27849 bp, 28 predicted proteins | sample GBC1701081metaG_FD_136650 | JGI IMG/M metagenome (GOLD analysis project Ga0187894, IMG submission 136650) | White microbial mat communities from a lava cave in the Kipuka Kanohina Cave System on the Island of Hawaii, USA - GBC170108-1 metaG ...
CCGCCGTGATAGACGACGTCGCGCACGACGACGCGCTCGCCCTTGCCCTTGTCGACGGTCATCGCCCCGCTCGCCTTCCTGGTCGGGACGTTGAAGGAATAGGCCGTCGACGGCCCGATGTGCGGCTTGCCGATGCGGCTCCACAGCACGCGCAGCATCGCGTTGGCGTCCGTCACCGTGCCGACCGTCGAACGGGCGTTCGCGCCCAGCCGCTCCTGATCGACGATGATCGCCGTCGTCAGCCCCTCCAGGACGTCGACTTCGGGCCGGCCGAGCGTCGGCATGAAGTTCTGCAGGAACGCACTGTAGGTCTCGTTGATCAGCCGCTGCGACTCCGCCGCGATCGTGCTGAACACCAGCGAGGACTTGCCCGATCCCGACACGCCGGTGAACACCGTCAGGCGCCGCTTGGGGATCTCGACGCTGACGTCCTTCAAGTTGTTCTCGCGCGCGCCCTGGACGCGGATCAGATCGTGGCTGTCTGCGGAGTGAAGGTTGGAAGAGGCCATGTTCGCGGTCATGTTATCGATATCGAGCGTCTGTATCGAACGTCTGTGAAGAGATCAGCCGGCGCGGCGCGCGCTGCGCCGGCTGGCGAGATACGGCAGCACGAACAAGTACAGCCCGCTGAACAGGAGCAGGGCGAGTGGAAGCAGCGGCGAGTAGGTGATCCAGTCCGGAGGCGGCCCCTGCGTCATGGCTGCGAAGTTGGCGACGACCGTCAACGTAAAGATGATCGACAGCCAGCGGTGGATCTGACGAACCCAATGGTTCCAGTTCAATGGGAACTCCTCTGAAGACGGCCCGAGGCGGATCGGGCATGCCGCAAGATACTACGTCATCACGTCGGCAGAGCGTCCTGCTCGCCAGGCTCCGCTTGCCAGTGAGGACATGGGCCGCGCCGTTCGAGATGATGGCGCGACCCGGCCGGTGGTCAGTCAGAAGGCCACGAGCCTCGCCTGGCTCATGGGATCTTGGCGAGCAGGTCGACGAGTTGCCCGCCCATCAGGTTCCAGCCATAGCGCGCGCCGCCGAATTCCTGCTTCTGATCCCGCTTGAAGCCTGATTGCACGACGGACAGGCGCGTGCCCGACGCCGTGGGCGTGAGCGTGAAGGTCACGACGGTGTCGAGGAAGGGAACGGTCCACGTGTAGCTGAGTTTCCGCTGCGGTTCGATCTCGAGGATCCGGCCGTTCACGGTGCCGTCCCATCCGGGATACGGCTGCGTTTTGAACGCGATCGCCGTCCCCGGCTCGAGTGTGAACTCGACGACAGGCAGGAGCCACTCGGAGAGCAGCACGGGATCGGTGAGCGCGCGCCACACCTTCTCCGGCGGATGCGGCAGATCGAATTCAAACGACAGGGATTCGGTCTGCGATTGAGGGGTCGTGTCGATGGGCTTCACTCGTCCATTCTCTTCAGCAGTTCTTCGAGACGATCGACGCGCTCCGTCCAGAAGGCGCGGTAGTGCGCGATCCAATCGATCAGCGGCTTCATCCCGCGCGGCTCGACGCGGTAATAGACACAGCGTCCTTCGCGCCGGCCGTTCACCAGGCCGGCGTCTTTCAACGTGGCGAGGTGCTGCGACACCGCCGGCTGCGAGATGGCGAAGCGCGCCGTGAGGTCCTTGACCGCCGCTTCCCCACGCGTGAGCGACTCGAAGATCGCCCGTCGGCTGGGGTCCGCCAGCGCCTGGAAGATCTTGTCTTCGACCACGGCTGCGGTCTGCATGCGTAATTAATAAGCCGACGCTTATTGATTGTCAAGAGGACTTGCGGATGGGGAAGAGCGGTTCAGCCAGAGGACGTTCCAGAAAACCGCGTCCGACGTTGTCTAAGTTGAACAACACGTCGCTCACCTTGCACAACGTCGTCGCTCTGCGACGCGACAGGAGTCGTCATGCCGACTTTCAAGAACGATGTCACTGGAACTCAGCAGATCGCCATCGTCGGTACTAGCGCGCATCACCACGGCGTCGCGGGTGAGAGCAAGGAGGACGGGGCCGGCCTCCTGGGTGTGAGCCGCGACGGCGAGGGCGTGTCGGGCTTCAGCAAGACCGGTCCTGGCGTGGTGGGACAGAGTGATCAGGCCGCTGGCGTCCGCGCCTTGTCGAAACCAGGACCTGGCGTAGAAGGATTGTCGGAGACTGGCGACGCGATCGTCGGAACGACGGATAGCGGCATCGGCGTGTCGGGCAGCAGCAGTACGAGCCACGGCGTCAGCGGGCACAGCGAGAGCGGATCGGGCGTGCGCGGCGTGTCGAAGTCCGGCCGCGGAGTGGAAGGCTGGTCGGAATCCGCCTACGGCGTGTCCGGCGACAGCACGAAGTCCGCGGGCGTGAGAGGGACGTCTGTCGAGGGACGCGGCGTCGAGGGGTGGGCCACGCGCAGCGAAGGGGTCTTCGGGATTTCGGTGACCGGTACCGGCGTCTGGGGCGTCGCGGGTCGTAGCCGGTTCGCCGGCAAGAGCACCCTCGAGGCGGGCATCTTTCGCATTGGCAGCTCCGCCAGGCAATGGGCTGGTTCACAGATCCTCGAATCGACCGGCGACCAGGATGCCGCTGACGCGCCGAGGCCCACAGCAATGGTCGCCGATCTCGCTCCGTCGCACGCCGACGCCTCGCACACCGAGGCGCTCTCGCACTCTCACGGGGATCTCCATCATGAAGCAATTCAGGCCGCGCATCAGCATCAGGAGTCGATTCCTGAAACGCCGCTCGCGGGAACCATGACGATCGGCACGCACTCCACCTTCCCGATCTCCGAGGGCATCAGTCATCTCGACCTGATCGACGATGGGGCCGGCGTCGGCGTGCACGGCGAACATCGTCGCGCAGGGATCGGCGTCAAGGCCGTGAGCAACAGCGGCATGGGGCTCGCGGCGTACAGCTCGGAACATGAGGCCGTTCACGCGGAAACCCACTCGCGTGGGACTGCCGCGATCGCCGCCTACAACTTGAACGTGTCGGGCACGGGAGCGGCCGTGTTCGCGAAGAAGGCGGGCACACGCGGGCATGCCGGCTTCTTCGACGGCCGCGTGTGGGTTGGCGGCGAGCTCGCTGTCGGAGGCGACATCGTCCTCGCCAACGCCGACTGCGCGGAGGACTTCGATGTGACGAACGTGTCGGTCGCCGAACCCGGCACCGTCATGGTGATTGGCGACGACGGCGTGCTTCAACCGGGCTGCCAGCCATATGACACGTGCGTGGTCGGGGTGATCTCGGGCGCCGGCGACTACAAGCCAGCCCTGACGCTCGACAAGCAGGCATCGCAGGAGAATCGACGCCCCGTGGCATTGCTCGGCAAGGTCTGCTGCAAGGTCACCGCTGAATATGGCGCCATCGAAGCGGGCGATCTGCTCACCACGTCGCCTGTCTCCGGATACGCGATGAAGTCGAACGAGCCGTTGAAAGCGTTTGGCGCCGTGATCGGCAAGGCCCTGCGTCCGCTGAAGGAAGGACGCGGCCTGATTCCGATCGTGATCGCCTTGCAGTGAGTGACCCCTCGCGAGATACGACGATGATCAACTACCGCGAAGAGATCAAGAATTCGTGGGTGAGGACGGCTCCATCCACGCGCGACCTCACGGCGCTTCTTGGCATGTCGACGCCGGTCACGCTGCGCGACATCGTCAACCGGCTGCACCAGGTCGAGACCGTGCACGTCGAAACACCGATCCATACAAACGACGGTGCGCCCATCAATGGACACGTCGCCCTGGATCTCAGGAGCAACGGCACCTACGTTTTCACGGGGCGGATGCGCGCCACCGGCTTCTACTCGTACCACTTCGGCGTGCAGGCCTGGGCCGCCGGCAGCGACGGGACTGTCGTCGCCGCGCAGCGGACGGGACATGTCTATGGCACGGACACGCCAGGTCCGGTCCAGCGGAACTGGACTGAGCCTGGAATCAACACGGGGATTACACAGCACTGGCGCGCGCTCCGCAGCGGAGCGGGCATTGGATTCCACCTCGAAGCCAACATCAGCGGCGTGCTCGGCGCGGCTGTGGACGTGTTGACATTCGCGGTGAAGGGCCTCGCGGCAAATCTGGCCCTCGGGCCGTACGGCTGGATGCTGCTGATCGGCAACGAACTGGTGGGGATGGACGCCCAGATCGCCTCGCCCGACATCCTCGCGGGTATCGCCGTGGCTGGCGGCGTGTTCCTGATCGTCGGGCCGTTCGGTCTCGTGCCCGCCATCGTCGCCGGTGCCGTCACCGCGTCCCTGCTCGACGTCCGCCATCGCGCCCTATGGCCTTCGGAGCGCACGTTCGCGGACAAGGTCTTCGGAGGACAGATCGACTACGACCGCGTCGTGGTGACGAACCTGTCGAAGTCTGGCGACACCCCATTCACCATCCCGTCGATCGGCAACAGCATTCTGTTGAACATGGGCGATGACGCCTTCGACCATCCGATGACGTATTCGAACCTGAACTATCCGATCAAGGGAGAAGTATTTATCCACGAGCTGGCACATGCCTGGCAGATCTGCCGTGGCTCGATCGTCGACGTGATTTGTCGACTGAGCGACAACTACAACTACTACAGCGGGAATCGACTGACAGACCGCGCCTGGCAGACGCGTGCGTGGCAAGGGTTCAACAACGAGCAACAGGCCAGCATCGTCAATGAGTGGTTCCGCCTCTACGCCACGGACCTGAACTCGTTCGAGGCACTCAACGACCCGGCGTTTCGGTTCATCCGCGACAACATCCGCGCCGGCATCAACTGACAGGGTGCTGAGCGTCCGCGTGTTCGCGCTGGCGATCGCGCTATCGCGCCCCGATCGATGACACCCGCGCGATCAGCGATCGCAGGTCGTCGATCGTGGCGGGCGCCCAGCCGGCGCGCAATTCCTCGGCGAAGAAACGTGTCACTCGTCCCGCGCGCCTGCCTTCGAGCGCGCCGATCACGCGCTCGAGATCGACGACCAGCCGGCGCCGCTCTTCGGGAGAAGCGTCCCGGGCGAACGCCGCGGCCGCGTCGAAGCCGCTGCCATATTCGACGATCGCATCCTCGTGCAGATAGGCGCGCGCAAAGGCGGCCAGCGCTGGCAGGTCGACGGAGCGGGGCGGATGGCGGCGGCTGGGCATGACGATCGAGCGCACAATCAGCGCGAAGATTCGGGATAGCTGGTGAGGACGTAGGAACCGCGGCCGTCCCAGCGCAGGACGATGACCGCATCGGTGCAGTCGACGGGCGCGCGGCCGCGCCGGATACTGCGACCCAGCACTTCGCCGCGCGGACCGTGGTAGTCGAGTGCGAGGTTGGGACGGCTGCCGCGCCGCGCGGTCCAGCTCCGCACGCGATCGGCGTTGGCGCGCAGCGTTCGCGCGACGGTTCGTTCCGCGAGCTCCCGCGTCGTGTAGGTCGAAGCCGTGCTGATACCGCGCTCCCCTGCCAGGCGATCGCGGAGCTGCGCGTCGGTCCGTCCGACATGCCGCGCCAGCGTGTGGCCGCCGCGCGCTTCGTCCGCCTCGAGGTCGTAACGATCCTCGCTGGGCGCGTCAGCCGGCGTACGCCTGGCGTTCTCGATGTCGGGCGACGGCGCTTCCGTTCTGGATGATGTCGGTCCAACGACTGGCGCCGCTTCGCGGGACCGCAGATACCAGAGGCCGACCAGGACGAGCACCACCGCGGCCAGCCTGATGATCCTGGCAAGAACACTGGCGCGGGGTCTCTGGCGACTCATCGTCACGACACATCATCATGCCACAGCGAGCCACGGCGAGAACCCGGCAGCCAGCCGATGGCGGGACACGGCCACAAGCGTCCACTCGCTGATTCTGGAAGCCTTGCCTCACGCAGACCCGGCGAGCTGCGTGGCTCGGACGCTCATTCGCAGCGACTCGCGCCCGTTGTCTTCGGTGATCACCCGCGCGTGCGAGGGCTCGGCGAGGTACGCGAGCTGATCCGCGAGCATGGCGCGCAGGAGATCGCCATAGACCGTCATCTTCGTGGCCGGCGCCGACGTCAGGGTGATGCGCTGATAGGCCTCGTACGTCTTGTGACGCGCACGGAGAACCCGCTCCGACGATGGGTAGAGCGCCTCCACGTCGATGCGCGCACCTGGGAAGATCGAGGCGAGCGCACCCGTCGCGGCTTCGTCCAGAGCCGTGCGCACGACGGCCTGCGTGGGAATCCACTCCCGCAGCGTCACGTCGCCGCGCTCGAAGAGGAGGCGCAGCTCCTGACGGTCCATCCGGCCCGCCTGCGTGAAGCCGTGATAGAAGCTCACGGGCACGTCGCCATAACGGGCCGTGCAGTAGACCTGCTCCTCGATTCCGGATCCGGGGCGCAGCACGCGCCCCGCCGATTCGACGCGGCCCTCGCCGAGCCAGCCCGCGAACATGTCGAAGAAATGCACGCCGTGCTCGATGAAGATCCCGCCGCTCGTCGTCCGGTCCCAGAACCAGTGGTTCGGGTCGAGCCTTCGTCGCAGGCATAGTTCTCGAACGTGCCGCGCAGCACGTCGCCGAGCAGCTTCGAGTCCACGAGCTGCTTGATCTGCCCGAACCGCGGGTTGTAGCGCTGCATCAGGTTGGTGACGAGGAGGAGCCGCTTGTCGCGTGCGAGGGTCACGAGCTCGTCGGCTTGTTCCATCGTTACGGCCAGAGGCTTCTCGACGATGACGTGCTTACCGGCGTGAAGAGCGTCCCGCGCTTGCGCGTGGTGGAGGAATGGTGGCGTGGCAATGTAGACGAGCTGCACGTCCGGCCTCGCGAACAGCGCCTCCGGATGTTGCACGTCCACGAGACCGAACCGGGCGGCGCACGCGAGCGACGCTTCGCGATGCGTGCCTGCGATGCACCGCAACGCGGCCCCCGGCACCTGCGCGAACTGCTGTGCGGCGAACATGGCGAAGCCGCCGAAGCCAAGGATGCCGATACCGACCGCGTCTGCTGTCATGGGATGCGTGATCACTCGTGCAGGACGACACTCATGAGGGCGTTGTTGATCTTCAGCCCGCCGTTATATTCGATGAATCCGAGCTTGCGAAACTTGTTCATGAAGAAATTGACGCGCGAGCGCGTCGTGCCGACCATCTCGGCGAGCATCTCCTGTGACATCTTCGGAATGACGCGCTGAGATTCCTCCGGCTTGCCATACTGCGCAAGCAGCAGGAGGAGTCGAGCGAGCCGCTTTTCACTGGAGTTGAACAACTGATCGACCAGGTCTTCTTCGATGCGGATGTTTCTCGCGAGGATGTAGGCGATGAACAGATCCGACATCGCATACTGTTCGTGGAGCAGGCGCACCATCTTCTTCTTCGCAATCACCAGCACGGTCGTGGCGACCAGGGCGGTCACGGATCCCATGCGGACCGATTGACCCGCGAGGCAGCCCTCCCCAAAGAAATCGCCTCGCCCGAGCACACCCACGACCGCCTCTTTGCCCGCGTTGGAGATCACGGAGAGCTTCACGCGGCCCTTCTGCACGTACATCACGGCCTCGGCGGGGTCACCTTGCCTGTAGATGACCGCATTCGCGCGAAAGTCGATCGCCTTTCGCGTCACGCCGCTGGAGTCGAGGAATGCCTGTGCGTCGAACTGACCGATTCGCTTCGTGATCGCCATGTCAACGTGCTCCAGAGCGTGCGCGAAGGTCAGCCTGACACCTTCGGTGGCGTGACCGCGGGGCCCTGAGCGCGTCGAGACGTGATGCGCGTGGGAGCAGAACAGACGCCCGGATTGGCGATCTGACTGGCAGTCTGATGAGCCATCGTACACCCGGCGGGCCGATCGGCTCAACGTTGATGATGCCGCGTGAGACATCTCCGCCCACGATCGTTCACGTCCCTGTCAGTCTTCCAGGACGATCCTGACGAGCGAGGCATGGACATGGGTGGCGCCATTCCGTGTGATGAACCCTTGTGCCTGAAACCTGCTCATGAGGGTGTCCACACGGGCCCGCGTCGTGCCAACCATCTGCGCGAGCCGCTCCTGTGAGATGGTCGGGAGGACGGAGTGTGGCGAGTGCGCCGTTCCGTACTCCGCCAGCAGCAGGAGCGTGCGCGCGAGCCGCCTCTCGGTGGGTTCGACGTTGAAGAGATGCTTGAGGAGATCCTGCCCGATGCGGATGTTCCTGGCCAGCACGTGCGCGATGAACCCGTCGGCCAGCTTCGGCTTGTCGTGCAGCAGACGCAGCATCGTGGCCGTCTCAACGATGCGAACCGTGCTCGCCGTTGTCGCTGTCGCGCTGGCCGTCCGCACCGCCTGTCCCGCCAGACAGCCTTCGCCGAAGAACTGCCCGGGCCCCAGTCTCGCGACGACAGCCTCTCGCCCTGCATCCGATCGCGCCGTCAGGATTACGCGGCCTTTCTGGAGATACATGACACTCGCACACGCGTCTCCCTGGGAGAAGACCGTTTCGGTTCGACGATACTGCACAACGCGAGTCGGGATCCCGGACGCTGCGAGAAACTCTCCCGCGTTTCGGGGCTGTCGCGTTGGCTTGGATTCCATGAGACCAGCATGACGCAGTGACGCACGCGCGCCTGTCCTCAACTGCACAGGCCATCACCGGTATCTTCCAGACGCTCACGGCCGATGTCGCTGGCGCAGCTTCATGGAGAGGATCGGCGCGCTGGATGTGATCCCCCATCGACCCGCCAACGGCGTTCGCTATCCACAACAGGACAGACAACGGACGCTGACACGGATCACACTGATGACACAGAGACGCGAAGGATGATTCCTGTCCGCCACTGCGTTCACGACAGAGAGACCCGCATGATCACCACACGCACCTGTACGCTCCTGATAGCCGTCCTTTCACTCCATGCCCCGCCGCTTCACGCACAGGACCTCGACCATCATCGTGACACGCGTCTTGGCGGCAACGTCCTCGCCGTGGCCGGCGCGCACGGCTTATCATCGGGGGATGCGAAGACCGTCCACGAACGCCCGGCCCTCATACAGAATCTCGAATGGCGATCCCGGAGCTTCCTGAGCGCGTCGATGGCGACAGACGACCCGGTGACCGGTATCACGTTCAGCTTCTACAACGATCAGTTGTTCCGCATCGTCGCGAACTACGATCGGCAGCGCACGGAAGGGCTGACCGATAGCGATCTGATCGAGGCGATGAACACGGCGTATGGCCCGCCACAGCCGCTCGCGATGGCGCGTACGGGGAAGATCGCCCCGCAGACCACGGGGAATTGGAGAGCCGATGAAGACCAGGTGATCGCTCGAGGGGAAGACGCGGAATCCACCGTCACGCTGCTGCGCGCGCGCGACGCGGCGGCGGTCCGCCTCATCGTGCTCTCGAAGCGGTTGACGGATCTCGCGCGGTCCGCCGATGTCGAGGCCACGCGACTCGACAGGATGGAGGCTCCCGGCCGCGAAGCCGCCCGGCGCTTGAAAGAAGCTGACGAGACGCGCGTGGCCGCGGAGAAGGCACGTCCGGCCAACAAGGCCATCTTCAAGCCTTGAGAGGAGCCGCAATCGGCGTGGGTTCCGATCCCACGCCAACCGGTTGAGACGTCCGTCTGCTCACCCCGCAATGCCGCGCCTGCGGATGCGGCGCCGGCTCTCGCCATACAGACGCTCCCCAAGAAGAAACACGGCGGCCAGCATACCGAGAGGGATCGCCAGGGGCAGGAGCAGCACGATCACCAGGAGCCATCCGGCATCTGCGGCGAACTCGCGGAATCGTGCGACAGACATCCTAGGCTCCAGCATGATGGTCGTCCGGCATCAACGCGACGACAGCCTCGGTCGTCAACAAGAGAGACGCCACCGACGCGGCATTCTGCAGGGCGGAGCAAGCGGCTGCTGGCGGGGCTCGGCGCACCAGGCGCACGCGAGCTGCATTTCTTCATCGCCGAGGAAGGCATCACCGCGGCGGCCTACGTCGTCATCAGCATCGCCGGGAAGAGCTGGACGATCGAGGAATGTGGCGACCGCGATGCCTCGGGCGCGCGCGTCGGCGCCATCCTCCAGGCGCTCGTCGCGCGTGAACCGGTCGAGCGCCGCCCGTCGATCCGGGCCTGGCTGCCTCCCGCCTTCGTGCCCCCGCAAGTCACGATCGTGACGGCCGTGCCGCCAGCCCGGCTCATGAGGCTGAAAGCCCTTGGCGACATGATCGTGCGGCCGCCGATGCCGCACCCGCCCTTCGGCTTGCGCGTGATTCGCGCGCCGCTGTCTGTCAGGCGGACATCGTCTCGCCGACGCGTCCATCCAACAGCGTCGCGTCCGTCCGGAGCCCCGTCTGTATACATAAGGACAGGCTCGTCGCAATTGTGAAAGTTTCTGGTCTGTGCGCGACAAAGCGCGCCTGATTGAGCTTCGCTCTCGCTGGCGTCCGTGCGGACATCAGCGATCGACGAGGACGGCCAGACGCGGAAGGTCGACGGTGAAGACACACCCGTGCCCAGGACGGTCGCTCGCGAAGAGCCGTCCGTTGTTGCTCTCCGTGCCCCACCGGCTGATGGCCAGACCAAGCCCCAGCCCGATCCGGTCGGCGCTGCGCCGCTCGAACGGGCGGAACAAGTCTTCGACGTTGCCCTCGGGAAGCCCGCCACATTCGTCTTCGACTTCGATCAGGACGCGGTCGGCGGTGGCACTGCCGCGCAGCCTCACCGTCGTGCCGGGCCGGGTCTCATTGAACGCGTTCTGCAGCAGATTCGCCACCACCGCGGCGAGCACCGAGCGATCGGCGTCGACGGCGGCGGCCGCATCGCCCGGGTCCATGGTGAACGAGAGACCGCGAGCGCCAGCGTTCAGCGCCGCGGCGGGTGCCAGTTCCGTGAGGAACTCGGCGACGCTGAACCGGGGCCGCTCCCGAACTTCGTGCCGCAGGCGCGCTTCGGAGACCGATCGGTTGATCAGATCACGGAGAGCCGCGAGGGTCCGCTGGAGCACCGCCCCGGTGCTTCCCCCCACACCCACGTTCCCGGTCCTGAGCACCTCGAAGGCGACCGATGCGGTGCCCACGAGATTGCGGACTTCGTGCGCGAGGAAGCCACGCGTTCGTCCCCGCGGGCGGTTTCGGCGTCAACCAGCAATTGGTTGCCACGTCCGTACTCCGTCACGGCGCTCGCAATCGCATCGTCCAGACAACGGTTCAAGGTGCGGAAATCCTCGACGGTGAGCGGCACGTCCAGATGCAGTGCGAGGTCCGTGATCGCCTGGCACACATCACCATAGCTGTGCACGACATCCGACAGGGTGCATCCCTGCAGCAGGAGATCGTGGCCGTGGTGCGCTGCTGTCTGCCCCATCTCGAGAGACGACGATCGTGGATGCCGCAAGATGTCGACGAGCTGATCGAGGAAGTGGGATATCCCTGCGCCAGTGCCCTCGGGCGTGGACTGGGGCGTGGATCGCCGTTCTGCCTTCACCCGGCAGCGACGAATGATCTCCTCGCGGTGCTGCACCACGAACGTATCAAGCATGGCGCCGGTGCCACTGTCCGAGGCGTCGGAGGACGAAAGAGCCACACGAGCACCTCAAAGAAAATGAGCAGGCGATCCTCGGAAATAGGAGCAACTGTTGAAGGGGACGTGCGTGCGTCGGATTCCTGGATCGAAGGCTCCCGGCCACTGTACCTCTGCCGCCACAGAGCCGCTGTCTCTTTGTGGACATCCAGGTCCGCAGCTTCTCAGGCAGTGTGTCTTTCGGGACAGCGCGCCCGCGACGATCCGTCATACGCTTCGTTCATGAAACCGCAACACGTGAAACTGGCGCTCGCGGCCGGGTGGATGCTTCTGGCCGTGGTGGTCGTCGCCGCGTTGGGCTATCCCCGGTCACCGTCCGATGTCCCGATGCTGGCGGCGCTCGCCCTGGCGCCTCCCGCGGCCATGTGGTTCTGGTGGAACGATCCAGCCCAGACATTGGGCCAGAGCATCCAGGCGGTACGCGGGAACGACACCAGCAAGAAACCCCGCCGCTAGCCGTCTCTCCGAGAGACTGCATGCTCATCAACGGCAGCGCGTGCGTCCCGGAGCCGAACCGATGGCGTCCGATATCGCACGACCGCGTCACCGTGGAAGCGCAGCGACCCCCTCGCAGACAGCGACGTCGCATTGGCACATCAGTTGCCGTTCCCAGCCCATGTGGTGACGCTCGCCGCCAGGAAACTGTGCGTCGAGCGGTCTTGTCAAAGGAGCAACCATGAAGCTCGCACGAGTGGGAGTGATTGCCGCGACGATCCTCGCGGTGGCAACGGTGGCGTGGGCCCAGAAGCCGGACTTCTCGGGCACGTGGACACTCGATCCGGCCAGCGCCCCGCCTGCCGGTGGCGGTGGTCGCGGAGGTGGAGGCGGTCCTCTCGGGAATGGTCCGGCGACGGTCAAGCAGACGGCCGACGCGCTGACGATCGAGCGCACGGTGGGCGATGCCCAGATCAGCCTGACCTACAAACTCGACGGCACCGAAAGCAGGAACCTGATCACGGGCCGCGGCGGCCAGTCGGCCGATCTGCTCTCGACCGCGAAGTGGGACGGCCCCAAGCTCACGATCGTCACCAAGCAGGAAATGGGCGGCCAGGTTATGGAGTCCACTCAGGTCTGGACCGTCGAGGGCAACACGCTGACGGTGGAAACCACCAACGCGCGCGGCACTCAGAAGCGGGTCTACAAGAAGTAATTCTAACGAGTCGCCCGTCCCCAGTTTCCAGTCACCAGCTACTGGGAACTGGGCCTCTCCCTGTAATCTGTCGTTCCCCACAGTCCATCCATCCGCGGTCCTGCTCGCTTGATTCTTCACACTTCAAGGTTCTCGCATCGATGAACATTGCATGCTGAGTCGGCCAGCGCACGTATCATCCGTGCCGCAGCCCCTCCGTGCACCTGGCAGGAAACATCTCACCTGACGTGGGGGCTGCGTGCCGAGACAGAATCTCTGTCCGTCCGGCGGCGAACCGCCGGAGTCTTGCGAGCAGATCGAGCGAGTGGACCAGTACGGATACAGTCACCATCCGCTGGAAGCCCACCCACGAAAGACTGCGCGCGTCCATCACATGGAGATCGCTATGCGTCACATGAAATTCACATTGGCCGTACTGCTGCTGTCCATCGTCGCAGGGTCGAGTTTCGCGTCTGCTCTTGACCCTGTGCCGGAGTTGCCTGTTGCACCCATCTGCGGTGCTTGGGAACCCCTCCCCGGTGGAACGACATTTCGTCGTGGCTGCTCCGAGGGGTCGCTGTACTGGTGGGAATACATGACCGTCTAGCAGTTCGTCGCCTCCGAAGGACCGCGGTGGATTGAGGTCGCGCCACAACCGCCATCTGGATCAGCAACGGATCAGTGCAACTGGCAGTTGTACCGAGGGCAATTCTCAAGCGCTCGTCACGGACGGCTTTGGAACCACGGTAACGTGCTGAGCCTACGGTGGTTTTGGGCCAGTCATGGAATGCTAGACAGGATTGGCTCACCGCACTGGACGATTCCGCAACTGGCTCATCCGTGCACCCTAGTATTACTGTGTTATAAAAATTGTGTTCGGCAGAAACGGCTCCAGTTCCTTGCGACTGTGCGCGTGGCTGGATACGACGTCATGTCGCGCGCCCGCGCCAGCACGTCCGACTTGCCGCCCATCAGTCCTGAGCCAACGACGCCGATGCGCCTCTGTCACCTCACGACTCTCGAGCGCGATGGACCAATCGGACGCTCAACCCGTAAGCTGCTTATTTTAATGGCTTTAGGAGGTGGCTCCTCAGGCTGGATTCGAACCAGCAACCCTCCGGTTAACAGCCGGATGCTCTGCCGTTGAGCTACTGAGGAACACAGGTGGGACCGCGCGGATGCGGTAGACGGAAAATTCTATCGGAACGAGCCTCAGCGGTCAATGCCGCGTGGCCGATTCTTGTCCCGGTCCGGGACTATCCGGTACGTCATAAGGCGGACAGCCGGGGACGCGTGCGCAGGCGCGTGCAGCATGCGTCCCCGTGCGACGTACTGGACGTCGCGCGCCGTCCGGCCGCCCAGGGAGAGCGGCGCCGGACGCTTGTGCAAGTTCGACGCCAGGAGCGGACGACACACGCGCCGTGAGCCGTCCGCATCGCCACTGCCCCTCGCGACGCCGTCCGCACGGCGCGTCGCGCGCCGCGTTTCGGACGACGATCGTCGACGCGCGATCGCCGCGATCGATCGCGCGCGCGACATGGCGCGGACCGGCGAGACGGATCGCTACGCGACCTTCGCGTCGACGTCGATCTGCAGATTGTTGCGCAGCGCGTTCGACACGGGACACTTGCCTTCCGCTTCACGCGCGACGTCCGCGAACTGCGCCGCGTCGAGTCCTTCGAGACCGCTGACCGTCACCGACAACTTCGACGCCACGATCTTGATCCCCGCGTCGCCCTTGTCCGCGGTCACCGTCGCCGTCACCACCGTGGTCGCCGCTTTCGCGTTTTTCCGGCCCAACGTGGCGTTCAACGCCATCGCATAGCAGGACGCGTGCGCCGCCGCGATCAATTCCTCGGGACTCGTATTGCCGGCAGGTTCACCGATGCGCGTGGGAAAGCTGACGGGCAGCGTGAAGGCGCCCGAGCCCGCCTTGGCTTCACCCTTGCCGTCCATGATCCCGCCATTCCACTTCACTTCGACCTGTCGCGAAAACGTCGCCATGTAATGCTTCTCCGTTCGTTATTCAGTGAGTCACGCGCACGTCGACACGCGCGCGATGTCGGTCAGCCATCAGCAATGGAGTGAATCAGCCTCGCGATCGACCGCGGCGCGAAGACGCGTCCGATGCCATTCGCGGAACGCTGAGAGGAACACAACCCGCTCGCGGAGTGCCGCGGCTTCGTCCGATCTCGCTGCGCGCCCCGTGCGCATACCGCGCAACGGATGCGCGCGCCCGTCACAGTCTATCAGGCCGAGCGCACACGATTCGGCGCCATCCTGCCGCGCCTTTCATGACCCAGGGCGCCCTGCCGCACCCGGCACCCAGGCTCTGACCGGAAAGAGCCCTGCACGTCAGTTCGCGGCCGGTCTTGCGGGCTCATCCCTTGACGCGCCGCGCTCCCTTCGGACGCGCCGCGAACTGGACGATCACCCCAACCGCCCCCAGCACGAGCCAGGCCAACCACACCCAGTCCCGCCCCGGCGGCGTCCGCAGGGGATAGACAATCCAGCCGTCCGGGGACACCGTCCACTGCCCCGCCAGCGCCAGCCCGCCCACCAACGCGGACCAGGCCCCGGCAAAGCCGGTCGAGATGACAATGACGTAACGCTGCAGCGCCAGCGCCCCCAGCGCCCCCGCGACGGTCCCGGCAATCACAATCAGCGGATGCGGCTCCCGCAGGAGCTGCGCCCAGATCAGATGAATGACCACGGCGCCCAGCGTCGCGCCGATCAGGGCGACGCCGACGAAATAGGCCAGGATCAGGATCAGCGCCCCGATGAGGCCGCCCACGAGCATCGCCGTGAGCGTGACTTTCGCGTCCACCGGTCCCATCACGGTCGTCGCAATCAGCGCCCCCGCTACGAATCCGTAGACGCCCAGCACCACCCGGAAGAGCCGATGGCCGGCAAAACAGGTCAGGAGACCGCCGGCCAGAAGCAGCACGGCCGCGGGCACCTGGTAGGAGGCGGGCAACATGGGCAGTGATTATAGTCTCCCCGCACGAAGGGATTGACGATTGACGCCGGAGGACCGACGATCAACAGTCGGTCCGGTCCATCGCCTCATGACACCCCCGGCTCCATCGCCTCGTCCCCGCATCACCGTGACCGGCGTCATCGCCGCCGTCCTGGGAGCCGGCCTGTTCGTCTCGGCCATCCAGCACGCCGGCCTCACGTCGATCCTGGACGGCATGCGCAGCGTCGGCTGGGGCTTCGTGCTGATCCTGGGACTCTCCGGCCTGCGGACGCTCTGCCGCGCCGTGGCCTGGACGCTCTGCTCCGAAGGACCGGCCCGCCTCCGCCTCGCGGACACCTTCCCCGCGTTCCTCACGGGCGAGGCCCTGGGCAACCTGACGCCGCTCGGCCTGTTCGTCAGCGAACCGACCAAAGCCGTCTTCGTCCGCCACCGCGTCTCGCTGATGACCGCCGTCTCCGGCCTCGCCATCGAGAACCTCCTGTACACGCTCAGCGTCGCCGTCGTCATTGCCAGCGGCACCGTCGCGATGCTCTTCAGCTTCGATGTGCCCCGCGCCATCCGCATCTTCAGCGTCATTCTGCTGATCGGCATGCTGGCGCTGCTCGCAGGGTCCGGCTGGGTGTTGGGACGACAGGTAAAGATGGTCAGCCCGATGCTGAACTGGTTGCACCGCCGCCGCTGGCTGCCGGACTCGCTGTCGCAGCGGCTGGAGAAGCTGCGACACCTCGAAGACAGCATCTACGGTTTCCATCGACGCCATCCGCAGCGGATGCTCTCGGTGCTCGTGCTGGAAGCCGCCTATCACGTGGCGGGCGTGGCGGAAGTGTTTGTGATCCTGGCCTGGATCTCGCACACGCCGACGCTCCTCGTGGCGTTCGTGTTCGAGACGATGAACCGGGCGACGAACGTGGTGTTCAAGTTCGTGCCGATGCGCCTGGGGGTGGACGAGGCGGGCAGCGGGCTGCTCAGCACCGCGCTCGGCTACGGCAGCGCCACGGGCGTGACGCTCGCGATTGTCCGCAAAGTGCGCGTGCTCTTCTGGACGGCGATTGGCCTGCTGTTGCTGGCGAACCGCGGGCTGCGCGCAACGCCGTCCGCCAGCGTCGATCCCACGGAGCAGGAACAACCCGCTCCGCTACGCTGATCTCGCCTCGCCAGATGGATCCGAGGATGTTCCACGCTAGCGGGTCCGAGGCTCCGACTCGCTAGACTTCGCGGCGGCCTTCCATGGCCCGGTGCATGGTGACTTCGTCCGCGTACTCCAGATCGCTGCCGACGGGCACGCCCATCGCGATGCGGGTGACGCGGACGCCGAGCGGCTTCAGCAGCTTGGCCAGGTAGATGGCGGTCGCCTCGCCTTCGACGTTGGGATTCGTCGCGAGGATGACTTCCTGGACGTGTCCCTTCTCGACGCGCGCCAGCAGGCTCTTGATCTTCAGCTCGTCCGGCCCGACGCCCTGCAGCGGCGACAGCGCGCCCATCAGCACGTGATAGACGCCCTTGAACTCGCGGGTCTTCTCGATCGCCGTGACGTTCTGCGGGTCTTCGACGACGCAGATGAGGCCTTGCTGGCGGGTGGCGCTCGTGCAGAAGGCGCACGGATCGGCGTCGGTGATGTTGCTGCAGACGGAGCAGTGCGCGACGCGGTCCTTCACCTCGCGCATGGCGCCGGCGAGGCGATCGACGTCCTCGCGCGGGCTCTTGAGCAGGTGGAAGGCCAGCCGCTGCGCGGACTTGGCCCCGATGCCGGGCAGCCGCTGCAGTTGCGAAATGAGCTCGGTGAGGGGTTCAGGCAGCGACATGCACGCGTCTTACATTCCGGGCAGCTTCATGCCGCCCAGCATGCCGCCGACCTGCTTCTGAACGGCCTCGTCCGCCTTGCGGTGCGCGTCCGCGAGCGCCGCCACGATCAGGTCCTGCAGCATTTCCACATCTTCCTTGGAGATGACCTCGGGATCGAGCGTGATCTTCTCCACCTGCTTGTTGCCGTTCATCACGACGGTCACCATGCCGCCGCCGGCGGTGGCTTCGACGCGCGTGTCCGCCATCTGCTTCTGCAGGCGCTCCTGCATCTCCTGCGCCTGCTTCATCATTTGCTGGATGTTCATGTCGACCTGCGCCTTCTACATTTCCTCGACGTCGCGGATCTCCGCGGGGAACACGTCGAGCATCGCCTGGACGGCGGGCTCTTCGAGGACGCTTGCCTTCAACCGTTCCTGCTCGGCGTTCTGCGCGGGCTTCTTCGCCGCGTCGGGCGCGGCGGCCTCGCCGTTCTCGACGGCGGCGATCGTCATTGGACGTCCGGCTACGGCGGACGCCAGCTCCGCGAGCGTGGGACGCTGCTGTTCGAACTGCGACGCGAGCGCGGTGGGCCGGACGCCGAAGACGAAGGTGACGGCGGACGGCGTCACGTCGACACGCCTGGCCGACGCAATCGTCGTGTTGTAGAGGAACTTCGGCAGCGACCGTTTCAGCTCGGCGAGATAGGCCGTCTTGAACGCCTCGAGCGCGGCGGGCGACACGTCGCCGGCCAGCAGGCCCGTGACCACGGGCGCGACGGGCGCGGCGGCCGACGAAGCGGGCGCGGTGGACGCGGCGGGCTTTGACGTCCGCGGACTGGGACGCTCGGGCGGCGGCGCGAAGTCCGGCGGCATTGCCCGATCGACGGCTGACGCCGGGGCCGGGACTCGCTCGGCGGCTGGCGCCGATGTCGGCACGGGCGATGCGGCGGTGGACGCCGCCGCGGGTGACGGCGCGGGCGCGGCCGCCGACGGACGCGCAACCGTTTTAGCTTCGACCTTCGCGGCCAGCGACGCGCTGCTGCCGCTGCCGAGGCTGCCCGTGCTGCCGGCTCGCGTACCGCTTCCGCCGAATCCGGACGAGGATGCGGACGCCGGTGTGAGCGTCGACGCACCGCGCGTGGGCAGCGGCGCGTTCTTCTGCACGGCGTCGATCAGGTCCGTGATGGGCAGCAGGCGGCGCAGGTGGATCCAGCGCAACAGCGCCATTTCGAGGTGATACCGCGGCTGCGTCGCGAAGCGCAGATCGCCTTCCACCTTCGCGATCAGATCGAACGCGCGCAGCAGATCCTCGCGAGAGAACGCGGACGCCAGCGCCGTGAGCCGGTCGCGATCGCCTTCCGGTGCGTATTCCGGGTCCTGCGCGCGTGCCGGATCCACTTGCAGGACCATCAGGTCACGCACGAGCCGGGCCAGCTCGCGGCAGACGTGTTTCAGATCCTGTCCCGACTCGATGACGCGGGCGGCGAGGTCGAAGACCGCTGGCGCGTCTTCGCGCGCGACGGTGTCGACGATGTCGAGGAGGAGGTCGCGGGCGACGAGGCCGAGGACCATCGAGACCTGATCGACGTCGATGCGATCCGTGCCGAAGGCGAGCACCTGATCGAACGCGCTCTGCGCGTCGCGCATGCTGCCTTCCGCCGCGCGCGCGACCAACATCAGCGCGGCGTCATCGGCGTCGATCTTCTCCGCGTCCGCGATGCGGCGCAGTTGATCCGCGATGGCGCGCGTGCCGATCGTCCGGAACTCGTACACCTGCGCGCGCGACAGGATCGTGTCCGGAATCTTGTGCAGCTCCGTCGTCGCCATCATGAACACGACATGCGGCGGCGGCTCTTCCATCGACTTCAACAGCGCGTTGAAGGAGGAATTCGAGAGCTGATGGACTTCGTCGATGATGAAGATCTTGTAGCGGTCGCGGACCGGGCGGATGGCCAGCCCGTCGATGATGACGTCGCGGACGTTGTCCACGCCCGTGTGCGTGGCGGCGTCGATCTCGAGGACGTCGAGATCGCGGCCCTCGGCAATCTCGATGCAACTGTCACAACGGCCACACGGATCGGCGGTCGGTCCGTGCTCGCAGTTCAGCGACCGCGCGAGGATGCGCGCCGTCGTCGTCTTGCCCACGCCCCGGGCGCCGGCAAAGACGAACGCCTGCGCGATGCGTCCGCTGCTGATGGCGTTCCGCAGCGTCTGCGTCACGCCTTTCTGGCCGACGACCTCGTCGAATTGTTGAGGGCGCCACTTTCGCGCAAGTACCTGGTAGGCCACGAAAGTCGAAATTTCAGTATGAGCCGTGCGTTAGCGGGTCGACGTCAGAGGACCGACGGCGTAAAAGCGATGAACGGCCCCACCGCGACCCGGACAACCTGCGGCACATGGCAGGATCTGCTGAGCGCTGCTACCTTCCGGTCCTGACGCGGTTCGCAGGCTGGCATTGCACAGGGTCCGAGCCGCGATGCGGCCGTTCATCTGCGGCCACCTCTCGATGACCGAACCATCAGTGTATCGTGCGGGTCCCACCCGCGCAAGCGCGTCCAGCGCCACGGCGTCCGAGCGTCAACCGTTGCTGGTCGCCAGCGGTATCGTGCGAATCACGGGATGACGCTAGGAGCGCCGCCGCGGCAGTGCGCGCGCGGTCGGCGGCGCGGTCCACGGATCCTCGGGCCAGGGATGCCTGGGATACCGTCCGCGAAGCTCCTTCCGCACGTCAGGATAGGTGCGCTCCCAGAAACTCCGCAGATCGCGTGTGGTCTGCACCGGCCGGCCGTTCGGCGCAAGCAGTTTGAAGAGCACCGGGGCCTGCGCGCGGCCGACGCGCGGCGTCTCGGCCAGCCCGAAGAGCTCCTGCAGCTTGACGGACGCCGACACGCCGCCGTCGGACTCGTACTCCAGCCGCACCGTCCGTCCGCCCGGCACGGTCAGCGTCGCCGGCGCCAGCCGATCCAGCGTCCGCACGTCGTCCTGCGTCAGCGCCCGCGCCAGCGACATCTCCTGCAACCCTCGCGCATGCGCCGCCGCACGGACGATCAGTGCGTCCCGCGAGACCGGATGACCGGCAAACGTGAGGCGTCGCGTCACCTGTTCGTCCGCGTCCGACAGCGGCCGCGCGCGGAACACATCCGCCAGCAGCCGCGCGGCAGCGTCCGCATCCGGTTCAACCATGTGCTCCGCCAGCACGATCACGCCAGCCATCTCGCGCCGCGCCGCACGCACGCGGCCCGCGGCATCGTCCCACCAGTGCGTGGTGACGAGAGCGGTGGACGCAATCCACGATCGCTCGACGGCACTCGCAATGCGCACGCGCGCGTCGGGCTGATCGGCGCGCCCGGATCCCTGGACGTCGAGCGCGGCGACGTACTCCGCGTCCTGCACACCGCTGTCGCGATCCAGCACCGCTCCCGCCCCCGACGCCAGCAGCACGCGCGGCGAGCCCGGCGCTCGCCGCTTCGCAAGGCGATCCGCGTATCCCGCGAACAGCGCACGCCGCAAGTCGGTCTCGGGCAGGTCCACGGCAGGCGTCGTGCCGAGCAGACGCGCGGCCAGCGCTTCGAGGTCTCGCGCGACACGCTGCGTGTGCGCGGGCACGTCACCCCACCGGTCCAACGCCGCCAGCAGATCGCAGGTCGTCGCCTCGTGCCGCGGCGGCAGCAGATGACGCTCGGACAACAGCGCGCACGCGCGGGCCGCCGGCCGACTCCCCTTCGCGTCGATCAGGATGCGCGACAGGCGCGGCGGCAGCGGAATCGCTTGCAGCGTCCGGCCCAGCGCGGTCATGCGTCCATCGGTGACGGCGCCGAGCGCGACGAGCAGGCGCATCGCCGCGTCGAGCGAGGCGGGCGGCGGCGCGGCGAACCAATCGAAGGTGTCCGCGGTCGCGCCCCACGCGAGCAGGTCGAGCAGCGGCCCGCTGAGATCGATGCGCACGATGTCCGCGTCGCGCTGCGGCTCGAGGCGATCGTGTCGATCCCACAGGCGCCACGCCGCGCCGGGCCCCAGGCGGCCCGCGCGTCCCGTCCGCTGATTCGCGGCATCCTGTGGAATGCGCTCGGTCTCCAGGCTGTCGATGCCACGGGCGGCGTCGAACCGCGCGATCTTGTGCAGGCCGGTGTCCACAACGGCCTGGACGCCGGGCACGGTCAACGACGTCTCGGCGATGTTCGTGGCGAGGATCACTCGTCTGGTCGATGACGGCTCCAGCGCGCGATCCTGCTCCGCCGCGTCCAGCGATCCGTGCAGCGCCAGCGTCTCGACGCCGGCGGCGATCGCCTGTACGGACGGCATCGCCTTGCGGATCTCCGGCGCGCCCGGCAGGAAGCACAGCACGTTGCCGCTCGTCTGCCGCAGCGCGGCGTCCACGGACGTGGCGAGCGCGGTCGACGGCGCGTAGTGAATGTCGATGGGATGCGGCTGACCGGGAATGTCGATCACCGGGCAGTCGTGGAAGAAGGCGGCGATGGGCGTCGGGTCGATCGTCGCGGACATGACGATGACGCGGAGGTCGTCGCGCGCGAGCCAGGCTTGTTTCGCGAGGGCGATGCCGATGTCGGCGTGAATGCTGCGTTCGTGGAACTCGTCCAGGACGATGGTGCGGAAGTCGGACAGCAGCGGATCCTGAAGGAGTCGCGCCGTGAGGATGCCTTCGGTCGCGAGCAGGACGCGGGTGCGCGGCGAAAAGCGTCGCTCGAAGCGGACGTGCCAGCCGACCTCTTCGCCGAGGGTCCACTGTTGTTCGCGGGCGATGTGTGCGGCGATGGCGCGGGCGGCGACGCGGCGCGGCTGGAGGACGATGACGGGGCCGTCGGCGGCGATCGCTGGCGGCACGCGTGTCGTCTTGCCTGCCCCTGGTGTCGCGACGAGAACGAGCGCGCGCGCGTCCCGGACGGCGCGCGTGACGCGATCGAGCGACGAATCGATGGGCAACGGCGGACGCGGCACGCGTCGATTGTACGGCGGACCGGCGGACACGGCCGCCCTTGCTACATCGGCTTGTCTGGGGTCTTCTCTCCTGGGCGACCGGGTGTCAGCGTCACCGTCAGCAGGCCGACGCCGAGGACGGCGATCAGCCACAGCATGCCGCGCACCGTCTTGTTGACGATGGTGAAGTGCAGATCGTCGCCGGGCTTCGCGTCGAACTCGAGGGTCTTCCAGACGAGCGTGTTGTAGGCGCGCAGCGAATGGTGGCCGGGCGTGACGGTGCGGGTCAGCGTCTGCTCGTACATCAGCGTCCCGATCGTCTGTCCATCCAGCGACATGATGACCTGCCGCTGCTGCGCATCCTCTGGCGAGGTGCGGTGGATGGTCACGCGCGCGGCCGGCGTGGCGTCCGTGGACGGCGTCGCGCTCATCATGCCCAGCATTATAGAGTTCGCGGCAGGACCCATCGCCCCGCGCATCCGCGGATGGCATCAACACACGATTGGAGCGCGCAGTCAACCATGCTAGACTGAGCTGCTCGCGAGTCCTGCTCGTGCCCTTCGCGGAGAGATGTCCGAGAGGCTTAAGGAGCACGCTTGGAAAGCGTGTGTAGGGGAAACTCTACCGTGGGTTCGAATCCCACTCTCTCCGCCATAATCCCTTCAACAACTTAGCCAGATCGACCGCTACCGTCGGGCAACATCGGGCAACGCGGCGTGGCGCGCGCTTTGCCGATTGTCGAGGGACGGCATGGCGTTGCACCTGTATCGACGGCACCGGCGCGGCTGCAAGGGCGCCCATCGCGAGGACGCCCGGTCAGGAGAATTCGAGGAACGCGGCTGGCGGATGCGGACTCTCTTTCTGGGACGAGGCCGTGGACAGCATGAACGCGCGAGAACACTGACGGGACCTGCGCCGTGAGTCATTCAATGCCAGAGCAACTGGAGCGAACATCACGGCAGCGGAGCCGGTGGCCGACGTCGCTACGGTTGCCGGGTGAAGCCGATGTCCCAGATCACCACTCGTCTATTACGGTCTTCCTGCGAGGACGTCGCGGGATTCCGTCCTCGTGCAGTTCGGACATGGGCCCATCCGCGGTACATGAACATGTTGCCGTGCCCGTCCTCCCGCTGAGATACCTGATATCCCACACCGATCGCCGAGAGGACCGCGCTCGCGTTTCGCAACTCCGATTGCTCACTAATACCGTTGTGATTGGAGTCCGTCCAGAGCAACAGTTCAAAAAACAGCGGATCATCTTCCGTGACGGAGCCTCGACCCATGATCCATCCGTTGGACTGCTGAGCAGCAAACGCGAGGGCCTCAAATCCATTCTTGAGCACAGGGAATGTGTGGTCACCAAACAGCTCTTTGCCGCTGGTGATCAGGCCGTCCCCATCGATGTCGCGTGCCAGAAAGGCGGCGTCTGATCCTGCTTCCGTCCAGGCCGTCTGATCGAGATCGCCGTCGCCGTCGATGTCGAAGAGAACCCCGTCGTTCCATGACGTAAATCGATAGCTGGACGGCCTGGGCGCAATCACGATCGGCGAAGCGACGTTCGTGCACTCGAATCCGTTCCAATAATAGTCTGGGCCTAGCGGCGAGCAATCAGGAGACGTAGGCCCGCACGTACCTCCATGGAGCGACGTGGCGCGATTGAGTTGGATATTCGTCACCGTGCCACCGTCCGAAACAAAATGGTTTGAACGCCCGCTCCAGGATCCACATGTGCTCTGTGCAACGGTGACCGACGCGTTGCCGGAACCATTCTGACCAGTGCAGCGTTCAGGTCCACCACCCCCGCTCAGGCAAAGCACATTCAATCCTTCAACCCATGCCTCCGCGAAGGCCGTGCGGCCGCTGCAGTTCGACTGCGTCGTAACCGCCTGAAACCTGACGGTGCCTTGGCTCGATTGATCAGCGGACGCCGCTGAAGACGTACACGATTGACCTGACGCAGATGAGGGAGAAAGCAGTCCGAAGCTCGTGACGCAGACCGCAGCCGCAAACACCGAGAATGGCCGTCGGATGGCATTCATATGGTCACTCCCGCAAAAGAGAGAGCCTACGAACGAATTGGCGTGCCCTACCGTGCGTTCTGCAAGGCCTTGAGGGTCCGTTCCAACTCGAGCCGAACTACAGCATCCGTCTCTTCTCCCAGTCGTCGAACGATTGTTCCCGTGTGCGAGCGTGCATCCTGCCCCAGCGCGCCAACCGCCCGAGCGGCTTCGAGTCGGATCGCGCGATCGGGATCGTCGAGGGCCGTCACGATGGCGGGAAGCGCCTCGACCAGCCGATACTCGCCGACCCCAACGATCGCCATCTGACGAGCCTGCCCGGTCGTGTCGCGAACCGCATCAACAAGGACGGGCCGAACAATCGCGACATCCGCACGGCCGCGCGCGAGCGCGTGGATGATCGCTCGTCGGACGACGCCGTCTGACTCCACTGTGTACCGCTGTGCCAACAGCGTCGCGGTCGCGTGATCGAGACGCTGTTGAGGACCCGCTGCGCCCTCTCGGCCGAGGATGGCGATCGGACTTACGCAGGCCGCACGCACCGTAGGCGCATCATCGGACAGAAGACCCGCTAGCGCGGGTCGCAACGACGTCATCACCCGCTGCTCATCGACGTGCGTCGCTGGCACGGCGCCCTGTCGGATCGCGGTCTCGCTGAGAAGACGCATCGCACGCGCATGGAGCACATAACAGCCATTGAGCCGCACCGTGGCATCTGGATCCCGCAGCGCCGCGGTTAACACCGTACTCAACTCCTGCCCGTCAAACGTCCCGGGCTTGGGGAGCTTGAACTGATCAAGGATCGCGAGCCGCTGAGCCGTGTCCCCGCCTTGAAACCGCGCCGCACGCGACAGGTCTTGCGTCCATGCGGGAACCGCGGATCCCAAGAAGGCACCGAGGACAACGACGCGGGCGGCGACTGTGAGCCCCTTGGTCATGGCGTCTCCTTACCGACCACTTCCAGAACCGGAGACCGGAGCATGGAAGAATAACAACGCGGGGTTATTCTCGGCAGGCCACGATTGAAACATTGGTGTCCCACCTAGATAGAACTCGAAGGCGGGGAACGCAGTTCGTATACCCGTCAGATTATAGCCCACCTCCCGCTCAAACTTCCGAAACGTGAACTCCATATGCACGTCGTAGAAAATCGGCGGTGCCGACACGAGCGTCAATGGGTTATCGGCCGCGACCGAGCAGTTCAGGGTGAGAATGGCTGAACTCAGCCCGAAGAATAGGTCAAGGAATTGACAGTTCATGCCGCCCGCGCCCGCGGTTCCCCAATCGACCTTCAGTGGATGGCCCCAAATCCAATCATGCTTTGCCGTACCCGTCAGGCGGCCTGCCAGGCAGCAGCCAGGCGTATCGACAGATGTCCAATAGTCGTAGCGTTCGGTCAATCCGACGAAGTTCACCTGGCTCGTGACAAACGAGTTGTCGTAAATGTACGGATTCAGCAACTCCAGAATCTGCGTCGTTTTCGAGTCGCCGTCGACTGAGAAGCCCCGATCATTCCCGCCGTAGATGGTGGAGAACGAATAGACCGCGCCAGCCTCTGGATCGGGAACGATATTGAAGGGAATGAAACTATTCAGCGTGATCCGGTATTGGTCGTCCCCGACGGCAGGCAAACGGAAGGTTTTCTCTTCCCAAATAAATTCGCCAACGTCCGACGCGAAGACAATGGCAAAGCACCGGACCGTCTGATCGCTGGCACTATAGGGGACGTGGGCAGTAAACGTCCCGCGGATGCTGCCCCCCCATGATGACGACGTATGGGTCAGGCGTTCCGTCAGGTGGGTGGCGGTGATCTCCATGTAGAGCTCCAGCTGCACCGGATGCCAGTCCCACAGTTCGAACGAACACGTAAACGGCTCACGTCGCTCGGAAGGTGTCTCCATGACCAGCGAGCGTACGGGCGAACGAGGTGGACGCCGTTCGACCGTTGTCAATGACATGCGGCCTTGACCGAGGGCCGATGCGGACAGCCGGTCTGCCGGCTGGCTCCACGCAAGCGTGGCCATGTCGGCGACCGCCACGAGAGTCCCCGCAAACGCCACGATTCGCGCCGAACGGGTGGCACGCCACGCCATAACGTCCCTCCTCTTCCGACTCTCACGTCTTTTGGAAGTTCGACACGTGCATCCTACTGGCGTGGCTCGCATCTTTCGCGTCGCCGCATTTGGCATGTTCGAGGAGATGAGGTTCGTGCTGCTCGTGTTCTTCGTTTTGGATCGGAGAATGGGTTCTTGATCGTCAGAGCGTAGTGGATCGGCGGGTTTATGAGCCTCGGCGTCCTGTTGCGGCGTACAATGATCTTGCTTGTGCGCTTCGTCTGCAACATCGGGGCATGTGCCACGGCCGGCCCGGTGATTGCGGCAACCCCGGCCGCGGAGATCCCGGAAGTTGTTGACCGGCAATGAAGGCCAGGGTTCGGATCGTAGTTCAAGCCGCCTTTGCGGAGCGGGTCGCGATCGCGCGACGAAGGTGCTGAAACGGACAGGAGCGCCGTTCACATCCGCGGCAAGAATCGGGCACACTACAGTGGTGAATCAGGATGCGTGTTGCGCCACCGTCCGACAGTTTCTAAGCCAGCGTATCGGCGAAACGCTGGCCGTCGACGAACGCCCCGACAGCACGATACGGAACGCCCCAGCCGTCGAAGAAGTATGGCGATCCGTGTCTCACGCCTTCGTTGTCGAGCACACCCGCGTCGAGGCATTCGAGTCTCAGATTCGCGACGACGTGGCGTTTGAACGGCTCGTTCGCCCGATCGAGACGCAACTCGCTGGGGTATTACCCGGCCGATTTGCTGCCACCCTGCGCTTCGGAGCGGCGGCGGACGCCCGGGGAAGTGTCGATAGCGCGCGCGCTGTCGTAATCAGCCTCATCCTTGCGAACGCTGGCGATTTGCGTGACGGCGAGACGATCGAACTCGCGTCTCCGCAACTTCCGTACCGGATCTACCTGTGCAAGCGCCACTCAAGCGACAATCGCATCTTCTTCAGTCGGTGGATCGGCGATGATTCGGTCAGCGCTCGTGCCGAGCGCATGGGGCGGGCACTCGACGAGAAGATCCCCAAGCTGGTGGCAGCATCGGCAGGCTATGGGGCGAGGTCTGTGCTTATTCTCGAATCGAATGATGTCGCCCTGTCCAACATCTTCGCCGTCACCCAAGCATTCAACCAGGCTTTGAACGGTCGAACGACCACGCCGGACCTGGTGTTCCTCATCGAGAGCGACGCATCCCCACTGTACGGTTGGCTGCTGAAGGATGGCAACGCGCTCTCTCCTCCAAGAAGAGTTCTTCCATGACAACGAGTGTTCCTGCTAAACTGTCTGCTGCATTGCTTGTCTGTTCTTCCGAGGGCGTGACAGCTTTGCAGCAGGAGAGTCGGACAGGCCGTGAGTCAATCGGAACCGCGACCGGATGCAGCGGGGCTCGCAATGCTGTCAGCGGCTAGTATTACTGTGTTACAAAATTGTGTACGACAGAACGGACAACAGGAGAGCTGTGGGAGTAACGCCTGCGCGAGCGCGATGCGCAGCGTGGCGATCG
>Ga0187894_10001678_pt1 | contig 27841 bp, 22 predicted proteins | sample GBC1701081metaG_FD_136650 | JGI IMG/M metagenome (GOLD analysis project Ga0187894, IMG submission 136650) | White microbial mat communities from a lava cave in the Kipuka Kanohina Cave System on the Island of Hawaii, USA - GBC170108-1 metaG ...
CGGCGCGCCGCTGCCGGTCGAGGTGCAGAACGAGTTCGAGAAGCTGACCGGCGCCACCCTGATCGAGGGCTACGGGCTCACCGAGACCTCGCCCACCGGCTGCATCTGCCCGGTCGACAAGGCGGTGCGCCGCGTCGGCTCGTGCGGCGTGCCGATGCCCGGCACCATCGTCGAGATCCGCGACCTGGAGGACGTTACCAAAGTCCTGCCGGCCGGCAAGGAGAATGTCGGCGAGGTCTGTATCATCGGCCCGCAGGTGATGAAGGGCTACTGGAAGAAACCCGACGAGACCGACAACGTGCTGTTCACCCACCCGACCAGCAACTGGAAGGGCCTGCGCACCGGCGACATGGGCTACATCGACGCCGACGGCTGGGTGTTCCTCGTCGACCGCTCCAAGGACCTGATCATCTCGTCGGGATACAACGTCTATCCGCGTGTGATCGAGGAAGCGACCTACGAGCATCCCTCGGTCGAGGAGTGCATCGTGATCGGCATCCACGATGAATACCGCGGCGAGGCACCCAAGGTGTTCGTGAAGCTGAAGCCCGGCATGACGCTCACCTTCGACGAGCTGAAGAAGCATCTCGACGGCAAGATCGGCAAGCACGAGTTCCCGGTCGCCTTCGAGATCCGCAGCGAGCTGCCCAAGACCCCGGTCGGCAAGCTGTCCAAGAAGGAACTCAAAGCCGAAGAAGCCGCCAAGCGCGAAGCGGCGAAGCAGGTAGCGGCGCAGTGAAGTCCCTTCTCCCCGCGCAGGCGCTACGGAGAGGACACATCTTCGGGCCGGACGTTGCTGTCATCCTGAGCGCAGCGAAGGATCCGTTGAGCCGTCGGCATGCACGGACCTGGCGATGACGTACATGCCCCAGTGAGGTCCGTTGGTGCGAAACGACGGCATAACAGGTCCTTCGCTGCGCTCAGGACGACACGGACGCTGCCTTGCAGAGATGTGTCCTCTCCATAGCGCGCAGGCGGGGAGAAGGGACAACGCTCGACGCGCGGACGCTATTGCTTCTTCTGGAACGGCGGCGATGCGAACTGGCGGGTGCCGTCGCACGTCATCACCACGAAGCGGTAGCTGCCGGCCGGCAGCGGGCCGTCAAGCTCGCAGTTCACCGGGCACTGGGCGTAACAGAAGTTGCCCAGCCACGGCATCGGCCGCAGCGTGGCACCGGCTGCCAGCGTAATGCAGGCCGGCACCGGCGCTCGCGTGCACTGCTCGATCAGGTAGAAGTTCGTGACCCGCGCATCCTGCCAACCCGCGTCGACCTGCCGCTCGACCTTGATGGCCGAGCGCAGCTGAACCGCGGGCCCGCGGTTGACCAGCGTGAAGGACCCAAACCCGTCGCCCAGCATGAGTTCGACCATCGGGCCGGCGGCAGGCTGTGCCCGGGCGGCGGCGCAGCCCAGGCACGCGGCGACGGCGATCAGTGTCTGACGTCGAAATTGGCCCATACGTTGCTGCGCCTCTCGTTGGGATTGTTGAGGGCGTTGCGGATTAGGGTATTACAATGTGGCGCTGCTGCGGTCGTCACGATCCCCGAGAAGCGCGGATCCGATGGCGCGCCGTCGATGACCTTGCTGAGCCCTGCCATGTTGCCCAGCGCGCCGCCGGTCTGCGTGATGGTCCACGGCGCATTGATATTGGCGAAGTTGGTCGGCAGGAAACGGCCTTGCCAGTGTACGTTCCAGTAGATGCATTTCAGATGCTGGAAGACGCCCGCCGGACTCATCAGCGACAGCACGGTGCAGAAGTGCGCTTCCGTCTGGGCCTCGCGGATGAAATTCACCGGCCCGGTGAGACCGCCCGCCCCGTTGTTGCGCGTCAGGGACCATGTGCGCGAGGGCGCGTCGCTGAACTGCGCCGTCATGGCGATGGGAAACGCCGCGCCCGCCGCCGCCACCGTGCGGTCGGCGCCGGGGTTGTTGTCGATGAAGACGGCACCGGGCGTAATCGTGTCGCGACAACTCTGGGTCGGGCGCGCCGGCGGCCGCGCCGCCTGCAGGAAGACGCTGCCGTCGCCGTTGACCCGGCCGCGATAGTAGGCCCAGTCGGTCGAGATCCACTTGAGCTGGATCATGCCCAACGTCCAACCGGCGGGATTGTCGCCGGGGTCGCCTGTGAGCTGGCAGGTACCGCGCAGCGTGATCGCATTCGACCGGAAGCGCAGGTCGCCACCCGCTGCGGTGGGCGGCTGCACGGACTGACGGGCGACAACGGTAAGCTGCGGCGACCCTCGAACCACGGAAATGACCATGGGTATCCTCCGGGAAGCGACTCACCTTTTACAAAGTGAGTGTTTGCTTATATTGCATGAATAATCACTCATGGTCAATAAGTTGCTCGGCGACACAACGACGGTGACTTCCGGCCGCGCAAAGCGGTCGGCGAACGATTTCTTGGCCGGAAGGAACGTGAAGCGGCGCGGCAGCGTCAGGTGGCGGCGATCTAGCCTCGCCGCACTTGGTCGATGTAGTGGCGGGCGGCTTCGATGCTGCAGCCGCTGACGCGCTGGATCAGGCGCATCGCCTCGTCGTGCTGGCCCTGGGCCAGCATCGCGGCCACCGCCGGGCGCAGGCGGGGATCCTCCAGCGGCCGGCGCGGGTCGGCGCCCGCCGCGGCGCGCTGGCTCTCGGCCAGCGCATCGACATAGTCCTTGGCTTCCTTCAGGCCCATGCCGGTGCGCTCGCGCACCAGCTTGATCGCTTCCAGCGCCTGGCCGCGCGCCACCAGGGTCGCCGCCTCGGTACGCACGCTGGCGCTGCCGCCGGCCGCGGCACTGGACGCCATCACCATCTGGCGCGCCACCGTCATCATCGAGGGTGCGTTGGGCAGCGCCTCGACATAGTCCTTGGCCTCCTTCAGGCCCAGGCCCGTCATCTCGCGCACCATCTTGATGGCCTCGATCTTCTCGCCGCGCGCCATCATCGCGCGCACGACGGAGTCGGCCGCCGCCATGGTCATGCTGGCGGCCGGCGACGGCTCGGCCGCCGGTTCGACCGGCACCGCCTGCGTCGGGCTGTCGATCACCTTGGCCTTCGACCGGCCGCGCAGCAGCAAGAGTGCCAGCAACACGATCGCTGCCAGCACGGCGACGCCGGCGATCCCCATCAAGACCGTGTTGCTCATCCCTTACGCTCCGCCCGCTGCCGACCCCACCAAAGGTCATAGCACATGCCAATGGCGGGCGGCCCATCCCTTCTCCCCGGTGTGCCGCGGGCTCACATCTGCTGGTCCGGCGCTGCATGTGCGGTCACTTCCCCTGGCGCACAGCCGCCGGTAGTCTCGCCGCTTCCGGAGTGCAAGGATCCGTCCTGTGGATACACCCCCGTTCAGTTTCCAGTTCCCTTACGCCTCGCCACGCCTGCCCATCTTCGCTCGCAACGTCGTCGCCACGTCGCAGCACCTGGCGGCCACCGCCGGCCTGCGCATGCTGGCCAAGGGCGGCAGTGCTGCCGACGCCGCCGTCGCCACCGCCATCGCGCTCACCGTGGTCGAGCCGACCATGAACGGCATCGGCGGCGATGCCTTCTGCATCCTGTGGGACGGCAGCAAGCTGGTCGGCCTCAACGCCTCGGGCCGGGCGCCGGCGCTGATGACCGCCGACCGCTACCATGGCCTCGACGCCATGCCCGGCGAAGGCTGGGGCTCGGTGAGCGTGCCGGGCTGCGTCTCGCTGTGGGTCGAGCTGCACCGCCAGTACGGCAAACTCCCGTTCGCCGACCTGTTCGAGCCGGCGATCCGCTATGCCGCCGACGGCTTTCGCGTATCGTTCATGGTGGCGCAGCAGTGGGATCGCGCCGTCGCCCGCCTGAAGGACCAGCCGGGCTGGGCCGCGGCCTTTATTCCCAACGGCCGCGCGCCGCAGCCGGGCGAGCTGTGGAAATTCCCGGCCCAGGCCGAGACCTTGCGCCAGATCGCCGAAAGCGGCGGCGAGTCGTTCTATCGCGGTGCGCTCGCCGCCAGGATGGAAGCCTTCGCTGTCGAAGGCGGCGGCGCGCTGCGCGCCGGCGATCTCGCGGCGCACCAGCCCGACTGGGTCGATCCCATCGGCCTCGCCTACCACGGTACGACGCTGCATGAGATCCCGCCCAACGGCCAGGGCATCGCCGCCTGCATGGCGCTGGGCATCCTGGAGAACTTCGACATCACCGGCTTCGCGCCTGACGGGCCCGAGGTGGCGCACCTGCGCATTGAGGCGATGAAGCTCGCCTTCGCCGATGTGCACCGCCACGTCGCCGATCCCAAGCACATGGAAGTGACGTCCGCGCAACTGCTCGACAAGGCGTACCTGAAATCGCGTGCCAAGCTGATCAATGCCAAGAAGGCCGGCCGTTTCGGACCCGGCACCATCCCCAAGCTCAGCGGCACGGTCTATCTCGGCACCGCCGACGAGCACGGCATGATGGTGTCGCTGATCCAGTCCAACTACGCCGGCTTCGGCTCCGGCGTGGTGGTGCCCGGCACCGGCATTGCTTTGCAGAACCGCGCTGCGGGCTTCACCGTGCAAGCGGGCCATCCCAACGTGGTGGCGCCGGGCAAGCGGCCGTTCCACACCATCATCCCCGGCTTCGTCACCAAGGACGGCAAGCCGCTGGCGACCTTCGGCCTGATGGGCGGCGGCATGCAGCCGCAGGGCCACATGCAGGTACTCTCACGCATCGTCGATTTCGGCCAGAACCCGCAGGCGGCCATCGACGCGCCGCGCTGGCGCATCCACGAGTCGGGCGACCTGTGGCTCGAGCCCAATATGCCGTCGGCCACCGCCGAGGCACTGCAGGCCCTGGGCCACACCGTGGTGAAGACCCCGTGGCCCAGTTTCGATTTCGGTTCGAGCCAGATCATCTGGCGCTACCCCGACGGCGGCCCCTACCTCGGCGCCTCCGAAAGCCGCCGCGACGGCGCCGCCGTCGGCTTCTAGTTTCCTGGGAGCGCGGGCGTCTCGCCCGCTCATGTCGGCGCTGCACGCCGATATGGGCAGGCCGCCCGCGCTTGCAGGAAAACATCACCAACGATAGCGCAGGTTGGCGAGGACGGTGCGGCGGGCGCCGTAGTTGCAGCCGGTGCCGCCCGAGCAATAGGCGACATACGCCTTGTCGAACAGGTTGGCGGCGTTGATCGACAGCCGCCAGCGCTCGACGTCGACATAGACCATGGCGTCGAACAGCGTGACGCCCGGCACCATCAGGCTGTTGTCGATGCTGCCGGCGGTGCGGCCGAGATAGCGCACGCCGCCGCCCAACCCTACCGTCACGTTGTCGTTGACGGGATGCGCGTAGTCGGCCCACAGCGAGGCCATGGTGTTGGGGATGGCGTAGGGCCGCTTGCCGAGATCGGCGCCGTTGCTCCGGGTCACCTTGACGTCCTGCACCGTCAGCGACCCGATCATGCGCAGGTTGTTGCTGAGGCTCAGCGTGCCCTCGACCTCGATGCCCTTGGAGTGGATCTCGCCGGTCTGCACGCTGAAGCCGCGATGCGTCGGATCGGGATCGGCCGTCAGCACGTTCTGCTGCGTCGTGTGGAACAGCGACACCGTGACGGCGCTGTTGAAGCCTGACGGCTGGAACTTGACGCCGGCCTCGTACTGCTGGCCGGTTGTCGGCTTGAACGGCGCGCCGCTGAACGTCGTGCCCGACGTCGGCTGGAACGACGTCGCGTAGCTGACATAGGGCGCCAGCCCGATCGCCGACAGGTAGACGAGGCCGGCGCGCCAGCTGAAATGATCGGGATCCTGGCGCACCACCGACCCGTTGAGCTGGTTGCGGTTGATCTGCTGCGTCCAGTCCTGCCGCCCGCCGACGGTGAGCGCCCAGCGATCCCAGCGGATCTGGTCCTGCGCATAGAGGCCGAGCTGGCGCTGCGTTTCGCTGCCGCGTCCCGTCACCGGCAGCGTCGGGATCACCTGGTTGTAGTCTGGGTTCACGATGTCCAAGGTCGGCACGCTGGCCGTGCCCCAGGTCCGTGTCTTGAGGTGCTGCCACTGATAGTCCAGACCCATCAGCACCGTGTGACGGATCGGCCCGGTGCCGAACGCGGCCTGCGCCTGGTTGTCGACCGCGATGCTGTCGAGCACCGGCCGCGCCTGGTAGCCGAAACGATTGAGCGTGCGTTGGTCGCCGCGCAGCCCGGTGCCGTAGAGCGTGCGATAATCGAGATCGAGATGGGCGTAGCGCAGGTTCTGGCGGAACGTCCACACATCGTCGAGCTGATGCGAAAGGCGATAGCCCACCATCGCCTCGTTCTTCTTGTAGCGGTCGAAGCCGGGCTGGCCGTCGCTGAAATTGGTCGGCAGCGTGCGGAAGGGATTGGACAGCAAGGTGCCCGAGGCCGGCAGGAACGACACCGTGTGCCGGTTATTGTCCTGCAGGTACATCGCCTGCACGGTCAGGCTGGTCTGCGCATCGGGCCGCCAGGTGATGGCGGGATTGATCGCGATACGATCATCGGTGCCGCCCTTGACCTGCAGGTCGGCGTCACGCACCAGCACGCTCAACCGGTAGAGCAAGGTCTTGTCGCTCCTCACCGGTCCGCCGACGTCGAACGATCCCTGGAAGCGGCTGCGCGTGCCGACCTGCGCGTTGACCTCGTAGAACGGCTCCGGCGGCGGATCCTTGCTGACCAGGTTCACGATGCCGCCGGGATTGGCGCGGCCGTAGAGCACCGAGCTCGGCCCACGCAGCACCTCGATGCGCTCCAGCGAATAGGGCTCGATGCGGAAATTGGCGAAGCCGCCGCTGGCCGACGTGTTGTTGACCTTGGGCAGGCGCAGACCGTCGACATAGACATCGGCGCCGAAGCCGCGGATCACGAACCAGTCCGAGCGCCCGTCAGTGCCGTAGAGATCGGCGCCGACACCGGCACTGTAGCGCATGGCCTGGGTGATCGTCTGCGCGCCCTGGGCGTCGAGCTGGTCGCGCGTGATGACCGAGATCGACTGCGGCGTCTCCAGGATCGGCGTGTTGGTCTTGGTGCCCGCCGCGCTCTGTGGCGCTACGAAGCCGCGCACCGGCCCCCGCGCCGGGTCCGGGCGATTGCCCTGCACCGTGACCGGCTCGAGCGTGGTGCTGCCGGGCACCGGCGCCTCGCCCTGCTGCGCCAGGGCGCTGCCGGCCCCGATCGTGGCGGCCACCGCCACCGCGGCGCCGATCGCGCCGATCCCCTTTTTCCCCTTGTTGACAACGCCTTGCCCACCACGCTTGTCGATACAACGCATCACGCTGATGTCCCTCGGCCTCATTGAGAGGCCGCGACAATAATGATACTAAGAGTTATTCTCAATACCAAGGAATGAGGCCCCTTGACCTTCCCATCATGGGAAGGTCCATCTAGGGGTCATGAACAAGAGTCTCACCCCTCACGAACTGCACGATCTGCAGCTGCCGATCGTGGGCATGACCTGCGCCGGCTGCGTGCGGCGGGTCGAGCGCGCGCTGGAAGCGGTGCCTGGTGTCGAACGCGTCAGCGTCAACCTGGCGTCGGAGACGGCCACCGTCATGGCACCGCCGGCGCTCTCGCCCGCCCGCCTCGCGCAAGCCGTCGAGGCCGCCGGCTACAAGGTCGGCACGTCGGCCATCGACCTCGCCATCGACGGCATGACCTGCGCCTCCTGCGTCGGCCGCGTCGAGCGCGCCCTGCAGGCCGTGCCGGGCGTGCAGAGCGCCACGGTGAACCTCGCGTCCGAGCACGCGCGCGTGGTGGTGACCGGTCCGGCGGCGCGGATGGTGCCGGCGTTGACCCAGGCCGTCGCGGCGGCCGGCTACACCGCCAAGCCGATCGCCGGCGGCGACGACGATGAAGACGCAGCGAAGGAAAGCGCCGACCGCCGCGCGCTCTTGTACGCCGGCGCCGCGATCCTGCTGTCGCTGCCGCTGGTCGTGCCCATGCTGCTGGAGCCGCTCGGCATCCACGCCATGCTGCCGGGCTGGCTGCAGCTGGCATTGGCGACGCCGGTGCAGTTCATCCTCGGCTGGCGCTTCTATGTCGGCGCCTTCAAGGCGCTGCGCGCCGGCGTCGGCAACATGGACCTGCTGGTGGCGCTGGGCACGTCGGCGGGCTGGGGCCTGAGCACCTGGCTGCTGCTGCGCACGCCGGCGGATGCGATGCCGCATCTCTACTACGAAGCCTCCGCCGTGGTGATCGCGCTGGTGCTGCTGGGCAAGTATTTCGAGGCCCGCGCCAAGCGCCAGACCACGGCGGCGATCCGCGCCCTGATGGCGCTGCGGCCCGAGACCGCGCGCGTGCGTCGCGACGGCATCGAGGTCGAGGTGCCGGCGGCCGACGTGCGTGTCGGCGATCTGGTGGTCGTGCGTCCGGGCGAGCGCATCGCTGTCGACGGCGCCATCATCGAGGGCGCGACGCACGCCGACGAATCGCTGATCACGGGCGAAAGCGTGCCGGTGGCCAAGCAGGCGGGAGACACGGTCACCGGCGGCGCCATCAACGGCGACGGCCTGATCGTAGTGCGCACCACGGCGGTCGGCGCCGAGTCGACCCTGGCGCGCATCGTGCGCCTAGTCGAAAGCGCGCAAGCCGCCAAGGCGCCGATCCAGCGCCTGGTTGATCGCGTGAGCGCCGTGTTCGTGCCGGTGGTGGTCGGCATCGCGCTGCTGACGTTCGCCGGCTGGTGGCTCGCCACCGGCGACGTCGAGCACGCGGTGATCTATGCCGTCGCCGTGCTGGTGATCGCCTGCCCCTGCGCGCTGGGTCTCGCGACCCCGACCGCGATCATGGCCGGCACCGGCGTCGCCGCGCGCCACGGCATCCTCATCAAGGACGCCGAGGCGCTGGAGCACGCGCATGGCATCGACGTCGTGGCTTTCGACAAGACCGGCACGCTCACCGAAGGCAAGCCCACCGTCGTCGCCTTCGAGACATCGCCTGGCATCGACCGCGCCGAGGCCTTGCGGCTCGCCGCCGCGTTGCAGGCCGGCAGCGAGCACCTGCTGGCGCGCGCCGTGGTCGCGGCGGCATCGGCCGAGGGTCTCGCGCTGCCCAGGGCCACCGACGTCACCGCCCTGCCCGGCCGCGGCATCGCCGCCACCGTCGCGGGCCGCGCCCTGCGCCTGGGCAGCGAGCGCCTGATGCACGAGCTCGGCGTCGACGTCTCACCGCTCGCCGCGCGTGCCGTGCAGCTGCGCAACGAAGGCCGCACAGTCTCGTACCTCGCTGACCCTGGGAGCGCGGGCGTCCCGCCCGCTCATGAGCGGGCCGGAAGCCCGCGGTCCCAGGGCTCCCAGGCGCTCGCCCTGATCGCCTTCGGCGACGCGCTAAAGCCGTCGGCGCCCGATGCCATCCGCCGCCTGCGCGCGATGGGCATCCGCACCGTGATGTTGACCGGCGACAATGCCGGCAGCGCCCAGGTCGCCGCCGCGCGGCTGGGCATCGACGAGGTCGTGGCCGAGATCCTGCCGCAGGACAAGGCTGCTGCCGTGGCGCGCCTGAAGGACGGCGGCAAGGTGGTCGCGATGGTCGGCGACGGCGTGAACGACGCGCCGGCATTGGCCGCCGCCGACGTCGGCATCGCGATGTCGACCGGCACCGACGTGGCGATGCACGCCGCCGGCATCACGTTGATGCGCGGCGATCCGGCGCTGGTGGCCGACGCCATCAACATCGCACGCCGCAGCCGCACCAAGATCCGCCAGAACCTGTTCTGGGCGTTCATCTACAACCTGCTGGGTGTGCCGCTGGCGGCGCTCGGCCTGCTGAGCCCGGTGATCGCCGGCGCCGCCATGGCCGCCAGCAGCGTCAGCGTCGTCAGCAACGCCCTGCTGCTGCGCCGCTGGCGCCCGGGACGTTGAGGCATGAGATGCCGTCGTCCTGAGCGAAGCGAAGGACCCTGCGATATGGCGGTCATACTGTCATGTCGAGCGCAGCGAGACATCTCGAAACGGAGTCTCCGATCGCAGGAGATCCCCCGCTGCGCTCGGGATGACGATGAAATGCAACGGAGACTCGACCCATGAATATCGGCGAAGCCGCCCGCGACTCCGGCGTGTCGGCCAAGATGATCCGCTACTACGAAAGCGTCGGCTTGCTGCCGCGCGCCGAGCGCACCGGGTCGGGCTACCGCGTCTACCGCGACGCCGACGTACACACGCTGCGCTTCATCCGCCGCGCCCGCGACCTCGGCTTCTCGATGGAACAGATCACCGAGCTGCTGACCCTGTGGCGCGACCACGGCCGCGCCAGCGCCGATGTGAAGAAGCTGGCACGCACGCACATCGCCGAACTCGAGGACCGCGCCGCCCAGCTGATGGCCATGAGCCGCACCCTGCGGCACCTCGCCGATCACTGCCACGGCGATCAGCGGCCGGACTGTCCGATCCTGGATGACTTGGCTGACGGCACCGGCGCCGGACGCAAGGCGCCGAATAACCCGCGAAAGCACATGAGCTGACGACCCGCGGGGGCCCACCACGTCGTATTCTTTCATCCGGCTCTTGGTCTCTGCGTGTCGCGCTGTGCCGGCTGACCGTTAGATCCGTGACCTGCTTCCCGAGACTGAGCCGTCAATCCATCCGAAGCCGGGAACATCCTGGTAGCAAATCCCATCGACATTTCTCAGCGCAGAGAACACTTCTTGCACGCGGCGACCCCCTTACCCCGGACGGTCGCTTGATTTCATACAAGACAAGTGCGAGTGCTGCCTCGGCCCGCTGTGCACAGCGGGCTTTTTTCTGTTGTCGTCGCATCTGATGGAGGGCGGCAGGAACACAGGCATGCCCTGCCGCGCCCTAACCTACATGTGGAAATATGGATCCAGCACATTCACCTCGGTGATGCGGTCGACCGGCAGGCCGTTGCGCTCGGCGACCTTGCGGATCGACTCGGGCGAGGGGCCGTCATAGATGCAGAAGGTCTTCTTCTTGTCCGGGGTCACGTAGGAGTGGATCCAGGTGACGCCCTGTTGGGCGTTGTTGGTGATCACCGTGGTGGCGACCTGGCGGCCGTGCTCGTTGGGTGCCAGCGGGAGGCCATCGGGGAACGACCGTTCGATCATGTAGCGGGGCATAAGCGTCTCCTTGTCGTGACGTTGATCGCTGTCAACGCCGGCACGCTACGCAGCACCGCCGCCGCGCACATCGGGAGCGCCTCCCTATTTTGCCGCCGCAGCCTCCCTATCTTGCGGCAACAGGTTCTGCTCGCGCGCCAGCCGCGTCGCCTCGCCGCGTGTGGCGACGCCGAGCTTGGCCAGCACCGACGAAACGTGGTGATCGACTGTCTTGGGTGAAACGTGCAGGCGGGTGCCGATCTGGCCGTTGCTGAGACCGTCGGCAAGACAGGCCAGGATCTGCATTTCGCGCGCCGTTAGCCCGAACGGATTCTGCCGCGTCGCCGGCCGCGGGCCGCGCGGAATGCGGCGCACGCCCTCGCCGCGCATGCGCTGACGCAGCGCCGCAGCGGCCGGGCTGGCGCCCAGCCGGCTGAAGATATCGAGCGCTGCGAGCTGCGCCTCGGTATCGCCGTCGGTCAGCGCGCGCGCCTGCTCGTAGGGACAGCCCAGGCGCTGCCATAGACTGGCGGCGCGCCGCCAGTCGCCGCGGATCTGCAGCAGGAACGCCGGCGCGCCCCAGGATGGCGCGGTGACCGGCGCACCGCCAAGCCACTGCCAGTACGCGAACTCACCGGCATGCCAGCGCTGACGATGCCTGATGGCGAGATCACTAGCGGCGCTGGCCTCGGCCACGGCGCCAGCGCGATCGCCGGCCAGCCACGCTGCCTCGGCGCGCGCCGCGCGCGTCGGCGCCAGGCGCTGCAGCGTGTCGGTCGGCGAGGCGAGCGCCAGCGCCTCGTCGAACACCGCCGTGGCGCCGGGATCGCCGCGCCGCGCCCGCACGCGGCCGAGTGCGACCAGCGCCATGATCCGGCTGATGGTGGCGACGCTGGGCCGCTCCAGCAGCGCCGTGGCGATGTCGCTCGCCTCGCTCCAGCGCCCCTGGTAGAGCCGCGTCAGCGCCAGCCAGGCGCGCATGTAATGGTGCGAATAGTCGAGATCGCGCTCGCACGTGTAGGCGATACCGGCCGCGAGGTGGCATTCGGCGTCGGCGAACCGGTACTGCTCGCCATAGCTCGAGCCCAGATTGGTGTAGGCAAGCGCCACGAGGTCATCGAGCCCTGCCGCGCGCGCCAGATCGAGGCTGCGTTCCAGGTGCACGCGGCCGCGCTTGTCGCCGCTCACCAGCATCGCCGAGCCGACGACGTTCTCGGCCGCCGTGATGGTGGCGTCGTCGCCGAAGGTGGCGGCCAGCGCGATGGCCTTGCGGCCGAGCGCGATGCCCTCAGGGCAATCGCGATCCAGCATCCGCAGATGGGCCTGGATGCGATAGGCCGCCGCCAGCTGGCGCGTCGGCGCCATCGCCTCCAGCGCCGCGATCGCTTCGCGGCAGGTCGCGTCGGCGTCGGCGTTACGGCCGCTGCGCACCAGCGGCCAGGCCAGCGCTGCGCGGTTCTCGCCTTCCTTCAAGGGATCGCCCGCCGCGCGCCAGAGATCGATCGCCTGGCGGCGCGCGAATTCCGACTGCGCCAGTTCGTCGACGATGGCGCATTCCTCGGCACAGGACTCGAACAGCTGCGCCCGCTCCGCCGCCGGCCGGTCGCCGACATGGCGCAGCACCCGCGCATACTGCGCCGCCGCCTCGCGGTGGGCCCCGACAGCCACCGCCGCGCGTGCCGCGGCAAGCCCGTACGCCCGCACCGCGTCGGCATCGTCAGCCCCGTCGGCGTACTGCGCCAGTTGCGCAAGATCGCCGTTCCGCACACCGACGGCCTGCAGCGCCGCCAGCGCCCGCCGGTTGAGCGCGCGACGGCGGGCGGGATCGAGGTCGGCCAGCACCGCTTCGCGCACCAGCTCGTGGCGGAAGACAACGCTGTCACCCGCCGTTTCCAGCAGGCCGGCCCGGATGCAGTCCGCCAAGCCGTCACCGGACACCACGCGCTCCAGCACCCGCGACTCGATCCGGCTGCCGATCACGGCAGCGGCTTCCAGCACGTCGCGGCCCGCTGAGTCCAGCGTCGCCGCCCGCGCCAGCACGGCATCGCGCACCGTGCGCGGTATGCCGCCGCCGGCGTTCGACAGCACTTCACTGACGAAGAACGGGTTGCCCGAGGTCTGCCGGTGCAACGCCCGGGCGTCGAGCGGGCGACCCGCGATCAGGACGCGCACGGCATCGACGGTCAGGCGCGACAGCGCGATGCGCACGGCGACGCTCGATGTCGCCAGGTCACCCAGCAGTACCCGTAGCGCCGGTTGCGCGGCGACCTCGTCGTCACGATAGGTAAGCAGCAGCAGGACCCGCGTCTGCGCCAGCCGGCGGCCGAGGAACTTGACGAGATCCAGCGTGGCGTCGTCGGCCCAGTGCAGATCCTCGATCAACAGCAGGGTCGGCCGCGCGCCCGCGCGCAGGTCATCGAGCAGTGTCGAAAAGAGAGCAGCGCGCGGCGCCGTACGCTCGAGCTGGGCCGACAGCTTGCCGCAGGTCTGTCCCGCGATGTCGTACAGCGGGCCGAGCGGCGTCGGGGTGAACAGCGCATCGCAGTGGCCGCGCAGCACGCGCACGTCGTTGGCGCGGGTCGCGATGAACTGCTCGACGAACGACGTCTTGCCGATGCCGGCCTCGCCGCTCACCAGCGCGACACGCCCGCGCCCCGTCATCGCCGCGTCCAGCGCAGCCGCCAGCGTTTGCTGGTCATGGTCCCGTTCGAGCAGATGCAAGGCGATCTACGTGTGATGGTGCCGGTGTGAGAGCCGATCATTATACACCGGCCTCCGCTTCACCGGGCTGACGGCAGCACCGATGTCGCTCAAATGTTCGTGCCGCGACGTTGGCGGCTCGAAGAATTGCTTATCGCTACCATCAGAATCGATCATAGATCGCGAAGGCCAACCCGCCTGTATAAGCAGGCGATACGGCTCACTGCGCCCCGAACGATCATCGAGGAGTCACCGCCATGGGCGACCTGAGACTCGGCTGGGGTAGAAACAGCAAGATGAACGCCAACGCATCGCAGGTCGAGCTGCGCATGCGCTGGGAGGTCGCCGCCGCCGCCGACGCGTTCCACCGCCTGTTCAAGGTCGGCCTGCTGGGATTCGTGGGCCACGTGGTGAAGGTATTTTCACCGCCACAGTCGGTCGGCTTGCTGTTCCAGTTCGGCCCTGGCATGCGCGATCAGTTTGCCCAACTGGTCGACAAGCGGGCGTTCCCGCCCAAGACTCTCAACGACGCGCTGCGCGAAAAGTTCGTTCCCAGCATTCTCATTCCCGACAATCCGGGGCGCCAGCATCGCGATGCCTGGTGGCGGCAGCTTGCGGCCGGCAACGCCATCGGCGCCAGCTTCCGTGAAGAGGGCTTGGACACCAGCCTGCATATCGCCTTCAACGACATCCTGTGCGACGTGCATGTCGATCGCAGCGGCTTTGCCGTCGACAAGGATGGCTATCCGCACTGGGACCTGAACAATGTGCTGCGGCACCTGACCCTCGATCTGGCCGGCGATCATCTGCCGTGGGTGCTGCTCTCCGGCGCCTACATGGACCGCCGCGGTCGCCCCCTCTTCCAGGCCACCCTGCATCCGTGGATCGCTGTCGACCTGCCGTCGCGCGACAACGACCGCACCGCGGTGAAGGTCGGCCTCATGGTCACCGGCAACTTCTAGGGCGTACCCCTTCGCCCCATACAACCGCCGTTGAGAGGATGCATCTCGTGGCGGAGCCGCACCGCTTTGGACCTTTCAAGGATAGATATTCCAGGCATGAGCCCCGACAATGCACCGGTGTGATATTGGGGAGCACAGAGACCTGCCAATGTCAGCCTGGCCGCACAATCGGCTGAAATCGCAACGAGCGGATGCCCACACACCTCTCAAAGTGTTGGTCGTCGACGACGATCCGGGTCTGCTCGATGAGATGGCAACCACGCTCGTCGATGAAGGCTATGGCGTACTGCAGGCAGCGGATGGTGCGGCTGCCATCAAGCACATCGAAAGCAACGCTCATATCGGTGTCCTCGTCACCGACGTGCGGATGCCGGGACTTGACGGCCTTCAGCTTATCCAGCAGGTGCTCGCCCGCCTACCGGTCGACACACCGGGGCCGCAGATTGTGGTCATCACCGGCCACGGTACGATGGAAACAGTGGTTGATGTTCTTCGACTGAGGGCGGCCGATTTCCTGTGCAAACCGGTGGCGCGCGATGACCTCGTCTCGACCATCCGTCGTGCGATGGACAAGAGCGAAAGCGCACGCGGGCAACGGGCCGAGCAGGACGAGGCCCGGCAAGGCTGTCTGGAACTGCACGCGGTGCTGGACAGCATCAAGGCAAACGTGAACCGTCTCATGGTTTCATCCGCCGAGCGGGAGCCGATTGAATCGAAAGAGGACGAGCCGCCACTGCCGACCACGCCCGAGCCCGTGGACAGGTTGCGGGCGATCCGTGCCATGTTGCTTCAGCAAAAGGTCCGTGATCGCGTTTTCGGCGAAAGCGTTGCGATAGACCCGACATGGAACATGCTGCTCGACCTCATGCTGGCGCACATCGAGGACCGGCCGATGTACCTCACAAGTCTTTGCGTCAGTCCCTCGATGCCGATGTCCAGCGCGTTGCGGCGTGTCGAGCACTTGATCGCGATCGGCCTGGTGCAACGCCGGGACGATGAGGCAGACCGGCGACGCGTGATCGTCAGCCTGACCGAGGCCGGCCTCGAGCGTCTGTCGACCTACTTCGAGCAGGCCGAGCGGGCCCTGGCGCCGCAGCGCGCCATGCGCCTGCGCAGCCCTGCTGACTGACGCCCCGGAAGGGGACAACCGGGGCGGCGATCCCCTGCATGTGATCGTTCTTCCTGGCGATAGGCCTTCCCCTATCGCGGCCACTGCCGCAGGGCGACCAGGCCACCATCGATGGGCAGCAGGATGCCGGTCACCCAGCGCGACTCGTCCGATGCCAGGTAGACGGCGCCGTAAGCGATGTCCCAGGCCGTGCCCTCGGTCTTCATCGGCACCATGTTCTTGCGTCGCTCGCGCGCTTCGGTGCCCAGGTGCGCCACCATGGGCGTGTGCACCGAGCCGACGATGATGCAGTTGGCACGGATGTTCTGGGTCGCGTAGTCGGCGGCCACCGACAGCGTGAAGCCGTGCAGGCCGGCCTTGGCCGTGGCGTAGGCCACCGCGCCGGGGCCACCCATCAGCCCGAGCGCGCCGGCGATCGACGACACCATGATGATCGAGCCGCCGCCGCCCGCTTTCATCCTGGGCAGGCAGTACTTGGTGCACAGCATGGTGGTGGTGAGGTTGGCCTCCAGCACCTTGTGCCAATCCTCCAGGCTTACGCCCTCGGGCGTGCCGAAGCCGACATTGTTGTGCAGCACGTCCAGGCGGCTGTAGGTGTCGACGGCGAACGCCGCCATGGCCTCGGCGGCGTCGGCCTGGCTGACATCGCCTGCGAACACCGCGGCCTCGCCGCCCTCGTCCTTGATCTGCCGCGCCAGCTTCTCGGCCCGTTCGGCGCTGCGGTTGACCAGCACCACCTTGGCGCCCTCGCGCGCGAACAGGATGGCGGTCGCCATGCCGTTGCCCACGCCCTCGCCGCGCGGCGCCGCGCCGGTCACCACCGCCACCTTGCCCTTGAGACGTCCTGCCATATCACGCTCCCCCATCGGTCCGCGGCCCATCGACCCGCAAAACACCACGCATCCGCCATCGGCTTTGTACCTGCGATACGCGATGAGGGAAGCCGTCGTCAGTCGCGGCGCGGAACCAAAGCCATGACGAAGTTATCCACAGGCTCGTCCTCCACCTGGAGGATTGACGATGAGCAGACACTCATTTATATGAGCGAACACTCACTTCGTAAGTGAGCGCGACGCCGGCGGTGCCGGAGCGGCCCTCAGGGCCCACCACTGCAGGATATCAGCCCTGCGGCGGATGTGGAACTGGGGCCTCGGCACCAGAGCCGGGCGGCGCGGACCTTGCACACCCTTTGGGGGAGCACACGATGAGCGACGCCCAAGTTCTGATTCCTCGCGACCTGCTGAAGCTTTGGCTGGCGTTCGGCCAGGAAACGCCAATGCCGCCGTCCCTGCGCCGCTACATGGAGGCGCGCATGGGCACCGGCCTGCAGGACGTGCGCATCCATACCGGCGCCGTTGCCGCCCACCTGTGCAACACGCTGAAGGCGCGGGCACTGACCCTGGGCAACGACATCCTGTTCGCCGATGGCGAATACGAGCCCTATTCGCCCGAGGGGCGGTGGCTGCTGGCGCACGAGTTGGTGCATGTCCTGCAGCAGCGCGCCGCCGGCGGGCCGGTGCTCTCCTGGCGCGCCTCATGGAACTGCGACTCCGCCGAGGTCGTGGCCTTGGGCGACGACAACGATCCCTGCGAAGACGAAGCCGACCGCCTGGCGGCCGAAGTGATTGACGGCGGCCTGCAGTCCGCGATCACCCCCGACCACAGCGGCGCGATCCGCGGCACACGGCGGCAGGTGACCGTCGCCGCCGACGCGCACGACGCCCCGCCACCGCGCACTGCCTTCCGCCCGCAGCTGGTCGCGTCGGCCGGATGATCCGGGAGCGCGCCACGCCGGTGGCGCACGCGCTGGACGTCAGCCAAGCTGAGTCACGCGCGCGCCGATTTGCGATCAGCCTCCCTTCGCGATCGCTGCAGATCTGGCGCCACGGACGTGGCGCGCTGCCTGACAATCCGAGCTCTACCGATTGCGTCAGGTGTCGCCGGCGCTACAGGCGCGAGTCGTCGTCACGCCACGACGCAGCAAGCGCGACCGTTGCCATGCGCCTGCATGGTCATAAGCATCCGCCAAGGGCCGCGGCGGTCGCAGCGGAGCGATCATCAATCTGACGAACCCGCGCCGATGAACGCAGCGGCGAGACCGTCGCCTTTTGGGCAAGGTCGGAAACTGCCGGACCAATATCGACAACATCCTTCACCGGCATTGCCCGCTCGGCTGTCGTGTCAACACGCGACGGCGTTTGCCACGATGTGTTCAACCTGATGGACTTCCGCTTTCGCGGCTCGTCAGACAACAGAAGGAAACACGCATTACAGATTTTTGCTGGCAGCTGCAGTGACAGCCGGCTTGGTCCTTGGAGGACCGGCGCTGGCGCAGGACAAGAAGAAGCTGTCATTTGTCGTCAATGCGTCTTCCGATTTCTGGAAGCTTGCCGAGGCCGGTGTGAAGAAGGCGCAAGGCGAACTGTCGAACTATCAGTTGCAGTTCCGCTACCCCGCCCAGGGCACCGCCGCGGCGCAGAATTCACTGATGGACGATCTTGTCACATCAGGCGTTGCCGCCATCATGATCTCGTCCGCCGATCCGAAGAACTCGATCGACGCCTTCAACCGCATCGCCGCCCAGGTGCCGCTGTTTACGACCGATTCGGACTCCTCGCTCAATTTCGCCGTGATGGGCACGGTCATCTTGATCGGCGTGCTGGTCGATCAGCAGTGGGGCTCCTTCCACGAGCGACGGCGAATCCGCGAGGCCGCTCGCACGACAACTGAAGCCGCGGACTAGGGGGCAACACCGACTCAGACAGATGCCCGGGGTTGCGGAACGTCTCCTCAAAGCTCAACAATCTCCTGATCAAGGACAGTCACTCGGAAAGGTCGCTATGGATCTGAATCTGCGCGGCAAGCTCGCTCTCGTTACCGGCGCTTCCAAGGGAATTGGCCTGGCTTGCGCCAGACAACTTGCTGAGGAGGGTTGCCATCTGCATATCGCGTCGCGAACGAAAGCGGATCTCGAGCGCGCCAGGGAGGCGATCCAGGCGCGGCACAATGTTTCCGTGACCATCCATGCCGTTGATCTCAGCGACGGCGACGCCGCGCGGTCGCTGGCATCGGCCTGCAGCGACATCGACATCCTGGTGAACAATGCCGGCGCCATTCCCGCCGGTGACCTGCAGGCGATCGACGAGGCGCGCTGGCGCCAGGCCTGGGATCTCAAGGTGTTCGGCTACGTCAATCTCAGCCGCGCGGTCTATCCCGCCCTGAAGGCGCGCGGCGGTGGCGTCATCGTCAACGTCCTCGGCACCGCCGGCGAACGGCCGACCTGGGGCTACATCGCCGGAAGCGCCGGCAATGCGTCGCTGATGGCTTTCACCCGCGGGATGGGCGGCAGCAGCCTAGTCGACGGCATCCGCGTCGTCGGCTGCAATCCCGGCCTCATCCGGACCGAGCGCATGGAGACGATGCTGCGCACGACCGCGCGGGACAAACTGGGCGATCCGGCGCGCTGGCAGGAGCTGATCCCCACCCATCCGCCAGCCGGCACGCCCGAGCAGTGCGCCGATCTCGTCGCCTTCCTGGCATCCGACCGGGCGTCGCACATCACCGGCACGATCGTCACGATCGACGGCGGGGCCGCCCATTATGCGGGGGTCCTGTAGGCTATTCGGGAGCTCTGCTTCGGAAAATCCCCTCGATGAAGGATCTGCTCACCACCGACTTCAGGAATGCACCCTACTGTGGGACGCCGCGCCGCTGACCGAAAGTGCAGACGGCGCGCTGGCCCCCTCCTACGACGCGATCATCGTCGGGGCGGGCTACACCGGTTTACGCGCGGCATTGACCCTGGCGCGAGCCGGACGAAGCGTCGCGGTGTTCGACAAGGAGCGTCCAGGCTACGGCGCCTCGCGCCGCAATGCCGGATTCCTCGGTCGCACGCTGAAAAAATCCTATGTCGACCTGAAAGCTGCCAAGGGCGCCGCGTACGCGTCTGCCATCTATCGTGACCTGTCGATGGCCTATGACAGCACCCTGGCCTTCATCGAAGAGGAAGGCATCGACTGCCATGCCGTCCGCTGCGGCCGTCTCATCGTGGCGACGTCGGCGGCCCACTATGCCGGACTGGAACGCGAACTGGCCGGCATGAAGGCCGATCTCGGACTGCCCTATTCCATGCTGCCACGCGCCCAGCTGCGGGAGGAAATGGCCACCGACCTCTACGCGGGCGGCGCCGTCATTCCCGATCTCGGATCGCTGCATCCTGGCCTCTATCATCGCGGCCTGATGACGAGCGCACTGTCTGCCGGCGTTGCGATCTTCGGCAATTGCGCGGTAACCGCGATCGAGCCGGCCGGCCAGGGCGAACGCTTCCGCGTCACCACCGCCGCTGGACCGACTCGCGCGCGCGATGTGGTCGTCGCCACCAACGGCTACACGCCGAAGAGCCTGCCCTGGCATGCACGGCGCGTCATTCCCTTTGTCGGCTATATGGCGGCGACCGAGCCGCTGCCGCCGGCGCTTCTGACGAAGCAGCTCCCGCACCGGCGCACGGTGATCGATTCCAACCTCGACATCGATTTCTTCCGGCCGGCACCCGACTCGCCGCGCCTGCTGTTCGGCGGCGCCACGGCCAATGGCCTTCAGGACCCTGAAGCCATCGCCGCGCTCCTGCACGGGCGTCTCGCGCGCGCACTGCCGGACCTCGCCGCCGTCAAGCTGAGCCATGTCTGGACAGGGCAGTGCGCCGGCACGTTCGACATGATGCCGCATATCGGGTGCCATGACGGCATCTGGTACGGCATGGGCTACAACTTCGCCGGCGTTCCCATGGGATCGTTCTTCGGGCTGAAGATCGCACAGAAGATTCTCGGCTTGCCGGCCGGGACCAGCGCCTTCGAGGCCGCCAGGTTTCCGACCCTGCCGCTGTATCGCGGCAATCCGTGGTTCCTGCCGCTCGCGATGCGCTACTTCGCCTGGAAGGACGCCAAGCTGGCGCGACGCCGCGTGCCTTGACGCTTATCCGTGTGCCGCCTTCAGCGCCGGCAGAACATTGCGCGCGATCCGCTCGAACATCGGCGCCTGCTGATCCAGCATGGGGTAGTAAAAGGCCACCTCCGTGATGCCGAGCGCGATCACCTGCTCCACCATGCGCCTGCAGGTTTCCTCGGACTCGTAATACTTGATCATGCCGCCGCTCGAACGCGCGGTCGGATCGAACATGAGATAGGAGCGCCGCAGGGTGGCCGGGTCGCGCCCGATCGCGACGCAACGTGCGTCGATGACTGCCACGCGCTGGCGCGTCTCGTCGATCTGGGCCTCGAAGGTTTTGGCGAAGCTGATGCTGTTCCAGATGTCGCCATGCCGCGCGGCGTGACCCAGCATGACCGGACCCATCGCGGCGATGATGATCGGCGGACGCGGCGACTGGACGGGGCGCGGACGCAGTGCCGCGGCTTCCACCTGATAGAAGCGCCCCTCGAACGACGTCTCCTCGTGCGACAGCAGCCGGTCAACGATCTCGACATATTCGCCGAAACGGGCGACGCGTTCTTTCGCGCTCCAGTTCTCGATGCCCATCATCCGATACGACGGGTCGACCTCCAGTCCAATGCCAAGCCCCACATCGAGCCGGCCGCCGGAAATGTGATCGGCGGTGAGTGCCTGCAACGCCAACAGGGCGGGATTGCGCAACGGGATCTGCGCGACCAGGGTCGCCAGCCGAATGCGCGTCGTCGCCTGGGCGATGGCGGCAAGCTGCGACCACAGCTCGAACCAAGGTCCCTTTCCGCCGGCCCAGTCGACGAGATGATCGGCGAGGCCGACCGAATCGAACCCGAGCGCCTCGACGTGCCGGCAGCGGCGCAGAAGTTCGGGCCACGGCACGTTTGGTAGCACGAGCACGGAAAACCGGAGTTGGCTGGTCACGCTTTCTTCCCGTCCTGATGAGGCAGCACTGCCAGAATCGGAAAAGCGAGCTTAGCCGTCCGTCGCGTGGACCGCCGCCTTTTTCAGCTGGCGCTTATCCACGGCACTTGGCTCACGCGATACGCCCGGTTTGCCATTGAACGACATCAACCTCTGGGTTGACGCGCCGGCGCGGCGCTTCGGCCATCATCACCGCACGCGACGAGCGGTGCCGGTCAGCCGGTACACAGCCGTTCGCACACAGCAACACGGAGGCGTCATGCCTGATCCGAGCTCCTACGAAACACTGGCGAAAATTGAACGGGCTGTTCACACGACCGATATTCTATTCGATTTGTTGTTCGCGCTGCCCGTGGGAGGTATCGCGACGATCGCCAAGGGCAATCTGGCGCCGCTGGCTGATCACTTCGATGCGGCCGTCAAGGAGAGCAACCAGTACTTGGATGCCCGCCTCAAAGAGCACAAGGCGGACCTTCGCCGGCAGTACGGGGAAGGTTTTGTCTACTACAACAACATTGTACCGCTCGAATTTGGTCTCGGTCTGGCAAAGGTCCTTCAGACTGCCGGCAGTGGCCTGACAGACTTGCTGCGTTTCGGCGAATCGTCTCGCGATCCCTCCGCCGGCGCGGTCTTTCGCGATGGCATGCGGCTGCTGAGCATTGCAGACAATGGTTTCTTCAAAGCCGTGGGCCGCCTTCCGGGGCTCTTGCGTTCGCGAATCATTCCGGGCGGGAAATTTTCGTGTGCGGTGAGTTCCTTCACGTCGGCTCTCGTTCTCAGCGGCCAGCGGCTGTCGAAACCGGTCTTTCAGACTTTTGATGAGGTCGCGCGGGCGTTCGGCACGACAGCCCAGGAAGTCTGGTCGGGCGCCATGACAGGGACCCTGCGCTCCCAGCGCGCGCCCGCCCTCAAGGCTCTCGGCGTGGAGGCAATCGAGTTCGGGGGAGGCGTGAACATCCGGGACGTCGCGCGGTATGCGCGGCAGGCCGATGGCCCCATCGTGATGACCTTGATTGATCGGAAAGGGCTCTCGAGCCATGCCATGACGATGTATCGCAGCCTGAGCGGTGAGATCCGGCTGATCGATCAGCACGGCGTATGGACGATCGAGTTCTTGTTCGATGGCTTCAAGTTGAAGAATATCGCCCCGACTGCCTTGGGGCGTGCCACGGGCAAGATGGAAGTCGCCGCCAGCAAGTTCAGTCCGTTTATCGAAGATATCGCCCACATCAAGGGTGCACAGATATTGCCGGACTGGGCGCAGCGACTGATGCAGTTGCCGGTACAGGGCGCGCGAGCGATGGCCGGCACGGACTCCCCGGACGCCGATACGGCGAGTCCCCTTTCCGCGCTTGCTATTCCGTTCTTTGAACTGTCGCCGACCGTCAGCCGCCTGCTCCATCTGATGGCGCTCAAGGCAACGAATCGCCTGCCGCCTGTACAGGCTGCGCCCGCTCCTGTCCCGAAACCGGCCGCTGGCGGCGGCGCGCAGCCCCTCAAGACCCAACAGCATCTGATTCCAGCACCGCCGACGCAGTCATCGGAGTCGGGCGCCCTGCCGGCGGCGATCGAGTACATGTGGTACGTCGTGGGGGCCGGGGTCAGTAACCAGATGAACGAGACGCTGTTCGGTCTGGCGCGCACCTACTATGGCAATCCGGCGATGGCGGGCCAGATCCTGGATATGCAGGGCCGGCCGTTTGGCGGCGGACGTCCGGGGAACGCCCCTCTCCCCAAGGGGATGATGCTGAAACTGCCCAAGGTGGCCCGCTGAGAACGCTGTGGATGCCGGCAACGCGTGTTCCGTCGACGTCTGCGCGTGCGACAGGCCCGCGTGGCTGAGGAGTGCGACAGCTCCCTTTCAAGGCCGCCGACGACGATCCACAACGATCATCAACCGCTCTGACTAGCCGCCGTGCTCCTGCGCGGCCTTCAGCTATCGCCGTCATTCAGGCTGAAGACCCGCATCATGCACCAGCGTGGCCCAGTTCCGCGCCTCGGCCTCGAAGAAGCCCTGAAGGTCGGCTGCCGGCATGATGAACGGCTCGGCACCGCGCGCCGCAAGCTGCTGCGCGAATTCGGGCGCGGCGACGGCGCGGCCCAACGCCTGGCGCAAACGCGCCACGATGGGTTCCGGCGTGTCGACGGGTGCGTAAAGCGCGAACCAGAAATTGAGATTGAAGTCGGGCACGCCGGCTTCCGCCATCGTCGGTACGTCCGGCAAGGCCGCAGACCGTGCCCGCGACGTCACCGCCAGAGCGCGCGCCTGGCCGCCCTGCACCCGCGCAATGGTCGAGGTGATGTTGTCGAACAGGAAGCTGATCTCGCCGGACAGCAGCGCGGTCGCGGCCGGCGCGCTGCCCTGGTAGGGCACCTGCAGCGCCTCGAAGCCGGCGATCTTCTGCAGCAACACGGAAAACATATGGGGCGAGCTGCCGGCACCGTAGGTCCCGTAGCTGAGCCCGCCGGGCTCGCGCTTGCCCCGCGCGACAAGCTCCTGCACCGAACGCACGTCGAGCGTGCGCGGGTTCACCACCAGCGCGTTGGGCAGTGCCGCGACGGTTCCGATGCCCACGAAGTCCTTCAACGGGTCGTAGCGGATGTTGCGCATGAGCAGCGGGTTGAGCACCTGCGTCTGGACCGGGCCGAGCCAGAGCGTGGTGCCGTCCGGCTTGGCGCGCGCGGCGACCACGGCGCCGATGCTGCCGCTGGCGCCGCCGCGGTTCTCGACGATCACGGGCGCGCCGACGGCGTCGCGCAGCCCGGCGGCGACGAGACGCGCCACGAGATCGGTGGGCCCTCCAGCCGGGTAGCCGACGACGATGCGGATGGTCTGGCCCGCCGGCCAGTCCTGGGCGCGAACGGGACCGATGGCGGACAGGGCGAGCGCAGCGGCGAGCAGGCTGCGCCTCGTGGCATTCATGTCATTCCTCCGTATTGCCACGGAAGCTGCCCGTCCCCGATCCAGATGACAAAGTCATATTGATGATCGCTGCCATAGCCTGACATTATGAGTAATGGATGCCCGCATTCTTCGCTATTTCGTCGCCATCGCAGAGGAAGGTTCGATCTCCCGCGCGGCGGAGCGGCTGCACGTGTCGCAGCCGGCGCTCAGCGCGCAGATCCGTAACCTGGAGGGCGAGCTGGGCTCGCAGCTGCTGCACCGCATGCCGCGCGGCGTGGTGCTGACCGAGGCGGGAACCAAGCTGCTGGGCCACGCGCGGCAGATCGGACAAGCGCTGGCGCTGGCGCGGGACGACCTGCTGGGCGACGCGGCGACGACCATCGGCACCGTCACCGTCAACTTCCCGCAATCGGTGGCGATGGTCCTGACGCGGCCGCTGGTCGAAGAGGTGCTGCGCAGCCTCCCGCGCGTTGCGCTCAGCGTGCGCGAGAGCAACACGGGTTACATCCCGGACCTGCTGCGCACCGGCCGGACCGACGTCGGCTTCGTCTTCCGCAAGGCGGACACGGTGGGCTTGAAGGCGCGTCGCCTGCTGGACGAAGACCTGCTCGCCATCGGCCCACCCGGCGCCTTCGACCGCGGCCCCGACGGCATAGCCCCCAAGCCGCTGCGCTTCTCCCGGCTGGCGCAGCTGACGCTCGTCATCCCCGGCCGCCCGCACAGCCTGCGCGAACTCCTGAACGACTACGCCCGGCGGGCGCGCGTCGAGCTGCGCGTGAGGGTCGAGGTGGACGCCATCCCGCAGATCAAGGAGCTGGTCGCCGCCGGCACCGGCCATTCGGTCCTGTCCAGCAATACGGTGCGCGAGGACGTGGCGGCGGGCCGGCTCTCGGCCGCGCGCATCGTTTCGCCGGCGCTCCAGCGCTCGGTCTTCCTCTGTGGCCAGGCCGACGTGCCGCAGACGCGCGCGGTGCGCGCCGTCGAGGCGGCCATCCTGAACGTGGCCACGCGGCTGGTCGAGCGCGGACGATGGAAGGCGCGATTGGCATTGCCATAATCTGGACCTATGGCTGTCAGTCTTTCTTAGTCTTGGATTATCGATGTCGGACCCGGTTCTCTCCGCCCCGAACCCGCAGGAGTGAACCACCGCGATGTCTTCCGGTCCTTTTGTCCATGTGCGTCATGACGAGCGGCCCGCGTTTGCGGGTATCGCGTATGTCACCATCGACAACCGCGCCAAGCTGAACGCACTGAACTCCAGCGTCATCCGCGCGTTCGTCGCTGCCATCGAGCAGCTCGGGACCGACCCCGCGTTGCGCGGCGTCGTCGTCACCGGCTGGGGCGACAAGGCCTTCGTCGGTGGCGCCGACATCCAGGAGCTGTCGACGCTGCACCAGCCGGGCGCTGCCCGCGCCTTCATCACCGGCGTCCACGAGGCCTGCCGCTGCCTGCGCGACTGTCCCGCCCCGGTGATCGGCCGGGTCAACGGATTCACCCTGGGCGCCGGGCTCGAGCTGATGGCGGCCTGTGACATGCGTGTCGCGGTCGAGGGTGCCAAGCTCGGCATGCCCGAGGTGCGCTTCGGCATGCCCTCGGTCGTCGAGGCTGCCCTCTTCCCGGGACTGATCGGCTGGGGCCGGACGCGGCAGATGCTGTTGCTGGGCGACATGATCCCGGCCGAGGAAGCCCTGCAATGGGGTCTCGTCGAGCGCGTCGTCCCCGCCGCCGAGTTGGACACCGCCGTGGACACCTGGCTGACGTCGTTGGCGGCCAACAGCGTGCGCGGCATGCGGCTGCAGAAGAAGCTCATTCGCGCCTGGGAGACCCTGCCGATGGAGCAGGCAGTCCAGCGCGGCATCGACATCTTCGCCGAGACTCACGAGATCGCCGAGCCGCGAGAGCTGCTGCAGCGCTTCCTCGACCACCAGGCAGCGAGGAAGAAATAATGCTGCTGGCCGGCATCAAGGTCCTGGAACTCGGGCAGATCCTCGCCGCGCCCTACGCGGCGGAGATCCTGGCCGACATGGGCGCCGACGTCCTCAAGGTCGAGCGACCCGAGGGCGGCGACGACGCGCGCGGCTGGGGCCCTCCCTTCTGGAACGGTGACGCCGCGCTATTCCACCAGATGAACCGAAACAAGCGCAGCGTGGCGCTGGATATGAAATCGCCCGACGGGCTCGCGCGCATGCTGGCGCTGATGGCGGAAGCGGATGTCTTCATCCACAACCTCCGCCCCGGCGTGCCCGAGAAACTCGGCATCGGCGCGCAGGCCATGCGCGAGCGATTCCCGCGGCTGATCTATGCCGATATCGGTGCCTTCGGGCATCTCGGCCCGATGAACCGGCGGCCGGGCTATGAACTGCTGGTACAGGCGTTCGGCGGCCCGATGAGCATCACCGGCGAGGCCGAGGGCACGCCGGTCCGCTGCGGGCCGTCGATCAACGACCTCGGCTCCGGCATGTGGACCGCCATCGGCGTGCTCGGCGCGCTGGTGCGGCGTGCGCGCACCGGCGTGGGCTGCCTGGTACAGACCTCGCTCTTTGAGACCGCCGTGTGCTGGACAAGCATCGCGGCGTCCAACTTCCTGGCCTCCGGTACGCCGCCATGCCGCGAGGGCTCGAAGCATCCGTCCGTCGTGCCCTATGGCGTGTTTGAGACGGCAGACGGCCCGCTCATCGTCGGAGCGGGCAGCGATCGGCTGTTCCGCAAGCTCAGCGCGGTGCTGGGTCATCCGGAATGGGCCACCGATCCGCGCTTTCTCAGCAACAGCGACCGCGTGACCAACCGTGGCGCGCTGGAGGCCCTCATCACAGAGAGGCTGCGAACCCGCTCACGCGCGGGATGGGCCGAGGTGCTGGAGGCGGCCGGCGTTCCGTGCGCCTCCATCCAGACCATTCCCGAGGTGCTGTCCCATGAGCAGACCGGCGCGCTGGGCATGGTGCAAGAGGTGACGGGAAGTCCCGGGGTGCGGCTGATCGCGATGCCGCTTTCCTTCGATGGAGAACGGCCCCGAGCACGGCTTCCCACCCCGCCTCTGGGTGGCGCCGTTGGATTTGCCACTGATTGACTTGTACCCGCTCACCCCGCGCACGCGCGGATTGACGCGCGACCCGGAATGGCGGCTACCATGGTCTCTTCGCGATACGAGAGGAAGCCATGCCCCAGCACGACCTCGCCGCCCTGTGGGAGGCGCATTGCCGTTGCGAGTTCGAGACCCGCGATGTCGATGCGACCATGGCCACCATGGTGCCGCAGCCCTACGTCAACC